>Ga0187847_10000143_pt1 | contig 84563 bp, 74 predicted proteins | sample June2016WEW_4_10_FD_132458 | JGI IMG/M metagenome (GOLD analysis project Ga0187847, IMG submission 132458) | Peatland microbial communities from SPRUCE experiment site at the Marcell Experimental Forest, Minnesota, USA - June2016WEW_4_10 | ecosystem: Environmental > Terrestrial > Soil >...
AGCCGCTCACAGAGCCGGACGTGAATCTCTCGATTCATCCGGCTCGTGCCACCCCTGAAAGGCTGCCGCCTTGCGGCAAGACAATGAGTTCCTCCGGTTACCCGTTGACTCAATCTCACCGAGCGTGACCTGCCCCTTCGCTCCACGGGAATTACCCCGCTTCCTCGCTACTACGAAGCAATTCGTCCCTGGCTTACGCATTGGTACTTTCGGCCTCACGGGACTTCCGCTTGTGTTTTTTCCCTTACCATCGCAAACCCAAGTTCTCAAGTTCCGTACGAAAGCCCAGACTAGAGTCGCGCCCCCTGTACACCGGACATCGCACGGCCAGTAAGTAGGTTACTTCCGTGCTTCTCCCGGCCCTGGCAGGCAGTTCCGGTTCTGATGTCGTCCGAGTGGTGCTAGATGCGTAGTCGGAGGTTCATTTGCATTCGTCTCTCTAATCCCCACCTGACGTGATCTGGTGTCACGCCTTTTAACCGTGACGTTCACCACCGCAGCTTTTGACTGAAGCAGCTCACGGCTGTTTGAAGCCTCCCCCTACAGAGTGGCTCCGAAGGGCCCACCTTCATCTTTCGTACAGCACGACGCTTGCGCGTCTTCTGGACACAACCTTCCACACCACCGTACATGCGGGTCCGCATACGGCGGTTCGGCGGCTTAAGCTAGATGTGGGTAGCCGGGCTTGCGATACAACGCGTCGCCAGATAACGATTCGGTCCCTTCGTAGACGCCCCTTGGAGCTTCACCCGGCCTGGAATCCGGAAGGCCAAACGATTGGTTTTTCGGCCGCGGGTCGTTCCTGAGATCGCGCGATGTACCCGCCACTCCCTTCCGTTCGGGCCTTCGATTCACCGTTGCGCTTCGTATCACTTCACGTCCATCAGGTTGTGAAGAGGACTTGCATCTCCAAGCTGTCGAACATGCTCGGCACACCAACAAAAAGCCCCGCTCGGAAGCGGGGCTCGGGTTGGATCCCGGGAGCTTAGACGTTGAAGGAGGAACCGCATCCGCAGGTGCTCTTCACGTTCGGATTGTCGAACTTGAACCCGGCGCCTTCCAAGGTCTCAATGTAGTCGACTCGCGCTCCGCCCAGATACATCAGGGAAGTGGCATCGACGTACACCTTCAGCCCGTCGAATTCAAAAACCTTATCCATCATGCCGGCCCCGTTCTCGAAGGCCATGGAGTATTGGAAACCGGAGCAACCGCCGCCGACCACGGACAACCGCAATCCTGCCGGAACCGGCGTCTGCGACGCCATGATCTCCTTCACTTTTCCTATCGCCGCCGGGGTCAGGACGGGCGCTGCGGTTTTGGGCTGAGAATTGGGTTGAACATCGGGAACGGTTGTCGTCGCCATCGGTTTGTCTCCTCGTAATTAGCTATTATAACAAAGTGCATAGCGGGCTGGGCAAGGGTTTTTCACCGCCAAGGTTGCCTCGTCTGTTCCTTAGATGCGCTGTGGGGACAAGAAGTCGCTCCCCCGCCGCTTGCCAATGGGTCTATAATCAACCGCAGTAGGGGCCTGTACCCGAACGCCAGCGAATCCGAGAAGCTTCGTTGGGGCGAAACATGGCAACTTCGGGAATCGGCTCGAGATCAAGCTCCGAGGTGGCGTATGACTCCTATGTTCGGGCTGCTTGTGGCATGGGGTATTTTGACGGGGGTTCTCATCCTCCTTCTGATCTATAAAAGTACTCTCACCATGCATGAAGACGACTCCATTTGCCTCAACGAAACCGAATCGCAGATGCAGAAGGATCAAACCGAAGTTCTGGCCAAGATGAGAAAGATCACACCCATCGTGAAGGTGCTTGGCGCCTTGTCGGGGGCCATGATCCTGGTGATCGCGGGTTTGTTCATTTATCAGGGACTCACCAGCGCTACCACGCTGCAGTAAGCGGAAGGCTGGCGGATTCCGGAGCCGCTGGTGCCAACCGCAGCTCCGGGCCGAACTCGCCGGGATAACCTCGCCGGGTGGAACTTGCGGTCGCCGGCGCGCACATGCACACGCAATTGCCCATTGCCATTGTCGGCGGCGGTCCGGCGGGCGCCATGGCCGCTGCCGTTCTGGCAAGCGCGGGCCGCGCCGTGGTTCTCTTTGACGAAAAGCTAGCCTGGGAGAAACCCTGTGGCGGCGGCGTCACCCACAAGGCTCTGCAACAGTATCCTTTCCTGCGTTACGGGAGCGGCGCAGGTCGTTCTATCGAGCAATGCGAGTTGATCAGTCCCTCGGGAAAGCGCGTGCGCTTTCCGATGCAGCATCCGGTCGCGATCTTTTCGCGCCTGGCGCTCAATGGATTGCTGTTGGAACGAGCCCGCAAAGCAGGCGTGGAAATCCGTAAGGAACGGGCCACCGGCGTCAGGCGTACCGGCGAAGACTGGCGACTGGTCACAACCGAACGGGAGTACCGGGCCTCCGCCCTGATACTCGCCGCGGGCGCGCGCAATGCGTTTCGCGCACAATTTCTGTCGCCGATCCCGGCGGCGGATCTCATGGTCACCGCCGGGTACTTCATCCCCGGCGGCGCCCCGCTGATGCAGATTCAGTTTCTGAAGGGAGTCGCGGGCTATATCTGGGTCTTTCCCCGCGTGGACCATGTTTCGGCCGGAATCGCCGGCAGGATGGGCGAGATGCCTACTGCCAGGTTGCGCCGCATCCTGGAACAGTGGCTGACAGACAACGGTTTCCGGTGGGACGGCGCCCCCTTCTACTCGCACATTCTTCCCTCGTTTCGCACCCAGTCTTTCGACACGCTCGAAGTCTGCGGCGACGGCTGGGCCCTGATCGGCGACAGCGCCGGACTGGTCGACCCGATCACCGGCGAGGGTCTCTACTACGCGCTGCGATCGGCGGAGTTATGCGCCAGCACCCTGTTGGCCGGGCGTCCGGAGCAATATCGAGCGTTGCTGGCAGAACAGATTCTGCCCGAGCTGAAGCTGGCGGCGCGCGTCTGGCCGCGCTTTTACCGGGGAGAGATCTTTGGCGATAGCGTGCTCGAGCAGATGGTGTCGCTTACCGCGCGCAGCGCCAGTTTCCGCGACCTGATGAGCGATCTGCTGGCCGGAATTCAGGGCTATGGGGATTTGCGGACGCGGCTGGGAAAAATTCTGCCTGCGGTGATGGCCGAGGGGCTGACCGCAGCCCTTCGCCGTCCCGGCAAGACCGACTCCGAACGCTCTGCGCCGCCGCTTTCTGCTCCGCTCGATTTACAATAACGCCACGATCCAAAGTGAGAAGCCCGGAAGGCAAACTCCATGAATCCTGTGCATCCCGCAACGGTTCCGGCTGCGGCCGGGCAACTTCCCCCGGTGCCGCTGACGCTCGAAGGATACTCCACCCTGCACCAGATGATGCGCTTTCGCTGGGCGGCCTGGCGTGCGCTCGCGGAAAATGACCGGCGCGAAATAACCAGCGAAGCCGCGCGTGTGCTGGCCGCGATGGAAAGCGGCCCGGCTGCCGGTTCTCCGGACGAGACGGGCGGGCAGTCCGCTCTGTTTTCTTTGCTCGGACACAAAGGCGACTTGATGCTGGTGCACTTCCGCGACAGCTTCGACCGCCTGAATCAGGCCGAGCTTGACGTCGCGCGGCTGCGGCTCAGCGACTTCCTCGAGCCCACGACTTCCTATCTTTCGGTGATCGAGCTGGGGCTCTACGAATCCACTCTGAAGATCTATAAGGCGCTTGCCGAACGCGGAGTGGAACCGCACTCGGACGAATGGAAAAAAGCAATTGCGGAAACCATTGCCCGCCAAAAGGAAGCGATGAAACCACGCCTGTTCCCCGCCATGCCGCCGAACCGTTACCTGTGTTTTTATCCCATGGATCGGCGCCGCGGCGAAGACAAGAATTGGTACACGCTCCCCATGGAGGAACGCCAGCGGCAGATGAATGAACACGGTCTTGTCGGACGCCGTTACGCGGGAGAAGTAAAGCAGATCATCACCGGCTCGATCGGCTTTGACGATTGGGAGTGGGGCGTCGATCTGTTCGCCGACGATCCATTGGTATTCAAGAAACTGATCTACGAGATGCGCTTCGACCAGGTCAGCGCGGTTTATGCACTGTTTGGCAGTTTTTATATCGGTTTGCGCTGCCCGGCCAGCAAACTGCATGGCTTGCTGGAAGGGAATTTGCCATCGTAGATCCGCCCTCAGTTTCGCCACCGGAGCGAGAGCCGACCGCGCGGTTTCGGCTACTCGGCAACGGCGAATTGCCGCCAGCGGAACTCGTGCCGCTTCATATCTACGCTGGCACCGCGAAACTTCACGCCCTCCATCTGCAAGCGGAGTCTTTGTTCGGCGGCATTTTCTCCCTTCAACTTGATCACGCCGCCCGCGCCGACGACGCGGTGCCAGGGCAATCCACGGACTTGCTGCAGAATCCTCACCACTTGACGGGCGGCTCCGGGCCAACCCGCGGCGCTGGCGATGGCTCCGTAGCTCGACACCTTTCCCGGTGGCAACGCCGAAATGCAGCGCACCACACGAGCGCGCTTTTGCGCGAGAGTGCCTGCCCCCGACGCGGACCGGGATCGACGGCGCATCCGCATTTTGCGCTTGATCATGCTAAATTAGAATCATCGATACAAAAATTTACATCGTCCTATAAAACCTGAGATTACGATGATCGCATCCCAATGGTTTTATTCACGACCCAAACTGCCTTTTGGAGAATGCTAAATGCGTCGCCTATTGAGAGCCCTGCCTTTAACGTTGACCATCACCGCCCTGGCTGTTGCCGCTTTGACCCTGCTCGCCGCCGGTTGCGGCTCGGGAAATTCAACGCAGCTTCGGGTGGTCAATGCCATTGACGATCTAAACGGTGGGAGCTTGGATGTCTATTTTAACGGAAGCGACACCTTCCCCGACATCGCAGCCGGCCAGGCGCTGCCGAGCGCGGGATCGGCCGCGACTTACACCCCGGTGCCGTCGGGTAGCGACACCATCCAGGCCTACCCTCACGGCGCCAGCAGCGGCGGTCTATTCTCCAATCCCGGCGCCAATGAAACCCTGAATGGCTCCACGCAGTACACCGTGCTCTTGGGCGGACAATACGGCATAACGGCCGGCACCAGCGCTCCCAACCTCTGGGTTCTCACCGACAACAACACGGCGCCGGCCACCGGATATCTGGAAGTTCGCGTGATCGACGGATCGCTCTGGGGAAATCAGAACTTCACCAGCGGGTTTGACATTTTCCTGGTACCCTACGGCACCATCATCAATCCCAGCAATCCTTCCTTTTCCGGCCTCAGCCTCGGTCAGAGTACCGGCTACCTTAGCTTGCAAGCATTTTCGAGCGGATATACGCTGGCCGTGGCTCCAACCTCCGATCCGAGTGATACATTTTTTAGCCAAAACTACACCAGCGTGACCACCGGCGGTCAGATTTTTACCATCGTTCTGGTGGACAACAACAGCAACCAACCGAACGGGCTGGCGACGCCGCTGCTGCTCACGGATCTCAATTAATCCGCCGGAGTAAGTGGCGCGATCGCATTATTGGTGCAAAAGAAAAGGGCCTCCGCCGGGGCCCGGCGCCTTACCCCGGCAAGCGGTTGACAAACCCTTCTGCGCGCCACGAAACTGCCTGGCGGGAGGATTTCAGAGGATGAAGATGTCTGGCTGGTTGAAGGCCCTACCCATCGCGCTCGCAGTTGCTGCACTCGGCATCGTCAGCACCAGCTGCAATAATGGTCAAGCGCAGATCCGCATGATCAACGCCGTCCCCGACAGCCCGGCCCTCGATATCTACATCAATGGAGCAAAGATCTTTCCCAATCTGACGTTCACGGAAGTGGTGCCCGACTCAAGTCCCGCAACCTACTTCACCACCCCCTCCGGCAACGCCACCATCCAAGGCTATCCCGCCGGCAACGACGTGACCCCCACTTCCCCGGCGGGCACGGTTACGTTTAACCGAACCTGGCAGTACACGATTATCGCCGAGGGGCCGGAAAACGGGGACAGCCCGCCCTTGCTTTTGACCGATAACAACACCGCGCCGGTATCGGGCGACGTGGAATTCCGCGTGGTCAACGCAGCCTCTGGATCCGGAGCCGGGGTGGATGTCTACATCGTGCCGTCCGACGTCACCGATCTCACGAACTACACTGCTCAGATTCGTGGCTTGAACAACGGGCAGGCAAGCGATTACCAGAGCATAACCTTTGCCGCCATTGGTTATAACCTGATTGTTACGCTCAGCGGAAGCCGGGCGCCCTACATTACCGTGCCCTTCACCTTGGCATCGGGATCAATTCGCACGGTGGTGCTGGTGGATAATGTGGGCGGGAATAACGGAATGTCGCAGACTCCGATCGTGTTAAACGACCTGAACTGATCGAACCGCGTTAGGCAAAGTCGGTCGGACCAACTTACTGAAACGACTTCGCCGCCGATTTTTCATCGTCGAACACTTCGAAAATCGTGAGCAGCTTGGTGACTTGCAGAAGATCTCCGACACGCTGGCTGAGATTGGCCAGTTTCACGGCGCCACCGGCATTGCGCGCACTCGTATAAAGCGAGACGAGCGTTCCCAGGCCACCGCTGTCGATGTGATTGACTTCGCGCAGGCTCATCACAATTTTCGGGCTCCCGGCCAGCAGCTTCTTGACCAGGTCGCGCAGGCTGGCCGACTCTTCGCCGAAAACCAGACGGCCGCTGCAATCGACCACCGCTATCCCCTCGATCGATCGTGTGCTCATTCTCAGTTGCATTGCACCGGTTCTCCAGTTTTCATGGTTAGGTTTCGATTTATGAGGGTACCCCGCCGATGGCAGGCATGCAAGCGCCGAACATCGCTGAACGGCGCGGCGTTGCGCCCAGGGTTCGCCCCGCATCCCGCTCCCGCGCCTGCGGTGGGCACAGGCGGCTCTCGACCAGCACAAAACTCCACGCGGCCCAGACTGTATAATCGTGGTTTCGCATGAGCTATCAGGTCCTGGCGCGTAAATACCGGCCGCAGAAATTTTCCGACGTCATCGGGCAGGAGCACGTCACGCGCACGCTGCAGAACGCCATCGCGCAGGAGCGCATCGCGCATGGCTACATTTTCAGCGGCCACCGCGGTATCGGCAAAACGACCGTTGCCCGCATACTCGCGATGGCCCTGAACTGCCGATCTGCCGAGCGGCCGCCCTCGGAACCCTGCGGGGTTTGCGATTCCTGTACGGAGATTCGTGCTGGCAATTCGGTTGATGTGATCGAAATCGACGCCGCCACCAATCGTGGAATCGACGAGATTCGCGAATTGCGCGAAGCCGCGCGTTATCGTCCGGCGCGCGATCGCTTCAAGATCTACATTCTTGACGAGGCTCACCAGATCACCGACGCGGCGTTCAACGCGCTGCTCAAGACGCTCGAAGAGCCTCCCGGCCACGTCGTTTTCATGATGGCCACCACCCAGCCGGAAGACATTCCGCAGACCATTCGTTCGCGCTGCCAGCACTTCAGTTATCGGGCCATGAAGTTTGCAGACATCATGGGCCAGCTGCGCGACATCGTGGCCAAGGAAAAGATCCCGGCCGATGAGGATGCCCTTGCCCTGCTCGCGGAAGCGGGCGACGGATCGATGCGCGACGCGCTCTCGATTCTTGATCAGGCGATTGCTTCGACAGCCGAGCATTTGACGGCCGATTCGGTCCGCGGCCTGATCGGTTCCGCCCCGGCAGCCGCGCTTGAGACCGTCATGCAGGCGGTGTCGGAAAGTGGCAGCGAAAAGATATTGCTGCTGGTTGACGAGTTGATCGGCGAGGGCCACAGTCCCACCCATTTTGCGCGCCAGTTGGTGCGCTTCTTGCGCAATGTCACGGTGGCGAAGATCGCGGGCAAAGACTCCGCCCTGCTGCAGATTTCCTCCGACGAACGAGCCCGCGTGTGCCGCATTGCCGACCTGTTCACCGAAGAAGAGCTGACGCGGCATCTGCAAATCATGCTGCGAACTTACGGAGAACTCGGATACCGCCAGGAGCAGCGCTTTCACCTGGAATTGGGACTGCTCAAAATGGCTCACGCGCAGCGTTTGCTTCCTCTCGAGCAGTTGCTGAGCGACGCGGCAGCAACCTCTTCTGGACCGGTGCCCGCCGCACCGCGACCGCTTCTGGCATCGCCTGCGGCAGCCCGCTCTTTGGTCTCCTCGTCGTCGCCCGAGCCCCGGCGCAATGAGCCTGCTTTGTCGGCGCGGCCAAATTCGGTATCGCCGTTTGCGGCCGACTCGGCTCGCAAGGGCAATCCCAAGGCAGAAGCGAAGGACGAGGGGTTGGGATTTGCGGGCGCCACCGTCCGCGCCACCCCGCCGGGAGCGCAGGTGGTGGTTATGGGATCGGCTGCGCCCGCAATCGCGGTCGCGGAATTGTCGCCGGGAGCCGATCCGCTCCCCGCCGAAGATTCGGAGAGAGCGCCCGCGATGAGGGTCGAGCCGAAAACCGAGCCCGATGCTGATTCTCTGCGCGACGCAGCGCTCAACGCTTTGAGCCGTCAGCCCATGTTGGTCTCGATGCTTGAGACGGCGCAATGGAGTTTGAGCGGGAACTCCCTGATCGCCAAAGTAACGGCTTCGAGCACGCTGATCGAAATGTCGTTCACCTCCGAGGCTCGACGTACGGCTAGCGCCGCCGCCAGCGGACTGGCCGGACGGCCGATCAAGATGCAGGTCGAACCCGGAGCAACGGCACCAGGCGCGCCCCGCCGCGCGTCGTCCGCGAATGGGAGTGCTCGCAGCCGCGCCGAGCAAGACCCGGTCGTGCAACGCATGCAGGAAAAATTTGGAGCCGAAATTCGCACCGTGATCGACTACCGGAACCGAGAATGAACCACGGGCCGTGGGCGCTGATTGGCGATTATTGAAAAACCAAACTTCGCTGCTGGCTCTTGAAAATTACGGATAACAAAGCACCCATCACAAGTCTCTTATGTCTGGATTCAATTTGCAGGAACTCATGGCGCAGGCCAAGCAGCAGTATGAAACGCTGCAGAAGAAGATGGAGCAGACCGTGGTCGAGGCGTCGTCGGGCGGCGGCACGGTCACCGTCAAGATGGATGGGCGCAAGCAAGTTCTTGGCATCGTCATCGATCCCCAGGCGGTGAAGGCCGGCGATGTGGAAATGCTACAGGACCTGGTGATGGCAGCCGTAAACGAAGCCAGCCGCAAGGTGGACAAGGAAATGCAGTCGAGCGTGGGCGGAATGCTTGGCGGGCTGGGAGGAATTTTGTAAAGCCATCGGGTCATTCGATTGTCAGGTTCATCGAAATTCAAAGATGAGAACACTTCCGACTTCGATCCCCCGATTGCCCGACGACCCGATTGGTTCATTATGTCCAAATTTGCCGAGCCGATGACCCGGCTCATCGACGAACTCAAGAAGCTGCCGGGAATTGGCAGCAAAAGCGCGCAGCGTCTGGCTTTCCATATTCTGCGGTCGAGCGACAATGATGCCGAGGCTCTCGCCTCCGCCGTTCGCGACGTGAAGGCCAGTTTGCACCTTTGTTCGGTCTGCAACAACATCACCGACGTGGATCCCTGCGGATATTGCACCAGTGCGACCCGCAATCAAAAACTGGTTTGCGTCGTCGAAGAGCCAACCAATATTGCCGCCGTCGAGAAGACGCGGAATTTTAACGGCGTTTACCATGTGCTCCACGGTTCGCTTTCACCCTTACACGGTGTGGGCCCCGAACAATTGCGCATCGCCAACCTGCTGACCCGGGTGGGCGGCGGCGAAATCGATGAAGTCATCCTCGCGACCAATCCCACCGTCGAAGGTGAAGCCACTGCCACATATTTGGCGCAACGACTCAAGCGGCAGGGGCTGCGCGTGACCCGGATCGCCATGGGCATTCCCGTCGGCAGCGACATCGAGTACACCGACGAAGTCACCATGCTGAAGGCCATGGAGGGCCGTCGCGAAATGTAGCCTCCACCGCCTCTGCGCCGGCAGAGGCGGGTTCTTACTCCTGGTTCGCGCCCTGCGCAGGTTACCGCAGAACATGTCCCAAGGGGCATATCCTTCGACATAGCTCCCGTGTACTATCGCCGTATCAAAGCGCTTCTTCGCGGGATAAGTTATGGGCCGAATCCGTGTTTGGAATCAGATTATTTTCTGGGCCACTTTGCTGTTGGTGGTAACAGGCTCGCTCTGCGCACAAGATCCGCTCCCCACTCCGGGCGTCGAAAATCCGGCGTTGGATCCGGTGGTACAGCGCAACATTCAAGATTGGGCGATCCAGCAGCGCGGTCTGCCCGACGATTGGACTCACCATTATCTGCTTTTCTCCAATCCCGGCACCGAGCAACAGGCGCTCGAAAGTGGCAACTATGAGCAGTGGCGCAAGATTGTCAACGATCCCCGCTTTACCCTGCAGCAAATCAAGCGGAGCGCGGGCACAAAGACGCTGGAAGGCGCGGGTCTCCCCGCCGCCAGCCCACCAAGCGCGGAACCCTTGGGAGCGGGTGCGCCAGTTCAGGGGCCGGGCATCGTTTGGAGCAACGGGCCGACAAGACCGAGAACCGTTCTGAAGAAGGACTGGGCCGTCCCGATCGGCGGGGTTGCGGCGAGCGGGACGGGCACAGCCACCACCAACAACGCGAGCGGCACCTCGACGGTGACCGTTGACGGCCAAACTCTGACCGGGAGCGCGCCGACGGCGGCAAGCGCCTCGGGAATATTCACGGGAGCGCCCGGCGCCGGCCAGGGCGTCACCATCACCAACGGCTCCAACGCCTTAAAACTTACGACCAACGCAACCACGTCCACGGTCGTGGGCACTGTGTCAGCGGCGCCAAGCTCCACCACGGCTCCCACCATCACGCTTACCAACTCGGCGGGAAGCAGTCCGAACACATTGACCCTGACGACCAACGGGACAGGGGCCACGGCCACGGGCACCTTCTCCGGCACCGGTCCCACCAACAGCCAGACGATTACCATCGAAAATGCACTGAATTCAAATACTCTTACGCTGACCTTTTCGACAGGCTCGGCAACCCCTGGCACGGGCACGGTGACCGTATCAAATTCTATCGGGGCTGCGAATGGCGACACCGTTACCATCGGGTCTGTGGTGTATACGTTCGAAGAGACGACGACGGCATTTACCGGCGAGCCATTCACTGGCGCGCAATATTACTGCCAAAACGCGACCTCGCCGTGTGTGTGGTGGGGAACTTCGGCCGCTAACCAGGCGCAGGCTCTCTACGCGGCGATCACCAATAACCCGGCAGCGTGTCCGACGGCCGCCGAGGGGCTCTACGGCAACTGGCAGTCCACCTGCTACTCGTATATAACCGCGCCCAATCCCGATGTCACCGCGACCCTGGCAAATCCCGGCACGGGTGCGGCGATCTCATTGATCAACACCACGGGCAGCAATGTACCCTTTCTCACCACCTCGAGCCAGGGCGCCTTCGCGTTGACATCGACGGCTGGCGCGATAATTCTCGGAAATACGAGTGGCACCGGCAGTGCTTCCTTCAGCGCGGTCGCAGCAAGCGGCGATACGATCACGATTGGGGCCACAACCTATACGTTCCAGACTTCTAGCCTCGCTGCCGTTGGGAGTGTCCTCTACGGGGCAAGTGCAAGCGATTCTGCGGCGAATCTGAGTGCAGCCATTAACGATGTTCCTGCCCAATGTGCCAACCCCGCTGGCGGTCCGTGCTTCAATGTGTCGGGCGCTAATGCCAGCGTTGGCTCGGCAGCGTCAGCCGGGGTGGTCACCGTGGGCAACCTCACCAACGCTACGGTCGCCTGGAATAAAAGCAGCGGCGCCATTACCCTGAGCCCGGCGACGATTCCCGCTCCCTCGGGCTCGTGCACCAGCTCGACCTCTGGAGCTCTTAATCTGAGCCCCTCCGCAGCTACCGTGGCCTCGTACCTGGCAGCCGCCATCAATAGCTGCAACGGTACCTACTCTGCGGTTGGGGTCACGGCGAATGCGGCTGCAGGCGTTGTCACAATCACCGACACCACACCGGGGAGTTACACCACCCTCGGACCGCTTGGGGGAAATGCCAGCAACTTCGTTTGGAGCAGCGTGACCCCGGGCACCGCCGGAACCAACACATGCACGAGTTCGACCACCGGGAGCTTCGCCACCAGCAATAGCAACGCGACTGTAGCCACAAACATCGCCGCCGCCGTTAATGCGTGCACCAATTCCTATCCGGCCGTTGGGTTAACGGCGAGCTCTGGTTCCGCTGGTACGTTTACGGTGACCAACCCGATTCCCGGACCGTTCCTCGCGGTGGGAGCATCGAACAATACCGGTCTGTTCTCGTGGGGGACTGTGACCGTCGGATCTTCCGGAACAAACACTTGCACCAGTTCGACCACCGGGACCTTTGCCACCAGCAATAGCACCACGACCCTGGCGTCAAACCTGGCAGCATCGATTGCCGCCTGCCCCGCTGCTGCAGGCGTTACGGCTACTTCCGCCGGTGCCGTTGTCGCGGTGACGGCCAGGGTTGCCGGGTCCAGTGGAGACAGCATCGCGCTCGGGAATTCGATATCGAACTTCACCTGGTCGGGCGCTGACCTGAGCGGCGGCAGCGACGGCACGACCTCGGGGACAACGTTCGCGTACTGGTCAGGCGCGGCGGCGGTCAGCACCTCGCAATTGGCCGCCAATATTGCGACCGCCATCAATGAAAACACCACGCTGAAAACGGTCGTTTCCGCCACTTCGAACGGAAATGAGACCATCGTGACGGCCAACACTCCGGGGACAGTCGGAAACAGCTATGGAACCACCGTAGCGAATTTCGCGGGTTTCGCCTGGGGAGCCGCGACGCTTACCGGCGGCACACCGGGCGCGGTTGTTCAGCCAAACATGTATCCTGCCAAGTATTCGTTTAGCCTGACCGCGGCCAGCTGCAGCGACTTTGTGGTTTATCCCACAGGCACGGCGGGAGCCAACGGTGCCGCGAGTATTGTCGCGTTCTCCAATCTTTATACGGGCGGATGCTCAGGCACGGTTCCATCGGTCTATTGGGGCTATAACACGGGCGGCATGGCCACGACTTCGCCCGTATTTTCTCTGGATGGCACACAACTGACGTTCGTTCAGGTGAGCGGCACTACGGCAAGCTTGGTTCTGCTGAAGTGGTCGGCGGGCAGCGGAACGCCCACCCTGCCCGTGACCCCTGCGGCTGCGACGCTGGCCACTTATCGGGGTTGCGTAGCTCCCTGCATGGTGACCTTGGCGTTTAGCGGCGGCCATAACGACACGTACTCTGCGCCGTATTACGATTACAGCGACGACGTCGCTTATGTAGGCGATGACAACGGCAATCTCCACAGATTCACGGGATTGTTTGAAGGAACCCCAGCCGAGGCTGGGAGCCCTTGGCCGGTCAATCTGAGCGCGTCGAGCAAACTCGGGTCGCCGGTCTATGACCCCGGTACCGGCAATGCGATTGTGGGCGACTTTGGAGGTGTCCTGCATTCGGTAACCGCATCGAGCGGGACCGTGCACGGCACAACCATCAGCGTTGGGGATGCGATTGCCGACGCGCCCCTGCTCGATATCAGCGCCGGGAAACTCTACGCCTTTGTCACCACCAGCAGTTACACTGACATTGGTGACAACGCGATCTATCAACTCCCGAGCAATTTCACCAGCATTACCGGGGTGAACGTCGTGCCCGTCGGTACGGGCGGCGCGGGAGACTACCTTTACTCCGGCACCTTCGACAACGTGTACTATTCCTCCGCCACGCCAACCGGAAACCTCTACACCGTGGCAAACACCAGCGGGACGACCAGCGGAGCGATTCTGTACCGGATACCTATCGCTAACTCAACCATGGGAACTCCGGTTGCCGCCGTGAGCGGTCTTAGCGTTGCTGGCGTCCGTCCCTGGCCGTCTCCCCTTAATGAGTTCTGCAACAACGGTCTGAGCGCGTGCACCTCCAATGGGACACAGACTACTGCGGGCACAGACTACATTTTCTTCAGCGTCGACCGCGGAACTGGAAACGGCTGTACGAACACTGCGGGAAACGGCTGCGTGTTGTCCTATGATGTCAGCAATCCAGCCGCGATCAGCCGGGCCGGCAGCGGCCTGAACGTTACCACTCCTGCTGGGAATGGTTGCTGGCCGACAGGTGGAATTGTGATTGACAACAGCGTGCCGACAAGCGCCTTGGCAGGTGCTTCACAAACTTATTTCATCGGTTTAGGCAGCAATACTGCAGGCGGTCCGACCGGTACCACCCAAAGCAGCAGCAACTGCGCCGCAGGCACCGCCAATACGATTGCAGCCACACAGGCGTCGCAATCGAACCCGTAACCGGGTGGCCATGGCTAAGAGCGGACCCATCGTTGCCATACCCCGTTTCTGGAAAGACCCGCGTCCTCGCGAGCCAGCGCCGAGCGCAGGCGCGGGCCCATCAACTCTGGAACTGCTTGGGGTGATGCGGGCTTGCAGGTGTTAGGAAGTCTTGTGTACCTTACAGCTTCCCTGGAAACTCGAGATCTTGCCGCAACTGAGTGCCTGCGTCTCAAACACAGTCTCGAAGCGGAACGCGGGCTTTACGTAGGGCTTCTTGGTTTCCTTTTTCTGAGCCAGTCGCTTGTCTTCAGGTTCCAGCGGACCACCCCTCAACATTAGACATCTCCCCTGAAAAAACCTACTCGTCCCAAGCGAATGGAACTCTTCCTTCTGTGGAAGGAATTATACAATCCTGCAACAATTGACGGAAGTTCATTCTTAGCGATTCGCCACTCGCCAATGGCAACGGAAAAACTGTGCAACACTCTGCGGACTTCGGCGCGAAGAAACTCAACCTCTGCTCGGCTGGAAGTCCGAACCGCACCGTAATGCCTGCTCTTGCCACCGCCTATGCCACGGGCTACTGGAATGATCCGATGCTCGCAGCCAGTCGCCGCCAGCCGATCAAAGAGTCTTTCACGAAAGTCTCCTCCAGTTCGAGATCACTGGCAGCAGGCGCGCAGGGGTAAGCCGGAGCGCATCCTTGAATTCTGAGGCTTTATGCGTTTCCCTCGCACGGATACAAGCGATTCTGCTGCCAGCAGTTTTCCGCCCGAGGGTCCGGAAGGTGACGTCGGTTGCTGCACAGAGAGGTGTGCAAAACTTTTGCGCACCGGCTGGCCACGGTCAGCGCGGATTGGCCCGAAAAACACCCGACCTGCCACAATTAACCAGTTTTATATCAACTCTTTACGCGAACAAGCAAAACTGTCCAACCTGACCAAAAGCTGGCCCCCGAATTGCACGACCCACCCTGTCTGCACCTCGCTCCGTTCGAACCCTTTGCTGGCGCGGGATGCACCAGCGGGTGCCAACCACGCCCGCGCCAATTCCCGAGCCAGCCGAAACCGGGCCAACCTGCCCGGTTTCCCTTTCTGAGTTGTTTCTGCGGCTGGCTGAAAGACCGGGCAGCTTCGCATTCGGCAGGGGCAAAGTCCTTCAGAGCTTCCGATCAATCAGAAGCGCCCAGCAGAAACCCGTTCAATTCCTCTTCCTCAGCCACCAGGCCTTCGGGTAACCTCCCCCGGTTGTATTCGGCCATGCGATTCTTCCATTTCAGAAAGTCGGTAATGCTCTGCGGCTCGATGCGAACTTCCACCCGCCGCAAACTCGCCAGCAGAAGATTCATCTCATTCTGAAAACCGATCGAAGAGCGCAGATTGTTCGCCGACGCTTTGACCCGTTCGATTCCGCGCCCGCACACTTCCAGCAGTCCCCAGCCTGCCGGCAGTTCCTCGACCCCGGTCAAACCCCGGGGTGTCAGGTAATAGCGCTCGTTGCCGACGCCATTTTCCGGCTTCTGCCGGAAAGGCTTGTCGCGATCAGCCAGGAAATCCGCACGCGACACCTTGCACTCAACCAGCACCGAATGACATGCCTTTTTCCAGCCCAGGGCGTCGGGCATTTCGCCGCTGACACACGCCTGTTCGCTGAGCACCACTCCGCAGCGATAGCGGCGCAGCCAACCGACCGCGAGCGCGACTAATTTTGCATGGGTCACAAGAAAAGTCTGGACGGAAAACGCGTTTCTGAAAAGTACCCTTGGCGCTACCGGTTGCTTGAAAACTCGGTGGCAAGCACTCGCCCACCGTGAGCTCGGCCTCTGCTGCTGTGTCGCAGCCTGGCCTGAGGTGGCAGTCTTGTAGAGCACCGGCAGACTTGCATCAGCATTCCGAACATCAGCTCGAGTCCAGGGAAACGAGGGTTGGCACAAAGAGAGAGGTTTTGACGCATCAGTGCAGAGGTGTCGATGGGATTTTGACGCCCCGCTGCATCGCGCTCTTTGTGCTCCGGAGCGGGCGCACCAGCACCGGACGCCGCAGCACAGTCTCGAGCAGGTGTCGCGCCGCGGCAACTGCTTCCGCCGCGCCTTCCAGGGCCGTGTATCCGGCGACTCGCACCAGGACGATACGGTCGCGCAGACTGACCTCGAGGCGCGGCTCGGTTTCATTTCCCCGGTGCGCCCGGGCATGGTGCGCATCGAGCGATTTCGTTAGCCGCAAGATGCCGGCCAGTTCCATGGCGAGGTGGCGGTCAGGCAAGCCGATTCGTTGCAAGGCTTTTGCTTGCGGACGCGGCAAGGCTCCGCGATGATAACGCGCTACAACTGCTGCCAGTTCCAGCTCGCGCGCACTCCAACCTAGAGGCCGCCTGAACTCTCGGATCATGCGGTACGAAGTCTTCTGGTGATTGTTTCGGCCCTGGGCTTTGCCGACGTCGTGTAAAAGAGCCGCTGCCTCCAGCACCTCGCGCGAACCGGGATCGGTATTCGACGGTTCCGCCGTCAGCAGCCCCTGACGTTTCAACCCGTCGTGCAACAGCAGAGCCAGGCGTGCGACGCGTTGCGAATGGGTGAAATCCGGATCGAGATATCCAGCCCACATCCGCAAACGGCTCATCGCTGCCGCGCGCAATTGCGGGCCGGAAGGCAGCTCTGCGCGCCAGGCTCGCCATAATGACTCGTGGCCTACCATCTTCTCGCGATAGCGCGTGATGCGCCGGGCGCGCTCGGTCTGCATCTTCTCGCGCCAGCGGGCGCGGCTGGCAACATCGGGAAAAGCCTGGATCTGGATTGCGGTGGCCGACAACACATCCAGATCGTGTACCTCACCCAGCAGATCCTGCAGTTCTTTCAGGTCATCGCCCCACTGCGCGTGCTGGTGCGGGAGAAAATTCTCTACCGTGTAGCGGAAGCGTTTGATGCCGATGCGCAGTTGGTGGAAGTTGGCCTGCGATCGCGTTCGCAGCGCGCGTCGGTGCAGATCGTAGGCGTCGGTCCATTTCTCCAGCGCGAGATGCATATAGACCGAGCTTCCGGGGCGCACCCGCGCGGCACGCTGCGGAAGAGTCCTCGACCATTGCCGCCACTGCTTGCGGTCGAACTGATCCAGATCCTTGCAGGCGAGCTGCCTGCATTCGGCCTCGCGCGCGCGCACGTGATCGAGCAGTTTCGTCGCCGTCGGGTCGGAAGCATCCCTCAGCTTCTCGATCCACTCCTGCATCACCTGCATGTCGCGCAGGTTGCCGAGTGCCTGAAAAAGTTTCTTCCCCGCCTTCTTCATGTCTTTCCAGGCGGGGTCGGGATCGATGGCCATGCATCCGTCGGCCAGAGAGCGGCAGCGCCGCAGAGCGACGCGAAGATCGTGTACCGGATCGGTATCAAACCCGGCCGCCGCCCGGTCGCACTCCACCAGCACGCGCTCCATCCAGGCCCGAAGCCCGAGCTTCGGCTTGGGTCCGGCGGGCCCGGGACTCGGCTTCGGAAGGGGAATGGCTACCAATCTGGCTCCTCGTACCGCGGGAACCATTGTCGCCGGTTTGCACGGAATGTTCTAGGGCAGCAGGCAACCGGTGGCGGTCGCTCCCGGAAGCTGGATTTTAGAGCAGCCGGCTAATTGTCGGAGAAGGACTGGAACCTGATCGCATTGCTGCACGGTTCCGAGCGCCGGTCGAGATGAAAGTCAATTCTGGTCAGCTGCATCCCGTTGTGGCGATCCGAGGCAACGGGGTCCGGCTCGTCGGAGCTGTTCGCGGCCGGGTCAGGAACCGGCCAGATTCGAATGCCTCCGTCCCGATTGAGGCGCAACGTCGATTTTGAAGCGCAGCAGTCGCAGAGCCAGAAATATTCCGCCGGCTTGCCATCCGGCGATTTGCCCTCCCTGCGAAACAACCGCCCGCGCTGGAGAGTGCGAAAGATCGCGGAACACGCCGGATTGGCGCATTTGGCAAGCATTGCTGTCTTGACCTCTCGCTTTCAGAATCACTATGACATCTGCCACGAAATCCGTGCCATGACAGGCATCACTTCATTTTTGTGACAATTGTTGGCGACGGGCGCGGTTCAGGGTTGCGCGCGTCTAACTGTAAAAGATGGAACTGGACCGACCGATATGCTTCATCCAAGAGTAGCGACGGGGCGGCACATCGGCGGTGACGGTGTGCATCTCGTCGAACTTGACGTAGTTCTGTCCAACGCGCGCGAGGGCCGATTCCAGGCTGGGCGCCAGAATGATCTGACTCTCCGACAACTCCAGCATGTCCTTGGCTTTGAGAAGGTCTTCGCGGATCCCGCAACAAACCGACTCCGGTTTCGTACAGGCGGCAAACAAAGGAGCAAATCCTGCCAGGAACGTACTGACGAAGACGACATCCTGGGGAGTACCCAAGGCATGCACAATTCGCTGATAGTGATTCTTCACCAGCAAGGCCCGGGCAGCCTCACCGTCCTGTTCATAGGCGGCCAGCGCGACACTTTCGCAATCTCCCAGATCCGGATAAAAAGACCGTGCGTGGAACCGGAACGCCACAAAGGAGAATCTGAGTATTTTCATAGCCGCTTTCGTCGTTCGTCGTACGGTGGTTGGCCCCACGATACTGCAGCGCCATCAGGCCGCCACAAGACACCGCGGGTTTGGCTTAGTCTCGATCTCGATCGCGTACGGAGGAAGGGCAAAGGCAGCCAGGTGTTGCGCGCGGATGTGCTCGAGGAGGGCGGCCTCGTTGGCAAAATCCTGCCAGCACTCGGCGCAGCTGGTATTGGTTGACTGCGTTGGGTTAGACATTTTTCACTCCTTTTCAACTCGCAAAGCCGTCAATCGATAGAGACAACCACTTTCACTCTTGGCCAACAATACGGCGAATGCCGGACCCAGCCGGGAAACTTTGCCAAATGATTTGTGATAAGTATGCACGCTCAATGCCAGACGAGGGGGCCGGTATGTGCAGGTAACTGAAGGGCTTCGACAACGTCGGCACCCGCCCGTCAGCTTTCACTCGCCGAATTACCGTCAGACGTGACTGAAATTCGGCATGGCGGTGAAGCTCGGTCCATATCCAGGTCCAGTGCGCCGGCATCCGGGGAGTGCCGCAATCCAAGATCCTCGACCTTTCAAGGACAGGTCAGGCACGGCGCCGGGGTGCGGGGCTCTTCAGTGAAGCTTGCGATTACAGTTTCTTTCCGTAGGGATTGCGAAAATTGCGCTAGGCGATCGAGTCTATGCGGCGCCGCCAGGTGCAAAGGGCAAGGCTTGCTTCCGGCGGGCGGCGGCGACGGCCTCGGGGACGAACCTGTGGCGCCGCTCGACAAAAATACCGGTCCATGAGGAGACCGGCATTAGCTTCCTGCGGTTTGCCTAGTTGCTCAGAACTTTTTCGCGCTCCAGGGCGTCTTGAATCTCCTCGCGGGGCGAGCTGGGCAGGGCGAACTCCAGGACCTCTTCGATGCTCTTTACGTAATGCGGGGTCAGCCCGAGCAACTGTTCGGGGGTCAAGTCTTCTTCCACATTGGTTTTGTTGTCGGCGGGAAGAATGACGTCATGCACTCCGGCGCGTTTTGCGGCCAGCACTTTTTCCTTAATGCCGCCCACCGGGAGCACGTTTCCACTGAGCGTGATCTCGCCGGTCATCGCGGTCAGCGGGCGAACCTGCTTGCCGGAGAGCAGCGACACCAGGGCAGTCACGATCGTGACTCCCGCCGAGGGGCCGTCTTTCGGAATCGCGCCCGCGGGCACGTGAATGTGGATGTCGTGGTTGGCAAAGAATTCTTCGTCAATGCCCAAGTGCTTGGCGTTCGAACGCACCCAGCTCAGGCCGGCTTGCATGGACTCGCGCATCACATCCTGAATTTGACCGGTGATGGTGAGTCCGCCTTTACCTTTCATCTGGTTGGCTTCGACAAACAGCACATCGCCGCCGGAAGGCGTCCAGGCCAGTCCGACGACAACACCAGCACGCTTGGTGCGCTCGGCGATCTCGCCTTCGCTGCGAATCTTGATGCCGCCCAGGAATTCCTGGATGATCTCTTTGGTGATGACCAGTTTGTCCGTCTTCCCTTCGGCGATGCGACGCGCTTGCTTGCGACAGATGGTGCCGATGGTGCGTTCGAGATTGCGCACTCCGGCCTCACGCGTGTAGTGACGGATGATGTAGCTGACCGCTTCCTCGGGGAATTCGATTTGGTCCTTGGTGATTCCGTTTTCCTCAATCTGACGAGGAACCAGATACTGGAACGCAATGTGAATCTTCTCTTCTTCGGTGTAGCCCTGGAGCTCGATGATCTCCATACGGTCGCGCAGGGGCTCGGCGATGGGATCGAGCATGTTGGCGGTGGTGATGAACAGGACCTTCGAGAGATCAAACGTCACGTCGAGATAGTTGTCGCGGAAGGTGGCGTTCTGCTCGGGATCGAGCGCTTCGAGCAGGGCGGAAGCCGGATCGCCGCGGAAGTCACGTCCGACCTTGTCGATTTCGTCGAGCATGAAAACCGGATCTTTGGTCTCGGCGCGGCGGATGCCTTGAATGATCTGTCCGGGCAAGGCTCCGATGTAGGTGCGGCGATGACCGCGAATTTCGGCTTCATCGTGGACGCCTCCGAGAGAGAGACGGGTGAATTTGCGACCGAGGGCGCGAGCGATGGACTTGCCGAGCGAAGTCTTGCCGACGCCTGGAGGGCCGACGAAACAAAGGATCGGTCCCTTCATATTCGGCTTCAGACGCCGCACCGAAAGGTAATCGAGAATGCGGTCTTTTACCTTCTGCAGATCGTAGTGATCGGCATCCAGAATCTCTTTTGCCTTGGGAATTTCAATTTCCCCGCCCGAGGTTTTGGCCCACGGAAGCACCGCCAACCACTCGATGTAATTGCGGGTGACCGAATAATCGGCGGCCATAGGCGACATGCGGCTCAGACGGCCGAGTTCCTTGAGTGCTTCCTTTTTCACTTCATCGGGCATGCCGGCCGATTCGATCTTCTGCTTCAGCTCTTCGGTGTCCCGCGCGCCTTCGTCCTGCTCGCCGAGCTCCTTTTGAATCGCCTTCATCTGCTCGCGCAAGTAGTACTCGCGCTGCGTTTGTTGCACCCGGTCCTGCACTTCCGATTGAATCTTGTTGCGCAGTTGCTGCACTTCCAGTTCTTTGGCGAGGTGCTGGTTGATCTTTTCCAGGCGCACGCGGACGTCGGTTGTCTCCAGCGTCTCCTGCTTGTCGGAAGTCGATAGCGAGGGCAGAGAGGACGCTATAAAATCGACCAGCCGCCCCGGCTCTTCGATGTTCATGGCAACGGTGGAGAGCTCGTCGGAGAGCGTGGGGGAACCGGCCACGATCTGCTGAAACAGGGTCAGGACGTTGCGTTGCAGAGCTTCGACCTCGGAATCCTTGGGCGGAATCAGCTCGGGAATGGTAGTCACGCGCGCTCGCATGAACGGGGATAACTGCGCGAAATCGGCAAGCCGCACCCGCTCCAGGCCTTCGGCGAAAACAAACAGGCTCTGGTTGGGCATCTTCACGACTTTGTGAACCACCGCCAGGGTGCCGATCGTGTACAGATCGGTCGGCTGCGGAGAATCGACCCGCGCCTCACGCTGGGCCACGACCACGATGGTCTTGTCCTCGCCGAGCGAGTTGATCAGTTGGACGGAACTCTCCCGCCCCACGGTGAGCGGCAACACCGCGTGCGGGAACAGCACCGTATCGCGTACGGGCAGAATCGGCAGCGAGCGCTCAGTGGTTTCGTAGGAAGTGTATTCGTTAGTAGAAATAGGATCGGCCATGATCTTCCCTTGAGTGACTTCCACTCAACCTTTGATGAATTGAACTGGCAAAAGGATGCGTCCTCATGCTAGGTTGTTGAATTTTATACCTATTTCCGGCGTTTGCAAGATGCAGAGTGGATTCGGCTCACGGCTTGAGGTAACCCCTCCGGGGGCGTGGACCCCGCCACTCAACGCCCCCGTTCGAGTCTTTTTGGTGCCAACCGCGCTAGAACACGTGCTTGGCGCGATCACCCTTGAAAATAAGCTGTTGCAAAACGCGCTCGTTGGCGGCGTTCAACTCATAGATTCTCTCATCCTTAACGGCTTTCTCGTCCAACGGGACGAGCGTGCATTTGGCGCGAACCTCGATCGGATTTTTCTTGCCCAACTGGCGGAACACCATGATGTGGTCCGATCCCTCCATTACGTGGCGGATCTGATAGGTGCCTTGCGGCAACATTGTATCGGCGACACGGAACTTCTCTACGAAGTTCACACGATAGCTATCGGCGATCCCCATCTGGTTTTCGGCAGCCAGAACCGAGCTCAGCATAAAAACACAAAGCAAAGTAAGAATTCCTGCAAAAACTTGCCGCATAGAAGCCCTCCTTTTGGCCTGGGCCAGAACGGCCCAAATTCAGCCTAGACCTTGGCGGGGGTTCTCGCTGTGCAGTGCCTCACAGGCGATTGTGATGAAAGATGCGAGGCCTTTGTAAGCGCCGCCCCGTCAAGGAAATCCAAAGTATCCAATGCCGGAAACGGAGGTAACGCGCGTCTGCGCTCAAGTATCGGGGCGACGGTGACGACCAAACTGGGGGTCAGCGCCCGCGACCGGGACCATGCTCGGCGGGTCAGGATCTCTCCCTCCCCGCCAACCGTTCGAGCCCGGGTGAGGTTTGTCGAGAACAGAGAGGCATGAGTTTCTCTGAAGAACCGCGCGCTCGTGGACAACTTCGGAAAAATCAAAAAATGCATGCTTGGGCAGCCGGGAAAAATGACCCGCGTGCCGGCGAGTGAGAGTGACCCGATCGAGCGGCCTTGAGGAAACGAGGCCCTCCGGCCTGGTAGCTTATTTCGATAGACGAGGGTCAAGGCTTGCAGAGAAAAAGCCAGCCGGGATTTTTCAATTCTGCGCGACTTGCCCCCTTTGGAGCAAAGGCTTGCCGGTTGCGCCTCCTGGCCGGTCAGCGCTGCCCAACGCCATGCGCCTGCGGATAAATTCCCAGAACTTTCACCAGTTCGGCGACCTCCCCGAGATGGCGCAGGGCATTGCGCGCGGCTACATCGTCGCCGCGCAGCAGATCGACGAAAAACACGTACTCCCAGGGGCGACCCCGCAGAGGACGGGATTCGATCTTGGTCAAGCTGATGTCGCGCAGGGCAAAGACGCTGAGCGCCTTGAACAGGGCACCGGGAATGTTCTTGACGCTGAAGGCGAGCGAGGTCTTGTCGGCGCCGTGCGCGGCGGGTCGCTTTCGGGGAACTGGTTCGACGTTGCCCGGGTTGATCTGCCCTCGCTTGATCAAAAAAAAACGCGTGAAGTTCTTTTTGTCGTCTTCGATGCCTGCCTTCAGGATCTTTCCGGTATAGACTTCGGCGGCGCGACGGCTGGCAATTCCGGCAGCGTCGCGCAGCGACTCCGCCAGTACGTGCTTCACGCTTCCCGCCGTATCGTAGAACGGCACCGGCTGCAGCCTGGGATGCTGGGAAAAAAGATCCCGACACTGGTCCAGCGCCACGGGGTGCGAGAAGACGCGGCGCACATCTGCCAGCCTGGTGCCCGGCATGGCAATGAGGTTGTGAACGATGCGCAGGCGGAACTCGCGGACGACGTGGACGTCGCGACCGAGGAGAAGATCGAAATGTTCGGCTACCGACCCGGCCAGAGAGTTCTCGATGGGAATCACGGCAGCGTCGACCGATCCGCGCGTGACCCGGTCAAAGACCTCGAGCGAGCGGGTGCAGGGCACCACGTTCGCCCGCGGCACCATGGCTTCGGCCGCTTCGTGGCTGAAGGAGCCCAGTTCCCCCTGGATCGCAATCTTCATCGGCCTCGGTCCTCGTCACGCATCAGATCTCGCCCGCACCTTTGTACGCAGGGCCCGGCGACCGCGTCTCTACCGGGAAACCGGCCAGGATCGCGACAGCTCTTTTGTCATGACCAGAGCGTCGAGTTGCCCGGAATAGTAGCCGGCAATGGTTTTCTCCACGAAGTAGCCTTTCTGCTTGTAGAAGCGAATGGCAGCTTCGTTATTGACCGGAGTCTCCAGTGCCACGACTGCCGCCCCGGCGCGCTGCAACGTTTCCTCCGTCGCCAGCAACAATGCCGAGCCAACACCGGCGCGACGAGCCTCGGCGACGACATCGATGGTAATGATGTGACCCGTCTTGCGGCGATTCTCAGCCACGATGAAACCCACGATCGACGACGAAGTGTAACCGTTTCCCGGAGTCCTGGTATCCCCAGCCTGCGCCACCAGAGTAAACGAGTCCGGCCGCCGCATGTAGAACGTCAGTTCCGGGCGCGAGTAGGCAAGTTGCGGATCAAAGCAGACCTGGTCGATCCGCCACAGAGTATCGAAATCGGCCTTCTCGAATTGGCGGACGGTAAACAACACGCCGTCATTGTAGCGGGTAGGAGCGGTTTTTAGGCAGTGCTCCGCCAGACCTCCCGACTGCAGCAACAATATTGGCCCCGAGGTCCGCACCCTCCCACCTCCGGGAATCTGGTCCATTCGAGCGACACCGGGATCACCCTGGACGAGCATCCGATGCGGTTGACGATGGCTGGCTCCTGAGGTCATGGAGTCGGTTGCCGGTATTGGCCGCGGAACGCCTTTTTTTTTGCCACGCCTCTTGCGCAGTTGCATCTATTAGAAGTACGATTTTCCCTCAGAGGCTGTCGTGGGGCGTTTCCTTCTCATTGACGTAGTGGCGGCGTTCGCGGCGGCTATTGTCTGGTATGCCTGGTTCGTGCGCTACAACCGGAGGCGTGCCGGCAAAGTGCTGCGCTGGGTCGAAGCGGCATGTTTGGGAAAAGGCCGGGTGGTCGATCTACGGTGGCGGCATAGCAGTTCCCGTCTGAAAGCGACGTTGAATCTTTCCTCGCGCTGGTTTGAAAGTGCCCGTCTCACCATTCGGCTGCTGCCGCGTGCTCTCCCCATGCAGTGGGCGTTGAGCAGTTGGCGGCAGCAGCAGGAAACACTCACCTTCGAAGCGGATATGGGATTCCCTCCCGGCTTTCACCTTGACGTCATTCGTCATCGATGGGCGGGTCACTCGGGTGGGAAAGCTTCCGGGCCCAAGGGGTCCGGGTCGAAAGAATCGATCAACAGCCGTGCCTGGACGGTCACGCGACCAGGTCCTGTCATTCTGACGACGAAGGAGGATTGGCCGGTCGAACTGAGCCCGGTGGTGAACGCGCTGGCAGCGTGGCGCGACAAGGATTTTGTCGGCGTCCGGTTCAACTCTAAATCGCCGCACTTTACGGCCACCGTCGCGCTCGAGAACCTCTCGGATCAGAAAGAGGCAGCCGCTTTGCTAGGTCTGTTCCGCGAACTGGCGGCCAGTTCCTCTGCCAAACAGCACTAGAGCCGATTTCTATTGCTCACCGTGCAGTTGTTGTGCCAGGTAGTTGGCGATCCCCATTTCCTCGATGCAATGAGTTTGCGCTTCCAAGGAGTCGACGTGACGCTCCTCGTCGAGTATCATGCGCTCGAACAGGGCCCGTGACCCGTCGTCTTTGGCGGCGACGCAGATTGCTGCCGCCTGATTGTATTGCCGCACGGCTTCCTGTTCGTCTTTGAGGTTGACCTCCACTTGCTCGCGCACGTTATTGCCCAGTTGGGGCTTCAATCCCACCGCCACATTGGGCGTACCGTCAAGAAAGATGATGCGTTCGATCAGTCCTTCGGCGTGCCGCATTTCTTCGATGGCTCTGGTTTTGGTGCGCGCGCTCAGTCTCGAATAGCCCCAGTTTTGGCACATCTCGGACTGCGCCATGTATTGCACAATCGCGGTTAGCTCCGAACTCAAGGCCGAGTTCAGCTGCTCAATTACCTGCTTGTCGCCGTGCATCGTCGATCCTCCAATCGCCCTATTCTGCAATTTGGGCGGCGAGGCAGGCTGTGACGCGGCGCACACCGGCACTCGGCGAGGCACAGTTCCGGGCGGCCCGTATCGGTTCGAAGGCTCACTGTCGCGGTTTAGGAATGATTTGAATCTCGAAGACGCTTGGCCACAATTTACCGGTGACGAAGACACGTTTTCGATCTGCGTCGTAGGCGATTCCGTTCAGTACGGCGCCGGCTCCAAGGCGATAGATCGGGCTGAGAAGGCCCTGCAGATCAATCCAGCCGACCACCCGTCCGCTTTGGGGAGAGATGCGGGCGATTCGATCGGTCTGCCATACATTGGCAAAAATCTCTCCCTCCACGAACTCCAGTTCATTCAATCGCTCGACGGGAGTGTCTCCATCGTGAACGGTAAACCGCCGCTTTTCCGCCAAGGTGCTGCTGTCGAGAACCCGGATCTCGGACGTTCCGTCGCTCATGAAGACTTCCTTGCTCTTGCCATTGGTGGCCAGACCCCAACCTTCTCCGGCATAGGAAAATTGCCGACGCAAGCGAAAATCGCTCAGGCTGTAAACAAATCCGGTATGGGACTGCCATGTGAGCTGAATGACTTCGTCGTGGACCAGAGTGACGCCTTCGCCAAAGAACTCCTGAGCCAAGTCGACTCGTTGTACGACTTCTCCTGTTTCCAGGCGAACCTTGCGCAGTGATGATCGGCCCTCAAGGCCGGTGCCTTCGTAGAGAAACCCGGCGCGGTACGCGAGGCCCTGGGTAAAAGCAGCGGGGTCATGGGGGAAGGTGCGAATCGTCTTGAAGGTGTATTCGGGCGGCTTGGTCGCAGGACTCCGGCGCGACTGGCCGGGGAGCAAGGGCGCCAACCAAACCAGCAGAAAGGCAATCGCACACCGCAGACGGGTCGATCTCAGTGCCATAGGTTTGACTTGCGGATTCTACACTGCGCGAACCAATTCAGATTCCAGGAAGGCACGAAGGATAATGGCTGACAAATAGCGGGCCAGGATGAAGAATCGGCCGGCGCGTCGCGTCGGAAACTCCGGCCGAGCGGAGAACCGGTGGTTCGAGGTCTTGTACGATGCAAGATTATGCGGCATAAGTGCAGTGGCTTAACATTTTTTTATTGCCCGCGCGAATTTCACGGGCAAGTTACTAAGGCGCAATCGTTCATCAGGTGTAGACTAAGGGCGATACGAAACCGCCGCTGCCGCCGGCTGTACGGTCGAAAAGGGGTCACTTATGAGGAAACAAAAAGGGTTTTCACTGATCGAGTTGCTGATTGTGGTGGCGATCATCCTCATCATCGCTTCGATGGCGATCCCGAACCTGCTGCGCGCCCGGATGTCGGCCAATGAAGCCTCCGCGGTCGCGGCCGTGCGCACTCTGAACACGGCTCAGATTTCTTACGACTCTGCATATCCGAATATTGGCTATGCCGCAACCCTTAGCGCCCTGGGCGGGACCTCATGTACTCCGCCGAGTGCGACGGGCGCCTGCTTGATCGATAGCCTGCTGGCTTCCGGGTCGAAGAACGGTTATCTGTTCACGTTATCAGCGGTGAGCGGCACACCCGCCGCAACCTACCAGGTCGTTGCCGCCCCCTCGGTTCCGAACCAGACGGGCGTGCGCTTCTACTGTTCGTTCGCGGACGCGGTGGTGCGCTCGTCGGAATCAGCCATCACCAATTGCGACGGGAGCATTCCCCCGCTGCAGTGACGGCCAGGGACCGCTCGAAGTCCCCAGGACAGCGGTTGCCGGCCCCGCCAGCATACGCGGATGCCGCAATCAGGCTCATGGCGAATCCCGACTGGCGAGCACCCTAGATAATCAAAGTCGATCTACTCCAGCTCGGCGACAAAACGATAGCCCACCCCGCGCACCGTCTGCAGATGCTTGGGCCGCGACGGATCGTCTTCTATGTAGCGGCGCAGGCGCACGACAAAATTATCGATCGCTCGCGTGTCGGTGTCTTCATGCAATCCCCAAACTTCTTCCAAGATCGACTTACGGGAAACGGTGTGGCCTTCGCTGCGCACCAGGTAGCGGAGAAACTCCGCTTCCATGACCGTGAGGTGAATCGTATTTCCCAGCGTGCGCAATTCCAGCTCCTGGAAATCGATCGTCTTTCCCCCGAAGGTAAAAGTATCGGCCTCGGCTTTTTGCTTGTCGCCGGGGGATGAACCGGGCCCGTGCTCGGGATGCGTAGGGCCGCCGGCTGCCGCATTGCCGCGGGGCACGGCGTCTTGGGTCGACGCGTCTTTCATCCACGCGGTTCGCCGCAACAGGCTCTCAAGGCGCGCGATGAGGATTGCCAGCTCAAACGGCTTGGGCAGATAGTCGTCCGCTCCGGAAGCGAATCCTTGCAGCACGTCTTCGGGGCGACCGCGCGCAGTCAGCATCAAAATGGGCACATAGTCCTTCCGGTCGCGCAGCAAGGCCGCCACGTCAAACCCACTTTTGCCGGGCAGCATCACGTCGAGAACCACGACGTCGAAACGCTCTTTCTTCTCAACCAGCCGATCGAGCGCCGTCTCGCCGTCGGAGGCAACTTCGACGGCATGCCCTTCGGCTTGCAGGTTGAAGCGTAGGCCCTGTGCCAGGTGCGCTTCGTCTTCCACAATCAGCACGCGGCTCATGCTACCCTCCGGGGCAATTCCAGGGTCACGGTGGTTCCCTTGCCTGCGCCTCCGCTCTGCGCAAACACACGGCCACCGTGCTTGCGAGCGATCGAGCGCACGATGAACAATCCGAGGCCGGTACCCTTCACCTGCGAGAGCGAACGCTGGGTGACGCGATAGAAGCGCTTGAAAATGCGTTTCAACTCCTGCTGCGGGATGCCCACGCCCTGGTCGCGCACCCGCAGCACGATCCGCTCTTCATCGGGAGTGTCCAGTTCCACCGAAATGTGCACACCGTCGGGCGAGTACTTGACGGCGTTGTCGAGCAGATTCGAAACCGCGGTGCGCAGTTCTTCGGCATCTCCGAGCACTCGTGCGCCATCGCCGTTATTTAGGCCCCGATCCTGAAACGAGGCCGACTCGCGATATTCGAGGGCGGTTTCCAGGAGATGATGCCGAGTTCGCGCCAATTCCACGCACTCTCGCACCAAGGCTCCGAATTCCACGGGCAGGCGCGGCGCGGTTTTCTTCTGCGCGGCCATCCCCGCTTTCAAAACCTGTTCGACCGTGTGCAGCAGCCGCTCGGTGTCGTGCAGCATCAGTTCATAGAATTCGCGCCGCTGCGCTTCTTCCACCGGGCGCCGCTGCAGCGTTTGCAGGTAGAGGCGGATGGATGCGATCGGCGTTTTTAGTTCGTGGGTAACGGCGTTGATGAAGCTGTCGTGCTGCTCGTTGCGGCGGATTTCGCGGACGAGAAAAATCGTATTCAGCACCAGACCGGCGACAATGGCGCCAAAGAAAATGATGCCGAGAAAGACCCGGATGCCCTCGCGCCAGTTGAGGATGATCCAGCCGCTACCGACGGCGAAGGCGACCGCCGCCAGGAGAACACCCAGCGTCAGGAAGAAGTAGATCGCTCTCTGCCGGCTGATGATGCGCACAGGGAGATTGTAGCGATTTCACCGTCGCGACGCAGTGAACGCCAGAGAGAATGGAAGCCCGGAGCCGGTTCTCCGGGCATGGTGCCGGCGAAAAGGGTTTAGTCGTTGCCCGCAGCCCCGGCTAACACGGTTTCCGATTTCACGTCCCGGAGCAAGGCCGGTTTGGGCGGCAGGTGATCGAGTTCGATCTTGTAGACGTGCCGCGCCAGGCCCAATTTCTTCAACAGCCAGATACCGTACCAGTTCAGGTCGATTTCATACCACGCCAAGCCATGGCGAGCGGAGACCGGATGCGCATGATGATTGTTGTGCCAGCCTTCGCCAAAGGTCAGGACGGCGACTATGAAGTTGTTGGTCGAGAGATCTTTGGTGGCGAAGCGCCGCGATCCCCATATGTGGGTGACGGAGTTCACCATCCACGTCGCATGCAGCCCGACCACGGTGCGCGCGAACACACCCCAGAGCAGCCAGGGCAATCCGCCGAGGGCGTACAGAATCACGCCGACAATGATGTTGCCCGTCCAGTGATATTTGGTCAGCCAGACGTGAACCTTGTCTTTGGTCAGATCGGGGACGTAGCGGGCCAGGGTCGTGGTGTCGTGGTGCATCGACTTGCCCAACAGGATCCACCCCATGTGCGACCACCATTTGCCGTCGATCGGCGAGTGCGGATCACCAACCTCGTCGGAGAACTGATGGTGTATGCGGTGCGTCGCTACCCAGAAAATCGGGCCGCCTTCGAGCGCCAGCGTGGCACACCAGGTGAGAAAGTATTCCACCCATTTGGGGGTTTTGTAGCCGCGGTGGGTGAGCAGGCGGTGGTAGCTCATGCCGATTCCCAGGCTGCCCGAAATCCACCACAGGAAAATAGCGACGAACAGGGCGCTCCAGGTGAAGTAAAACAGCGCCGCAATCGCACCCAAGTGAAACAGGCCCATGGCCGCGGCCGTACCCCAGTTGAAACCGTCGCGCTGCGCGCGGTCTTTGCGGCTGGTGCCTTCTCCGTGATCTCGCATTTGGTGGCTCGCCGCTTCGTTCAAGTTCTCGCGCATGCTCTCGCTCATCGGGTTTATACTCCTCGACCGGCTGGACTGAGGTCCGCCTAGGACAATAACAAGAGAATGAGTGGTTCTTTGTAATACTTCTGTAATCCTCTACGGCTGAGTGGGTTACGAGCGTAATGGGATCCCGATTCCGGGCGCCGGCCGCAGTCTGTCCAAGGCGCTCTGTGATTCCCGGCACAGCCTCCAGTGACCTCGCCTCTTTCCGCGCAAATTGCCGTGTCGTAGAGTAAAGTTGTCAGTGCAACGGTGCTCCGTACGAGGAGGTATGCGGTGAAGAAAGAATTGACGAGGGTCCCAGTCACCCGGGCTTTCCTGGTCGGGCTCGCATTGCTGTTTTCCGGGTTCGCCTTATGGGCACAAAAGTCCGCGGATCAACCTCCTGCGCAAGCAGGCGCATCCGAATACAAAATTCCTCCGGAAGCTGTCGCCAAGGTGAACCCAGTGAAGCCGACCGAGGAATCGCTCAACAAGGGCAAGAAGTTGTACGCCATCGACTGCGCCATGTGTCACGGAAAAGACGGCGACGGCAAGGGCGACATGGCGTCGGATATGAAAAATGTCACCGACTTCACCCAGCCAGGCGCGTTGAAGGGCCGCACCGATGGGGAGCTTTTCTACGTGCTCCGCAAGGGAAAGGGCGAAATGCCTCCGGAAGGCGACCGTGCCAAAGATGACGAAATCTGGAACCTGGTGAACTACATTCGTTCGCTGGCAAAAAAGTAGCGATCGCGGCGCATAGGGACGGGGCCGGCCCCGTCCCGGCCAGAACTCCGACGCACCTGATACGCTAGCCACCCATCGCGCTGGTAGAATCCACCGAAAAGGCCGGGCGCGCGATGACTTCTTTACAATTTGACGACTTGCTGTCGCTCGCACCGGGTGACTCTCGGGCAACGGCGACCTGGGTGTACGGCGCGCTGCGCTATTTTCTCGATCTGCCGATTGCAGTTCGAACCGAGCGGCTCGTCGAATTCACCTCGCAGCTGGCTTCGCATCCGCGAGGCGGCGAGATTCGCGTCATCTTGCAGGGGTTCTGGTCGCATCATTCTTATGTTCGCGTGATCTCGGAAGCGGGGCTGCCGGACGAGGTGTTTCTGCTGCGCGAACTTCTGGCACGTGCGGTGCGACACCTGATGCCGGTCGATGAGGTGCAGGGCGACCTTTATGTGTTGCTCGATTCGCTGAGTCTTCGCGAGGAGGACGCGCCCTGGGTCGCTTCCCTTCCCGATGCGCTGGTTGATGCGTGGAGTGAAATTTTTTGTCCCTCGCCGGCTTCGATCCTGTCTTCCTGTGCGCTGCTGGCGCTGCGCACCACCCAGGTCGCCCTGGCGCGTGACTTTCTGGACTTGGCCGAAGATGAGGACGTTACAAGATCCAGCTTCTTCGATCTTCCGAATGTGGTCGAGCGGGCGGCGCAGAATGTGGCGGACTTTGCGCAATGGGAGGCGCGGCGCGAAGCCTGCGAAGCGCATTTGCTGAAGATCACACGATTACTGGAGGAAAGAGGATCTTCGGCGAGCATGGTCTTCCGCGTTCGGCTGCTGCGATCGCTGCTCTGGCGAATTCAGCAGGTGCTCAATCTCCAGCGCAGGGATTCGGACTCGCGGAAGTTCCTGGTGACCATTGTTCACGGCTTTGCCTCCCAGCGCAAGATCGGCAGCGTGGTCAGCGCCAGCACGCGTCGGCTGGCACGCAGCGTGGTGGAGAAAACGGGACGGGTCGGGCAGCATTACATCGCAAGAAATGCCACCCAGTGGAAAACCATGGGCCGGGGAGCGGTTGCTGCCGGTTCGATTACCGCCTTTACCGCACTGTTCAAATATTCGATTTCATCGGTGATGCACGCCCCTTTCCTGGTCGCCATTGGTCACTCGTTGAATTACACCGTCAGTTTCCTGCTGATGCAGGCGGGAGGCTTCCTGCTGGCGTCAAAGATGCCGGCTGCCACCGCGGCGACCCTGGTGGATGCCATGGAAGATCCCGCGAAGGATCACATGGCGAATCTGCAGGCCATTTCGCAGACACAATCGTTGGTGACGATTGGCAACCTGATTGGCGCCGTCCTGGTGTCGATTGCCGTGGACAGAATCTGGCACGCCCTCACCGGCCATCCCTTCCTGACTCCCGAACAAGCGGAACACGGCGTGCGCATGCTTTCTCCCCTGCATTCACTGACCATTCCCTTCGCCATCGTGACCGGAGTTTTTCTCTGGCTCAGTTCGCTGGTCACGGGATGGACGGCAAACTATGTGGCACTCACCCGCATGGAGTCGGCGATCGCGAATAGTCTGCGGATTCAGGGGCGGCTGGGCAAGGAACGTGCCCACGCCATTTCCCATTGGATGAAGCACCATGCCGCCGGGTCGATCGGGTATGTGGCGCTGGGATTCTTTCTGGGTTCGATCCCGATTCTGGTGGCCCTCTTTGGTATTCCGCTGGAGGTGCGGCACGTAACGCTCGGCGCGGCCGGCCTCGGCTATGCTTTAGACGCCCTCCGACTGAACGGGCAGTTGCGCGGCTCCGAGATACTGCAGTCGGGCGCGGGCATTCTGCTGGTGGGCGGGCTCAACATTTTCACTTCCTTTGCCCTCAGTTTCTTGCTGGCCATGCGGGCGCGCGATATCGGCGGGGCCAGGGCACGGCGTTTCCTGAAAGAGGTGGGGGGCAAGCTGGCATCCCAGCCGGCTACGTTTTTGCTGCCAGGATTCGAATGAAGCCGCTTCAGCCCGGGCTTCAATCTGTGGCTGCCAGAGCCTTCGACGAATCGGAGTCGGCGCCTTGACGGGCCCCCACCGTCGTCGGGGCAACGCTTAACCGGCCGCCGCCAATCGCTGCTCCACCAGCCTATCGATTCGGCTGAGCACTTCGTCCTCGCTCATATGGGTGGAATCGAGCACCACCGCGTCGGCGGCGGCCACCAGCGGAGAGCTGGCGCGGGTGCGGTCGCGTCGGTCGCGTTCACGAAGTTCCGCAGCCATGGCTTCGGCCGGTGCTCCCTTCACTCGCTGCTGGTCGAGGCGCCGCTGCTCGCGAATTACCGGATCGGCGTCGAGAAAAATTTTCAGATCGGCACGGGGGAACACTACGGTTCCAATGTCGCGGCCCTCCATGACGACGCCACCTCCCACGCCCATTTCGCGCTGCCGCTCGACCATCCACTCGCGTACTTTGGGATGCACGGAGACGCGCGACGCCCCTTCGGAGACATCGCGCTCGCGAATGCGGACGGAAACGTCCTTTCCGTTGAGCAGAACCCGATTGCCGCCGATCGAACGCTCCAGGGTAATTTGCGAATCCTGCGCCATCTTGAGGAGCGTCGCCTCGTCGTCAAAGGAAGCGTCCCACTCGATGGCCCGGAGCGCAAGGGCGCGATACATGGCTCCGCTCTCCAGGTTGACATATCCGAGTTTGCGGGCCAGGCGGGAAGCGATGGTGCTCTTGCCGGCTCCGGCAGGGCCATCGATGGCGATTATGAGCTTGCGTTGGGAGGGATCGGTCATGCCATGGTCATTCGGCGAACAAAGCATTGTACACGGATCGCCAAACGCCTCCCTGCCCGGAGGAGCGACCAAACACGGGGCAAAACCCGGTGGCAGCCGCCCCATTCTGGTTCGCAATCCCGGTTTGTGCCCGCCATCAGAGAACCCGTCCACCAAGGGATTCCGGCGCGAAAGCCAGCGGACCCCGATTCCACATCAGGCACGATCGACGGAGGGCGACGACCCGAAAGCAAGACTAGCGCGGGAGCTCACCGCAGGCCCCCGAGCGGGCAGATGGCCCGCCTCTGGCGCGGTTCAGCCGACCCGTTCCGGGCGGCGATTCCTGGGAACGTAGACTTGCTTGGGCGGCGTGACTTGCAGGAGCGACTTGCTTCCGACATGCAAAAAGCTCAATTCGCGCGCCGAAAGCAGGGCGTGGATTGCTTCCTTCACGCGCGTTCGCGGAACAAAGTTCGTCAGGAAGTTCTCGACCTCGCCCTCTTCGACGGCCACCATCCCGTCGAGATATTTCGATACCAGCGCGGATAGCGCTTCGGGCACTGAAATCCCCACCCCTTCGCGCACCACATCCGGCGCCCAGCGCGATAGCTCGTCCCAGGTCGAGCCTTCCTCCACCGTGTAGTCGACGCGCGTGATGCGAAGCTCGGCCCAGAGTTCGCCGAGGGCGCGATCGAGGCCCGCTTTCGAAACCGAACCACCCAGCCTCTCGCCCAGCTTGGTTTTTGAAATCGGGCCGTGGCTGCGGATGATTTCGAAAGCATCACAGGCCAGCGGCGAATAGGGGGAGCGCGGTCCCGAGGCGGGTGGCAGCTTCGGATTACGCTCGCCAACAAGCGCGTAGAAATACGGAAACACCGATGGCGCCAGCAGGAAGGCGTTGTTCTCGTCCAACAGCCGCGCCTCGTAGGCGGATTTGTCGCGCAAGCTGCGCACCATGAGTTCGGTCGCTTCTTTTGCCCTTGGATCGTTGTAAGCGTGCTGGCGCGTCGGCAACTTGTCGTCGGCTCCGACCCAGGCACCGATGAAAGTCGGCAGCAGCGGGGCAGGACGCATCGGGTACATCAGACAGAATCCGACCGAATCGAGGAAGCTGCGTGCGTCCTCAGAAGTGCGCACGGGCCGGCCATCGAGGCGCCACCTTTGTGCCCGGGCCAGCAGAAGTTCGGGTTCGGTCATTGCCTTTGATTAGAACACAGCTCTCGCCTCTCCGAAGCGCTGGCATGGAGGTCGATCGCCATGGGGAACCGATCTCTAGATTCTCTTGAACGCTTTTTGAATGTCCTGCACGGAATAGCGCAGCACGACCGGCCGGCCGTGGGGGCAAGCCATCGGGTGCTCGGTTTTTGCCAGCTCCGCCAGCAGCCACTCCATCTTGTTCTGCTCCAGCGGCATGTTGACCTTGATGGCGGCATGGCAGGCGATGGAGGCCGCGATGCGATTGCGGATCCCTTCCAGATTGAGAACCTGTTCTTCGCGCGCCAACTGCTCGAGAAGTTCGTGCAGCATGCGCTCGACTTGCGCCGCATCCACCCCAGATGGGGCGACCTTCACGGCAATGCTGCGCGAGCCGAACGGCTCGGCCTCAAATCCGTTGTGCGCCAGTTCGTCGGCAATGTCGCTGAAGACCGCCTGCTGGGCTGGCGTCAGCTCGATGACCAGCGGCATGAGCAGACGCTGGCTCTCAACCTTCTGCGCCGAGCGCTGGCGCAGGACTTTCTCGAAGAGCACGCGCTCGTGAGCCACATGTTGATCGATGATCCAGAGGCCCTCTTCGTTGACCGCGAGGATGAACGAACTGCGAATCTGGCCCAACGGACGCAGAGTGCGCAGCGACTCGAGAGTCGGCGAACTTTGCGGCTCGGGCGCGACCGGCGGGAGGCAACCGGAGTCGGGTACCGGCGGTTGGGGCCGGGGAGCAACGTCCGTGGCTCGCGGCGCGCACGCCAGCGACAGGGCCGCACTGGCATCGACCGCAATGGCTCCTTCAAATTCGATGCGGGCCGTGCCCGCGGGCACGGCCGGGGTTTGCGAGGCGAGTCTCCCCGCGGTTGCTGGCTCGTATAACTCGCGCCACGCGACGCGCAGCAGGTTACCGGCACCCGGACCGATGACCGGGGCAAGACCACGACCGGCGCTCGGCTGTGCGCCAATCTCGGTCAGAAATTGCGCCACGGGACGGGCTTTCATCAGCGCCGCGCGCACCGCCTCGCGCACGAAGTCGTGGATCAAACTCTGCTGGCGGAAACGCACTTCGGTCTTCGAGGGATGCACATTAACGTCCACCTCGACCGTGGGCATTTCGATAAACAGCAGCACGACGGGAAAAACGGCGGCGGGCAGAATGTTGCGATAGGCTTCGATGATGGCATGCTGGATGAGACGGTCGCGAATCAGGCGCTGGTTCACGAAAATGTAGATCGAATTGCGATTGAGCTTCTGAATTTCCGGCTTGGAAACGAAACCGTGCAGGCGAACTTGGCCAAAATCGCTCGCTGCGGGCGCCGTTGTCTCCTCCCCGGCACGTGGCCCGGGTAGTCCCGGGTCTGCCGGCTGGGCGGACTCGCTGCCCTCCGCGAGAGGGCCCGTGTTTGCGGGAGGGCGCCGCCACGGCGGCGGTTGCGGCAGACCGATACGCTCCAGCAATTGCCCGGCCGCAACCGGAATCAACTGGTCGAGGGTCTCATGCCCGAAGACCTGGTAGACACGCTCGCGATGACCGGCGACGGGCGGAGCGACCAGCAGGGCGTTGGTTGCCGAGTGCAACTCGAAGTGCTTCCCGGGGTGCGCGAGCGCATAGTGGGTCACTAACGATGCGATGTGGGAGAGCTCGGTCGATTCCGACTTCAGGAATTTCTTGCGCGCCGGAGTGTTGAAAAACAGATCGCGAATCGTAATCGATGTTCCGAGCGGCAGGCCGGCCTCTTCCACGCGGATGATCTTGCCGCCGTTAATTTCGAGTACCGTTCCCGCCACCTCTTCTTCCGCACGGGTTTCCAGATGCAGGCGGGAGACTGAAGCGATGGAGGGCAGCGCCTCGCCGCGAAATCCGAGGGTTGAGATGCAGAGCAGGTCGTCGGTTTCTTTGATTTTCGAGGTAGCGTGACGCTCGAAGGCGAGCATGGCATCGTCGCGCACCATGCCGCAGCCATTGTCGGTGATCTGGATCAGCTTCTTGCCGCCGGCCTCTACCTGGATACGAATGCGCGTACAACCGGCGTCCAGAGCATTTTCGAGCAGCTCCTTCACCACCGACGCAGGACGCTCGACTACCTCGCCAGCAGCGATCTGGTTGGCAACTCGTTCGGATAAGACGTGGATTTTGCCCATGGAATCAGTCGCCAGTGTGACAGATTCCGAGGCGCAGCGTAAAGGCGGGTCGAGGGCGGGCGGAACCGCATCCAACACTGACGAATGGAAAATTTCGGCTGGGGGCAGGGGCATGAAACAGGCGATTCTGGGAGTGGGCGCGATCGGAGGATTGATCGGGACCGTATTATCGTCGCTTGGCGAGGAGGTCATCGTTGTGGTTCGGCCGGAAGGCTTGCCGAGTTATCCCCGCCGCTTGACGCTCGAGCGTCCTTCCGGTTCCCTCACGGCGCCGGTAAAGGCCGTTGCCAACCTGACCGAATCCATTGACGTGCTGTGGATCGCGACCAAGACTTATCAATTGCCAGCCGCTCTTGAGGCGGTGCAATCATTACCCGAGTGCGCGGTCCCGTTGTTGAACGGACTGGATCACGTCGCCACGCTCCGTACACGGTTTGGACAACATCGGGTGGTTCCGGGGACAATCGCGGTGGAAGCGGAGAAGGCCGGTCCGGGACGATTCGTCCAGCGCTCCCCAATGGTTCGCCTCAACCTCGCCGCCAGCGCTGAACCCCGACTGGGCACCGTCGTCGGAAGATTGGCCGCTCTTGGATTCGCGTGCCGATTCGTTGTCAACGAGCAGACTTTGCTGTGGGGCAAGCTCTGCTTCCTGGGGCCGTTCGCGCTGGTAACCTCCGCTTCCGGTTTGAATATTGGCGAAGTGCTGGCGGACCGCGTCTGGAAGCAGAAGTTGGATGCCGCCACCACCGAGGCATGCGCCGTGGCCAACGCGAGCGGCGCGGAGATTGACGAGGAGCAGATTCATGCCGCCTTCGCTGCCGCGCCGCCGGGGATGCGCAGCTCGATGCAGAAAGACGTGCTGGCGGGGCGGAAGCTCGAGCTGGACGCCATTAGCAGTCCCATCGTGCGCGGCGGGCACGGATACGGGATCGGGGTGTCGACGACGGCGGGGCTGGCGGCAGCGATCCGCGAGAAGCTTTCGCCCCGCAGCCCTTAGCGGGTTTGCCTCCTCCAACCCCCGGGAATCGGCGCAGCCAGGTGCGGACCCGAAGCGGCTGTCGCGCGACGATACCACCGCGTTCTGCTTTTCGACAGTCTGCAGGGCTTCACTTAGCCGTTCCCGGGTCGGGGCTCGAGTTTCCCATGTCGACGACTACCTTCCACCGTCCGTCGTTCTGCTTTTTCCAGATCGAGGTGTACTTGCCGTAATTGACAACGACCTTGCCCTGCTTATTTTTGGCGGTGAAGACATAATTGCCGTAGGTGTAGCCGAGGTCGCCTGATGCGGACATGTCGGCTTTGACCGGAGTCCAGGTGAGCGTCGCGCCCTCGGGCCATGGAGCCCGTTTGCGCATGGCGTCGATGGAGTCAAAGCCACCTCCGTCGACGACTTCGACGCCATCCTCGGCGAAGTGGCTGAGAAAGGCATCGTGGCCGTGGCTTGCGACGTCGGCGGCAAAATCGGCTTCCAGTTGGAACAGGAGATCGGCCCCGGAGGGAGACTTCGCTTCGGTCCCCCAGGCAACGACGGCCAGGAGAACGAGAACCGTAATGGCGATTCGTTTCATGGAGACTTCTCGGGCCGCAGCAGCGGCGCAGGTACGAAGATATCCGGCGATAAAATTACCATGCCCGGAGTTTCGACGTCCTGTGGGCGGCAGGCCTGCGACCGACAGGCGGGCGCGGGAGTGGGCCGCCCGTCCCCAGGCGAACCCTGCTACACTCTTTCTCCTATGCGGGGTCGGGGACTGGGCTTGAACGCGGTTTTTTGGGCAGCGCTGCTGGGGGCGCAGATCGCCGGAGCACAGGCGGCAGCCGCTCCCGCGATATCGTTGACTGCGCCCGAAGAAAAGCACCTGCGGAATGTGCGGCAGCTGACTTTTGGCGGATCGAACGCCGAGGCTTATTTTTCCGCCGACGGCAAGCGGCTGATTTTCCAATCGACGCGCGACAACCTGCAGTGCGATCAGATCTTCACCATGAATGTCGACGGGACCGAGCAGAAGATGGTTTCCTCGGGCAAGGGCCGCACCACCTGCAGCTACATCTTTCCGCACAACGACCGGATTCTCTATTCATCGACCCAGCTGGCCGACGCGGCTTGCCCGCCGCGGCCGGACTATTCGAAGGGTTATGTCTGGGCCGTATATCCGGCGTTCGATATTTTCACCGCGAACATGGACGGCTCGGATTGGAAGCAGCTTACGACGACTCCGGGCTACGATGCCGAGGCTACGATTTCCGAGGACGGGAAAAAGATTGTTTTTACTTCGCTGCGCCACGGCGATCTCGATATCTACACCATGTCCGCGAACGGCAAGCATGTAAAACAGCTCACGCACGAACTGGGATATGACGGCGGGCCATTTTTCTCCAAAGATCGGAAATGGATTGTCTATCGCGCTTATCATCCGCAGACGGAACGGGAGATCGCGGAATATAGGGAACTGCTGAAGCAGAATCTGATTCGTCCGACGACGCTTGAGATCTGGATCATGAAGGCCGACGGCAGCAGAAAGCGGCAGCTGACCAGCCTGCAGGCGGCCAGTTTTGCACCCTCGTTTTTCCCCGACGGCAAGCGCATCATTTTCTCGAGCAACGTGGGCTCGACCGGCGGGATGGGGAATTTCGAACTGTATACCATCAACGCGGACGGGACGAGCCTGGAGCGGATCACCTATTTCGACGGCTTTGACGGGTTCCCGATGTTCAGTCCGGATGGAAAGCAGCTGGTTTGGATTTCCCATCGCAACGGGACTGCGCCCCACGAAACCAACGTATTTATTGCGGACTGGGTGCCGTGATGGAAGCGCCGGGACGCTAGTTCTCGCGAAGAAGTTGCTTTTTGACCGAGTCCGGCAGGCGCGAGGTGGCAAGCAGTTCCCGGAGCCGAGCGACCGGGATTTCGCGCGCGAGTTCCTGCGCCTGCGCAAGCGAAAGATGCTGGCATCGCAGCAGGGTTGCGCGCACGGCCCTGCGGCGGGACCACCTTTCATGGTGCGCGACCGCTTCCACCAGGGCGGAACCGGCCGCCGGATGCAGCACGGCCTTGATGACCAGGGCCTCGGTAAGGCGCGGGTTTTCGAGCGCCGCCCGTAGGAGGCGCCTGTGGCGGGCTGCCATGGCCTCGTCGATTGCGTCTCCGTCGACTTTCGTGCCATCCGAACCCGTCGCCTCCGTCAGGAGCGCAGCTGCCACCCGGCCCGAAGCGCGGCGAGCGAGCGTCAGACGTTCGCCGATGGTAACGGTCTGGAGGCGCGAGATCAGGACATCGTCGACGGCAATTCTTACGTCGGCGGGAACGCCCGGCGAGAGCGCGAGTTTCATCACATCGAAAGTGTAAAACTGGCGTGCCAGGGGCACCGACACATGGCGCGGAGTATGCGGGTGACCGGCCAGGGCGATTTTCGCCTTGCGGCTCTTGAGGGCATTGGCGTTCTTGGCCAGTTGTTCCAGGACTTCGACCGGCAGGTCGGGCCGCTTGAGCAGTGCGAGAGCCAAGTCCTCGGTGAGGGCGGGATCGCTCGCCTCGCGCAGCAGGCCGGCGAGTGCGGGCGTGCCGTCTCTCTCGGCAGCGGTTCGGGCCGGCACGATTTTGTCTTCGGACATTTTCCCCTTCCGCGGTCGATCGGCAACGCACGACAATCGAGTTGATCCCCGGCTCAGGCGCGAGACCGCCCCGGCAGCTGTCTGGTGCTTTCCGAGCCGCCGGATAAGGGCGCGCCCTGTCTTTACGCTCTTTTGGCCCTGGCCAGCGCACCTTCGATTGGGTCGGCCAGATCCGGGCGCACTTCGATGCCGGGAAAGACCTGTTGCAGCGTATTGTAAAAAGCCTGGCGCACATCGGCAGACTGACGAAAGACGCTGCCTGTCATGGCGATTGGAAGCGGCACAAGGGGGAGCGTCTTTGCGGGGGGCATGCCCCCCGCCGACGGGGGCGCGAGACGATGGACCACCGTGGCCGCCAGATTCGCCAGCTTCACTCCGCCATCGAACAGGAGGCCGCGAGCGGCGGGGTCGCCTTGGCCACCGGCCCGGAGCAGGAGGGGAAACAGGCGCGGAAACTCGGGTGGCGGAGTTGAGTTGGCGTGTTGCACCAGTTCATCGATCGTCGTGAGCTTCCACTCCTCGAGGACCATGGAGGTGAGCACCGACTCCAAACCGTGATCGTACGCGTCCAGGATCGTGGAAACGACACGCCGGCCGAGCCACTGTCCGGAACCCTCGTCGGAGATGGCAAATCCCCAGCCTCCGGCGCGCGCGACAACACCGGCATCGTCGCGTCCGTAAGCAATCGAACCCGTGCCCGCAATCACAATCACACCCGGCCTTGAGCCGAATGCGGCTTCGAGGGCGATTACGTGGTCACCGACAAGTTCGATTTTGGTCGTAGGGCTCTCGGGAATCAGTTCGGCAAGGATGGCGCGAACCTTCGCGGCGATCTCCGGTCGGGCAGCACCGGTGGCGCCCACACAGACGGCGTGGATATGGTCAGGAGAGATCTTGGCGCGGGCACAGACCTGCCGGATCGCTGAATGCAGCGACTCCCTGGCCTGCTGCTCGCCCACCCGAAGCACGCTGCAGCCTCCGGTCATGGCATCGGCGAGAACGGCCGTTTCATTGGCGAGCACGCAGCGGGTTTTCGTGCCCCCGCCGTCGACTCCCAGATAGTAGGCCATCGCGCTAGTTCTAACACAGGTTGGCACCGTCTTGCGGCTACCAGTTTCGAATCGCGAACATGCCTGTACAATGCTGCGGACTGGTTGCTGACTCCGGAGGCGCGGCAATATGCGTCTCCGCCCAGAGGACTCGCTTGGGGCTGAATCGCATCGATTTGCTGATCATCGCAGTTTACTTGGCAGGGATCACACTGTTCGGGCTGCGCTTTCGCGCGCGGCAGCGGACGATGCGGGATTACTTTCTCGCCGACCGCAACATTCCATGGTGGGCGATTTCGCTGTCGATTGTGGCGGCGGAGACCAGCACACTCACCATTGTCAGTATTCCGGGCCTCGCCTACGATTCGAATCTTACTTATCTGCAATGGGTGATGGGATATGTTCTCGGGCGCGTCATTATCAGTTTCGTACTACTGCCCCAGTATTTTCGAGGCGAGTTGTATACCGCGTATCAGCTGATTGAGCGGCGGTTTGGTCCGCAGCTGCGCACCGTGACCGCGGGGCTGTTTTTGTTAACCCGCGCGGCGGCCGAGGGAGTGCGCGTATACGCCGTGTCGATCGTGGTGGGGATTGCACTGGGCACGGGCGAGGTCACTTCGATTGCCATCATCACGCTGCTGACTTTGATCTACACCTTCGAGGGCGGATTGACGGCGGTGATCTGGACCGACGTGGTACAGACCTTCATCTATGTCGGCGGGACTGTGGCCGGCTTGATGACGCTCCTGCATATCGTGCCGGGCGGATGGACGTCGGTCGAGGCCCTGGCTAGCGGGTTGCACAAGTTTCAGGTATTCGATTTGTCGCTGCTGCGTTCGCCGACCTCGCACTGGCCGCACTTGAATTTCGCCAAGCCATACACGCTGTGGGCGGGAATTATTGGCGGAGCGTTCTTCACCACTGCCAGCCACGGCACCGACCAGCTCATCGTGCAGAGATTGCTGGCAGCAAGGAATCAACGCCAGTCGGCTCTGGCGTTGCTGACCAGCGGAGTGGCGGTATTTTTTCAGTTCGCCTTGTTTCTTTTTGTCGGTGTCATGCTGTTTGCCTACTACCGGGTTCCGTCGACGGCATTTGGGCGGGCGGACCGGATCTATCCGACGTTCATCGTGACCCGGATGCCGCACGGGGTTGCGGGACTGCTGATCGCGGCTATTTTGGCGGCGGCAATGTCGAACTTGAGCGCGGCGCTGAATTCGCTGTCCTCCAGTTCGATCCTGGATTTCTACCTTCGCTTCCGTCCTCAAGCAAGCGAAGCGGGGCGGCTGCGGCTGGCGCGACTGGCGACCGTTGGCTGGGCGCTCGTGCTGTTCGCACTGGCAGTGCTGGCGCTGCATCGCGTAGGACGCGTGGTCGAAGTCGGATTGCAGATCGCGTCGGTGGCTTATGGTGCGTTGCTCGGAGTCTTCATGCTGGGAGTGCTGACCAAGCACGCCAATCAGCGCGGCGCGATGGCCGGAATGATTTGCGGATTGGCCACCGAGCTGTATTTGTGGCAGGGGTCGGAGGTGGCCTTCACATGGTGGGTGACGATCGGAACCTGCGTGACCTTTGCGGTCGGATGGGTGGCCAGCATCGCGTTCTCGAGCACGGCCGCCAGCCCTACCCGGTAGCCACCGTGCCGGGCGGACGGACGGCGCCGCCTTCGCCGAAACGAGACCACAGACGCGGAACTGCGACCTCAGTTCGGTGGCGCTCGGTGGATCGAACAGGCCACTCGCGCCTGCTCGGGCGCCGTCGGGCTGGCCCGCTGTGATCGATGCGACGGCTGCAGACCGCCATCGGGCGCGATGGAAGAGAACCAATGTCAGTTTGTGGGGATGCAAACTGCGCCCCAACCAGGCTGGCGTGAACCGGGCGAGAACCAGATAAGTGAGTAGCTTGCTGGGGTGTATCATCCAAGTTCGAACCGTATAGGCCCTCCGAGAAATCGAGCGCACATCCGATGCGCACGGCTCCGCGGTTGGAGATGTCCCCCGAACCGGGTGCAACAACTTCGCCTCCGGGCTCCGAAGTCCTCACCCAGCGGTTGGCGTATACTGCTGCGGATTCATCCGTCAAACATGACAACTGCAACCTCGCCAAAAGGTCCCCGCGCCGAGCTTTCCCGCGATCTTGGGCTTTCCCATGCGGGAGCGGTCGTGGTCGGCACGATCATCGGAAGCGGAATTTTTCTGGTTCCATCCGAGATGATGCAGGCAGTGGGAACGGCGCGACTGGTGTATCTGGCGTGGGTGGTGGGTGGGCTGCTTTCTTTTTTTGGCGCACTTAGCTATGCCGAACTGGGCGCCATGAAGCCGCAGGCGGGCGGCGAGTATGTCTATGTTCGCGACGCGTACGGACCCCTGGCGGGGTTTCTGTACTCCTGGACCACGTTTCTGATTGCCAAGCCGGCTTCGATCGCGACCATCACGACCGGCCTGGTGCGGATCCTCGAAACGTTTACTGTCTTCTCGTTTTTGTCGCGAACCGGCTTTACAGATCCCTTCCCGCTCACCTATGGGCAGGTATTCGCCATTGCGGCCACGGTGCTGATTTCGTGGCTGAACTACATCGGAGTGCGCCGGGCGGGAGAATTTCAATTTCTGTTCACTCTGCTGAAAGTGGCCATTATTGTCGGAATTGTGGCCGTGGGATTTTCTTATCGCGGAGGCACCTGGGCTAATTTCGCGACCGAGTTTACCGGGGCCAAGGGTGGCGTAACCGGATTCTTCGGCGCGCTGGTGGCTGCGCTTTGGGCCTATGACGGCTGGAACGATCTCAACATGGTGGCAGGGGAGATACGAAGTCCGCAGCGCAACATTCCGCTTTCCCTGATTTGGGGCGTGGCTACGGTGGGAGCGCTCTACATTCTGGTCAACGCGGCGGTGCAATATGTGCTGCCGGCCGCCGCGGTGGCGAGCTCGGAGCGTCCGGCGTCGGATGCCGTCCAGCTGGTGATGGGAAGCGCGGGTGCCGGTCTGGTGTCGGCGGGTATGGCGATTTCGATGCTGGTGACCTTGAACGGCTCGATCATGAGTGGGGCGCGGGTACCGTTTGCCATGGCTCGCGACGGCCATTTTTTTCCGGCGATGGCGGAGGTTCATCCGCGCTATCACACCCCGTCGGTGGCGATCGTTGTGCAGTGCGGGCTGGCGATCGTCCTGCTGCTGCTAGGGGGCAATTTCCGGCAATTCTTTTCGCTGGCAATTTTTGCCGAGTGGTTGTTCTACATGATCACCGGCAGCACCGTGTTCGTCTTCCGCAGTCGGGAACCGCTGGCGGAGCGCCCTTATCGAGTATGGGGCTATCCCGTGGTTCCGGCCGTGTTCGTGCTGGTTTCCGCAGTGCTTCTCTATTACACATTCGCCGCCAATGTGAAGAGTTCGGCCCTCGGCTGCCTGGCGATTCTGGCGGGAGTTCCGGTGTTCTACTTCTTTGCCCGGCGCCGGGTTGGGACACCGAAGTAATCGGCAGTTGGCTGAATACCTTCGGATTTTCCCGCTGGTTACCAAAGGACAGGCGCAGGCGACACGTTTACCCACTCCTCGATCTCCCCTAAGGTGAAGACTCCAGTCCCGAGCATTCCCCCCAGCTTCGGGCTCCCTTTTTTTGGAGTGGTGGATGCCTGCAAACGATGGCGGTTTTCAACTCGGCCTCTTGCCCGAACGGAAGTGGAACTGGCGAACCTTCGTCGCGAGCTACGCGATTCTCGCCGGGTTCGTTCTGCTTCTGATTGTCGTCGGGATCATGACCTCGGACACGTTGCTGAACACCGTGAACTATCGCATTACGGAACTGGTGCCGCGACCGGCCCTAGAGCCGGAGCGACTGCCGAAGGCAAAGCCTTTGCCGGTGCGAGCAAAGTTGCTGCCGCCGCCCCCGGTGTTCGACAAGCCCAGGCTGATCGTACCCCATGAAATCCGCACTCCCAAGCCTCAGCCGCAGGAGATTGAGCCGCCCAAAGTAGCCCTGAATAACTTTGCCCCCGCCGTGTTGAAGCCGACCAGTGGCGCGCGTCCGGTGCTGATTCATACCGGCGAGTTCCAGGGAAGCGCGGTGGCTCCGACGGCGAACGCCCCGGTCGCCAAGGTGCAAACCGGCGGCTTCGGAGATCCGAATGGACTGAAGCCCGGTGAAAACAGCAAGCCGGGCGGCAAATTGATCGCGGCAGCCACCGGCTCGTTCGACCTGCCGGTCGGGGCGGGACAAGGCAACGGATCGGGGGGAGCGAAAGGGATCAAAGCAACGGTGGCGAGCGCCGATTTTGGCAACGGCGTGGCCACCGAAGCACCGGGAGACGGGCGACGAAGCGGTCGCCTCAGCGCGGGCGTGCAAACCTCGGGCTTTGGTTCGCAGGAGATCGCGCAGAACTCGCCGCATATCCAGCGCTTGGACAGCGGCCCGCTCACGACGGCGGTGGAGATCACCTACAAACCGAATCCGCTTTATACCGACGAAGCCAGAAATCTGAAGCTGGAAGGGGAAGTTCTGCTCGAAGTACAGTTCGCGGCGAACGGGCTCTTACATGTCAATCGCGTGGTCCGAGGATTGGGCCACGGCTTGGATGAGGCGGCCGTGGCCGCCGCGAACAAGATGCGCTTCAAGCCGGCCATGCACAGCGGGCAGGCCGTGGATTCAACAGCGATTGTGCACGTGGTATTTCAACTGGCGTATTGAGAATCTTGGAGACGAGAGTTATGCGCAAGGTCAGCATCACTACGAACTGGATGGTTTCGGCCCTGCTGGGTTTAACGGTTACGGCAGCAGCCCAGCAGCCGGCGTCCGCGCCGCAGAACCCACACGCGGTTGCGGCGATTCAACCGCAGTCCGTCGCTCAGCCGAGCCCGACTCCGTCCACTCCTGGGCAAGCCAGTCTGGCCGCACCTACCACGATGGACCAGGTGGTAGACCGCGTCATTCTGCGGGAGAAAGACTTGATCAAGTTCCTGTCAACGCGCACGCCCATTGTCGAGACCTATCTGCAAAACCTGCAGCAGGATCCGCAATTGGGGCCGGTACCTCAGGACGATCACTACTTTCTCGGACGCATGGATTTGAGCGAATCGATTGACCGGAGCGACTTCCTGCAGGACAAGGGCAAAGACGAAGGCATGGAGAAGCATCTTCTGGGCGAATTCACCAAGCGGTTCAAATTCCAGTATCAGCCGCTGGGGTTTTCGTGGATGATCTTCGCCGACCGCAACGACTTTGACCGTCAGCACTACGATTTCCATTACGCGCGGCGCGAGTTTCTGGGCGACGTGCGCTGCCTGGTGTTTGACCTGACTCCGAAAAAAGACGCGGGACGGGGACGCTTTCTCGGCCGCATTTGGGTTGAGGATCAGGACTTCAGTATTGTTCGCCTGAACGGCACCTACGCACGCCCGCAGCGGAACAACAATTACTTCCACATGGACAGCTGGCGCCTGAATCTGATCCCGGGTTACTGGGTACCGGCTTACATCTACAGCGAGGAGGGCGACTTCACGGCCGGAGCCAAGAACAAGATCGCATTCAAGGCTCAGACTCGCATGTGGGGATATAACCTGAAGACCGCGACCGCCAACGATGAACTTACGAACATCCGCATCGACAGCGTCAAGGACGACACGCCCAGTGCCCAGGATGCCAGTCCGCTGGCCGCCGAACGCGAGTGGCAGCAGCAGGCCGAGGACAATGTCATCGAACGGCTGGAACGCGCCGGCTTACTGGCGCCCGAAGGCGACGTGGACAAAATCCTGCAAACGGTGGTGAATAACCTGGAAATCACCAACAATATCGAGCTGCCGCGGCCGGTGCGTACGCGGGTGCTGACGACGTCTCCGCTCGAGACCTTCAGCGTCGGCAACACGATTGTAGTGAGCCGGGGGCTGATCGATGTGCTTCCCGATGAGAGCAGCTTGGCCATGGTGCTCTCCCACGAACTGGCGCACATCGTCCTGGGACATAACCTGGGCAGCCAGTACGCCTTCAACGATCGCATGCTGTTCTCCGATGAGGGCACGTACCAAAACCTGGGGTTCAAACACATTCCTGAAGAAGAAACAGCCGCCGACAAAAAGGCGATCGAGATGCTGAAGGCCTCGCCCTACGCGCAGAAACTGGACACGGCCGGGTTGTTCATCAGGGCACTCCAGGCGCGCGCTCCCAGTCTAAGCGCCCTCCTGCAGGCACACCTGGGCAACAGCATCACCGCCAACGGGACGGTGACGCGTATGGCCGCACTGGCCAGCTCAGCACCGGCACTTGATTGGAACAAACTGGATCAGATCGCAGCCTTGCCTCTGGGAGGACGGGTCAAGCTGAACCCCTGGGATGACAAAGTGGAGATTGTAAAAGCGCAACCGGTCGCCATCACCTCCGCCCGCGACAAGATGCCGTTTGAAGTCACGCCCTTTTACCCGCGGCTTGCGCGTTATAGCATCGCGGGCGCGACGGCGACGACGGCGACCACGCCCGCGGCGACGGCAACCACGGCCAACGCCAGTCCGGCGACCACGAACTGAGCCAAAGCTCGGATTGAGCAGAACGCAGGCGGGAGCGGGAAACGATTCCCGATTCCCGGCCTGCGTTTGTTTGCCGGTCCGCCGATCTCGACCCCCGCCGGCAAGAGCTGCCCGGCCGATCCGGAAGCGGTTTCGATTTCTCCCGAATTTCCCGGTCTTTTGCTACTATGGACACCCGCGCTTTTGGTCCTCGCTCCGAGGACGGTGGTCAATCGTTGGGGGAAAATCCGCGGTAATGTTGCCGGTCGGGCTGAGTGTGGCAGCCTTCAAGAAAGGTGTGCATCTTGTCCAAGAAGATTGTTCTTGCAGTGGCAACTCTGCTCGCTGTCTCCGGCGCCTGCTGGGCGCAAACCCTAACGACACTCGTGCATCAGCCGCCGGACGGAATCGTTCTCTCGTTCCAGTTGACCGACGGAACCGTGATGGTGCAGGGGAACAGTTATTCCGATTGGTGGAAGCTCACTCCCGACAACACCGGCAGCTACGTGAATGGAACCTGGACGCAACTCGCCAGCCTTGCTTCCGGATACGCGCCGTACGCCATGGCTTCCGCAGTTTTGGCCGATGGGCGGGTGATCATTGAGGGCGGCGAATACAACTTCAACAACTTTACGCTCACCAATCTGGGAGCGATCTACGATCCGGTGAAAAACACCTGGACTCCGGTGGCCGCTCCAAAGGGCTGGAATTACATCGGCGACTCCCCGTCCCTGGTGCTTCCCAATGGCAACTATGTGATCGGAAACAAACTCACCAAAGAAATGAGGGAACTCGATCCAGCGACCATGAAATGGTCGACGGTTAGCTCCAAGGGTAAAAAGGACTTCAATGCCGAAGAAGGCTGGACCCTGCTGGCGGACGGTTCGATTCTGACGGCGGATGTGAAGGACGCTCCCAACTCCGAGATTTACACACCGTCGGCCAAGGAGTGGCTCACTGCGGGCAGCACCATTGTCAACTTGCGTTCCCCGTCGCCTTACGGGTGCATCAGCTACGGTCCTGGCGGCAAACTGTGTTATTACCCGCCCGGGGAAATCGGCCCGGCGATCCTTCGGCCGGACGGCACGGTGTTCGCCACGGGTTCTTACTCCCGAAACAGCGGGCCCGGAAATACGGCGATCTATGACAGCCTCACGGGCAAGTGGGCGGCCGGCCCGGTTTTCCCCAATGGCGACAATGCGGGTGATTCGTTTGCCGTCCTGCTTACCAATGGCGACGTGCTGGTCGAAGGCGACACGGGTACCTCGTACGTATTCAACGGAACAACCCTGACTGCCGGACCGGCGACCCCGGGCAGTCTGATGGTGTTACCGACCGGCGAAATCTTGGTCGGGGGCGGGGCCACCGAAGTCTACTCGTCCCCAGGGACCTACCAAACCTCATGGCAACCGACGATCTCGACTTATCCCTCCACCGTAACTCCCGGCTCAACCTATCCGATTTCCGGCACGCAGTTCAACGGGTTGTCGCAAGCGAACGCGTTCGGCGATGAGTTGCAGACCGCGACCAACTATCCGCTTGTGCGAATTACCAATACGAGCACGAATCACGTGTTTTACGCGCGAACCCACAACCACAGCACCATGGGGGTGGCTACGGGAACGGCGACGGTTTCGACAAACTTTGACGTGCCGACGGGTATCGAAACCGGTGCCAGCACCTTGGAGGTTGTGGCCAATGGCATACCCTCCGCACCGGTCAGTCTCACGGTGCAGTAACCAGAAAGACCGGGTGGATGGGGCCGGGCTGCCGCGGAATCCGGAAACACCCGGAACCGCTTTTCGATTGAGCCCAGTTCTGGATGCAAATGGCGCGCTCGAGAATCGTCGAAGGCTTGCTAGAAGTAGTTCCGCAGGTCGCCGAAACGCTCTACGATCAGCAACTGCTGCGATGCCGGGGCGGTCGCGAGTTCCTCGTGCTCGAGAATCCAGGTGTTGCCGTGGGGGATCAAGATGGCGTGTAGACCCGCGGCGAGCGCGGGATTGATGTCGGACTTGGGGCTGTTGCCCACCATCCAGGTGGTGTCGGCCGGCAGTGCGTATTTGGCGATCGCGGAGCGATAGGTCGATTCGTCCTTCTCGGCCACGATTTCGACGGCGGAGAAATATTCCTTCAAGCCAGAGCGCTCGACTTTGCCGGACTGCTCGGCAAAGTTCCCCTTGGTCATCATGATGAGGTGGTGACGCTCCCCGAGATGCTGCAGGGTTTCGGGCACTCCGGGAAGGATTTCGATGGGGTGATCGGCGATCCGGTGAGCAAACCTGTGAATGCGTTCGTGCAACTCGGGCGTGACCGGGTCGACGGAAAGCTTCTCAAAAGTTTCCATCAGCGAGTGCGCGAAGCTGTGCAGGCCGTAGCCGTGCCTGACAATGGACTCCCGCTCCACCTCATTCAGCACCAGGCGAACCGCCTCGGGCGAATGCTCGCGATGGTCGAGGAATGTGATGAACTCAGAAATCGCCCGTTCGAAATAGATGTTATTTTCCCAGAGCGTGTCATCGGCATCGATGAGCAGAGTCTGGGCTTCGATTTCTTCTTTCATTTCGTCAGGATCACGGTCGGGTATCCCGCGACGGCCTCGCGGCTGGCAGTTCTCTACACCCACTCCACCCGTGGCTTCTGCGGGATAATTCCTGCCTTGTGCCCCATGTCGAGCAGTCGCTTCACGGCTTCGCGGCCGTCGTCTCCGTAGTCAAGCGTGCGCTCGTTGACGTACATGCCGACAAACTTGTCCGCCAGCTGGGCGTCGAGATCGCGGGCGAATTGCATGGCATAGGCGAGGGCTTCTTCGCGATGATCGATGGCGTATTGGATACTCTCGCGCAGCGCCTGGGTGACGCTGACCATCGTTTCCGGCCCCAGCGCGCGGCGGATGGCGTTTCCTCCCAGGGGCAATGGCAGTCCGGTGACTTTCTGCCACCATCGGCCGAGATCGACGACGCGGTGCAGTCCGGACTTGTCGTAGGTAAGCTGGCCCTCGTGGATGATGAGGCCGGCTTCATGCTTGCCTTCGAGAATCTGGGGGATGATCTGATCGAAGGGGACAACCTCGACTTCAATACCAGGAGCGAACAGCTCCAGCGCGAGATAGGCGGTGGTGAGCTTGCCAGGCACGGCAATTTTCTTGCCTTTGATTTCGCTCTGCGTGAAAGGGCGGGTGGAGACGAGCATGGGACCGTAACCGTCGCCCACGCTGCCGCCGCAGGACATCAGCGCGTAGTGGTCTTGAATGTAGGGAAAGGCGTGGAAGGAAATCGCAGTTACGTCGTAAACGCCTTCCTGCGCCTGGCGGTTCAGCGTTTCGATGTCGCAAAGGGTGTGGGTGAACTTCAGTCCGGGCACGCGGATTTTGTTGGTGGCCAGGCCGTAGAACATGAACGCGTCGTCGGAATCGGGGCTGTGGGCCACTCGGATTTCGCGCACCGGAGAAGATACTGTACTCATAAGATTCCGTGATCCTGTTTCCTACCGCGTATTGGTACGTGTTGGCCGTTCTCGCGGGGATGATGGTCCCGGGGCGAATCCCCGATTTGTTTCCTGGCGCCTGGCGGCAGATCCGACTACAGGCCGCACGTTGGCCGTCGTCGCTTCAGCTTTCGGAAGAGGTGGGCCGGTGCCAGCGAGCCGCTACGCCGGCGGCCAGCAGCACCTTGATCACTTCCGCAAAAACAAACCAGTAGAGGCCGAACCTGAGCGCGAGAGAAAAGCTATGGGTGAGGACGGCCAGCCAACTGAGCCCACTCGCGAACAGCACCAGTTCCGCGGCCATGGCCGACAGTGCGGCCCAGCCGAAACCTCGCGAGCTTTTCTCCGGTTTGCGTTCGTAGATCCAACCGGCGACGAAGGCCACGAGCGGATAGGCCAAAAGGAATCCGCCGGTCGGGCCGAGCAAGTGCGCAATTCCACTGCCCAGCATGGCCGGACTGAATACCGGCATCCCGGCCGCCCCTTCGAGCAGATAGAGCGAGAGCGCAGCAAAACCGCACCGCGAACCGAGGAGCAGACCGACGGCGAGAACTCCAAAATTCTGCAGCGTCAGCGGCACCGGCGTGAAGGGCAGCGGCACGGTCACCCGCGCACACAGGGCGACGAAGAGGCTGGCGGCGATCACTATAGCCGCCTGCTTGGCAACCTCAATGACCCGGGTCGGCGGGCGGAAACTTTCTGTAGCGGATCGAAACATAGACTTCCTTTCTTCAAGACGACGCGGCCGAGGATCACTTTTCAGGCGACGAGTGGTCGAGGCCCTCAAGCTCCGCTCTGTGCGCGGCCGAGCGTTTCATCTGCCGCCGCACCCGCATATAAATCGTCAGCGCAACCGACACCACCACCACCGTACTGACTGCCAGTATGAGAAACCACCAAAGCATACGCACAACGCACTAAGGATAGCAGATGGGCGCGGATAAAAAGCGAGCACCGAAGGCGGGCAAGCGCCCGTTGCCGTCAGCCCTTTTTCGCCGCCTTGGCGAGCGCCTTGCGGCGATTTTCGAGGTTCTTTGCGACCCGCTCGAGTCGCTTGCGGGCGGTCTTCGATCCGGTAGCGACCTTCTCGATGTTGGCAAACACCTCAGGGTTATTGGTCTGCTCGCGAAGTTCCTTGAGGAAGCGATGAATCTTGCCGAAAATCACGAACATCTCGCCGCTCGAGCCGGGCTGCAGGAAGAGTTCCTCGTGGATCGCTCCCTGTACCACCAACGACGCAGCCATATCCCAATATCCGCTCACCTGCCGGAACCAGGCGTTTTCCTGGGAGGGGAACGAATTCATTACTTGCAGCAATTCCTCGGTGGACTGCGGAGAGAACTCCACGGTCATCCAGCGTCTCGCCTTACGCATCTCCGCCTCACGACGGAGATCGTACAGTCTCAGAATCAGCTCTGCATCCTGCGCCGTTGCTTTCTTTGCCATGGTTTCGCCTCGTGTACAGGTTTCGGAAACGTTTTACTTGTGAGGACTCAGCCTTAACCCTTGCTCCCGGTCAGGCTTTCGCCGCTTCCCCGGTTCCCCCTTCGGCGGCGCGCTCGTAGTCGCATTCCTTATTGGGGCACGCGATCACCATTCCGTCCTTGCGGAATCGTTCCACCAAGTACTCCTGTCCGCAATCCGGACATTTCTCGGCCAGCGGTTTGGCCGCCGATGTGAATTTACACTTGGGATAGTTTCCGCATCCGTAAAACGTGTTCCCCTTGCGGGCGCGCTTTTCGACCAGTTCGCCTTCTTTGCAATCGGGACACTTGACCCCGATGAAGTTCTGCTTGACATACTTGCAGTCCGGGTATCCGCTGCACGACGTGAACTCGCCGTAACGGCCGTGCCGCAGGATGAGATTGCGCTTGCACAGAGGGCAGGTTTCATCGAGCGGGATGTCGGGCACTTTCTTGCCCTGGTCGAGCCGGCGCGTCGTCTTGCAATCGGGGTAGCCGGTGCAGGCCATGAACTGGCCGAAGCGTCCGCGCTTGAGGACCATGACACGGCCACAGTTTTCGCAGTACTCCTCTTGCGCGGTTTCCTGCACATCGGCCGAATCGAGGTCGGGAAGGTTGATCGGATTTTCTTTGGTGAACTTGCAGCTATCGGGGTTTTCCTTGTCGTAGGTGCTGCAAGCATAAAAGGAGCCGTGTTTGCCCCACTTGATGACCAGCGGCGAACCGCACAGCTCACACTTTTCGTCGGTCGGCTTCTCCATACGCTTGATGTTTTCCATGTGCTTTTCTGCGTATCGGAGATCCTTGGCGAACTTCTTGTAAAACTCGGTGAGCGCGTCATTGCCGGTCTGCTTGCCCTCTTCAATCTCGTCTAGTTCTTCTTCGAGGCGCGCCGTGTACTGGAAATCAAAAATATCCTTGAAGTTCTCGACCAAAAGATCGGTGACGACCAGTCCGATCTCGGTGGGGACGAATTTGCCGCCGACCTTCTGGGCGTACATCCGCTCCTGAATGGTGCTGAGGATCGTGGCGTAGGTGGAAGGCCGTCCGATGCCGCGCTCTTCGAGTTCCTTGACCAAAGAAGCTTCATTGAAGCGCGGCGGCGGCTCGGTGAAATGCTGCTCCGGCAGCAGCGACTTCAAGGTCAGTTTTTGCCCGGCCTCGAGCGGCGGAAGCTTGTGCTTCAGTTCCTCGTCTTCCTCGTCCCGGCTGTCTTTGGATTCTTCGTAGACCTTGAGGAAGCCGTCGAATTTCATGACCGATCCGGTCACGCGGAACCAGAACACATCGTTGCCTGATTTGGCGTCGATGTCGACCGAAGTCTGGTCAAAGACAGCAGGATTCATCTGCGAGGCCACGAAGCGCTGCCAGATCAACTTGTACACTTTGAATTCGTCTTCCTGCAGATAGCTTTTGACCTGATCGGGGTGGCGCACCGCCGAAGTCGGACGAATGGCCTCGTGGGCTGCTTGCGCTTCTTTCTTCTCTTTGTAGGTATTGGGAGAGCCGGGCAGATATTGGGCGCCGTACTCGCTGCCGATATACTCGCGGACCTCGGTGATGGCCTCGGCGGATACGCGGGTGGAATCGGTTCGCATGTAGGTAATGAGCCCGACCAATCCTTCATCGCCCAGCTCGATACCTTCATAAAGACGCTGCGCAATCATCATCGTGCGCTTGACACTGAAGCGCAGCTTGCGCGAGGAATCCTGTTGCAGCTTGCTGGTGGTGAACGGCGGCGTCGCGTTGCGACGGCGCTCTTTCTTTTCCGCCGAACGAACCACCCAGTCGGCTTTTTCGAGCGCCAAGCGGATTTGTTCCGCCGCTTCCGCGTTCGTGACTTCGATCTTTTCTTCGCCTTTGCCGAGGAAGCGGGCGTCGAATGCCGGAGGCTTACTGGCGGCGAGATTGGCGTCGATTGTCCAGTATTCCTTTTTCTCGAAGGCCTTGATTTCGCGTTCGCGATCGACGATCAGCCGCAAGGCCACCGTCTGCACCCTTCCGGCGGAAAGGCCGCGGCGGACCTTGTCCCACAAAAGCGGCGAGACCTGGTAGCCCACCAGGCGATCGAGCACACGGCGGGTCTGCTGGGCGTCGACCAGATTGCGGTCGATGTCGCGTGGCTGATCGAAAGCCGCCTTGACGGCGCGCTGCGTAATCTCATTGAAGGTCACGCGGCGGATGCGGGCTCCATCGCCGATATCGTCGATTTTCTTTTTGCGGCCCGCCTTCCCCTTTTTTTTCTTGCTCGAATCTTCGCCCAATTCGTCGGCCAGATGAGCAGCGATGGCTTCCCCCTCGCGGTCCGGATCCGGAGCGAGGTAGATATGATCGGCCGAGAGCGCCAGCTTCTTCAGCCTCGCCAGCACTTTCTCCTTGCCGGGAATAACGACGTACTCGGTTTCGAAATCGTTTTCGAGGTCGACACCGAGGCTGCTCTTGGGCAAGTCCTTCACGTGACCGAAAGAAGCATCGACCGTGAATCCTTTACCTAGATACTTCTGGATAGTTTTCGCCTTCGCCGGCGATTCGACAATGACCAGGCCTTTGGACAATGGTTCCTCAAATGCGAGTGATTTCACTCGAAACTAACATGATTTGGCAAATTTCGCGAAACGGGCAGCCGATTGCACGCTTCGAGCCGCGGGCTCCGAGCGTAGCAAACCCTGCCTTGTGGCTGCTGTCATGACCCGTCGGATGGTTGAACCCGCGGCAGCAACGCGGCCAGCATCCGTTGAACTCATCCGTTTGCCGGGCGAGCCAGCCAGCCGCTGCATCCGATAGCCGATCGAAAGGCGCGCGCGATCGAGGAGACGTTTCCCTCCTCCACCGGATTTGCTTTTGGCCCCGGGCGTGAGGTTCGCGCCCAACCACGCCGCGGCCCATCGCGAACTTTGTTCGGGAATAGAGATGCCGTGACTGGCGGGCAAGATTCTTCCTCGACGGAACTGGGCGCCGCCTGCGTTTGCGCCGGCAACCATTCCCGCACCGGTTGTCCCCGATGCCGCCCGCCTGGTTCGCCATTCAGTTTTCGGCATATGGCGTGAACCTAGACCGGGACGAAGAACCTGTCAAGGAGAGCGTGCACACCAGATTTGGTAGAATTCGTAAATTGATGAGCCGGTTAAAGATCTCGGCTATCTCCTACTTGAACACGGCGCCGCTCATGTGGGATTTCGAGCACGCGCCGGCAGGCGCGAAGCCGGAGTACGACATTTCCTACACCATTCCCTCGGCCTGCGCCGAAGCGCTGCGCGCGAGAACCGCTGACATTGGCATCATTCCGGCTGCGGCCTACACAACCGTGCCCGATCTGGTCATCGTTCCTGGCGTAGCGATTGCGGCGCGGCGAGCGGTACGGTCGATCCTTCTTGTCAGTCGAACTCCGGTCAAGCAGTGGCGGGATCGCGTGCGCACCGTCGCGCTCGATAGCTCTTCGCTGACCTCGGCTGCGCTGGCCAAGATTCTGTTCGCCAAATGGCTGGGCGGGGAACGAGAGTACCGGGCCATGGCGCCAGATATGGCCAGCATGCTCGCTGCCTGCGATGCGGCCTTGCTCATCGGAGACCCGGCGTTGCAACTCGACCGCTCCCGCTACTTCACGCTCGACTTGGCCGCCGAGTGGCACGCTCGCACGGGGAAGCCATTCGTATTCGCATTTTGGGCGATTCGCCAGGCGGCACTTGCTGGACGCAGCGGCAAGGCGATTGCGGAGGTCTTTCAGAAATCGCGCGATCATGGCGAAGCGCCGAAAAATCTCGAGACCATCGCCCAGGAGTGGGCACCCCGCCTCGGCCTCCCGCTCGAGATCATTCGTGTCTATCTCACGCACCACATCCATTACTATCTCGATCCTCCATGCCTGGAGGGGCTTGGCCTTTACTACCGGCTGGGGGCGGAGATCGGAGCCCTGCCGGTTGCGCCTGCGCTTTGCTTTCTGTAAGGCGCGGCTGCGCGGAAAAGGCGGACCGCGCCCTAACGACCAGGGAAAGACCCGCAAGCATTGCAACTCCCTACCCCGATTGCAGCTCTAATAGGAATCATGCGCTGGTTCGCAATCGTCTTGCTGGCGTCAAAAGGGAGCGCGCTGCGATGGCTGATCCATCTTGGCGGCCCCAGCCTGATCTTGCTGGGCCTGATCGACAATTCTGTCATCCCTCTGCCGGGCAGCACCGACGTGGTCACCATCTTGCTGGCTGCGCACCGCCGCGAGCCGTGGATCTACTACGCGATCATGGCTACAGCAGGGGCCGTTCTGGGCGGCTACCTCACCTACTCCATGGCTCGCAAGGGCGGCAAAGAGACACTGGAAAGACGTTTTTCGCAAAGCAAGGTTCACAAGACTTACGCGATTTTTGAACGCTGGGGCTTTGCGGCCGTGGCCATCCCGGCGATACTGCCGCCTCCGTTTCCCATCGTGCCGATGCTGTTGGCCGCCGGCGCCTTGCAGTACCCGACTCAGAAGTTCCTCACCGCTCTGGCCGTCGGACGCGGCATTCGCTTCGCCATTCTGGCCTATCTCGGCTACCGCTACGGACGACACATTGTCAGATTCTTCTCGCAGTATTACTGGCCGGTACTGATCGGGTTGATCGTTTTTTCCGTGCTGGGCGGACTTTACGGCTGGTTCGAATACAAGCGCAGGCAGAAGCAGTCGACTTCCAGGTCCGCGCGGCCCAAGGCACAGCCTCGTCAACGGGTGGCATGATATTTTGCTCTTCCTCGCCTCGAAGCGTGCGCGAGGATACAGTGCCGCCGCTTGCCGCTCCCCCGCGGCTAGCATTGAAATCGAGGGCGAACTGGCCGCCGGGTAACGGCCGCTGCTGCGGGTTGTTTTTCGAAAATACAGTTCTCGGCATGTTCACGGTCGACTGGCCGCCGCGGTGCGGCGCTGGTTTCTGCTCGCCTCCACTGCCTCTGCCCGGCTAAAATAGCCATTGGCGCGGGGTGAAGGCAATGGGCTTGAGCAAACTGCAGGCGCGGGAGATGTTTCGGTCCGATGATCTGATCGGTATTGGCATGGAGGCGGATGCGGTCCGCCGCAAAATGCATCCCGAAGGCGTGGTGACTTACATCATCGATCGCAACATCAATTACACCAATTTCTGCACAGAATATTGCACTTTCTGCGCCTTTTATCGTCCCTTGAAGGGACCCGCAGCCGCCGAGGGATACATCCTCGACCTGGACACCATCTACGAGAAGATTCGCGAGACCGTGGAACTGGGCGGCACGGGTGTGCTGATGCAGGGAGGGCTGCATCCCGACCTCAAGATTGATTGGCACGAAAGAATGCTCCGCGGCATCAAGCAGCGCTTCCCCCAGGTTCACCTGCACTGCTACTCGGCTTCGGAGATTCTGGCGATTGCCGAATACAGCAATCTGGGCTTGCGCGATACCATCGCCCGGCTGCGCGATGCGGGGCTCGATTCGATTCCGGGCGGCGGGGCGGAGATTCTGGACGATGAAGTCCGCTACAAGATTGCCCGCTTGAAATGCCTCACGGGAGATTGGCTGCAGGTGCATCGAACGGCGCATCAGCTCGGCATGCGCACCACGGCGACCATGATGTTTGGCGTGGGAGAGTCGGTCGAGCACCGCATCAACCACTTGCAGGTTCTCTACGATTTGCAGCAGGAGACGGGCGGTTTCACGGCATTCATTCCCTGGAGCTTTCAGCCCGCCCATACCGCGCTCGGCGGACGCCACTGGGACGAAGCGACGGCGGTTGAATACTTGAAGGTCCTGGCAATTTCCCGGCTTTATCTCTCGAATTTTCTGAATGTACAGTCGAGCTGGGTAACCCAGGGCCTGAAGGTTTGCCAGATGGGGTTGCGATTTGGCGGCAATGACGTGGGCTCGGTGATGTTGGAGGAAAACGTCGTGCGTGCGGCCGGCGTAACCAACTGCACAACCGAAGAAGAGCTGCGGCGCATCATACGCGATGCGGGGTTCCGTCCGGCGCAGCGGGACACGTTGTACCGGCAGTGCTTTTTGAACTGATGGGCTGGGCCCGCGTCCCCGACCCGCCAACCCCGGCTCCCCATGACATTTCGATCCATGACTCGCCCCCTCGCCCTTGCCGTTTTCCTGCTCGGCGCCTGGCTGTCGGCGAACGCCGGGGACGCTGCGCATGGGGCAAGCCTGCCCTCTGTTTCCGGAACCGTGGTCACCGAACCCGGCAGTCAGCCACTCAAGAAAGTCCTGGTGCAGATCATCGCCGAAGACCAGAAGCATGGCGGTAACTACACGGCCTCGACCGATGCGGACGGCCATTTCGATGTGGATAACATCGTCCCCGGGCGTTACCGAATCTTTTTCGAGCGCAGCGGCTTTGCGAACGTCAACGAACGCGGACTTCAATCCGAAGCCAATATTGTCACCATCCAACAGCCGCTCGCGAATCTGCTGTTTCGCATGCTGCCAACGGCTGTGATTACGGGCCGAGTCACCGACGAGGACGGCGACCCGATGCCGGGCGTCCGGGTTCTGGTGCAAAGGAAGAAGCCCGGCAAAGCCGGACGGGAAGCCGCCGGGACCGGGGCCACCAACGATCTCGGCGAATATCGCTTGGCGGGCCTGTTTCCCGGACAATACTGGGTCGTAGCCATGCCGCCGCCCGAGGTCCGGGACTATGAGCCGCTACACGAGGAGTCGTCCGCTGCTGAGGTCTCGCCGGAGACCCGCTATCTCACCACCTACTATCCGGGAACGCACGACGCCACGCAATCGTCGACGGTGACGCTCAAAGCGGGCGGCGAAATGCCGGTCAATTTCTTGCTCGTACCGTCCCGTGCTTATCGCATTCGCGGTATCCTCAGCGGGCTCGGCGCCGCGGACAGGCCCAGCGTGGAGTTGCTCTCGAAGGCGGGGGACACCTACCGAACGAACGCGACCGAAATTGGACGGGACGGGCAGTTCGAAGTGCGTGGAGTCGCACCCGGATCGTACGTCCTGCGGGCCACGGCCGGCTCGCCCACACAACCGCTCTCGGCGCGCGAGGATGTGAGCGTCGTCGCCGGGGATGTGGACGGCATCCGGCTGAGGCTTGTGCCTTCGTTCAGCATCTCGGGACATGTCCGCCTGGAGGCCGGCTCCGAAGACCGCAACGCAGTCGACCTTACGCAATATCGGGTCAATCTGCGGCCAGCTGAGGCCGGAGAGGATGCGGGCATGCTCCTCGCTGAGGACGGGTTTGGCGCAAGCGCGTCGATCGATCGCTTGGGCAATTTCGCCTGGAGCGATGTCAGCCCCGGGGACTATATCGTGCAGATCTTCGGATCCGGCGGGGGAGAAGATGGACGGGGCACCTTGTTTCTCAGGTCGGCGAGGCTTGGGGCGCTCGAGGCCACGACCGGATTCACAGCAAGCGGCCCGGCGAGCCTGGAGCTGATTGTCAGTGCTCAGGGAGGTTTGGTCGAAGGTGCGGTCGTCGAACGAGAAAAGGATGTGGACCAAGATCACCCGGTGTCGAACGCCACGGTGGTGGCCGTTCCCGAAGAACGATACCGCCACCTTCCCGCCCGCTACGGTATCGGCGCCACCGATCAGCGCGGGCAATTTACCATACGCGGATTGGCTCCCGGCACCTACACGTTTTATGCTTGGCAGGACATCGAAGACGGCGTGTGGCGCGATCCCGCTTTTCTGAAATCCCAGCAGGCGAAGGGCACGACCGTGACCGTCGAAGAAGATTCCCACCAGAAGCTCGAAATGAAGCTGAGTTCGGTCGATGAGGAGTGGCGATAACTCCCGCTGGTCACTGGCCAGCGGTTGCTCGCCGCTTCGGCGACGCCGCCCGACGGTCGGCGATCAGGTACAATTCTTACTCTGCTGTCATCGCTTTTGCTTCATGGCCCTGCTGGATTCATGCAATTGACGCTCACTACCTCGCTGGCCCTGATCCTTACCGCGAAGGGCTTGGGGCCCTATCTGCGTCAGCATTTTTTGGACAAGACCTTCCAGGGGCTTTACCAGATCAATGCCTTTGATCTGGCGTTGCTGATTCCCTATTTTGTCGTGCTGGTGATTTTGGCGGCGTACGGCGCCCACCGGTACTGGCTGGTCTATCTTTATTACAAGCACCGGAGAAATAAGACCACCGAACCGCCCGCCCATTTTGCCGATCTGCCTTCGGTCACCGTGCAATTGCCCATCTATAACGAGCAATACGTGGTCGACCGGCTGCTCGACGCGGTTTGCCGGCTCAACTATCCGAAAGACAAGCTCGACATCCAGCTACTGGACGATTCGACCGACGAAACCGTAGAGGTGGCGCGCCTTTTGGTGGAGCGCTATGTTGCCTTGGGACATCCGGTTACGTACCTGCACCGCGACAATCGTGAGGGATTTAAGGCGGGCGCGCTGGAAGCGGGATTGAAAACTGCCCGGGGTGAATTCGTCGCCATCTTTGACGCGGATTTCGTCCCTCCGCCGGATTTTCTGCAGAAGTGCATCCATCACTTCACCGACCCGAAGGTCGGCATGGTGCAAACGCGCTGGACCCACATCAACCGCAATTACTCGCTGCTCACGCAAGTCGAAGCCATTCTGCTCGACGGTCATTTTGTGCTGGAGCACTCCGGACGGTCGCGCAGCGGCGTTTTTTTCAACTTCAACGGCACGGCCGGTATGTGGCGCCGATCGGCGATTGACGAAGCCGGCGGCTGGGAGCATGACACGCTCACCGAAGACACCGATCTGTCGTATCGCGCCCAACTCAAGGGCTGGAAGTTCGTTTATCTGCAGGACGTCGAATGCCCCGCCGAGTTGCCGGTGGAGATGACCGCATTCAAGACGCAACAGGCGCGCTGGGCCAAGGGGCTGATCCAGGTCTCCAAGAAAATTCTGCCTAAGGTTTTTGCCAGTGATGCGTCCCGACACGTGAAGATCGAAGCCTGGTATCACCTGACGGCCAATCTCAGCTATCCGCTCATGATCGTGCTCTCGGTCCTGCTGATGCCAGCCATGATCATTCGGTTCTACCAGGGATGGTTCCAGATGCTGTACATCGACCTGCCCCTGTTCATGGCCTCGACATTTTCCATTTCAAGCTTTTATCTGGTTTCGCAAAAAGAACTGTTCCCGAAACGCTGGTTCCGCTCGCTGCTCTATCTGCCCCTGCTGATGTCGCTCGGAATCGGACTGACGATCACCAATACCATTGCCGTGATCGAAGCCCTGGTGGGCAAACAGACGGCGTTTGCCCGCACTCCCAAGTATCGCGTCGCCTCGAAGAAGGACAAGCTTCTCGGAACCAAGTATCGTAAGCGCCTGGGGTGGGTGCCCTGGATTGAACTCCTGATTGGAACTTACTTTGCGCTCGCCGTCGTGTATGCCATCGACAATGAGAACTACATCACCGTTCCGTTTCTGCTCCTGTTCGTGATCGGCTACTGGGTCACCGGGCTGATGTCACTGCTGCAGGGCCGATTTGCCGGACTCTCGGTGGGTTCGGAAACGCACAGCAAACCTTTTCCCGTTGGCGTCTAGCCGAGCGAGACCTAGGATCATCGGGTGAGGGGAACCTGCGCGCGGGGGAAATGGAAGCTATGCCTTAGGTCGGTCAGCGGGGGCCGCGGTCGGCGGGAAGTTTGAACTCAACGCTCACCGTGATCTCGTTTGCCACCGGCTTGCCGTCGAGTTGAAAAGGCTGGTAATGCCAGCGCTTCACGGCATCTGAGGCGGCGTTGGCCAGTATCGCGGAGCCTTCCACCACCTTGACATCGCGTACGCTTCCATTCTCGGCGACGGTTGCCGACAACCTCACCGTGCCCTGGAGGCGGAGCAAAAGAGCCTGTGTGGGATAGACCGGATCCACACGGCGCAGGAGTCGACCGCCCGAAACCCCTTGAGACACGGGCCCAGAGAGCACGGGCAATGGGGCGCTGGCGGAAAGAACTCCATTGAGGACGATCGGATTGGTCGATACCTCGGAAATCTCGGGACTTTCAGCGGGAGCGATTTTATCGGCGCTTGCCGACTCCCGGTTCAGGAGCTCAGGCTCCGCGTCGGCGCGGGCCTTCGATTTGGCGGCTTCTGCAATGGCCGATCCATTGCCCCCGGCTCGATTCCCGGTTGTGACTTCCGCCGGAGTTCTCTTGCCGAGGATCACATCCACCTGCGAGGCAAATGTAACCGGGGTTTCGCCAGACAGTCGTCCGTTCGATGAAAACAGCCGCTCTCCCCCAGGATCAGCTTTCCAAACCCGGTCGTTGTCCGGAGGGCGGGTACCGGAGCGACTGGAAAAGGCGGGGTCGGCAGCTGCGGCCCGGACATTTTCGTTGCCGGCAGAAGTGGGCACCGCCTTTTGTGCTTTGGCATCGCTCGGTTCTGGGCCACGCCACCCCAGCCAAATCATGAGGGCAAGCAGCAGGATCGCCACACAACCGATACAACCGAGGACCAGCGGGCGCGATCGGGTCCCCATCGAAGCAAGCACCACATCTCCTACCCGATCCGAGGCCGGCAGCAGGCCAGAGACTTGTGGCGCAGCAACCGAAGACGCGCGCTTGGTTGGGGCCGATGACGCGCCATGCGGTTGGGCGGCGCGAGCCCGCTCGGCCAACACCGCCAGCTGTTGCAGCAATGCCAGATGCCGCTCGCTGAAAGCAGCAGGTGCAGGGGAGAAAACTTCGAGGACGCCGTTCACACCTCTCCAGCCCTGAATCGGCAAAACGGCGATGGAGCGTAAACCGAGGCGCCGGCAAACTTCCAGGTCGACCAGCGGATGGTTCTCGGCATCATCGCAATTCTGAATCTTACCGGTGCGCAAACACTCCCCCGAGATGCCCGTCTCCGCGTTCAGCCGCGCACCGAGAGCGGGAGCGGTTTCGCCACTGCGCGCCCGGCACAGCATGGCGCCGTCCTTCCACATCGCTAGTGCCGCCCCGGAGGCACCCGTGAACTGCCGGGCGGCATCTGCGATGGTGGCAAGCAGCGGGTCGAGGCGTTGGTCCCCGGCGGCGACAAGCTCCTTCAACGAGGCGAGAACGGCGTTCTCATCGACGCTGGCCGAGCGATCGGAGGCAATCTCCGGCCGAGAATAATGACGATGAAGTGCAGCGAGTATGTTCCGGGAACGTAATGGCTTAGACGGAGTCACGACCACATGTCTTTCTATCAAAAACAGCAGATTGCCGAGTACAACCAGCAGAACGTATGCGGCGCGCGATTTGGCGAAGTATGCGCCAACTGCCCGCGCCTGTCAAGGAAAGTCGCGCGGCAGGAAAGTCGCGCGGCAGCGCGGCAGGCGCGGCAGCGCGGCAGGCGCGGCAGCGCGGCAGTCTCGTTAGCACATGAAATGTCCGGTGGAATTAGCACATGAAATGTCCCCATTGTTACGACATCAGAAGTGTCCCCTTTGTGGTGGCTAAGAGAATACCCGTCTTAGTTACTCTTCCCTGGTCGCCGGGGCTGTGCGACGGATGGGTGAGGCTGCCGGCATCTTCTAATATTGCGTGCATATTGCGTGAGACCGGTCGGGTGCGTGGCTAACGATCGGCCTTCATGGGATGGAGAGTTCGGGAAAAGTTCGTAGGGGCGAAATAATCCCGAGGACCCGACCGCAGAGCACCCAGACCTCCAGATTGCACCAAACTGACTAACAAGCAGGGCGGGCGGGCGGTGCTACCCTGATGGGGCTCTGGTTTCTCGCACGCCCCTCCGCAAGAGGATTGCAGGGAGCCAATTTCAGAAGGCTGTTAAAGACCGTCGAAGCACTGGCGGATTTGGGACCCGAGTTGACGGCGGACCGCGACTTCCGCCAAACCGCCCGGTCGATGCTGGCTGCGGTGATGGAAGCGGCCGGCGCGCGTGAGGCTGTGCTATTTTCATTCGGCGAACGTCCTTCCCTGCTCACCTCGGTCGACGCCAAAGGATTCGCGCTGCTCCCGGAACCAGCCCTGATTCCTTTGCTTCCGCGCCACGTCCACACCTTGTCTGCCTCGGCTGGCCCCGTACTGCTCAACCGTTCCACCTACGACGTTTTTCTCAGTGCGAACGGCAACGTCGCACCCGAACTGTTCAAGTGCGTTTGCCCGCTCAAGGTGCGAGGAAAGCTCGCCGGTGTAATCGCCCTGGGGCGCAGACAAGGCGACGCCGTCTATGAGGAGGATGCGCTCGACTCGTTCGAAGTGCTTAGCCACTACGTGGCGCTGGCCATTCAAAATCACACGCTCAGTCAAACGCTGGCCCAGCGGGTTTCCGAGAATCTGCGCCTGCTGGCCTCGCTGCACGGGTTCTACGACAACGCGCTCGAGGCCTTCGCCGCCGCCATCGACGTAAAACACATCAACATTCAAGGCCATTCGTTGCGCGTCGGACGCTATTCCCAGGCGATCGGCGAAGCGCTGGGCATGGAACCGGCGGATGTAGCGTCGCTGCGATCGGCCGGCTATCTGCACGACATCGGCAAGGTTGCCGTCGACAAGCGGCTGTTCGAGAAACCTTCAGAGCTTGACGAGCGGGAATCCCGCGAGATGCGCGACCACACGGTCGTCGGGCATCAAATCGTGAGCCAGGTGCAGTTTCCCTGGCCCCACATCCCAGAAATCGTGCGCTGGCATCATGAACGGGGAGACGGCTCGGGATATCCCGATGGGCTCCACGCGGACGAACTGCCGCAGGCAGTACACATTGTCGCCTTGGCCGATACTTTCGATGCAATGACGAGCGAACGTCCCTACCGGCAGCGCCTTTCGATCGGGGCCGCCCTGCAGGAGTTGATCCGCCTCACGCCGCAAAAATACGACCCCCAGGCGCTGCAGGCTTTGCTGGTCCAAGTTCGGCGAGATGCAATCGGAACCAATCGCATCCCCATCCTCGACGCGGAGGGGATGAACCTGTCGGCGGTAGACGTCGACCAATTGGCCTCGACCTTGCAACACCGCATCAGCCACGACAAACTTTTTCTGACATAGAACCGGCCAAGGGCCGGCGCAGAGCCGGACGCCCGCCCGACGCTAGGGGCGGGATCCGCATCGCTCACGGTATGCGCCTCCCGGCCCCCCGGCAGTTCCTTCCTGGTGTAAAATCAACACTTCGTCCTGTCGTAGGTCATTTTATTCCTCGATCGCGATGTAAATTTGGGGTCCCATGTATCGAATTGGCGCTTCTTTCATCTAAGGACTCATCAAGGCTGGGGTCTCGAGCCGATCTGCAAGGAGAGTATTGATGGCTGTAAGTGAGCAATCTGTCGCGACCACTGGCACGCATCTCGAACAGCTCTGTATCAACACCATTCGCACTCTTTCGATGGACGCGGTGCAGAAAGCAAATTCCGGCCATCCCGGGACACCGATGGCGCTGGCACCGGTCGCCTATTGCCTGTGGCAGCAGTTTCTGAACTACGACCCGGAGAATCCGCTCTGGCCGAATCGCGACCGCTTCGTGCTTTCGAATGGACACGCCTCCATGCTGCTCTATTCCCTGCTCCATCTGACCGGCGTGCGCGAGGTGTCCCCCGACGGCAAGATCCTCTCGACTCCCGCGGTGTCGCTCGACGAGGTGAAGAATTTCCGGCAACTGGGCAGCAAAACTCCCGGGCATCCCGAATATGGCTGGACCACAGGGGTGGAGACCACCACCGGACCGCTCGGACAGGGCGTGGCCAACAGTGTCGGCATGGCCATCGCCGAGCGCTGGCTGGCACAGTATTTCAATCGCCCCGGATTCGAATTGTTCAACTACAACATCTGGACCATTTGTGGCGACGGCGACATGATGGAGGGAATTTCTTCCGAAGCCGCATCGGTGGCTGGGCATCTCAAGCTTTCCAACTTGTGTTGGATCTATGACAACAACAAGATCACCATCGAGGGCCATACCGATCTCGCCTTCGACGAGGATGTGAAGGCGCGATTCGCAAGCTATGGCTGGGATGTGCAGCATGTACTCGACGCCAATGACCTGGTCGCGCTGGCCAACGCCTACAAGCACGCGCTCGGCGTCAAGGACCGTCCCAAGCTGATCGTCGTCAACAGCCACATCGGCTATGGCGCGCCCCATCGTCAGGACACGAAAGAGGCCCACGGCGAGCCGCTCGGCGAAGAGGAAGTGAAGTTGACCAAGCGCGCCTACGGCTGGCCAGAAGATGCCAAGTTTCTGGTCCCCGCCGGAGTGCAGGAACATTTTCGTGACGGCTTTGGCCAACGCGGGCAACAGGCGAGCGACCGCTGGACGGCGCTGTTCTCGGGCTACAGGGCGCAATATCCGGATCTGGCCGCCCAATTCGAGCGCATGCAAGGTCGGCAGCCGGCCGAGGGATGGGACAAAGACCTTCCCAGCTTTCCGCCGGATGTCAAAGGGCTTGCCACTCGCGACTCCTCCGGCAAGGTTCTCAACGCCATTGCCAAGAATTATCCCTGGCTCATGGGCGGATCGGCCGATCTGTACCCCTCGACCAAGACCCGGCTGACCTTCGACGGAGCGGGCGATTTCGAACCCGGCAATTACAACGCGCGCAATTTCCACTTCGGCATCCGTGAACACGCCATGGGCGCGATCGTAAACGGCATGACGCTGTCCCACCTCCGCGTCTACGGTTCGACCTTCATGATCTTTAGCGACTACATGAAAATGCCGATCCGGCTGTCGGCCATCATGGAGATTCCGTCCATTTGGATTTTCACCCACGACTCGATCGGCGTCGGCGAAGATGGACCGACCCACCAGCCCATCGAGCAACTCCTCTCTTTACGTGCGGTTCCGGGCCTGGTGACGCTGCGCCCCGCAGACGCCAATGAAGTCGTGGAGTCCTGGAAGGTGATCATGGCGCTTCACAAAGAGCCCGTCGCGCTGGTTCTGACTCGCCAGGCGCTGCCGACCATCGATCGCACCCGCTACGGAGCCGCCACCGGTGTGGCCCGCGGCGCCTATATCTTGGCCGACGCCACGGGCGGAAAGCCGAATCTGATTCTGATGGCAACTGGTAGCGAAGTCTATCTTTGCCTCGATGCCTACGAGAAACTCAAGGCGGAGGGAATCCGGGTGCGTGTCGTGAGTATGCCTTCCTGGGACCTGTTCGGGCGTCAGGACCAGAGTTACCGCGACCAGGTGCTCCCGCCCGAAGTGACGGCGCGAGTCGCCGTCGAGATGGCATCGGGGTTCGGCTGGGCGCAATACACTGGGCCGACGGGACGCGTCCTGGGCATGCACAGTTATGGGGCATCGGCGCCGCTCAAGGATCTGCAGAAGAAGTTCGGCTTTACAACCGATGCAATCTTGCAGGCGGCGCGCGAGCAGCTCGGCAAATAGCGCCGGCTGCGCAACCGACCGTAACAGTTTGTTAACGTCCGGTCATTATTATTATTCTGCTACCTGATTCCGTTCGGAGGCGTGTATGAATCCAGTGGGCATGCTCGAAACCGCAAAGGCCGCCAATCCTCTCACCCAACTGCAAAGGTTCGGCCAGTCGATCTGGCTCGACTACATTCGCCGCGACCTGCTGCAGGGCGGCGCCCTGCAGCGCCTGATTACCGAGGACGGATTGCGAGGCATGACTTCGAATCCCGCGATTTTCGAGAAGGCGATTGCCGGCTCCACCCAGTATCAGGATTTCCTCGACTCGCTCGCGGGCCGCACCGACCTCGATGCCAAAGGTCGCTACGAACTGTTGGCCATTCGCGACATTCAGGATGCCGCCAATCTGCTGGCCCCCGTGTACCAGAGCACAAACAAACGCGACGGCTATGTGAGTCTCGAAGTCTCCCCTTACCTCGCGCACGACACCAAAGGCACCATCGACGAAGCGCGGCGACTGTGGAAGACCGTGGCCCGCGAGAACGTGATGATCAAGGTGCCGGGCACCTCCGAGGGCATACCGGCGATCCGGCAACTGCTGAGCGAGGGGATCAATGTCAATGTCACGCTGCTGTTTGCCCAGGGAGTCTACGAGCAAGTCGCTGCGGCTTTTATCGACGGCGTGGAAACATTTGCGGCCAGCGGCGGCGATGCCGGCAAAGTGGCGAGCGTAGCCAGCTTCTTTATCAGCCGCATCGATTCGCTGGTCGACTCGCTCATCGGAGATCGACTGAAGCAGGAGACCGACGCGGCCCGCAAAGCGAAGTTACAGTCGATTCTCGGAAAGGTCGCGATTGCCAATGGCAAGCTGACCTATGAGGCATATCGGCGGATATTTTCATCTCCGCGCTGGAAAGCGCTCGCCGCCAGGGGTGCGCAGACCCAGCGTGTGCTCTGGGCCAGCACCAGCACGAAAAACAAAAATTACCGCGACGTGATTTACATCGAGGAACTCATCGGACCGGACACGGTCAATACCGTTCCTCCCGCGACGCTTGATGCCTTCCGCGATCACGGCAAGCCGCGCGCCAGCCTCACCGAAGACCTGGATAGCGCGCGGCAAACGATGGCCGACCTGGCCAGCGTCGGCATCGTCATGCGCGATGTGACCGATAAGCTGACGGCTGACGGTGTCAAGCTTTTTGCCGATGCCTTCGACGAACTGCTGGCTGCGGTCGAGAAAAATACAAAGCGGGCGAACCCGCCCGGGACAAATACTCAGTAAGACGCCTTGGGAGCACGACCCGTCGCTATGGACGACGTGTGCATAGGGGCAGCGACGGGAAAGGCGGACTGACCGAGCCTGCGGAACTGGTGAGGCAGCTCTTGTGATTTCTGTTCGCGGCATTGCGCTGGTCGCGCCGACCGCAAACGATTCGATGGCGTGAGAGTCGCGGCCAGAGAATAAACTGAAGAGATGCGCTGCTCAGCCGTTGGCCGGTCAAGGGTATGGTTCCAGGGTTTGCCTTCGGGTAATCGGCCGCAAAGCGATGCTTCGTTTCTCGGTGGCGCGGGAAGCAGCGGGACAGCGAACGGGACTCGCATGACATCTTGAACCACGGCGCGGCGAACCATGGCGCGGCGACTCTCTGGATCTGTTTTGCGGCGTGGTCGGTTTTCAAAATAAACAGAAGCCCGCCCCAAAGGAAAGGTAGAAAATGATTTCCGGCTTGAAGGAGCAGGAATGCAGCTAGGAATGGTGGGTCTGGGGCGCATGGGCGCCAATATGTCGCGGCGCCTGATGCGCGGCGGTCACACGATGGTCGTCTCCGACCTCAGCGCGGAGGCCGTCAAGGGTCTGGCGGGCGAGGGCGCTGTCGCCTCCGCTTCATTGGACGACTTGGTCGGCAGACTGACGCCTCCGCGGTCGGCGTGGATCATGGTGCCCTCCGGAGATCCTACGGAAAAAACCGTGCAGGCATTGCTCGGATGCATGCAGGCAGGCGACACCATCATCGACGGCGGCAACTCGTATTTCAAGGACGACGTCCGTCGCTCGAAGATCTGCGCCGCCAAGGGCGTGCACTACGTCGACGTCGGCACCAGCGGCGGCGTTTGGGGACTCGAGCGCGGCTACTGCATGATGATTGGCGGTCCGAAACTGGCGGTCCAGCGCCTGGACCCGATCTTCAAAACGCTGGCCCCTGGACGCGGCGACACTCCGCGAACTCCCGGGCGGGAAAAGCTTTCTGACGCTGCCGTGGGCACCTCCGAAGACGGTTACCTCCACTGCGGCCCCTCTGGCTCGGGACATTTCGTCAAGATGGTCCACAACGGCATCGAGTACGGCATCATGCAGGCCTATGCCGAAGGCTTCGATATTTTCAAGAACGCGACCAGCAAAGATCTGCCTGAAGATATCCGCTACGATCTCAACTTGCCGGACATCGCGGAGGTCTGGCGACGTGGTAGCGTGATTAGTTCATGGTTGCTCGATCTGACCGCCATGGCACTGATTGAGAATCCGACGCTCGCCGAGTACAGCGGATTTGTGCAGGATTCCGGGGAGGGGCGCTGGACGATCCAGGCGGCGCTTGAGGAGGCGGTTCCGGCCGAAGTACTGACCGCGGCCCTATACACGCGTTTCCGCTCGCGTCAGGATCATACCTTTGCCGAGAAGATGCTCTCGGCCATGCGGCAGAAATTCGGCGGCCATATTGAGCTCAAGCCGGCGGCCAAGAGGTCCTAACCAGCGTGCCGCGCGAGGCTGCGGCGCAAGCAGTCGGGATTGCCTGAACCCCGAAACCAGAAGCGCTTCACGAGGAGACGATGGCTCAAACACAAGTTTTGCCCGCAGCAAGCAAACCGAGGGTGGGGCGGACGGGAGATCCCTGTGTGATGGTGATCTTCGGGTTTTCCGGTGACCTAACGCGCCGCAAGCTGATTCCTGCTCTCTACAACCTTGCCAGTCAGCAGTTGCTGTCGCGGGAGTTCGCCGTCATCGGGGTGGGCCGCAGCCCGATGAGCAACGAGGATGCACGCAAAAAGATCACCGAAGATTTCAAGCAGTTCGCCACCGGAACGGTCGACACCGATTTGTGGGAGTGGTTTACCCGACGCATCAGTTATCTCAGTGGCGATTTCGACGATCCCGCCACCTACGATCGGTTGAAAGAAACGCTGGCCGAGGTTGACCATGAGCACAATTCCCATGGCAACTATTTCTATTACCTGGCCACGGCGCCCAACTTCTTTGGCGATATCGTCGAACGACTCGCGAAAATCGGTTTGATGGTCGAGGGGAACAGTCATTGGCGACGGGTGATCATCGAAAAGCCTTTCGGCCACGATCTTGATTCCGCGAAAGCGCTGAACCAGCAGTTGCTGAAGGTTGCTTCCGAATGCCAGATCTATCGCATCGATCATTACCTCGGGAAAGAAACGGTGCAAAACATTCTGGCGCTCCGCTTCGCCAACGGAATATTCGAGCCCATCTGGAATCGACGCTACATTGACCACGTGCAGATTTCGGTGGCCGAAACCGTGGGCGTCGAAAAGCGAGGCGGTTACTACGATGGATCCGGTGCCCTCCGCGATATGGTGCCGAACCACATCATGCAGCTCATCACGCTGACCGCGATGGAGCCGCCGATTTCGTTCCAGGCGAATGCCGTGCGTGATGAACAGGCTAAAATCTTGCACGCCATCCAGCCCTTCAGCAATGAAGACGTGCTCAGCAAGACCATCCGCGGGCAATACGGAGAAGGCACCATGGACAATGAGCGCGTGCCCGCTTACCGCTCGGAAGAAGGTGTGCCACCTGACTCGCGCACCGAAACTTTCGTCGCCATGCGCCTGCTGATCGATAACTGGCGGTGGGCGGGAGTGCCTTTCTATCTGCGGACGGGCAAGCGGCTGCCGGGGCGGAACACGCACGTTGTGATCCAGTTCCGTCGCGCACCTTTTATGTTGTTTCGCGAGACCCAGGTGGAGAACATGATGCCCAACCAACTGGTGCTGCACATCCAGCCGGAGGAGGGCATCTCGCTGCGCTTTGCCGCCAAGACTCCAGGACCCGCGATGCAACTGGGCGAAGTCAACATGGACTTCGAGTACTCTGACTACTTCGGCGTTTCCTCTTCGACCGGCTACGAGCGCCTGTTGCATGATTGCATGACCGGGGACGCCACGCTGTTTCAGCGCGCCGACATGGTCGAGGCGGGATGGAGCATCGTGAATCCGGTTCTCGATGTGTGGAAGGCATTGCCGCCGCGCAATTTTCCCAACTATCCTTCGGGAACCTGGGGACCGAAGGAATCCGACGAACTGATGGAGCGCGACGGACGACGCTGGAGAAATTTCGAGAAGTAAAGACTCGGATCCTATGGCTGCCACGCGATCCATCGAAGTGCTGGCCACGGCTGCCGATCTTTTTCACGCCGCGGCTGAAGAATTCGTGCGTGCGGCCCGCACCGCCATAGGGGCTCAGGGACGGTTCGCGGTGGCGATGTCGGGCGGCTCGACTCCTCGATCTCTGTATTCCCGGCTGGCGTCAGACTATAGCGACTTCGCGTGGAACCGGGTCTTTCTATTCTTCGGCGACGAGCGGCATGTTCCGCCCACCGACCCGGAAAGCAATTACCGCATGGTAAACGAGTCATTGCTTGCCAAGATTGCGATCCCCGCCGAGAATGTCTTTCGCGTGCTGGCGGAAAATCCCGACGCCAACGCCGCTGCCCTTGACTATGAAATCAAGCTTCGTCGTTTCTTTGAACTCAAGCCCGGCGAGTTCCCTCGCTTCGATCTGATCCTGCTTGGGATGGGGCCCGATGGCCACACTGCTTCGCTGTTTCCCGATTCGGCGGCGCTCGAGGAACTATCGCGCCTGGTGGTGGCAAACTGGGTCGCGAAGTTCAACACCAGCCGCATTACCTTTACCTTTCCGGTATTGAATCGCGCCGGTGAAGTCATGTTCATGGCTAGCGGTTCCGACAAAGCGGACATGCTGCATCAGGTCCTCGAGGCAAAGAACACTCCTCCACTGCCCTCGCAAAGAGTGCAGCCGTCTGACGGCAAACTGTTGTGGATGCTCGATGACGCAGCCGCTGCCAAACTGAGTCGGTGAAATCGGGCGGCGACGGCGTCGGTCCCGTGTTGCCTCCTCAATCGTGCAGGTTTCTGATTCGGCAGGTCGCGCTCACATCTTTTGCCATCATCGATTTAAGCGGGGCTACCGCGGAATCGCGTATTGCAAGGGCGCAGGCTCCCCCGAAACCGCATCGCAACTGGGCCTAGATTGGCGAAGCGGCCCCAATCGGGAACGGAGGCGGTCGGCATGCTTTGGGATTACAACCACCACTCGAATTAAAAAAGAGGGCGGACCAGGGTTGCGATCCACCTTAGGCGGCGAAGCCTCGCCAGTCGGCGATTTCCTTCAGCCCTTCTCCTCGCGCGTGCTCGAAGAGCCTTACTTTGTGGCGGGTGTGTTCGAATTCGTGGATGTCGGCCCAGACTTCGGCCTGCCACGATAGTTCATGGACGGCGGTCTCGCCGCAACTGGCGCAGCGGGTGTGATAGGTGACGCCGGGCCTCGGAGAGCACGACAGGTTCTGCAGTTCGAGGAAGACGCATCGCACTTCCTGGATCTGTTCATCGGGACCGACAATGTGCTCGTAGCGCAATAGGTATCCAAAACCAAGCTTGCGGGCTTCGACTTCGGCTTCCTCGCGAGTGTGAAACGGACCATACTCGGCTCGCAGCTGCTCGGTCGAATCGCAGGCCATCCAGAAAATGTCCTTATAAGCCATACCCTATCCTCAGTCTCGGTCCGAACCGATCAAAACAGACGCATGGATCCACTGGGCAACCGAGCAATTTGATTACCGGGATTAAGGGGCCGAGCACGCCCGGAGAGGCAGCCGCTTCCAGGACGATCCGGCGGGCTATTTCTCTGAAAACATGCTGGTTAGGACAGACAGACTGGGGTACCCGGCAGCTTTCGGGAACTGCCGGGCAGGCCGCCCAGGGTGAAATCTGTTTCCGTCGTCCAGTTTTCAGACGGCAACTAGGCCTAAGCTTCGGTTGACCGTCTGCCCGACGGAGCCCAAGACCCGCCGCTTGCGAACCTCATGGCGGCAAACGTCGCATGCGGGAGATTGCGCTACCCGCACCGGCGCCCTACAGCCCGTTGTGGGCTGCGAGAGCGGAGGGCTGTTCTGTGCTCGCGGAATGCTGCGGCTCCTCGCTCACGGTGGCGGGCCATATGTTGGTTGGCGGCAACATCCCACCACCCAGTTGCAGGTGCCAGTTCGCTCCGCCATGGCTAGCCACGTAGAGCGCAAGTTCGAGCCGAGTCCAGACGCCCAGTTTGTCGAAGGTGGTGCGCAGGTAATTCTTCACCACCTGCTCGCTGGTTTGCAGAACCCGGGCAACGTCTTTGTTGGTAAGACCCTGCCAGACCAGGGTCGCGACCTGAATCTCCTTGGCGGTTAGCCGATCACGGGGTTGCATGGTTGCACCTGCTCCTTAATGAACATCGCGGTCGCGAGTTTTACGCGTTTCCGGCCTTCTTTAATGCCCGCCCGCAGAAACAGCGTACGCAGGTGCTGTTTCACGGTTCGCGGGCTGATGTTTAAGTGGCTCGCGATCTCTTTGTTGCTGCATCCCTGGACTAGCAGATGTAACACCTGCTGGTCTCGTGGCGTGATCTTTATTTCATTGAGGTTGATCATGGGCGTTTTGTCTGCTCCTTCAGTTCAGTCTTGGGGTCGCGACCCACCTCGACGAATGCAAGCGGTTCGCCAAATCGCAGACGCACACAACACTCCATTAAATCATATAGTTACAGCTAATCGTCGGCCGCGAGGCGGGTTTGATTAGACCGATTTCATGAGGAAGGTTCCAGATCGGCGTTCCCGATCGGGAATCGTTCCCTAAATAGCCCGCCCGTTTCTCCCTTTCACTTCAGGCAGGACTTGCACTACAATGATCTGAGGCTCGGACCTTTACCACTCCCCCCCGTTTGCTATGCCCTCAAAGCGGCCCAACTTGACAATGGACGAACAATCCTTTCAGGGGCTGCTGTCGGCCGCATTCACCATTCAGGAACATAACGATCGCCAACGAGAGCCTGAGACCCTAAAGGCCGAAGCTGAAACCCCTCCTCAGCAGCCAGTTCGTAGCACTTGCCCGCATTGCGGCGCTCCGAAGGACGCCCAAGCATCGCGGTGCGACAGTTGCGAGCCCGACGAACTTCGACCCGGAGAACGGCTGCAGCGCAACTGGGCCTCAATGTGGCTGATGAGCCAGCAACAGGGTCTCTTTCCTGAGCGTTCGTCCGATTCCGGTTCGACGAATCCAAAGGTTCAAACGGCAACTCGAACAAACACGCCAGCGATCCCGGCCGAGCGTACGCCGTCAGCACCGAGCAACGATTTTTCTGCCTCCAATTTTCTGGCTCCGCCGGAGATAAAAACGGTGACCCGGGAAGTGACCGGACCGCAAGAAGTGGCCGCCCCCCTGGATCGATCACGTCGCCCATCGATCCCCCTGAACACTGCAGGCAAAAACAACTGGACCGTTGCCAGCAGCGCGCCGCAAGCGGCCGAAGTCAAAGTGAACGGGAACAAGGCGGCCGGCAACGGCTCTACCGCGGAACCCTCGTATTCGACGGGCACACCATTTTCGTTCTCCGCGAACACCCATTCGGCAACCGACGGGATGCTAATCGATGCGGAAGCGGATGGCGTGACGACAGACAACACGACCCTGAGCAACACGGAAGCGATTCAGGCCGAAACAACCAGTGACGATCTAGGCGATGACCGTGCCCCAACGCTGGTGCAGCGATTGACAGGGCGGTCGGTGACCTTGCGCTTTCAACGTGCCGACCTATATCTGGGAGTATCCGTATTCGTGGCCGTGGCAGCCCTGCTATGGCCAGCGGCGGATGCCCCGCATCGCCCAACCCTTAGCCCTTGGGACCGGGCGCTCATCACGCTTGGAATCGCGGAGGCTCCCACCGTCCCGGTTCATCCTCAGGGGGATCCCGGCCTGAACGTCTGGGTCGATCCGCACACCGCGCTTTACTATTGTCCCGGCGAGGAGCAATACGGCAAGACGCGCGATGGACACCTCAGCAGCCAGCGCGAAGCACAGATGGATAGCTTCGAACCCGCCGGTCGCAGCGCCTGCGAGTAACGTATTGTGCAGCGGACACTTTGGTTCGCCTGCCGCTCGCAGCGGACACGCCGTATCAATTCCAGGATGGCCCGCGAAGGTTTACATTATTAGGGAGGTGATACGCATGCTTCCACGTTCTACCGTCAGGCGGTCCGGGTTGCCGCGACTTGCTGTTTGTTCGCTCGGCGCAGCCATCGGTCTCGGATGGCTCTTGGTTGCGGTGCCGCAGGTCTTGGTTTCGGCTCAGAGTAATGGTCCCTCCCAGGGCAACTCTTCAGCTCAGAGCAGCCATGCCCAGAGCAAACAGCAGCATCCGACGGAAAGAACCGGCGCCGCGCCGGAGGTCGCGCGGGGAAAATATCTGGTCGAGGGTGTGGCCATGTGCGGAATGTGTCACACTCCGAGCGACAGCAACGGAAACCCAGACCGATCGCGATGGCTACAAGGATCGTCGGTTCCTTACCAACCCGCAAAACCCGATTCGGATTGGCCGATTAATGCGCCGCGTATCGGCGGCACCCCGCCGGCCAGCGATGCCGACATGATCAAGCTGCTGACGACGGGCATCTGGATTACCGGGAGCCGGCTTCGCTCTCCGATGCCGCAGTTCCGCATGGATCGGGCGGATGCCGAGGCTGTCGTGGCCTACCTGAAGTCCGTAACTCCGAAACCGTAGAAGGCGCAATCATTCCTCAAGAGGCGGCCGCCACATCCCGGCGGCCTTTCCACTCCCGGTTATTTCCGGACCCTACTTCTCCGCCACGCAATAGGCCCCGACCTTCGCGACCTTCGCGGCAGTGCTTGATTTGTCGGCGTCCCCGCGATAGACTTCCACGTTCTTGCAGTCGTACATCCCATAGTTTGCGGGAAGCTGAACCATCAAGTAACTTCCGCTCGCCAGTACCGTGCAATCGGCCGCTCCCTCGTTACATTGCAGGTCGATCGATTTGCCTTCCTTCTGAACGTGAACGATGACAACTCCGGTCACCACCTCGGAGCTTTTCACTTTGACCGATGTTTTTTCCTGTGCGAGCGCCAGTGCCGTCACCAGGAAAATGAAAGCTAACGACAAAACGCCAAGCCTGAAAATATTCGATTTCATGTCCGCCTCCGTTGATAAAACACTTCGTGCCTGTTTCTATTCTCCGGCTCGGGCGATGCCCTGTCTGTGATCCTGGATCACGGGCAAATGTGCGTGATGAACGGCTCGATCCTCGCCGGCTGATGCGTGGGATCGGCTCGGGGCGAGATCCATGCCGTGGTCGGGACTTGCCCTCCAACGGACACCTTCGGGTAGAAAAATCCATGGTCGTATTCGCGTTGGCACCGGTGTTTCGAAGCCGATCGCGCTGCCCTTGGTGGCGGGCGATCTCTCGTAAAACCGGTGGGTTAGGTGGATGGTCCCGTGCGCCCTTGGTGGTTCTCGTCGCCGGCGTGGTTCTTGCAAGCGAGGGTTGTTGGGTTTAGCCTCGAGGAATCGGCCTTGCTGGACGTCACCTGATGGCCTATGGCGGACGCTTGATGATGGTTTACCCTGGCGGCTTTCGCCATCGTCCCAAGGCCCTCGGAGCATCCCCGGGAGCAGTCTGACGGCAACAGCGGCCCGACCTCGGTTTCCGCCTGTTCTCCTGCGCTCCTTCAGGCCCGAGAATGCCGCGAGAGCCTCCGGATAATCACAGAATCGCGTCGCTGCCAGAACAGGTCCGGCCGGAGAATTGCGGCCGTGCGTTTGACGCGAACCGAGGTTGGATCCGGGTGCATTGGGCAAGCATTGTCCTTTGCTAACAAAGACGTATTGCGTGCGTCTATTTTCCACCGTCATTTTTCCGCAAAGACCAGGAGCAATCCCGATGAAGCCGGCAATCGTGGCAGGTACGATTCTGATTCTGATGTTCTCCTTCCCGAGCTACGCACAAAGTCAGCAGCAGCCTGCGACCTTGCGGAGCTTGCTTCTCCACGAATTGCACACTACTCATGATCAGGCAGACTGGTTTGTGCCGATCAGTGTGGCGGTCGATGGGCTCACCGCTGAGCAAGCCAGATGGCAGCCGCCGGCCGGAGGTCACTCTGCCGGGCAGCTGACTTATCATTTGCTATTCTGGAATCGTCGCAACCTGCTCAAGTTCACGGGAGGGACGCTCGAAAAATTCGGCGGCGACAACGATGAGACCTTCGTGAAGTTTGATGACAAACAATGGAATGACACGGTCCGGCAGCTCGATCAGGTGATGACGGATTGGGAGAAGCTTGTCGTATCTGCCGACGAGCAAAAGCTGGCCGTGTGGGCGCCAACCATTGCGAATATCTGCACCCACAATGCGTATCATGTCGGGCAGATCGTCTATGTGCGCAAATTGCAAGGGTCGTGGAATCCTGAAAAAGGGGTGAAGTAGGCTTCGGGATGCCGAGTTTCGGGGTCCCGGCCGCATGGTCTGCGAACGGCTGGACGGGAGCCTTGGCGCAGCCCGGGGATCCAAGGCGAAGCAGAGAGGGCAGAATTGTCTGAATCATTTCGGCTCGCACTTTGCCCTGGACGAGCCAAATTGACGCATGCACGTTGGAGGGATATGTGGGCCAGTCTCATTGTTTTCGATTCCCCGGTGAAGTTGATTCCTACCGCCGTGCTCGCAATCGGTTGCTGCAGGCGGAAATCGACCTGAGGCGGCGGGTGGAAGAAGTTGCAGCCCTGCGGCGCCAACTGCCCTTGGGCGGCAAGATCCTGGAGGACTACGTCTTTGAGGAGGGCCCGGCCGATCTTGAAGCCTTGCCATCCGTCCGGCAGGTGGCGCTATCAGAGTTGTTTGGACCTGGCAAAGACTCCCTTGTCATCTACAGCTTCATGTTTGGACCGAAGATGAAAGCGGCATGTCCGATGTGCAGTTCCATCATTGACGCCCTTAACGGCACCGCAGTCCATGCCAGCCAGCGCCTGCGTCTCGCGGTAGTCGCAAAGTCCCCGCTGGAGAGAATTCGGTCCTTTGCGCGGGAGCGCGGATGGAACCGGTTGCGTCTTCTCTCTTCGGCTCGCAACAATTACAACCGCGACTATTACGGCGAAGATGCGGAAGGCGGCCAACAACCATCACTGAATGTCTTTGTTCGCCGCGGCGGAAAGATTCATCATTCTTACCACTCCGAACTTCTGTTGGTTCCATCCGAGCCAGGGCAGAACCAACGCCACGTCGATATGATTTGGCCGCTGTGGAACCTGCTGGATTTCACTCCCGAAGGTCGGGGCGCGGACTGGTATCCAAGTCTGACCTACCCCGATTCTGGCAAAGAATGACAACTCACTCTCCGAACCTGAGCGGAAGCAGGTGCTGTTCGGATGGACTCCGGCGGGAAAAACTAAGCTCCCCAGCAGGATCGCCGCGGGTCCACGGTGAGGCAACTGGTTCTATCCTGCCGGGAAGAACGGCCGGAGATCCTACAATCAACCCCGCAGGTTTGATGTCGGAAGGGGCGGATGCTTTAGCCGGCGCTGGTGCCCTCACCCGGCACCTCAATGGATGGGATGCGCTCGACCGCATCCCATCCGGCACCTTCCGCGCACCAGGATTTTTGGCATGACGCCGGCACGTGCGACGAAGCAACTACCACAAGCGATCGCTACGAGAGCCCCTGGAATCGTGATACATGGCCACATCAGTCTACTCGCCCCATCGTCTCAGGCGAGGTAAGAAGCCGACGCCCTGCGATCGTTGTTCCCATCTGCCGAATATGATCACGCGCCGCACCCCCAATCGGATAGTTGGCGTAGAATCCCCGTTATCGTTAATCGTTCGGCGCAGGCTCGCGGGGACACAATGAACTGGAAATCACTTGGCAGGGCGCTCCGATGGACCGGGCAGATCTTGGTGTTGTTGGCGGGTCTGTGGGGTCCGCCGCCGGTTCGTGCCCAGGCCGGTTCAGCAGCATCGCCCTCCGAACGCAAGACCAGCAGCCCGTACACTGGCGATCTCTCCATTTTCGACGCCCCGGGGCGCGATGAGCGGCTGCAGATCAACCGGGTCATGGATATGCTTGGCATCGCGCCCGGCAAAAACGTTGCCGACATCGGTGCCGGATCAGGCTGGTTCGCAGTGCGCGCAGCTCGCCGCGTCACGGTCTCGGGCCTGGTTTATGCTGTGGACATCAACCCGGAAGCAATTCGTTACATTGACCAGCGCGCCAAAAAAGAGCAACTCCAGAACATAAGAACGATCCTCAGCCAACCCGACGATCCGCAGGTCCCAGCCGACAGCATCGATGCCGTGCTGCTGCTCAAGACCTACCACGAGGTAGCCCATCCGGTTGTGCTACTGAGGAACCTTCGCTCGTCGCTTAAACCGCAAGCCAAGATTGGCATCATTGATCGCAATGGCGACGGAGAAAACCATGGCGTCAGTAAAGACGTGGTCCTTCGCGAAGCCGCGCAAGCTGGATACGAACTGCGCGAGGCGCAGGATTTCGTGAAAGCCGATGGCATGGATTATTTTCTGATCTTCACTGCGAAGCCGTGAGTTCGGTGGCATTGTCCGCGCCCGAGCTCGCGATTTGCGCCTTCATCCGGTGCGTGAGGGCCTGGGATCGGCTCATGCCGACGGTTGCAAGCTGCCTTGCCGAGTGCCAGCCGAAGAACAAGCATGTCGGTTAACCAAGCAGCCGGCGCGCTGTGCGGGGCCTACGGCCTGAGTCTTCTCCCTCCTGCTTTGGCCGATTTTCGCGGCCAAGTATTCCGGAGGTCTCCCACTTCTCGATTTTTGTGATTCGCCGGATGCCATTTGGAGGTATCATGCGATCGTCAATGCGCGGTACGCGCGTTACCCGCGGCAAATGCGAAGGGAGGTCGAGTCCTCCGATGCGGTCCTTCGATGTCCTCATAGCGCCGGTCGTTCCGTTGTGCGCCAGGCTCCTCATCTGCACCATGGGAATATTCTCGGCCGCTCCGCTTGCCGCGCAGGCCAGTCAGGGACATGCGTTCGGGTATTATTTCGACAATGCGGTTCCCCGCTTTACTGATGATCGGGTTAAGGGATCAGAGGGCGCGGCGTTCACTGCTGGGGCTGCCGCCGGTGACGAGTCTTGTTTTCTCGCGCCGCTGACCGGGATTCGTTCTCCCGGAGTCGCAGTTGCGTCTTTGCAAGTTCCCGATCGGGCTCGCCGTGATTTTCAGCGCGCCTGCATCGCGGTAAAGCATAACCAACTGGCCAAGGCCGAAGAGCACATTCGCACCGCGCTCGGTGAAGACCCGCAATACCCGGCTGCATGGGTAATGCTGGGCCAGGTTTTGAAGGCACAACAGAAGCCCGATGACGCCCGCGCCGCCTGCTCCCAGGCGCTAAAAGCTGATCCCGACTATCTTCCGGCCGATCTCTGCCTGGCCGATCTTTGTGCGGTCGAGCATAGCTGGGAACAGATGCTCCGCTTTGCCAACACCGCCATTGCTCTTGATTCGGCCAACGATCCGGATGCCTATTTCTATGCTGCGGGCGCCTACCTTGCGCTGCATCGGCTGGCCGAAGCCGAGAGGAGTGCGCTGAGGGCAGCCGAGATCGACAAGGCCAAGCACGAACCCCGGACCCACTTTTTGCTGGCACAAATCTATGAGATCGAGCGAAAACCGGATGCCGAAGCAGCCCAACTCCAGGAATATCTGAAATCTGCCACCGACCCGCAAGAGGTGGCGATGGTCAAGAAGTACCTGGCCGATCTCGCGGAAAATCGCAAGTAACGCGAATCGCTGGAAAATGTCGGAAAAAATCAGATCATGGGAAATCGCTTTTCCAGAGTGGAGCGACGTAAGCTGCCAGTGTGTCGTTTGACGATTTTGTAGATCCCGAATCGTGTCAGCGGCTTTCGCTGGCGAGACATAAATAAAGGAGAAGACTGGCTTCCCTGGACGCCAGCGACTAGCCTCTTTAACAGTTCGGCCGTTTCAGTCCAAAGCGGGCAACTTCGCCACTTATCGCCCTTCCCATGCAGCCGGACGCGAAACGGCCCGTCGAGGTCCACGTCGGCGATGCGCAAGTCGGCGATTTCCTGCACCCTAGCTCCGGTGTTGTAGAGGATCGTGAAGATAGCCCTATCGCGGAGCGAAAAGACTCCTTTCTGAGGCAGGCTCTTGAACAGAGCCTCGATTTCGTCGTGCTCCAGATAATCAGTTTGGGGTGGCGCAGTGCGTTTCATCGGAATCGCCTCCCACGCGTTGAGCTTCGGCCAGCATCTCGGGATACTGGAGGCCGACATAGCGGTAAAAAGTGTGCAGAGCGGCGAGCCTCTGATTGCGTGTGCTAACGTGATTTCCGCGCGTGACCTCGATCATTTGCAGGAAAGTCGAGCACTCGCTGTGCTGACAGGTCTGACAGGATCAGCCGTGTGATAGGACGGCGACAGTTGCTTGCGACATGAGCAAGGAAGAGTTTCAGCCTGTCCCGATAACTTCGAATCGAACCTGGACGGAGTCCCTTCTGCGTTTTTAGGTAGTCTTCGAAGAACGCAAATATCAGCTGCCCCACGCTTCTCATCGGACACCTCCTTTAGGAGCCAGAACCTGGAAGCGTTGAGCAGCTTGATAGAGCAGTTCCTCGGTGATGGTCAGGTATACGGCCGTTGAGTTGGGATCGACATGCCCCAAGAACGTAGCGAGGTGCATCAGACGGCAGTTAGGATCGATGCCCTGGCGGTACCAGCGAAGCAGAGTGGCTACGGCAAACGAGTGCCGTAGGTCATGGAGTCTGGGTGGGGATACGCCCGGTGGAATATGAAGTTGCAGCTTGGGCAGGAGAGTATGAAAAGTTTGGCTGATTGTCCCCTCGTGAATGCAGCCTCGCTTGGTGAAAGAGAACAGCGGGCGTTCAGGCGCAGCATTGCTGCCGTGCCGATGTTCCACGTAGCGCTTGAGACGCAGCGCCAGATTCGGGCCCAACGGTACGATTCGGCTTTTGCAAAACTTGGTTTCCCGGATGAAGAGCAAGTCACGAGTGAAATCGACGTCGGCCAGCCTCAGCCGAACGACTTCGCCTACTCGGAGCCCCAGACCATAGAGCAAAGCGAAGATCGTCTTATAAACAAGACCTCGATACCGTGCCATTGATCTCTCCGGTAGACTGCGCGCTACGGCGAGCAATTGCTTTGCAGCATCGAGATCGAATAGATATGGAATCCGGCTTGCGGTTTCAGGGCGGGGAGGGGCAGTCACGGGATTCCGTTGTATCCATTGCTGCATAACGGCGAAGGCGAAGAAACGATGAACGACTCCAAGAAGATGGTTGTAGCTGCGTGCGCTAACGCGGGGGCGAGACTTAAGAAAATCGTCAATCACGAAGCTATTGATTGCTTGCCACCCCGCGCTGTGGCGGCTCTGGATGTCGTTTTTCCTTATTAAGCATTGGATCGTGCCTTCGGAACGATCAGTGGTACCAGAAACTTGATTAGATCTGCGCACGGGCGCAGTCTGTCAGAGGGATCAGGTTCGGCAAGCTAAGGTCGAATGCTCACTGGTG
>Ga0187847_10000144_pt1 | contig 84258 bp, 63 predicted proteins | sample June2016WEW_4_10_FD_132458 | JGI IMG/M metagenome (GOLD analysis project Ga0187847, IMG submission 132458) | Peatland microbial communities from SPRUCE experiment site at the Marcell Experimental Forest, Minnesota, USA - June2016WEW_4_10 | ecosystem: Environmental > Terrestrial > Soil >...
CGTTCCCGCATCGACAACCAGTAAGTTCACTGCGTCGATGCAGGTGTTCAGGTTGTTCTTGATAGTGTTGAAGTCGCCGTTGTAGGTATCGGTGATCCGGGCCGGAATGTCACCGTGGCTGATCCGATCCACATAGTTTGCAGAAACGTTCAACGGCCCGATAACCGCGTCCAGCGTGTCGTTGACGCCTTGCACGATCCTGCGATAGTCGCCCTGGTGCTTGCTAGCGTCGGCGCGTGTGGCTAGTTTGCCGTCGACCGCGGCCTTGACCAACATGCCAGCGTCTGTGACCAGCGCATTCACCGCGTCAATGCAGGTATTGAGGTTGTTTTTGATGGTGTTGAAATCGCCGTGGTAGGTCTCGGTGATCTTGGCCGGAATATCTCCCTTGCTGATGCGATCCACGTAGTTGGCAGCGACATTTAGCGGGGCAATGACATTATCCAGCATGGAATTCACGCCGATAACGATCTCAGAATAGGCGCCCTTCACCCGATCCGGATGTCCGCGTTCATCGAGCTTGCCTTCCTTCGCGGCAACCGTCAGCCGGGCAAACATGGCGGTCAAGACCTGCAATACCTCGGCCACATTGTTGACCGCAACCTTCATCTTTTCGTGATCGCCCTTGTACGTTGCTGTAATCAGCTCGTCGATCTTGCCGTTGGAAATCTGCGCCAGAATGCGGTTGCCCTCGCCGATAGGCAGCAGAATAGCGTCCAGCATGGTGTTGACGCCGCGCACGATCTCGGCGTATGCACCCTGGAAGTTTTCCGGCTTGCCGCGATCGGAAAGTTGCCCCTCTTTCGATGCCTCGATCAACCGCGCCATTTCTTTCTGAAGTCCTTGCGTCACGATCGCGACGTTGTTGACCGCAACCTTCATCTTCTCGTGATCGCCCTTGTAAGTCGCGGCAATCAGCTCGTCGATCTTGCCGTTTGAAATCTGCGCCAGAATGCGGTTGCCCTCGCCTATAGGTAGCAGAATCGCGTCCAGCATGGTGTTGACGCCGCGAACGATCTCGGCGTATGCGCCCTGGAAGTTCTCCGGCTTGCCGCGATCGGAAAGTTGCCCTTCTTTCGATGCCTCGATCAGCCGCGCCATTTCCTTCTGAAGTCCCTGCGTCACGACGGCCACATTGTTGACCGCGACCTTCATCTTCTCGTGATCGCCCTTGTAAGTCGCGGCAATCAGCTCATCGATCTTGCCGTTTGAAATCTGCGCCAGGATGCGATTGCCTTCGCCTATAGGTAGCAGAATCGCGTCCAGCATTTCGTTGACGCCCTCAACTATCTCGCGATGTGTACCGTTGAACTGGGTTGCCTTGCCGCGCTCGGAGAGGCGCCCCTCTTTGGATGCGTCCAACAGCCGCATAATCTCCTGCAACACGAGCATCGAGTCGTCCTCTTCTTCGACCAAATGCGCCTTCTCGCTCACGCGGACTCCATGTCCGTCTCCGCCGTGACCGTTCCCGCCGTTTTTGTTGCCGGCGCCATTCAGCTTCCGGCCTTCATTTACCAATGCAGTCGGCATGAAATCCGTCCCTTCCTTTCGCATGAGCTCGCTCTCTTTCATCCGTTTCGTCTGTGAAGTCCGGAACGTGAGGAGCGCGAGATTCAGCTGGTTAAATCGTTAATTGACTGGCGCTGGCATTCTGGCCGGCACCGACGATGCTTAAGGCGCTTAAGATGCTCTAGGCCGCGCGGCATTCCTTTCTCTCAGGCTCTGTTTGATCGCGGCCGCAATCGCGGAAGCCGATACACGCCCTCGTGGCCCGTGCGATACAGCGCGCACCGCGTCCTGCGCCAGTCGCTCCGGATCGAGAATCAACGCCACCGTTCCGTCGCCCAATATCGTTGCCCCGGAGACCACCTGCACGTGCCGGTAGAAGCGACCCAGGTTCTTGATCACTGTCTGGCAATCGCCCAGGACACGATCGACAACGAAGCCATAACGGCCACCCTCGGTCTCAACAACCATGATCTGTTCGATCGCCGGACGAGGAGTGTCGATGCTGAAGTGCTGGCGCAGGCGAATATAGGGGATCAACTCACCGCGCACGTTGGCCACATGCTTTCCGTTGGCCCTTTCAATGTCCTCGCGGGTCAGCTCAATGCACTCCAGGATGTTGGCCAGCGGCAAGACGAAAAACGCGTCTCCCACGTTTACCAACAGACCGTCGATGATGGCCAAGGTCAAAGGCAGTCGCAGCGTCACGCTGGTCCCCTGGCCGGGTTTGCTGGCCACATCGATAGTGCCCCTGAGGCTATCGACCCGCTGGCGGACAACGTCCATGCCTACGCCGCGTCCGGAGACGTCGGTGACCTGCTTGGCTGTCGAAAAACCGGGCTGAAAGAGCAGCGCGTAGGTCTCGGCCTCAGTGAGCTGGGCGTCTGCTGCCACCAGGCCCCGCTCGATAGCTCGGTTGCGCACTGCCTCGGTGTCGATGCCGCCGCCATTGTCCGCGACCCCGATCAGCACGCTGGCGCCAGAGTGCCGCGCGGAGAGATGAATGGTCGCGATCGCCGGCTTGCCGAGCTCGCCGCGCATTTTGGGAGGCTCAATGCCATGGTCCATGCTGTTGCGGATCAGGTGCATCAGCGGATCGCTCAACTGATCGATGACGGTTTTATCCAGCTCCGTCTCCGCACCTTCAATGGTCAGCTCGACGTTCTTGCCCAGATCGCGCGCCAGATCGTGAACCAGGCGACGGAATTTTTCAAAGGTAGCGCGAATCGGCATCATGCGGATGTTCATCGAGTTTTCGCGCAGCGAAGCAGTCAACCGCTCGATCTCTTCGGCGACCGAGGCGATCTCGGGATCGTCGTGGTGCGCGACCAACTCGGTCAGCCGGGCCTGCACCGTGACCAGTTCCCCCACCAGATTCACGAATTGATCCAGCTTGACGGCTGGCACGCGCAGGCTAGACGCGTTGTCGGGCGAGTCGTAGTCGCGTCGGCCCCCGCGCGGAATGCGCTTGTCATCGAGCGCCTTGGCTGTCAGATCCGCCGCGCTTGCCGGCGCAGAATTCGAGGCCGAAGCAGGAATCGAAGGCCGCTGAGCGGAATTGAGCAGAGCGGACGCCTGATTTTCGACGGGCGTCGAGGCCGGCTCAATGGTCAGTTCGCAATTGTCCTCGACAAAGATGAAGACATCCCGAATCGCCTCACGCTCGGCCGCCGTTGCCAGCACCATCTCCCAGCTTATGTAGCAGCGCTCCGGGTCCAGTTCGCCCAGGGGTGGAACGGCCGCCATGCTGGCCCTGACCGCCAAGCCTCCCATCTGCCGCAGTTCGTGCAAGAGCAACACAGGATTGGCGCCGTTCAACATGAAATCGGGTCCGGGAGCGAAGTGGATCGACCACTCCCGCACTTGACCCGCGGCGGCTCCGGAAGCGGTCTCGAAGCCGGCCGGAGAACCGGCATTGGGCACTGCGCTCTTTTCTTTTTCCGGTCGCTTTTCCGGCTTGCCCGTCAGATGCCGTACCTTGGCCAGAATTTCAGCACAAGCGGCGGGGTCAGCCTGTGGCGCCCCCACTGCGCCCTCCTCGAGCATGGCGCGGATCTGATCGAGGGCGTCGAGCGTCAAATCGATCAGCTCCGAATTGATCTGAAGGCGCCCGTTGCGCACCTCATCGAAAGCCGTCTCCAGGTTGTGGGTAAAGGTGGCCAGATCCTCGAAGCCAAACATGGCTCCCGAACCCTTGATAGTGTGCAGGCCACGGAAGACCCGGCCCACTAGTTCATGGTCGCCGTGGTTGTCGTTCAACTCCAGCAGCGCCGACTCCAGATCGACGAGGATCTCGCGCGCCTCTTCCCGGAAGCTCTGCTTGAAGATTTCGGCATTTACAGTGTTCGACAACGGACCACCCCGCTCACTCACTTGGCACCCGAAGAAACCAAAAATGTCTCTAGACCCGCATCGGCCAGCGCGGCAAGAGCTTCTGGCGCTGCCTGCCCGGCGAAGGAAAACTCAACACCGGCTTTTGCCGCCTCACGTTCGGCGGCCCAAAGCAACTCGACGGCCGTCACATCCAGAGCGGTGGCGCCATCGAAGGAAACGCGCAGCTTTTTTTTGCCTGAGCCCAGCGCCTTAAGCAGCAATTCCTTCAACTCGCCGGCACTGGCGATGTCGATCGCGCCTTCCAGGAGAATCACGTTCTGCGATTCACTTTGTTCCACAGTGAGTGACACGCTTGGCTCCTTCCCAGTAGTTCAAAAGCGATCTGGCCGTTGCCGCGCACGCGGTGATCGGCGGAATTTGGCACCGGTCAAGCCGGCAGCCGTTGATCGTCGATGCAATTCGCGTTGGCGATTGCATTTTGGAGACTTGTCTGTCAGTCCGGCGGGACAGAGCTAACTTTTTCTGCGCCGCATCCCTACTTCATCGGACTTCATGGAGCAATTTATGAGTGGTAATTACGTGAATCTTCCTAAGAATGTTTTTAGAAAACATCCGACCGCTCCTGCTTCCCACGCCGGAGCCCCTCGCCAGGAACATTTAGAATGAGAACAATCGAAAAAAATCTCCCGCGCCGGCCTGCCGGCGGGAAAGCGCTCCCACACCTTCTTATGCAACGCTGGTCAAAACTGTTTATTCCCACTCTTCGTGAGGCCCCGGCAGACGCCGAAGTGGCCAGCCACAAGTTTCTGGTGCGCGCCGGCTACATTCGCCAGCTGGGCGCTGGCATCTACAACTATCTTTTTCTTGGAGCACGCTCGATCAACAAGATCGTCGGCATCGTGCGCGAGGAGATGGACAGAATCGGCCAGGAGTTTTACCTGCCGGCAATCCATCCCAAAGAGCCGTGGGAGCAGAGCGGCCGCTGGAGCATCATTGGCGACAACATGTTCCGCCTCAAGGACCGCAAGGGCGCGGAAATGTGTCTCGGCTTCACCCACGAAGAGATCATGACCACCATCGCACGCAATGAGCTGCGCAGTTATAAGCAGTTGCCGCAGATCTGGTATCAGATTCAGGCTAAGTTTCGCGATGAGCCGCGGCCCAAGTCGGGGCTGCTCAGGGTACGTCAGTTCACGATGAAGGATAGCTATTCCTTTGATATTGACAAGGCCGGTCTCGACAAGAGTTTCCAATTGCACGATGCGGTTTATCGCAAGATCTTCACGCGCTGTGGGTTGAAGTTTGTGGCCGTCGAGGCGGATTCGGGTGCGATGGGCGGCTCACAATCGCAGGAGTTCATGGTCTATACCGATGCTGGCGAAGATCTGATCGCGAGTTGCCCGGTCTGCGGTTACGCGGCCAATACCGAAAAGGCTACATCGAAGCTGGAGCCCGTCGTCGATATGGAGCCGACCGGCAACGGCCAGCCGGAGTTAGTGCATACGCCGGGTTGCGGAGCCATCGCCGATGTTGCTGCCTTCTTCAAGATTTCAGAAGCATCCGACATCAAGTGCGTTGCGTATATGGCGCTGAAGCGGGGCGCGACGGGCAAGCCGGACAGTTGGCGCGGAGTGGCTGCGTTTTTACGCGGCGACCACCAGGTCAACGAGACGAAACTACTCGGGGCCGTGGGAGGCACAGAGTTGCGTACCATGCAGGCCGAGGAGTTAGCACAGTACTTCAACGGCCCTGCGGGTTTCCTTGGACCTGTCGGACTGAAGCCGAGCGCCAATCCGCTTGAAGATGGCCTCAAGGTGGTCATGGACAAGTCTCTTGAAGGCCGCAAAAACATGGTCTGCGGGGCCAACAAGCTGGACTATCATCTGCGCAACGTCATACCAAGCCGCGATTTCAAATGGACTCTCAGCGCCGACATTCGCACCGTGAACGAAGGCGAAGGCTGCCCGAAAGAAGGTTGCGCGGGTCAGTTAGTCGTTGGCAGGGCGGTCGAGATTGGTCACATCTTCAAACTGGGCGACAGATACACAACTTCGATGGGCGCACGTGTGCTCGACCCCAACGGCAAGGAAGTCACTCCGATCATGGGCTGCTACGGCATTGGCATTGAGCGCATTCTTACGGCAGCCATCGAGCAGTCGAACGATAAAAACGGCTTCTGGCTCCCAGCTTCGATCGCTCCTTTCACCGTGGTTGTGACGGTGACCAACATGACCGATGCATTGCTCAGCGACACAGGCGAAAAGCTGGCCGAGCAACTGCAGGCGGCTGGGATCGACGTACTGCTTGATGACCGCGAGGAGCGTGCGGGCGTCAAATTCAAAGACGCGGATCTAGTTGGCATTCCCTACCGCATCAATGTGGGCAAGAAGACTGCTGAAGGCAAGGTCGAGTTAGTAACTCGTGCAACGGCAACCAGCGTGGATGTAGCGTTGCAGGACGTAGTGGCGCTGGTGAAAGAGCGCGTCGAGGAAGATGGGTTATTGGGGACGGTCGGGGCATAACTACACCGATTGCAGTTCATGGTTTCCCAGATCCTGGAATCGGGCCCTAAGGCACCCAGCAACAACTGTTAGCTGTGAGCTGTCAGCTGACAACTATTTGAAGGAGCGGCAATGGCGTTGAAGATCAGGATTCCAAGGCTCAAAGGAGAGCGTGGCGGAAAATCGCTGCTGTTGCGCATTGGATTGGCCGGGTTTGCGACCCTGTTGCTGCTGTTTTTTTCTGTCTTCGGCTATTTCTACTTCAAGTATCAGCACGTTGTGGACGACCGTCTGAAGCAGCCGATCTTTGCCAACACTGCCAAAATCTTTGCGGCGCCGCGCGAGGTGCGCCCAGGGCAGAAACTCAGCGTGCGGCTGATCGCTAACGAACTTCATGAGGCAGGTTATTCGGCTGACGGCGCAGCGCAGGTGTCGCAGTTGGGAACTTACAAGGAAGGCGTGCAGACCATCGAGGTGCATCCCGGCCCTGAGTCTTATCATTCGCAGGACGGGGCGGTGATCCATGTCAGCGCGGGGGTTGTGAATTCGATTGCCGACGATCATGGGCAGCCGCTCGCCAGCTATGAATTGGAGCCGCTACTGATTACCGGCTTGAGTAACGACGCCAACCGCACCAAGCGCAGGCTGCTTACCTACGACGAGATTCCGCAGAATCTTGTGAAAGCGGTGCTGGCCATCGAGGACCGCCGCTTCTTCGAGCATGGCGGCGTCAACTACATCAGCATGATCAGTTGGGCATGGCATGACGTGATCGGCGATCGCAAGCATCGGGGCGGGGCCTCCACGCTGACTATGCAACTGGCGAAGCTGCTCATCGTCGCCGACACCGGCACAATTCAGTACAAGGTCTCCCAGATCGTAGTGGCCCTCCAACTCGAACATCGCTTCAACAAGCAACAGATCTTCGAGATGTATGCCAACGAGGTTCCCTTGGGGCAGCGCGGCAGCTTCTCCATCAACGGCTTCGGCGAGGCTTCGCAGTCCTACCTGGGCAAGGAAGTGAGCCAGCTCGATGTATCCGACTGCGCGCTGCTGGCGGGCATGATCCAGCGGCCGAATTACTTTTCGCCGTTCCGCCATGGGGATCGGGTCATCGACAGGCGCAACCTGGTTCTGGATTCTATGGTAGAGACGGGCGCCATTACCAAGGACCAGGCAGAACGCGCCAAGGATGAACCACTTCATCTTTCAGCGCAGAGCGTGGACGCCAGCGAGGCGCCGTACTTTGTGGACCTGGTGCACGAGCAGCTCTTGCAGAAGCTGGGCGAGCGCGACTTCAACCGCGAAGGACTGCACATTTACACGTCGCTCGATCCCGATCTGCAACGCGCAGCGACAGTGGCGGTCGAATCGACGATTCACGTTGTGGATGCGCAGGTGGACAAGTTGCACGCACGCCAGAAGAAGCTGGGCCAGAGTTATATCTACCCGCAGGTGGCGCTGGTGGCGCTGAATCCGCATACCGGCCAGGTGCTGGCGCTGGTGGGCGGACGCAGCTATGGTAACTCGCAGTTGAATCACGCGGTGGCCAAGCGGCCCACAGGCTCCATTTTCAAGCCCTTCGTCTATGCCGCGGCCTTTGCCACGGCCGTCGAAGGCACCGTGCTACCGGGGCAAAGCAAACCGTTTTCGCCTTTGACGATTCTGAAAGACGAGCAGACCACCTACAATGCCGGCACCGATCAGGAATACACGCCAAAAAATTTCGAAGACGAGTATCACGAAGAAGTGACGGCCCGCTATGCTCTGATGCGCTCGCTGAACAACGCCACCATCAGCCTGGCCTCAATGGTGGGCTTCGACCGGGTGGCGGCACTGGCACGCGAAGCCGGCGTTAAGAGCGCGCGCGCAACTCCCGCTATGGCCATCGGCGCCTATGACGCCACGCCTCTGGATATGGCCGGCGCGTATACCATCTTCGCCAACAAAGGCCTGCACCTGGACCCCTGGATGCTGGCCAGTATACGCACGCCCACCGGCGATGTCATTAGTGACTACTCACCCGACTCCAAGCAAATCCTCGACCCGCGCGTGGCCTATCTCACCGTCAGCCTGATGCAAAATGTGCTGCGTTCCGACGTGACCGGAACAGGAACCGGCGCCGGTGTGCGCAACATGGGATTCACCGCGCCTGCCGCTGGCAAGACCGGCACCGACCACGACGCATGGTTTGCCGGCTTCACCTCCAACTTGCTGTGCATCGTGTGGGTGGGCAACGACGACTACACCGACATAAAAATCGAGGGCGCACACGCCGCCGCTCCCATCTGGGCCGCTTTCATGAAGAAGGCCGTCACTCTGCCGCAGTACTCCGACACCAACGAATTTACGCCGCCTGATGGCGTGGAGATTGTATCCATCGACAAGGTCAGCAACCTGCTCAGCGACGCCTCCTGCCCGGAAAGCTTCAATGCGGCCTTCCTCAACGGGACTGCGCCGACAGATACCTGCGACCACGCATCCGAGCACCGCAGCCTGCTGCAAAAGATCTTTGGCCTGGGCAAGAGTGGAAACTGAAAATTCGGCGCAATGGGACTTACAGAACTCTTAAAAATGTTCTATATTTCCCTTGCCATGAATTTCAGAATTCGCTTCAACCTTCCCTTCACGCTGGCACTTGCCGGCCTGCTTCTGTCTGCCCCCACCGCTCCTGCCCAAAGCGCAACCGCCGCCAAGCCCACGGTTGCCGAGGCTCTGGCCTTTATCGCCAGCGCGGAAAAGGAACTGGGCGCGATGAACGTCGATGTCGCGCGAGCTTCGTGGGTTGAGGAGACCTACATCACCGACGACACGGTGGCCCTGATGGCCAAGGCCAACGACCGGCTGATCGCACGGCAAACTGAGTTGATCGGTCAGGCGCGCAGGTTCGACGGCCTGACGCTGCCCCCGGATGCGGCGCGCAAGCTGCTACTGCTCAAGCTGAGCATTGGTTTGCCTGCGCCTTCCGATCCCGCACTGCGCGCCGAAACCACGGAGAAGGCCGCGCAGTTGGACGCCGCATACGGCCGCGGCAAGTACTGCCCTGACGCCAACTCCGATCACTGCCTCGGTATCGACGAACTCGATCTCAAGATGGCCCAGAGCCGCGATCCAAAAGAACTCGCGGCTTTATGGGCGGGCTGGCACGCGGTGGGAACGCCCATGCGCGGCGATTATGCGCGGCTAGCCGAGTTGAGCAATCAAGGCGCCCGCGAGTTGGGCTTTGCCGACACCGGTGCCCTGTGGCGCTCGCAGTACGACATGACGCCGGAAGAGTTTCAGGCCGAGATCGAGAGGCTGTGGACGCAGGTCGAGCCGCTCTATCGCGAGTTACATACCTACGTCCGCAGCAAGCTTATCGAGAAGTACGGCGATACCGCGCGGCGACCCGATGGCATGATTCCCGCGGACCTGCTCGGAAATATGTGGGCACAAGAGTGGGGCAATATCTATGACGTGGTTGCGCCGCCCTCAGGTCCGATGCCCTACGACCTGGGCGCGATCCTGAAGGCGCGCTCGACCGATTCGGTTCAATTGGTTCGCTACGGCGAAGGTTTCTATAAATCGCTGGGCTTCGATGCCTTGCCCGAGACCTTCTGGAAGCGGTCCATGCTCTTTCATCCGCGCGACCGCGATGTGGTCTGTCACCCCAGCGCGTGGGATATCGACAACCAGCGCGACGTACGAATCAAGGCTTGCTTTCAGCCTACGGCCGACGACTTTGTGACTGTCCATCACGAACTCGGTCATAACTACTACCAGATGGCCTATCGCAATCAGCCCTTCTTCTTTCAAGGTGGCGCCAACGACGGCTTTCACGAGGCCATCGGCGACTCGATCGCGCTAAACGTAACGCCGGATTACCTCAAGAAGCTAGGCTTGATCGAGGGGGTCCCACCACCCAGCGCGGACATTCCGCTGCTGCTGCACACGGCGCTCGACAAGATCGCATTTCTGCCTTTCGGGCTGCTGATCGACAAGTGGCGCTGGCAGGTGTATGCCGGGCGGGTGACGCCGGAACACTACAACAGCGCGTGGTGGGCGCTGCGCGAGAAGTATCAAGGCGTGGCTCCGCCGGTCGAGCGCTCGGAGGCGGACTTCGATCCTGGCGCAAAGTACCACATCCCCGGCAACGTGCCTTACATGCGGTACTTTCTGGCGCGGGTCTATCAGTTCCAGTTTTATCGCGCGATGTGCCAGGCCGCGGGTTACAAGGGACCGCTGAATCGCTGCTCGGTCTATGGATCGAAGGAGGCTGGAGCGCGGCTGAACGCGATGCTTTCGATGGGTTGCTCCAAACCTTGGCCCGAAGCGCTAAAGGCCATGACTGGAACCGACAAGGCCGACGCTAGCGCTATCGTCGAATACTTCCAGCCGCTGATGGATTGGCTCAAGGAGCAGAACAAGGGCGAGAAGGAAGGTTGGACGCTGCCGGCTGATCCGTTGAAATGATTGAAATAATTCTAGATATTGGACAGAAATCCCAGGTTTCAATAGCGAAACCTGGGATTTCTTTGCAGATAATATCGATTAGTACTTGACGATGGCTGCGAAGGAATCCGGCTTGAGGCTGGCTCCGCCGACTAATGCGCCGTCGATCTCTTCCTGGCCGATCAATGATGTGGCGTTGTCGGGCTTGACGCTGCCGCCGTAAAGAATGCGGATGTTGGCGGCGACTGCGGCGCCGAGCAGCTTGGCCACTTCAGCACGGATGATCTTGTGCGCGTCGACGGCGATTTCGGGGGTGGCAGTTTTGCCGGTGCCGATGGCCCAGACCGGCTCGTAGGCAATCACGATAGGCTTGGCGGCCTCGGCTGTGATACCCACAAAGGCTCCGGTGATCTGAGTCTTGAGCACCTCGGCGGTCTTGCCCGCCTCGCGCTCGGCCAGGACTTCGCCCACGCAGACAATGGGAACGACGCCGTGCTTGAGCGCGGCATGCAACTTTTTGTTGACGATCTCATCGGTCTCGGCGAAGTATTGGCGGCGCTCGGAGTGGCCGATCAGTGTATGCGTGCCACCTACTGCCTTTAGTTGGTTCAAAGAGGTCTCGCCAGTGTAAGCGCCCTCCTCGGCAAAGTGGATGTTCTGTGCACCTACCAGAACATTGCTCCCTTTGGCGGCTGCAATCACGGTTGGCAATAGCACGGGCGATGGAAAGAGGGCGATCTCGTCGCGTGTGTGGCCGGCAACGAGGGGCAAAAAGGCATCGACAAAGGCCTTGGCTTCGGCAGGCGTCTTGTACATCTTCCAATTAGCGGCAATCAGTGCTTTACGGGGCATTTTTCGGGACTCCTCAGGCTCGATTCTAGTCGATGGCCTTCGGACGGCAGGGTGATGACCGGCACAAAGCGGGAATTGAAGCGTCCAGCTGCGCTGTTTACCACTTAATTAACTGCAAGGTTTTGAAAATATAAAAAGGGGGGGAGGGGGTACCCCCGGATGGGGTACGGACCGGTCACATGGCTCACAGATTGGGCCGGGCACGCTGGAGGTAGGTTTCGTCATGGACGGTCACGGTGATGTTTTTCATGAGCTTCCTCTCTGGCGGCGGGGTGTAGGTTACTTTGTTCGCCCTCTGTTTACCATTGTGCGGGAACGGAAGGATATTATCTGCATCCATCTGCGCTGGGGCAGACGACGCTTGCGGCACCTGCGGTGCGGCCAGACTGCGCTTGCGTGCCATGGGGTTCGTGGTCTCCCACCCTTGAATTAAAGAACGATTCAAGGATGGGGCACCCAGCGAATAACGCTGCTTGCGACGAGATGCCGCTAATCAGGATTTCTCCACTCGGATTACTTCGCCGGCTGCATTCGTGACGAAGCGACCTTTGGTTTGGTCAAGCATCACGATGGCGTTCCCAAATGGATCGCGAACGACAGCGCAGCGGCCAATCGGAATATCGAAGGGGCCGGTAATGGTCTCGCCTCCGGCTTCGTTGAAGCGCTTAAGCGCCATATCAACATTGGCCACCAAAAGATCGACTTCAGGACCAAGGGTAGTGTGCAGGACAAGCTCTGCGTCGGTTCCAGGCATCCCCAGCCCAGCCATTTCCGGCCTCCGCCAAAGAACGGGATGACCGAGAGCTTCGGAGTAGAACCTTAAGGCCGCGTCCAGATCATCGACCTTGAGCATCAGGCAATCGACTTTAGTGAATAGTGGATCGTTCATGGTGGTAAATGACGAAATAATTCAGTACCTCAGAAGACGCACCACCGACAAGTAATCGGTGTGTAACAGAATACCGTATCTAGTCTAAAAGCACCTGCGGTGCGGCCAGACGGCGCTTGCGCGCCATGGGGTTCGTGGTCTCCCACCCTTGAATCAAAGTACGATTCAAGGATGGGGCACCCAAATGCTAGTTTGCCCCACAACTTTGAGCTTGGGTATCAGGTTTTTTCCAATCTTCGGTCGATGTCAACAGCAAGCAAACTTGTCCATTCGATGTGTCAAGTCTCCATGTACGAAATGCTTCTCGGTGTATTTGATAACGACCCACACTCTTACCTGTCTCCGCGTCGCGTTTCAAAGTGGACAAATCATCATTGCTTATCAGTGTGAATTTTCCCCCGCGTAGTTTATTTAGTGAGTCTTGCTCCGAATTCGTTAGAAGCTCAGGGGAGGAATCGCAGCCCTGGGCAACGAGGATAATAACTACGGCTACAAAAACTGAAACGGGCTTGAGTACTCCAGGCAGTAGGAATCTCATGGCACCCTCATTTGGTGATGGCTAGATCGGGATGATTATACTCCCGATTTCGGTGCCAGTTGAGCATTACGGCCGCAGAAAAGGCCCATTTCAAGCGAAGATCCAAAAACGTACCTCAGTGGCTAAAGCCACCGCTGTTTCCACTGCCTTTATGCCGGGGATAAATCCCCGGCCTACCGCCCGAACGGGCTTTCCCGCAACCCGTAAAGCCCGGCTGACTTTTTGGTGCATTTGCGGCACGACTGAAGTCGTGCCCTGACACAACGCTTGCTTATGCAGAGATTTGCAAAGGGGAAAAAACCCACATCAAGCACATCATCTGTGCTGGATGCGGGGCTTTGATCTCTACTATGCAGCCTTTGCGCCGAAGGCAAGTTGACCGCACCGCAGGTGCCTACTTATCTGTCAGGGCTTCTACGCCGGGGAGTTTCTTGCCTTCCAGGAATTCCAGGCTTGCGCCGCCGCCGGTGCTGATATGAGTAATCTGGTCGGCTACGCCGGCTTGGTTGATGGCTGAGACCGAGTCACCGCCGCCGATGATGGAGATGGCGGCACGATTAGCCGCTACAGCCTTGGCGATGGCGTTGGTGCCTACGGCGAAGCGGGGAAATTCGAAGACGCCGGCTGGACCGTTCCAGACGATGGTGCGAGCTGTGGAGACGATATCTTCAATCGCAGCGATGGACTTGGGACCGATGTCCAGGCCTTGCCAATCGGCGGGGAAGTTTACCGAGCAATCCCATGGCTGCGTCTTGGCATCCGCGGCAAACTTATCGGCGAGTATGTTATCGACTGGCAAGAGTAAGTTGACGCCCTTAGCCTTGGCTTTGTCGAGGGCTGCTTTGGCCATGTCGATCTTATCTTCTTCAACGAGCGACTTACCGGTAGTAACTCCCAGAGCGCGCTGGAAGGTGTAAGCCATTCCGCCGACGATGACTAATGTATCGACCTTATCGAGCAAGTTATCGATAACATCGATTTTGCCGGAGATTTTGGAGCCGCCGATGATAGCCACGAAGGGCTTCTCAGGATTTTCGAGAGCTTTGCCGAGGTAAGTGATCTCTTTCTCCATGAGCAGGCCGGCGACGGCGGGCTTGAGGAAATGAGTTATGCCTTCTGTGGATGCATGGGCGCGATGGGCGGAGCCGAAAGCGTCGTTGACATAGATCTCGGCGAGCGAGGCGAGAGCCTTCGAGAAGGCCGGATCGTTGGCTTCTTCCTCGGCGTGATAGCGCAGGTTCTCTAAAAGCAGAACCTGACCGGATTCAAGCTGGCGGGCAAGGGTGGTGGCTACCTCACCAATGCAATCGGGTGCAAAGGCCACGTTGACACTCTCGCCAAGCTCCTTGTCGAGAAGAGCGCGCAGCCGGTCGACGACCGGGCGCAGCGAATACTTTGGATTGGGCTTGCCCTTGGGCCGGCCCAGGTGCGAAGCCAGAATCACCTTGGCGTTGCGCCGCAGAGCGTAAACGACGGTGGGCAGAGTGGCCACGATGCGGGTATCGTCGGTGATGGTCAAGCCGTCTTCGGTGAGCGGCACATTGAAATCGACGCGGATAAAGAGTCGCTTATTAGTTAGATCGATGTCGCGAATCGTGAGCTTGGGCATGGGAGTGTGCCTTCCTTGAATTGAGTTACTGGGCTATTTTCGTGACGGCTTCGGAGTCGGGAATGACGGCTTCCATCTCGATTTCGACACACCATTTTGGGTTGAGCAATGCAGTAACGACCATGGTGCTTGCGGGACGGATCTCGCCGAAGTATTCGCCATGAACGCGGCCTACCGCTTCCCAATCTTCGGCGCGGGCCAGGAACATCCGAGTCCGGACCACATCTTCGAAACGAGCACCAGCCTCGGCAAGTGCCGCTGCGGCCAATTTGAAGACATGGCGTGTCTGGCCTGTGACATCCAGATCGTCGGCACCGGCGGGACCAGTTCCGGAAAGGTGAACGGTGTTGCCCACGCGGACTGCGCGGGAGAAGCCGATGATGGGCTCGTAGGGAGAGGTGCCGCTGATATTTTTGCGCATAATTCTTAGGGAAAGTATATCGGCCCCCACCCTAGCCGCAAAAACAAATACGCGGCGAGGGTGGGGCACCCGGAGGTTGTGGTATCCCAGGTCCTAAAAGCGGGACCTAGGGCACCCGGAGATTGTGGTTGTTACAGGCCCTTATTGTTACAGGCCCTTCTTGACCAGGAAGCTGATGAGGTCAACGACGCGGCTGGAGTAGCCCCACTCGTTGTCATACCAGCTGAGTACCTTGACGCTGTTGCCGACCACCTTGGTTAGCGGAGCGTCGACGATGGAGGAGAGCGCGTTGCCCTTGAAATCAGAGCTGACGAGTAGGTTGGAGTCAACGCCCAGGATTCCCTTCAGCGAGCCGTTGGAGGCAGCAGTGAAGGCGGCGTTCAAGGCTTCAACGGTGGTGGGCTTCTCGGCGATGTAAGTCAGATCGACGATGGAGACGTTGGGTGTGGGGACGCGGATCGCGAAGCCGTCCAACTTACCGGCGGTCTCAGGGATGACGAGCTTGAGAGCCTTGGCGGCGCCGGTGGAGCTGGGAATCATGCTGAGGGCGGCGGCACGAGCGCGGCGCAGATCCTTGTGCGGGAAGTCGAGAATGACTTGATCATTGGTGTAGCTGTGGATGGTGGTCATGATGCCGCTGACCAGGCCGGTGGTCTCAAGAATGACCTTGACGACAGGCGCGAGACAGTTAGTGGTGCAGCTGGCGTTGGAGATGATGTTGTGCTTGGAGGCGTCGTACTTATCCTGATTGACGCCGAGCACGAGGGTGATGTCTTCGTTCGAGGCCGGAGCGGAGATGATGACCTTCTTCACGGTCGTGCCCAGATGCGCTTTAGCCTTGGCGCCGTCGGTGAAGTGACCGGTGGACTCGACGACGATTTGCGCGCCGACTTCGGCCCAGGGCAGCTTGGCGGGATCGCGCTCGGCCCAGACCTTGATCTTCTTGCCGTCGACGGAGATGAAGTCTTCGCCAGAGGTGATTTCGTTCTTGAGGTTGCCGAGAATCGAATCGTACTTGAGCAGGTGGGCCAGAATCGCCGGGCTGGTCAAGTCATTGACGGCAACAAAATCGATCTCAGGTTTTCCGAGTGCGGCGCGCAAAACGTTGCGGCCAATCCGGCCGAAGCCGTTGATACCAACCTTAACTGCCATGTATGTGTTCTCCTTGGTAAATGGTGAGGCTGTGGTTTGAGTTTGATCTAGCTTGATCTGGCTTGCCGCATTCGGCGATTCAAGCCGTCCAGCGGTTAATTCCACCAAGCTCATGATCGTAACATTGCAGGCGATGGGAGACGAAATCAAAACGCGATTTTTGCCCGTTTTGCGCGAGGTCTCCCGCACCCATAGTGTGGCTTTCCGGGCACAGAATCGTATGTGACGGAGTTCACACGATTTGCCGCACCCTCGTGAAGTGTGGTATTCCGGTATCAATATGCACCAGTTGAAGGCGGCATGAGAAGACGCTCCAGACACAGCCCCAATACTTCCGAATCCACAGGCAAAATCGGCCAGGAACTCCCATCGAATCAACCGCGGCCGTTGGTGCCGTTCTATGGGGATGAGGCTCCGGCGCCGTCCCAGCAACCGCCCCCGCAGCCGCGCACACAGCGGCCCCAGGAAGCTCGGCGGCAACCTGCCGCGCAACGGCCAGCCGAGCCGGGAGCAGCCGAACCGAGGCCTGCCAGGCCGGAATCGCACGCAAAACTGGTGCGACCGGCGAAGCAGGAGTGGAATGAGCCGGCTGATTCAGAGCGCTTTGAGCTCGAAACGCAGCCGGAGATGCCTTCCGCGCATCCGAAGGAACCCGAGGCAGCCGAGCGCTCGTCGCAGACGCCGAAAGGTAACGTGGTGTTGGCCATAGGCCTGCCCGGCTCGGGTAAGACGACCTGGTTTCGGCGACGCGGCGTTACGCCGTTGTCGAGCGACCTGCTGCGCAACATTTTGTTCGATGACGTGGAGGAGCAGCGCTACCAGGGGCTGGTCTTTTCCACCTTGCGGTCGTTGTTGCGGGCAAGGCTGATCGCACGCATGCCCTTGAATTACGTTGACGCCACTAATCTTTCCATTCACGAGCGCCGTCAGTGGATCAAGATGGCCAAGAGCTTTGGCTACGAGGTGCAGGCGGTCTTCTTCGATGTGCCGCTGGATGTGTGCCTGGAGCGCAACAGCAAACGCGACCGCTCGGTGAGCGAGGACATCATGCGCAAGATGGCGGAGAAGCTTAAGCCACCGGTCTTTGAAGAGGGATTTGCGAAGATCACGGTGGTTAGGGTGAAGAGCGCGGGGTGAAAATAAAACGCCTCAATGGGCTTGCATTGAGAAAAATCGCCCGAAATGATTACGTGGGGGACGATATGGACGAATCAACATGCCCGAAGAGCGTTAACGTACTTTGGGATCGCCTCGAAGTCATGGAGCATGAAATGCGCTTCGATGGGCGGTCCTATCCAAGAGGGATGTGTAAATTCCCATTTCGACTCGCTGGCCAAGGGTTCTTCCCCGGCGGAGACGGCCTTTGGAGACAAGATTCCGCGTTAAGCGCAGTTAGGGATGGTTCACTGCCAATTGGCGGGGTGATTTTCCTCGGCAACGATTTTGGAACACTCGCAAGTTACAACAGGCGTAGAAGTGCGAGCTTTGAAAATGTCCCTACATGGCGCCATATTAAAGCTAGAGTGTGCTACGCGGAGATTCCCAGCGAAAAGACATTCTTCACCAATGCGATTCTAGGACTGAGAGAAGAGGGGTCCGCCCTTGGGAAGAAGAGTTGGCAATCTATCCCTGAATTCGCGCTATTCTGCGGGGAGTTCCTACGGTTCCAACTCGAAACTCTAGCGCCGCGATTGGTGGTCATCTTGGGTCCGCATGCACGCGAGTCCTTCGACGCCCTCGCGAAGAAGACTTCCGCGAAAGTGCTTTACACGACTCATCCCTACGCCGATTTTGGATTGAGCAAGGATCGTTTGAAAGATGAAGTCCATGCCCTTGCCAAAGCGTGGCGGCAATCCTGAGCGGACGAGCCTAGGGCAAAACAAGAATGAAAAAATGCCGAGGACAACTTACCTTATGAGTACTTCCCCTGTGCCTTCACCTTATGTCGAACCTTGGTTGAGCGGAACTCATACCGAGGTTCCGGCGGTGGGTCGCGCCGTTTTGCATGCGCTCGATCTGGCTCTTGATGATCTGAGGAAATGGACCGAGGGGCTCACCGACGCCGAAATCCATTCCGCACCGCTTGGCCTTACGCCTGTCGCCGTCCATCTGCGCCATATTGCCCGCTCCGTTGACCGCATTCTCACTTACGCCGAGGGCGATCAGCTTTCGGACGGGCAGCTTGCGGCGCTCAAAGCCGAAGGCTTCGGCGACGGGAGTCTCGCTGAGCTGCTTATGATCGTTCAGGCTTCTTTCGACCGCGCAGCCGAGCGGGTGCGCGTGCTGGCGACGGCTGATTTCGAAGTTCGTCGCGGCGTGGGCCGAAAGCAGTTGCCTACCTCGATTGGAGGGGCGCTGATTCATGTGGCCGACCATACGCAGCGGCATGTGGGCCAGGTGGTGACGACGGCCAAGGTGCTGAAGGCGCTGCGGGGTTAGCTGGCCCACCTCTCGTTGTTCACCAGCGAATGCTGAATTCAATCCTGAATGTGGCCCATCTTTTCATGCTTGGTGCGCAGGTAGCGCTCGAAGGTTTCGTGCGGCTCTACCTCGGCGGAGACGCGCTCGGTGACAGTGATGCCGGCGGACTCAAGAGCCGCGACCTTTTGAGGATTGTTGGTGATTAGCCGGACCGCGGTCACGCCGAGCAGTTTGAGCACCTCGGCGGGCAACTCGTAGGCGCGACAATCGGCGGCAAAACCCAGCTCGACATTGGCTTCGACTGTGTCCAAGCCCTGGTCCTGCAACTGGTAGGCTTTGAGCTTGGCCATGAGGCCGATTCCGCGCCCCTCCTGTTGCTCATAAAGCAAAATGCCCGCGCCCTCCTCGGCGATTTGCTTCAATGCCAGTTCCAGTTGCTGACGGCAATCGCAGCGCAGTGAGCCAAAAACATCTCCGGTGAGGCACTGCGAGTGGATGCGGACGACGGGAGGCATCGAGTGAATGTCGCCCATGACCAGAGCAACTAACCCTTCCATCGCGGCCTCCGCCTCGCCTTTGCCAGCGCCGTTGGCCGCGGCTTCGTCGCAGGGGCGCGGCGCAGAGAGAACACCCTCGAAACCCATGATGCGGAACACGCCCCAGCGGCTGGGGAAATCTGCTTCAGCGATCTTCTTTACGCTTTCAAATCCCATGTTTCTATTCTAATTGGCTGAGAGATGGGTGCGGCGAAGGGCCATGCCCAGCGGGCCGGGATGAAAGCCGGCATCCAGAAGAAAGCGGGCCATGGGATGCGCCGATACCGGCTGGCCGTTGATGGTGGTGATGAGTACGCCTTGATGGCTTGAAGCGCGCAAGAGATGCTGACCGCGCGCGCTGAGAAATTGCGCAAGGCCAGCGGCTGCCTGCGAGCGCTCCGGCTCTTCGCTGGGCAAAAAGACGAGCAGGTTGGGATTGCCGCGCTTGAGCCAGGAAATCAATTTGCCGTTGCGCAGTATCACTTCGGCATAGGCCGAGCGAACGAGCAGACGGGGCGCGGATTCACGCCCCACGGACGAAGACCTGTCCGTGGGGGCCCCGGTTTCCGATTCGTCGTCGGCGACGGGCAAATCGGGCCAGCGCAGAATCGAGCCGTAGGGATTGGCGGGATCGGTGGCGGCGAGTTGGACGAACTCCGACTTATCTACAGGCGGTTCGTTGCGCAACTGACGCAGCAGGTCCACGGCTGCGGGCAGAGCAAACTGCGTGGTGCCGAGGCCGGCGACAAAGTAGCCGCGACGGATGCGACCGCTCTCTTCCAAAGCTTTGAGCACGTCGTAAACCGCGCTGAAACCCCCGGGGATGTTTTCCGCCGCGACCGATTCGCGCAACAAGACGCCGTAACGGTTGAGCAGTTGCAGGGCGAGGGCGTGACTGGCTTCGGTGGCTGTGGGAGTGGCTTCACTTCCCTTCCCGGCACGCGCGGGGAGCAGCGACCATCGGCCTTGTGCGGTGGGTGGTGTGGTGCGGCGAGAGCGGAAAACGGATCCCGTCAGCAACCGGCGCGGGGCGCGGGCGCTGTCGGGTTTGGCGATGTAGGCGCGCAGGGGATGGAGCGAATCGTTGGTGATGAGGCCGCGCCAGACCAGGCTCCATAGGGCGTCGATTGTCTCGCCGGGATAGCCGCCGCCCATGGCCTGATGGAGCGGATCAAAAAAGCTCGCGCCGGTGGATTCGAGAACGGAGAGCAGCTTCGCTTCCTGCTCGGAGAGCGGGTCAGCGAGAGGCCGCTGCTGCGAGAGCAAGGGCAGCTTGTCGGCGAGAAAGAGAGCGATACGGCCGTCGCGTTCGCCGATTGGCTCGACACCGGCCCAGCTGATTTCGCCGGCGGCAATGAGCGTGTCGAGGGCTGTCGGCTCGTAGTTGGCGATGCGGGCGGGTAGGATTGAGGTCTCGATCAGCGACGCGGGCAGGAGTGCGCCTTGCAGGCTCTCGACGGCGTCAAGGAGCGCGTCAAGACTTTGGCTGCGACGCGGTGTAAGCAGACCCTGCCAGTGAGTGAGGAAGCGGGCCAGCGTGTGCTGCTCGACCGGCTCGACCTCACGACGAAGTTTGGCGAGCGATTTGCGGCGGATCTGGCGCAGTATCTCCGCGTCGCACCATTCGCGCTGAAGGCCACCGGGCAGGAATCCACCTTCAAGCATGCGGCCTTCGTGGACAAGCTGGTGCAACGCTTTTTCAACCGTTGCTGCGTCGAGGGCAAAACGGTCCGCGGCCTGGCGCAGCATGAAAGGGCCGTGGGTGCGAGCGTAACGGCGGACCAGTTCGAGCACCGGATGGGCGACTGGCTCTAAGAACGCCGGGGGAAGGCCCGGAGGCAGCGAGAGCCCCAGGCCGTCTCGGTAACGGGCGGCATCTTCTACGGCAATCAGGCGGGGCTGGCCGGCGATGCGCAGCTCGATGAGGCGGCGCGAACGGACGAGTGGAGGAATGTGCTGCGACAACTCCGGCGATTCTATGCGTCGGGAAAGTTCTTCGCGCGAAAGATCGCCCAGGCGCAAGCACAGGTCGTGAATGCCGTCGGCCGAGCGGGCGCGATAAGGCTCGGCAAGGCACTGCGCGGCCTCTTCTACTTCGGCGATGGCGTCGGCGTCGAGCAGCTCACGCAAGTCGGTCTCGCCCAGCAACTCGCGCAACTGATCCTGATCGATCGTCAGTGCCTGGGCGCGGCGCTCGGCCAGGGGCGCATCGCCGTCATAGAGGAAGTTGGCCACATAGCTGAAGAGGAGCGATGCGGCGAAGGGCGATGGCTTGCGGGTTTCGACCACATGTACTTGCAATTGGCGCTGCTCAATTGCGCGCAGAGTTTCGATGAGGGCGGGCATGTCGAAGACATCGCGGAGACACTCGCGATATGCCTCGAGAAGAAGCGGAAAGTTAGGATAGCGCGAGGCTACACTCAGCAGATCGCTGGACCGTTTGCGCAACTGCCAGAGCGGTGAGCGAAGATCGACGCGACGACGCGGCAACAGTAGCGCGCGACCTGCGGCCTCGCGAAAACGGCCGGCAAACAACGCGGTCGATCCCAACTGGCGCAAGACAAGCTGCATGGCTTCGGCGGATTCGACGCGGAACCAATCCACATCGGGAGGCTCGTCGGTATCGGGAAAGCGCAGGACAAAGCCGTCGTCGCCCCAGAGCGTTTCAACATCGGGGCCGCCGGCAGCGCGGATGCGGGCGCTGACGGCCATGGCCCAGGGAATGTGGATGCGGCTGCCGAAGGGGGTGAGGACGCAGACGCGCCAGTCGCCGAGTTCGTCGCGGCAGCGCTCGATAACCACGGTGCGGTCGTCGGGCACGACGCCGGTTGCGGCCTCCTGGTCGGCGAGAAATTGCAGCAGATTTTCGGCGGCGCCGGGGTCGAGGTCGTGATCGGCGACGAGGCGGGTGAGCGCGGCGGGCTTGGGCAAAGCACGGAGTTCGCGCACGAGAGCGCCGATTTCCTGGCCGAATTCGAGCGGCCGACCTGGGCCATCTCCCTTCCAGAAAGGCATTTTTCCCGGTTCACCAGGAGCAGGCTCGACCAGTACGCGGTCATGCGTGATCTCCGCAATGCGCCAAGTGGAAGCGCCCAGAATGAAAGTCTCGTTGGTATGACTTTCGAAGACCATCTCTTCGTCGAGCTCGCCAACGCGGATGGCTTTGCCCTCGTTGTGGGCAAGGAAGACGCCGTAAAGGCCGCGGTCGGGGATGGTGCCGGCGTTGAGAATGGCAAGGCGTGCCGCACCGTCGCGAGCCGTGACCACGTTGCGCACGCGGTCCCAGTTGAGACGCGGACGCAGCTCGGCGAACTCGTCGGAGGGATAGCGGCCGCTGAGCAGATCGAGGACGCTTTCGAAGGCGTTGCGGGTTAGTCCACCGAAGGGCGCGGCGCGGCGGACTAGATCGAAGAGCTCATCGACGCTAACTTCTGGAACTAGGGTTTCGGCTTCCATCTCTTCATCAACAAAAGTCGGATAAGGCTCGTGGTTTCCCACCCTTTCCGCAGAAAGAAGCGGAAAGGATGGGGCACGGAGATTATTTTCTTGTTGAGCAGTTTTGAGTGCCTTCACAGCGCGCAGCGCGGTTGCGCTGGGAGGATGCGCGACGATGGCCACCAGTTGCTGCGCCAGCACGTCGAGAGGGTTGCGAGGAAATCGCGTGGACTCGATTTGGCCCTCGTGCATGGCGCGAGTGACAGCGGCGCAGGCTATCAGATCGGCGCGATACTTGGGAAAGATAATGCCCTCGCTGACCGCGTCCACGTGATGACCGGCGCGGCCGATGCGCTGCATGCCGCTGGCCACCGAGGGCGGAGCCTCGATTTGGATTACAAGATCGACGGCGCCCATATCGATGCCTAGCTCCAGCGTCGAGGTGGCGCAGAGGGCGCGAATCTGACCGGCCTTCAACTGCTCCTCGATGATGGAGCGCTGCGCGGCGGCGAGAGAGCCGTGATGGGCGCGGGCGATGGGTCCACCGGCAAGATCGTTGAGCGAGCCGGCCAGCCGCTCGGCCACCTGGCGGCTGTTGACGAAGAGGATGGTCGATTTGCGCGTGCGAATGATTTCGAGCAGACGAGGGTGAATGGCGTTCCAGATGGAAACGCGGCGCGGGATCTGCGAGGCCTGATCGTTTGGCTGATATTCCTGCTCGACGAGGCGCGCCATGTCTTCAACTGGAACTTCAATTCTCAGCTTCAACTGCTTGGGAGAGGCGGCATTGATTATGGTGACGGGACGATAGCGGAGGGTAGCGAGGTCAGCGACGTCGGAGGACCATGAGGCAGGGGTGGTTTCCGAAAAACGTACCTCAGGGGCTAAAGCCCCGACCTGCTCTGGCGTGTCAATGTCCGGGCTAAAGCCCGGACCTACCAGGTTTGTTTCCGGCAACGGAGACGTCTCGACACCGCCAAGGAAGCGGGCGACTTCTTCAAGCGGGCGCTGCGTGGCGGAGAGGCCGATGCGCTGAATGCGCCGCTTCGTCAACGCCTCAAGCCGCTCAAGCGAAAGCGCGAGATGCGCGCCACGTTTGGTTGGAACCAGGGAGTGGATCTCGTCGATGATGACCGTGTCGACGGTGCGCAGCGCCTCGGCAGCCTGCGAGGTAAGCAGCAGATAGAGCGACTCCGGCGTGGTGATGAGAATGTCGGCGGGATGACGCCGGAAGCGGGCTCGCTCGCGCTGTGGCGTGTCTCCGGTGCGCACGCTGATGGCAGGCTCACGGAACTCGAAGCCCATGCGCTGAGCCATAGCGGCCATGCCGGCCAAGGGCACGCGCAGATTGCGCTCCACATCGACGGCCAGCGCCTTGAGCGGCGAAACGTAGACGATTCGGCAGCCCTCCTTCTGACCGTTGGGCGATGGGTGGAGCATGAGCCGGTCCAGGCACCAGAGGAAAGCGGCGAGCGTTTTGCCCGAGCCGGTGGGAGCCAGGATCAGCGCGCTTTCTCCGCGAGCGATGACCGGCCAGCCCATTCGCTGCGGTGCGGTCGGCGTGCCGAAGACGGAACGAAACCATTCGGCGGTGACCGGATGGAAAGAGGCAAGCGAGTCTGGCGCAATGGTTGACGTCGATGGCGCGGCAGGCCTGCTCATGCATTGAGAATAGCGCCGTCAACGCCGGAACGGTTGCATGGCTTAACATGGTGGTTGCCGGAGAGATAATGCGAGACCATCTCGCGACACTGCTTGACGACTTCCGCCGCTTTGACCGCCAGATTGCGGTGGTTCGCTTCCAGGGCAACCGGCGGCGGACGACCAGCTATGCGGAAATTGCAAGGCTTGCGGGGCGATTTGCAGCATTACTGAAAAAAAGCAGCATCGGGTCAGGCGACCGGGTGCTGCTTTGGGGAGAAAACGGCGCCGAGTGGATTGCGGCTTTTCATGGCTGCATCTTGCGCGGCGTGATGGCAGTGCCGCTGGACGCTTACGGGACGGCGGAGTTTGCTGCACGCGTGGCAGCCGATGTGGCTCCCAAATTAGTGGTGGGCGATGCGCTGCTGCTGAGACAGTTGCCTGCCGAATCACCCCAACGACAAGGACCCGTCGTCGGGGGCCCCGATGAGTTGCCCGCTGAGTGGACCAAACTCTCGTTTGAAGATTGGCCCGGTGCGCTGCCCACCGAAGAGGCTGGATCTGTGGAGGGATTATCGCGCGAGACGCCGCTGCAAATTCTATTCACATCCGGCACCACCGGCGAGCCCAAGGGCGTGGTGCTGACTCATGGAAACGTGCTGGCCAGCATTGAGCCGATCGAGAAGGGAGCGCAGCCTTACATGCGCTATGAGCGGCTGTTTCATCCGCTGCGCTTTCTTGAAACACTGCCGCTGAGCCACGTCTTCGGGCAGATGATGGGGCTCTGGGTCCCGGCCATCTTTGCCGCCGAAGTTCATTTCGAGAGCCGGTTGGTGGCGGCGAGGCTGATCGAGACGATCAAGCGCGAACGCATCAGCGTGCTGGCCGCTGTGCCACGGGTAATGGCGCTCTTGAAGACGCATCTCGAGACAAATTTGCCGGGTCTGACGGAACGCGTGGCTCGGTCGCAGAAGAAGATTGGACCGCTGAGACGATGGGTGCGTTTCCGCGACGTTCACGGCGAGTTTGGGCTGAAGTTCTGGGCGCTGATCTCGGGTGGCGGGGCGCTGGCGGGGCCGCTGGAGCAGTTCTGGAACTCGCTTGGATTCGTCGTGGTGCAAGGCTACGGAATGACGGAAACTTCGGCGATCGTCACGCTCAATCACCCCTTCCACGTGGCAGCCGGCACGATCGGGAAGCCGCTGCCGGGACGCGAGGTAAAGCTCGGCCCAGACGGCGAGGTGCTGGTGCGGGGCGCGATGATCTCCGGCGCGAGCTGGCAAGGCGGGGCGTTGCATCCGCGCCAGGACGAGTGGCTGGCCACGGGCGACTTGGCTGAGAACGTGGAGGGCGGTGAGCTGCGCTTTCTGGGGCGCAAGAGCGAAGTAATCGTGACCGCTGCGGGGATGAACGTGCACCCCGAAGATTTGGAAGCAGCCATCGAACAGGAGCCGGGCGTGGCGGCTTGCGCTGTGGTTGCGATGGAGACTTCGGCCGGGCCGGAGCCTTGCGCCGTGCTGGCGATGCGCGGCAACGGAGATCATGCAGCATTGGCCATCGAGCGGGCCAACCGGAGGCTGGCGGAGTTTCAGAGGCTGCGCCGCTGGGTGCTGTGGCCGGAGCCGGACCTGCCGCGCACCTCGACGGGGAAAGTGAAGCGCAAGCCGGTGGAGGCATGGCTGGCTGGGATCCATGCCGCGGCCAACGCGGCCAGCACGGGCGACGCTGCGACGACTGCCGATGGGGCCTTCAGGGCCTCGGCAGACTGGCTGCTCAAGCTGGTCGCGGAGATCTCCGGTGAGACGCCGCATGGCGTTGGAGATGATCTGCGGCTGAGCGAAGATTTGCAACTGGACAGTTTGGGCCGAGTGCAATTGGCGGCGGCTCTCGAAGAGCGACTGGGAATTGCGCCAGAGAGCGGGTTGTTGGAACAGGCGCAAACGCTTGGGGATTTGCGCGCGTTGGTGGCTGGCGAGACGGATGGGGCGCGGACAGCGGGGACTTCTACCGTTGCGACGGAAAAACAAGAAGCAGGTTCTTCGACTCCACTACGTTTCGCTCAGAATGACAGAGAGGATGGTGCAGCCAAACTGGGCAGCGAGCGGACCGGCGATCAGGCGTTGGCCGGAACTCCGAATATTGGTGGATCGGAAGCTGCGAGCGAAGCCGCTCCGGGAAGATACATCTACCCGCGCTGGCCGTGGCTGAGGCCTGTTCAATGGGTGCGGGAGGGTTTTGTCGAGGGGATTGCGCGTCCGCTGGTGTGGCTGCTGGCGAATCCTCGCGTTGTGGCGCCCAGCGTGCCGGACTGCGATGAGCCGATGCTGATCGTTGCCAATCATGTCACGGCCTATGATGGGCCGCTGGTGGAGTATGCGCTGCCGGGAGTGATGCGGAGGCGGATTGCCGTGGCGATGGCCGGAGATATGTTGGAGGACTACCGGCATTTTCGCAATCCAGAGAGCGCGCCGGGACAAAAGGGATTCTATCTGCCGGGGCCGTTGATTTACCTGCTGCTGACGGCGCTGTTCAACGTCTTTCCATTGCCGCGGCAACGGAACTTTCAGCGGAGTTTTGCGCACGCCGGCGCGGCACTGGACCACGGATACAATGTGCTGGTCTTTCCCGAGGGAACGCGATCGGCGGAAGGGACGCTGGCGCGCTTCCGCGCGGGAATTGGGCTGCTGACGAAGCAATCGGGAGTGGCAGTGCTGCCGGTCGGGATTCGCGGGCTGGGCGAGTTAAAGGCGGGACGAGAGCGGTGGTTCCGCTCCGGCAAGATCGAGGTACATGTGGGCAAGCCGATTCGCTTCGCACCGGAAGAGAGCGAGGCGGCGATCACGGCGCGGCTGCATACCGAGGTGGAACGGTTGCTGAACGACAGAATCCAGGTCTCAAAGTGATTCTCCAGTTAACGTAAATAGGCGCGAAGGTGACGTACTAACTCGGTTGCCGAGGCCGGAAGTGGCAAGTGCCGCCGGCCAGGATCGGGGTCCAGATAGAGGGGTCGGCAGGCTGCTCACTCGAACCGAGAAAGAGAACGCCGTCGGGGGCGAGCACCTTGTGAATGCCGGCCAGCAGGGTCTTGCGCGTCTCCTGCGAAAAGTAAAGCATGACGTTGCGCAGGAAGATGACGTCGAAGCGATCGTCCATGCGGCTGAAGGGTAGCGGCGAAGAGCAAAGGTTGGCCTGGCGGAAGTTGCACATCTTGCGGACCTCAGCCTTGACCGACCAATCCTCGCCCACGTGGTCGAAGTAGCGGACCACGGAGATGGCGGGCAGGCCGCGGTTCATCTCGATACGATGGTAGCAACCGGCTTGAGCGCGCTCGACCACCTCGGCGCAGATGTCAGTGCCTTCGATGCGAATATTCCAGCCGGCGAGCGCGGGAAAATGCTGGAGCATGAGCATCGACAGGCTGTATGCCTCCTGGCCGGTGGAGCAGGCGGCGCTCCAGAAACGAAGGCCGCGCGTGTGGCGTCGGGATTCGATGAGCTTGGGCAGCAGTTCGGTGCGCAGCAGCTCGAAGGGACGTCCGTCGCGAAAGAAACTGGTTTCATTGATGGTCATGGCTTCGGCAATGGAGCGTTCGAGGACCGGATTTTTTCTGAGCTTGAGGTGCTGAACAAGTTCGTCCAATTGGGTCATGCCCTGGTTGCGCAACACCTTGGTGAGGCGCGTGTCGAACAGGTAATCGCGCGAGGGATCGAGCACGTTTTGCGAGAGTCCGAAGACGAGCTGGCGAAGATAGTCGTAGTCGACGCTGGCAGAGATTTGCATGACTAGACCACCGATTCCCGAAGCTCGCGAGCTTCTGTGCGCGTCCGGCTGGCGAGCCGAAGGATTTCCGGAGCGATCGCGTTAAGGGGCAGCACCCTGTGCGCCAATCCGGCGTTGGTGACGGCGCCGGGCATTCCCCACACCGTGCTGGTAGCTTGATCCTGGGCCAGCACGCTGCCGCCATGTTGACGGACGACGCGACAGCCCAGCATTCCATCTGACCCCATACCGGTGAGCACCACGGCCAGCACGCCCGCACCGTAGACCGCGGCTGCGGAGCGGAACAGCACGTCAACAGCGGGACGGCAGTGGTTTTCGAGAGGCCCTTGATTCAAGTGCAAGGTGGCCGGCGAGCCCCCACGTGATGAACCCTGCACCTCCATGTGCCAGTTGCCTTTGGCGATGTAGACTGTTCCGGCGCGTACCGGACAGCCATCGACGGCCTCCTCCACATGCAATGGGCAGCGGCCGTTAAGCCGCTCGGCAAAAAGCTTGGTAAATAACTCCGGCATGTGTTGCACGATGAAGACCGGAAGAGGAAAGTTTGCCGGCAGCGCGGGGAGCAGAATATCGAGGGCCGCAGGGCCGCCGGTCGAGACGCCAATGGCCAGCGCTGTGGGCGTTGAAGAGATTGGCTGGGACTTGGGCGGCGGCGCAAGAGGCAAGATCAGAGGCGTGCGCTGGGCTCCGGGGAAGACCTGCTGCGGCTGCTGGTGCGGCTGGCTGGTGAGGGCCTGAATCTTGGGGATCAAATCCTGAGAGAGCGCCCGAATGGCCGACACGCGATCGGACTGACCGGCCGGCTTGGCTACATAATCGGAAGCGCCGCAGGCCAGGGCTTCGATGGTGACTTTTGCGCCTCGCTGGGTGAGCGAACTGCACATGATCACCGGCATCTTGAGCATCCGTGCGCGCAACTTCCTGAGAGTAACCAATCCGTCCATCACCGGCATCTCCACATCCAGCAAAACCAGGTCGGGGCGAAGGGTTTCAATAGCGCACAAGGCTGTCTCGCCATCGGCCGCCGTGCCTGCTACTTCGAGGCCAGGATCGGCGCTGATCACCGAACGCAGCAGACTCCGCATTACCGCCGAGTCGTCCGCAATCAGAATCCGGGTTCGGCGACCGGAGGCCATCGATCAGGCCTCCACCAGGCCGAGCATGGCCAGCTTTTCCGTCAGAGCCTCATCGTCAAAAGGCTTCATGAGATATTCGTCCGCGCCGGCATCGAGAGCACGAAGGATGTAGTCGTTCTCGGCCTCGGTCGTAACCATCATGACCTTGACATCGGAGAATCCCTCCGCACGCAACTGCTTGAGCATGTCCAGGCCATTCATCACCGGCATGTTCCAGTCCACCAGCGCAAGGTCAAAAGGCACGCCGGAGTTCATCTGGTCCATACCAGCCTGGCCGTCGGCCGCCTCCTCGCATTGGATTCCCTTCTCTTCGAGCAGGCCGCGCAGATAACCTCTGACGAAGCGGGAATCGTCGACAATCAAAGCTCGCATGGTCACCTCCAGACAGATACCGCCCTGGGCCTGTTCAAGCTATGCAGCCTTGATTGCGCCTAGGCGCATGGGGTCCAGTTGTTCAGGGTCCAGCATGACAAGCAGGCTGTCCTTGAGTTTGTAAGCGCCGGCAAAAAGATTGCGCCTGCGCTCGTCCAAAATTGATGGGTTGGGCTCGTGGTCGGCAGACGAGACGGTGAGGACCTCGCCGACCGAATCCACAAGCAAGCCGAAGATTCCGCCAGAGCTCTCGAGCACCAGAATGTCCTGCGGACCGTCTTTCGGCGGCATGTCCAGCAACTGGCGCAGGCTCACGGTGGTGAGCACGTCGCCGCGATAATGAACCAATCCGCCGACAAAGACGGGTGCAAGAGGAACCGGCTGCGGACGGGCTCCGCCCACAATCTCCAGGATGTGCGTGATGGGCACCCCAAACAAGGTTTGCCCCAGACGGACCGAACACATCTCGACCAACGCAGCCGCCGTTTTTTCTTTGCGATGTAATGCCACCGTTGCAGTGCTCATGCTATTGACTCTCCCATCTGACTCCATTCGGCAGGCGCCTGTTCCCCGGCCGGCAAGGGAGCCACGGCCCCCAGGTCAACCACGCCGGTTACACGAGTTTTAAGTAGCGTCACACCGCCGGTGCGCTGATTGGTTCCAGCCTCGAAGAGGTCTCCGCCGCCAGCCACATCGAGAACATGCGAAACGGCAATGCCCACATGCCTGTTGCCTTCGCGACAAACCACCACGATGATCTGCGCTTCGGGATTGCCCTGAGCCGCGGCCAGCACGCCGCCTGAATCCTCGACGGGCAGCAGTTGACCCTCGAAGTTGAGCACAGGCCGGTAGCCGATGTACTCGATGCGAGAAAGCGGAAGCTGCTCGATGCGCAGCACGTCGGCCAAGGGCACCGCGGCCTGCCGTCCAGCAGCTTCGACCAGCAGGTACTCAAGAGTTTTGGCGGCGTCGGCTTCGGTTTCGCCTTCAGCGGCGCGGGCAGCCTCTTCCTCGCGCATGGTCACACCGGCCTTCATGGCGATCGACCCTGGATCGAGGATCAGCGCCAGATCGGCGTTGCCCAGCACGGTTGCGCCGGAGAAGAGGCCGATATCCTTGAGCACTGCGGAAAGCGGCTTGACGACAATCTCCTCGGGATCGGCCAGCCCGTCGACCACCAGGCCAAAGCGACGGCCATCGGCGTCGAGCACGGCGATGAAGTTGTCCCGCTCGGTCGAAAGCTTGTGCTCGACGCCGGGCATCAAGAGCCGGTCTAGAAAGACCAGGGGCAACAGCTTGCCGCGCAACCTGTAGAGGGGCGCATTCTCAATCCACTGGATGGCTGCGGCGGCCTGCTCGGGGGGAATGTGCACCAGTTCAGACAGTGCGCCCTGGGGCAACGCAAAGCTCTGATTCACGCTGCGCACGATGAGCGCGGGGATGATGGCCAGAGTGAGCGGAATACGCAGACGAAGAGTGGTGCCCTTGCCGGCGCGAGAGTCGATCTCAACCTTGCCGCCAATTTTTTCGACATTGGTCCGGACCACATCCATGCCCACGCCGCGACCGCTGACATTGGTCACAGCAGCGGCTGTCGAGAAGCCAGGCAAAAACACAAGCTGCAATAACTCGCGCTCCGCCAAGTGAGCGGCGCGTTCCTGAGTAATGACACCGCGTTCGATGGCCTTCTGGCGCACCTTATCGACGTTGATGCCAGCGCCGTCGTCGGAGACCTCAATGACGACATGGCTGCCTTCCTGGCTGGCCTTCAGTTTCAGCGTTCCTTCCGGGTCCTTGCCGGCAGCTTGACGCACATCGGGCAGCTCGATGCCGTGATCGAGCGAGTTTCTTACCGCATGGGTGAGTGGGTCCTTGATGGCTTCGAGCAGGCTCTTGTCCAGTTCCGTGTCCTGGCCCTCGACCTGCAGGCGAACGCGGCGGCCCAGCGATTGCGACAGATCGCGGACAATGCGCGGCATCTTGGAGAAGATGTTCGATACCGGCTGCATGCGCGCCTTCATCACCGACTCGCGCAGGTCGGCGGTCACCATGTCCAGGCGGCGGGAGAGCATGGTCATATTGGGATCGGCCGAGGTGGCCTGCAAGACTTGATTGCGGGTAAGCACCAGCTCACCCACCAGGTTCATCATCCGGTTCAGCAGCGTGACATCGACACGCAAAGTGCTCTCAGCGGCGGTTCCCTGGATGCGCGGGCGAGCGGGATCGCTGTCGGCCTCAGCAGGCGGTTTGGCAGCTTGAGTTGCGGCTGGGGCAGGCTCTGGCTGGGCGGCGGGCGCGGGCGTTGTGGCTGGGGGTGGCGCTGCGGCCATGGGCTGCGCGGGCTTGGCTTCGGCGGGAGGAGCGGGAGGACTGGACGCAGAACGAGCGCCTGCCTTGGCATGGACCGGCTGTTTTACCTGTGCCTGCGCCGGAAGCTGCAACTCCTCCAGGCTGGCAATCAGGAGCGCATCCTCGCCATCACCTTCCTTGTCTTCCCCCTCAATGGTCTTGAGGATCGAGCGCAGGCCATCGAGCAATTGCAGCAGGCCGGTGATAAGCGTACGGTCGGCGGTCAGCTTGCCCTCGCGGAGCAGGCCGAGCAGGTTTTCGCCGGCGTGAGCCAGCTTTTCCAGCCGCTTGAAGCCGAGAAATCCGGTTGTCCCCTTGATCGTGTGTACCGAACGGAAAATGTCTCCGATCAGTTCCGCATCCTGCGGACGCTCCTCCAGTTCGGTCAGGCACCGCTCCATGCGGTCCAGCCCTTCCTGGCTCTCGATCAGGAATTCCCTCGTTAATTCATCCATCGCATCCACTCATCCGCGCGGCCGAGATTGAATTCCCCCGGCACAGCGAGCACTCAAGCCTTTTATCGGAAAGAAGAGGCTCAACTTGAGGAGTGGATTTTGCAGAGGGCCAGGGAATGCGGATCAGGGACCAGAAATCGGCGGCCGTGCCGGCAACTGGCTTCTTCTTGTACAGCAACGCCCAAATGCTATAGCCTCAATTTCCACGCGGTGGAGAAATTGGAGATGCGATGAATAATGATTGCGCTGGAGAAGCCGAACTCCTAAGCCTGCTCGACCTGGCGCGCCAGGCCGCGCAGAACGCCTATGCGCCCTACTCCGGGTTCCGGGTGGGCGCAGCGCTGAAGTTGACCAACGGCGAGATCGTCACAGGAACGAACGTTGAGAACGTGAGCTACGGACTAACCATCTGCGCGGAGCGTTCCGCATTGGTAAAGGCCGTTTCCCAATTTGGACCCGAGATTCGGATTGAGGCCGTGGCCATCGCTAATCTGAACAGCGCCGCCAGCCCGCCCTGCGGCGCATGCCGCCAGGTGCTCTCTGAATTCATCCTGCCCGAGGCTCCAGTGATCTTCCCCGCCGTGCAGGGCGAGCGGGTCATGGCAATTAAAGAACTACTGCCGCTGGCGTTTGAGATGAAGCTGAAGTGAGGCCACAAGAGTGCCACAAATATCAGCACCGACATGAGAGGAAATGTAAAAGACTATAGCTAAAGAAATCCCACCTTAACCGCAGCAAAACCGCGGCAAAGGTGGGATATTCATATTATTTTTCGTTCTTGCTTTTTACGCTGCCTTTACGTCGCTCGCCGACCTTACGCGAAAGCGCTTCATCTGAATCGATAGCGTCTTCTCGATCTTGCGCAGGTCGTTGCGCTCGGCGGGACCAGCAAAGGTCGAAGCCACACCATGGGCTGAGGCGCGACCGGTGCGGCCTACACGATGAACAAAATCCTCGGCCATTTTGGGCATGTCGAAGTTGATCACATGCGCCACGTTGGCCACGTCAATGCCGCGGGCGGCTACATCGGTGGCTACCAGAACGCGGTGACGACCTTCAGAGAAACTGCGCAGAGCCTGGTTTCGCTGGGCCTGCGAACGATCGCCGTGAATTTGTGTGGCCGAATGTCCGCTGCGAACCAGCCTGCGCGCTACACGATCGGCGCCGTGCTTGGTACGCACAAAGACCAGAAAGCTGCCCGTCTCCGCGCCCAACAGATGTTCGAGTAACTCCTGCTTCTTATCCGGCTCGACTTCAAAGGTGCGCAGTTCGACGTTCTCGGCCGGCTTGAGCACCGAACCGATTTCGACGCGGACGGGATTGTTCAAGTACTTGCGCGCTACGTCCTTCACCGCGCCTTCAAGCGTGGCCGAGTAGCAGAGGGTCTGGCGCAAAGCAGGCAGCGTAGCCGCAATGCGCGCAATGGCCGGTTGGAAGCCCATGTCGAGCATGCGGTCGACTTCGTCGAGGACCAGGATCTTGATCCCATCCAGGCGAACCAGCTTGCGCTTGAGAAAATCTTCAAGCCGTCCAGGAGTGGCAACGATGAGGCGCGCGCCGCGGCGAATAGCCTCGAGTTGCGAGCGCTCCGCTAAGCCGCCGACCACCAGGGCTACGGTCTGCGATGAATTGGAACGAATGGTCAGGAAGGCCTGCTCCACCTGCATGGCCAGTTCGCGCGTGGGGAGAAGAATCAGAGCATGTGCTCCCTTGCCTTCGGCCTTTTGCATCATTTCGACAATGGGAATGAGATAGCCGAGCGTCTTGCCTGTTCCGGTCTGCGCCGTGGCCAGCACGTCGCGGCCTTCGAGAGCGGGAGGAATGCAGCCGGCCTGAACCGGGGTTGGAATTTCAAATTTGTTGGCATCAAGCCGCGCCATCAGGGCGGGCGAAAGAGAAAACTGAGTAAACTGAGTCGTCAAAATTGAGTCATTTCCTGCTGAGTTCCGGAGCGGCGAGCATCTCTCGCGGCCTGCAATCGGAACCGGACAAAGAGGCGCGCACACCCATCCGGGAGCGCAGGCCTGCGTACAAATTTTTGCGTAGGGGAGAACCGAAAGTCGAAGCTAAGACTGGCCGCCGCATTCAAAATAAAAGAACGCCAGGGCCCGGAGCTGCCACACGCTACATCATTGCCAGAGGGCACAATGCCAACCGGCTCCACGCTCCAGCGCATTCAATTTCTTGCGCGCTCCCGGTCTCTTTGCGCCTGATCGCAATCAAGGATACAAAAGCGTCTGATCCTGAACCAATCCACAATTCTCTGCGGTGGTTTAGGCTAAGTCACCGGGTGGGAGACCTAGTGGTCACGCTCCACCCCAAGAAACAAAGGCTATTTCCTGGGAGCCCCAAACTCTCGGGGCTTTGAAAATCTGTGCCAGGCGGGATTGCACTGTAAGAGCAAACCGCCGCTCACGGCCAAATCACTGAGCGCAAGTACAGTGTAGCACGAATGGACATTTTGTTTTGCATTGGTTTGGAGGGCGAGTTATGAGATTTCGCTAACCTTGTTGCCAAGATGCTCAACCATTCCGGTCATCCGTTTGCTGATAAGCAAGCAGTGAGGCACGTAAGATAACAAGTATGGAGAAAGAATCCGCCAGACCGCAGACGCCGAGACACTCAATGATCGACGAGACCGCGAAGATCGGCATCAATGCTCAGGAGGGCGGAAACGAAACCCTCGATCCCAATGATTGGCCAGCTTTCCGCGCGCAGGCGCACCTCATGCTGGACGACATGCTAGGCCACATTGAGAAGATTCGCGAGCGGCCCGTCTGGCAGCCCATTCCAGACGAGGTGCGGGCGCAGTTTCGCGGACCTCTGCCGCGGCTGGGTGAAGAGCTTGCCCAGGTTCATGCGGAGTTTATGCGCGCGGTGCTGCCCTTTGCCGTGGGCAATGTTCATCCGGGCTTCATGGGCTGGGTGCATGGCGGCGGCACGCCAGTGGGCATGGTGGCAGAGATGCTGGCCGCGGGGCTGAATGCGAATCTCGGCGGCCGCAATCAGATTCCGGTCGAGGTCGAACGGCAAGTAAGCGAATGGGTTCGAGATATCTTTGGATTCCCGAAAAGCGCGAGTGGTTTGTTTGTAACTGGAACGTCGATGGCGAATCTGGTCGCGATACTGGTTGCGCGAGATGTGGCGCTGGGCTTTGAGGCGCGCGAGCGCGGAGTGGCCGCGAGTCCAAACCGGCTGACCGCCTACACATCACACGAGGTTCATAGTAGCGTTCGCAAAGCTATGGACATCTCAGGCTTGGGCAGCGATGCGCTGCGGCTCATCCCTACCGACAGCCGTTATCGGATTGATCTCACGGCACTGGGCAAGGCAATCGAGCGCGATCGCGAGGCAGGCTTCACGCCGTTTCTGGTGGCGGGAACTGCGGGAACGGTGAACACGGGAGCAATCGACGATCTGACCGGCATGGCGGATTTGTGCCAGCGGGAAAAACTTTGGTTCCACGTTGACGGAGCCTTTGGTGCGCTTGCCAAACTTGCGCCGGATCTTGCGGCGCGGCTCGATGGTATCGAACGTGCCGATTCGGTGGCCTTCGATTTTCACAAATGGGGACAGGCGCCTTACGACGCCGGATTTATTTTGGTGCGCGATGGAGAGGCGCACAAGAACGCATTCGCATTCCCGGCAGCCTATCTGCAACGCGCCGAGCGAGGAATGGCTGCAGGCTCGCCTTGGCCTTGTGACTTCGGGCCGGATCTCTCGCGCGGCTTTCGCGCGTTGAAGGTCTGGTTCACGCTGAAGGTTCTGGGCACAGAGCGGTTGGGGACAGCCATCTCGCGCAGTTGCGCGCTGGCGCGGTATCTGGAAGAGCGCATCGCCGCAACGCCGGAGCTGGAACTGATGGCCCCGGTGGAGCTGAACATCGTCTGCTTCCGCTATCGCGCCGATGACAGTGTGAATGAGGAGATTGTTGTCAGGCTGCAGGAGTCGGGGATCGTAGCGCCGTCAACCACCCTGCTCGGAGGCCGCAGGGTGATTCGCGCGGCCATCGTGAATCATCGCACCGGCCGCGCGGAGATCGATGCGCTGGTCGAGAACACGCTGACGCAGGGCCGCGCCCTTCTATCGCGCGCGCCGCACAATGAAGATGCGCAACCCTCGCAACAATTCCCTACGCACGCTGCGATGAAATCGGCGCTGGCCATAGTGGACCAGCAATTGACGACTCAAACACTCACGGCTGCCCAGCTCTTCCAACGCGGCAATTTGCTGGAAGTGACAGGCAAAAGCATGGAAGCCAGACAGACTTACGTCGAGTTACTAACTCTTGAGCCCGCGCACAAGGGCGCGCTGAACAGTCTGGGCAATCTTCTCACCTCGGCCGGAGAGATCGCCGAGGCGCGCAACGCCTACTCGGCGGCGGTTCAAAGTCATCCGGACGATCCGATGAGCCTGGTCAATTTTGCCAACGCGCTGCAAAAGGACGGAGAGACGGAGCAGGCCCGCGCACATTTCGAGCAGGCTCTGAAGATCGATCCAGACTATTGGCAGGCGCACCTGGGTTTGTCGGCAATTCTTGCTGGAATGGGTGATGCGGAGCTGGCGGCCAGGCATCGGAAAGCGGCGTTTCACGGCCGATGCGTGGTGCCGATGCCCTACCGCGGCACGGGGACTCCGATCACAATTCTGGAGTTGGTCGCAATCGGGCCGGGCAATACGCGCATCAAGAACTTTCTGAGCGATACGGTCTTCAAGCGGTACCTGGTGGCGACAGAGTTCTACGAGCCGACCACGTCACTGCCTCCGCATCAGCTTATCGTGAATGCAATCGGGGATGCCGACGTGGCCGGAGTCGCTCTGACAGGTGCCGAGGCTCTCTTGGCGCGCTCGACCGCCCCGGTGGTCAACACGCCCTCGGCGGTGCTGGGAACCGGCCGTTGCGCGATAGCAGAGCGGCTGGCCACCGTCGCTGGAGTAGTGACGGCGCGAACTTTGACCTTGCCGCGTGAATCGCTTGCCTCGGCGAATGCTGGCCGTTCGCTCAGTCTTCACGGATTCGAGTTTCCGCTCCTGGTGCGCACTCCGGGTTTTCACGGTGGAGAGAATTTTCTACGCGTGGAAACTGCGGCTGAGCTTCCGGCGGCGCTCGATGAGTTACCCGGCAACGATCTGACCGTGATGCAGTTTCTCGACGCCAGCGCGGCCGATGGAAAGACGCGCAAATATCGGGCGATGATGATCGATGGCGAACTCTATCCGCTTCATGCAGCGATCTCGCACGATTGGAAGATTCATTATTACAGTGCTGAAATGGCGGATAATGCCGAGCACCGCGCCGAAGATGCTGCATTTCTAGTTGATATGCGCGGCGTACTCGGAGACAAAGCCATGGCTGCGCTGGCAGGAATTCAGCGGACGCTCGGCCTTGATTATGGCGGCATCGATTTTGGCTTGAACCGCGAAGGCGAGGTTCTCCTCTTCGAAGCCAATGCGACGATGGCAGTCTTCGCGCCCGATGCGGACGCGCGATGGGACTATCGCCGGCCAGCCGTCGAAAAGATTTTGAAGGCCATCCGAAAGATGCTGGTGGAGAGAGCGAAATGGAATGGAAGATCGCCGGCGGGATGGCTGCCGAAAACTGAGTCAGCCGAAGCCGCACAACCGTTGACATAACTCTGGGAAGCAATGGAAGAGGCTATCGGTTTGGCACCCGATGGGCGCGGTTTAGGGGAGATTTGCGCGAATGCCAAGGTCTTCGGCAATGCTCGACAGGCGTTTATCCCTGGTCCACAACAAGGTGGATGAATTGATAAAGATGGAAGCAATCAGGTGCGCATCGATCAGGCCGATGCCCCCACTGTAGAGGATGCGCAACTCGATCATTCGCAGCACTTCGTCAAGCTGCGCAACGCGCACACTCGGCAATCGCTCTAGAAATGCAAGAGTCGTGACGCGTTGCTCCAAGGAACCCAGGGCCAGTTCACCAACGATAAAGGGATGCATCACAATTTGCCGGCTGGTGAGCTGCTTGCGAAGTTCGTCGTTGCCAGAGCGGAAATGTTCGACCCAGATCGAAGTATCCGCGAGAATCACTCTTCACTCATCCTGCGGCGCGGAATATCTCCCAACTCCGGCATGGTGCCTCCCAGTGCAGCCAGCCTCCGAGAGCTTTCCCGTTCGATGAGAGATTTGAGAGCCTCCCGCACGAGAGCCGTCTTCTCGGATACGCCGGTGAATTCTTGGGCGATACGCACCAAATCATCATCAAGCGCAAGGGTTGTTCTCATAGAAACCTCCACGCATCTATTTTAGCATCATTTGATGTCGTTATTGTATGGATAGAAGCTCAAAACCCATCTACCTTCGCAAGATCCGCTTAAAGCCTACCGACCAATGCATTCCTCACCGGAACCCTGCTATGGCCCCGCGGAGAACTCGAATTCCTTTGATCCGGTTCAGTCCCGGTCTTCCAGCCGCGCCACCACCTGCTCGACCAGGCGCTCAAGTTCCGCTTGATCCTTTGCAGTCACAGTGCAAGGCGCTTCGGAGTGGAGAGCGAGACGAGCATCGGGAAAGCCCATGCGGCGCTTGAGCGCGAGAATCTCCTGAATCTTGCAGTCAGGAATGACGCTGAGCGGCTGGCCAATCTGTTTGGCGATCAGGTAGGTTTTGCAATAGGTGTCGAGAATTTCGGCCAGCCATTCGGCGTGGGTCACGGTGTCAGACCAGCAAACGATGCCGTGATTGGTAAGCAGAATGGTGTTGTGATTCTGGACGAAAGGCAACACCGTCTCGGCAAAGGCCTGCGTGCCGGGAGTCTCATACGGCGCTACTGCCGCCGGTCCGATGAAAACCTCATACTCAGGAATCAAGCCGTTGGGAGGAACTGTGCCAGTAACGGCAAAGGCCGTTGCGTAAGGCGGGTGGCAATGCACCACGGCGCGGGCTTTCGCGTTGGCTTTATAAATCTCCAGATGCAGCAGCAGTTCGCTGGTGCGCGCCCGGTCGCCGGCCAGAATGTTGCCGTCGAGGTCAGAGAGGCAGATGTCGGCAGGCTCCAGGTCGCCCTTGCTGAGCAGCGTGGGCGTGCAGAGTACATAGCGCGAGCCCAGGCGAACGCTGATGTTGCCGCCGTTGCCGTCTACATACTGGCGCTCCCACAGCTTGCGGCCCACGCGAATGATCTCGGCGCGCAAGGCCTGGGCCTCAAAGGAGTTGGCGGCCACCAAAGGCGAGTCTTCCTCGGGCTTCGGCTCACGCAGAACCTCGACGACGGCCTGCACCACTTCCCTCACCTGTTCCGTGACCGGTACCGCAGTCTGCTCCATGATTGACCTCACGCTTGGGTTGAACCGCCTTGCTCCGGGGACGCACCGTCATTCCTTCAGATTATATATAGTGCCGGCCGGCGTGATGTTCCGGTGACATGGGTCACCGAGGACGAGCCAGTATCAGGATCGACGCCCCACAGTTTCACAGTTCCACAGTAAATATGGGGGGAGGGGGTGCGGCTGGAGTCCAGAGCGCCTCTCGGGAGGTTGAGGCCTGAGCGCGGGAGATGGTGAGGTTTTTCATGAATTTTCCGATCCGGTAGCTTTCCGGTCCTTTTTCTCTTTCAATTGTGCGATGGGAAAGGGTAATTATCTGCAAAAGGCCCCCAATAAGTGCTGAGATAAGCCGCTTAGTTCAATGGTCGGCATCAAAATTGGCAAGTGCGATCTATTCCTCGACGATTTCTTCCGAGTAGGCGACGATCCGGCCGCGACGCCATATCATGAGGGCTGGTTCTCAAGCTAAGGCACGCGTTACTCGGAGATGCGGACAATGCTGAGCAGGCGCATCCGAGTGAAAGAGGACAGAACACCTAGGCGCGGCTTTTCCTGAGCGCCTCTTGACCCAGAAGGTAGATATACCTGTCTGTCATCGGGAGCTCGCCCTCATGTATCCGAGGCTATCAAGTTCCTTCTGAGCGAGACTGCGATATTTACCCATGCGATCTGTATCGCGGACGATAACGAATTGCTCTGCGGCCTTGTTCGTATCGCCCATGGCTTGCAGTGAGAGGCCAATCCGCCAATATGTAGCTGAGATCGTCAAATCCCTCATGCGACGAAGACGATCCCCCAGGATCAACCTTCCCAGCAAGGATGATGTGGGCTTTGCCGTCTGCAATTCAGACTTCGACATATCTAAAATTCTCAAGGCGCGGTCCATGGCTTGGCGAGCCTCTGCTCGTCGATCCAGAATAAGCAACGCCCGCGCCTTGCGAGCCCAGGTTTTGGCTTCGAAGAGGTCTTTTGACGTCGCGGCCCAGCGTGCTCCGAATGACTGACTAATGCTTCCGCGCTCCCAGAGGCGCATCCCTTCATCAGCCATTTCAATCGCCTTCTCCGGCGAAGCTTTCTGAGCCAATAGAACGTCGCACATGCTGTCTTGGCCGCTTCCCGTGGGGTCTCCTAATTCGAGCGCTTGTGCGAGACATTGCTTTGCCTCGTCATACCGTCCCTGATCCATCAGTGCGTCCCCGAGGCAAACCATTAAGCGCACGCGATCTGACTCCGGAACCTTCGCACCCATATCCAAGGCGGCGCGGTAACATCTCTCCGCCTCAGCAGGCTTGCCCGCTAGAAGGAAGTCCATACCCTTCCTCCGTAATCTGAAATGGCGGGGGGAGGAAACGCCTGAGCGCGCCAACACGACCACGACTCCAATTGCGAGCAATTCTAGGAACCTCAGAGAGATCGGCAGAATCTCTTCCAGTCTGTGAGGTGCAGATTCGACGCCCTCGGGAAAGAACATGCAACTTCTCCTTGGTCAAAGTGCTCTCTGAGCGCAATCGCGGTCATAGGACAACCTCTCCCAGGCGTTGGGCATGAGTGTACCGCAAGTTGAATACGACTCTGGAAGTGACAACATCCTACCTGCTACTAGCAACTTCTGCCAAGTGCTCCGACGTGGGGTATGGTGCATTTCCATGCGAGGATTGAGCTCCCTGCCAAGTTCGCTTTGTCGCTAAGTCGCAATTCCGGGCGAATTACCGGCAATCCGGAAGTAATTTTTTCGTATCTTAGCGCGAATGGTTGAAACGCTGCCCTCCCTCCGAATCGAGTTGCTCTGCGGTCCGTGAAGCGCTGACCAGCACTACTCAGCGGGTATCAGCCTGCGCTGCAATTGCTCGAGCGACTGGCCCTTGGTCTCCGGATATACAAAGAGCACCACCAGGAATTGCACTACGGTCATGATGGCGAAGAATGCGAACGGCGTCGCTGTGCTCATGGAATGGACTACTACGGGAAACTCGAGGGCGATGGCGGCGTTCATGAACCAGTGGCTGGCGCTGCCTACGCCCTGGCCTTTGGAGCGAACGTGGTTGGGAAAGACTTCGCCGATGTAGACCCAGATGACCGCTCCCTGGGAGACGGAAAAGAAGGCGATGTAAGTGACCAGCAGCCAGAGAAGCGCTCCTGGGTGCGATTGCGAATGGAAGAGCCATGCCACACCGGTGAGGCAGCTCGCAGTGCCCGCGGCGCCAATCAGCAGTAGAGTTTTGCGGCCAAGCTTGTCGATCAGCGACATGCCCACCAACGTGAAAAGAAAGTTGGTAGCACCGATGGCGATGGCCTGCTGGTCGCTCGATATCTGGCTGAAACCGGCTGCGGCAAAGATGTTGTTCAGGTAATAGAGAATGGCGTTGATGCCGGCCAGTTGATTGAATGCGCCAATGCTGATGGCGAGGAACAAAGGATAGCGATATTTCCAGCGAAAGACCGGCTCGTGTGCCGTGGCGTGTTCTTGGACCAGTGCCGCGCGAATGTCGGCTAGCTCGGCTTCAGGGTTTGGATCGCCCATTAATTTAAGCACGGCCAGCGCCTCATCGTTGCGGTCGCGTGCGGCAGACCAGCGCGGGCTGCGTGGAATGCCGAACAGCAGCACCAAAAAGGCTATTGCAGGAATTGCGGAAATGCCGATCTGCCAACGCCACTCCGCCGCGCCCAGATGCATCAGGCGAATCAGATAATTCGATGTGTAGGCGACCATGATGCCGAAGACGACATTGAGTTGGAAGGCTGCGACCAGACGGCCGCGCCACTTTGCCGGAGCGAGTTCCGCGATGTAGACCGGCCCCAGCACCGACGATGCGCCAATGCCCAGCCCGCCGACGAAACGGAAAAACATGAACGAGTACCAACTCCAGGCCAAACCGCAACCCACGGCCGCCACCACATAGAGGACAGCTGTAATGCGCAGGGTTTCGCGGCCGCCCAGCTTTTGTCCCACCACGCCAGCGCTGAGCGCTCCAACCACCGTGCCGATGAGCCCGATGGCCACCGTCAAGCCCTTGCCATGCGGGCTTAGATTGTAAAGACGCACCAGGGCATCAATAGCGCCGGAGATGACGATGGTGTCGAAACCGAAGAGCAAACCGCCCAGCGCGCCGGTGAGCGTTGCCTTCGTGAGGTTGAGATTGGGCCGCATGTTATCCGGTTCCTTGAATTCCAAACTATCGTACAGATTGGAGCCCGTATGGGCAAAGTCCGGCAGCGTGCGGATTCGACAGAACGGCTACAATTGTTGCTCCGAAAGGTTGTGTATGGGAGACGGCGGCACGGGCGACTTCAGCGCCCCCGCAGGCAGGGAGACTGGGAATGATCGACAAGATGGGCAAGACTTTTGCGCGCAGCATGGCCGTTTTCGCGATGGCGCTTTTGTTTGCCGCCACACTGGGCGCGCAGACGCCAGCCACTACTGAAGCGCAAACGCCGAGCGTGCAATCGCCGGAGTGGAAAACATACAGTTATGCGGCGGATGGATTCAGCGCTTCTTTCCCGTCGTCGCCCACGGTGTCGAAGAAAGACGTTCCCACGGATGCAGGCTCGTTCGAGTTTAGATCGTATGTCGTGGAAGTCGCCCCGGTAGCGATGTCTATTGGGGTTTGTGATTTCGGCGCAGCAGTGGCGAGCAAGGACCCCGACACTGTTCTCGAAGGGGCGAAGGACGGCGCCTTGGCCAACTCCAACTCGCATTTGGTGAGCGAGAACAAGATTATCCTCGGGGCCAATCACGGCGTTGCATTCGAAGCCGAGAGCGATACGGCACACCTTTCCTTCCGCACTTACCTGGTGGGCACCACGCTCTACCAGGCGCTGGTCGTCTTTCCCCTCGGCAGGCCGTATGCCGACACCGCGCGTTTTCTCGACTCATTCCAGTTGATCCCTCGCGTCAGCGGCAGAGCAACGCCTTAGTTCAAGCAATCAGCATCCCGAGCTTGGGGCGGCAGGCGACACGGCCAGAATACGGCAGCGGTGCTTCCCTGCCGCGCTCCATGCCAACGCCATCTCGCTTTCCATGTAGGCGCAATCGCCCGCATCGAGAACCTCATGCAACCCACCGGCATCCAGTTGTAACTTCCCTTCCAGCACGTAGACCATGCTGTTGGCCTCGTGACAGGTATCGGTGGCACAGGAGGCTCCGCCGACGGGAAATTCGATCATTCTCGCCACCAGCTGAAGACCTTCGGCCGGCCCGTTCAGCGGAGTTATTTTGATCGACTCTGCCCCGCGATTGTTGCCCTGCAAGTGGGCCTTACGGGTGATCGAGAGTGTATGCTTGGCGGGCTCGCAGAAAAAATAACTCATGCCCACGCCATAGACCCGGCTGATGGTAGCCAGAGTGGGCAGCGTGGGAATCATGCGGTCGGTCTCCAGCTTGGACAGAAGCGCCGTGGAAAGCCCGGTCTCAGCCGCCAGGCGCGAAAGCGTGAGCCGCTTCTGGGTGCGAAGCGAGCGTAGCTTCATCCCGATGCAGTAGGGTTCAAGAGACCAATGAGCATACGAAACCGTTTTGGACATGGCTAACTCCTTTCTACCAGTCTGCCAGTCGCAGGTCTTCGAATTACCGATGAATCTCTGAAGTTTTCTTGAAGTCCGTCGCCCCATTTCGCCACATGCGATGGACTCAGGTTCGATGCTCGAAATGCGTGGCTCTGTAAGTTGCGAAAAGAGGCCAGTTACCATACAAAATGCCCAATTGGCTTGCTTCAGCGGCAAAGTCTCCGCTGATTCAGTTACAGACGGTAATAACTTTACGATTACTTGATTGTGCGTCTCCGGTTACTTCTTGCATTGTTAAAACAAAAACAACGCGCGCATATATTCCCGCATCGTAGCGAAAGCGGATACTCTAGGATGCATACGAAATCTCTGGGTTCATCGAAGCACAGATTCGCCGGAACGACTGCGTTTATTGTCCCGTTTGTTTTTTCCTCCGCAGATTCCCGCGACGACTGTAAGCAGTTGTCATTTTCCCTGCCATGATGGGGGATTGGCGACCGAGTTGCCAGGATGCGAGGACATGAGTTGGTTGCAAGGAAACAGACCTACTCAGATTTAGATGATGCAGAGGGACCGGCCGCCGCGGCGACAGGTCCTGGTCGCGGGGGCGATGGACCGGCGCCCCCGGCGACCGGCATTGATCGCGAGGTTGGCGAGCAGGCTTGTTCCTTCGCAGGACTCCGGCTGGAGGCCGATGGGACTCTCCGGCGAGGTGATGCTGTGGTTCACCTGCCTCCCAAGGAGTTGGCGGCGCTGCGGCTGCTGCTTGCGCATGCCGGAAAAATTGTCTCGCCCCTGCAACTGAAACATGCTCTGTGGGGCGATGTGCATGTGACAGCCGACAGCGTTCCCAAGTGCATGTCCTCATTGCGCGCGCGGCTTGAACCGGATGCGTGCATTCAGACTGTCTATAAACGTGGCTACCGCTTTTCGGCTGATATCAGGTGGGACAGCGCAGCAACAGCCGGAACACTTTTGCGGCTGGCCATCATGCCGTTCGCCACCCGGTACTCGGTTCCGGAGTATCTCGGTGCCGCCATCGCTGAAGAGACCATTGCGCGGCTGACCGGTGCGCATCCCGCGGCCGTTGCGGTACTGGCTCGGGATTCGGTTTTCAATCTGACTCTGCGCGGGCTCACTGCCCAGCAGGTTGGCGAGGAACTCAAGGCTGACCTGGTCTTGACCGGAACCGTGCAGGCATTCTTTTCGCATTATCGGCTGCGCGCGGAGATGGTCCGTGTCGAAGACGGAACGCAAATCTGGGTGGAAGATCTACTGGCGCCGCAGAACCAGAGCGGCGAGTTGGAGTCGGAGCTGATGCGCCGGTTGGCCTATCGGCTAGGCACCGGCGGTCCCGGCGACAGGTCTTTGTTGCAAGGGTGGGGAACCCGATTTCTTGACGACAGATCTCAGTCGCTTGAGTGGAACAAGAAAGACGTGCAAATCTCGGCCGTCGCATCCGACGAAGCCGGGGATGAAGATGGCTCCCGGCAAAGCGAGGCCTACGAGACATTTCTCCGCGGACATCATGAGTGGCAGACGCTGCATCGCCATCGTATGCAGGACGGGTTGCAGCACCTTTTGCGGGCCGTCGAGCTTGATCCCACGCTGATCGCAGCCAAAATCGATCTAGCGCACCTTGGCGTCTCTCAGGCTTTGCTAGGCTTCATGTCTCCGGACGTTTCTGCGGAACTTGTGCATCGCACGGCGGAATCGATTCCTTTCCTTACCGATCGAGCCGCAGCCTTGCTGCCCGCGCTGGGCTGGATCAATTTTTACTTCGACCGCAATCTGCCCGCGGCGCTGCTGGCTTTCTCTTGCAGTTCGCATCTGCCTCACGACCCCAGTATTACGCGCGCACGCACCATGTTCGCCGTCAGCCGCCATCGCTTTGCCGAGGCCGCCGCATTACTGCGCATGGCTATTTACACCGATCCCTTTGCTCCCTGGCTGCAGAATCGTCTGGCTTGGACGCTCCATCTCAACGGGCAGGCAGAGGAAAGCGTCGACCATATTCGGAAAAGTATCGTTCTGTTTCCCAACCATGAAGGAATCGGCCTCTATGGATCGGTGATTCTTGCCTACAACGGAGAGACAGAGCAAGCCATCGAGATTGCGCAAGAGCTTGCAAATCGCTTGCCGCACTTCGATCTTGCCACAGAGGTTCACGCGTATGCGCTGGCCTGTGCAGGCCGCGGGGACGAAGCGCGCGCCATCCTCGAACGGTTGCAGTGGCTCAGCCGCGAGCGTTTCCTCCTTAACTCCTTCACGCCGGCGGTGCACGTCGCGCTGGGAGACCTGGATGCCGCAATCGAGGAACTTCGCGCCGCCAACGAACTCCGCTGCCCCTGGTTCTTTCAGATGCTGGCCGATCCGCGCTTGAAACCGCTCCACGGTCGCGCGGAATTCGAGCAGATGCGGAGCATCCTCACCAGCATGGAGGCCGAGGTTGAGGAGGATCTGCATGCGGAAGAATAAATCGGAGTCAAATCCAAGTCCGATTAGACAAGGTCGGCCCCTTTGGTAATCCTGCCGGTGACTTGCATCACACGGCCACCGGCCCCGCTTGCTGAATAATCTGAAAGACGGCGATAGGTTCAACTGTGCCGTGGTGTGCGATTCGTTTTTTGCCTCCGGTCTTCCCGGTCACGCACGGAGGCGACTTGCAGGCAACCTTCGCCCTACTCGGAGATTCTCATTTATGTACAAAATTTTGGAAGCTCGCGGTGTCGGCCTCAACATTAAACAGTTTGTGATTGAAGCGCCGCGCATTGCGCGCAAACAGAAGCCGGGGCAGTTCATTATTCTGCGGCTGCATGAAAAGGGCGAGCGCATTCCGCTCACCATCAAGTCATCTGATCCGGAAGCAGGCACTGTCACCATCGTGGTGCAGGCCATCGGCAAGACCACTTCGCTGCTTAACTGCCTGGAATCCGGCGACTCGATTTTAGACATCGTAGGCCCACTGGGGCATCCATCGGAGATCGCGAACTTCGGGACGGCCGTGATTCTTGCCGGAAGCGTGGGCACGGCCATGGCGCTGCCCACGGCCAATGCGCTCAAGGCTGCGGGCAATCACGTGGTCTTCATCGAAGGCGCGCGCTCGACGGAGATGGTGGTCTTTGAAGACGAAGTGCGGTCGGCAAGCAGCGAAACATACATAATGACGGACGACGGCAGTTATGGCGAACAAGGGTTAGTTACAAAAAAACTCAATGAGCTTCTGGCTGCCGGACGCAAAATCGACTTTGTGCTGGCCGTAGGGCCGGTGCCGATGATGCGGGCGGTCGCGCAAGTAACTGCCCCGCTGGGAATCAAGACCATGGTCAGCTTAAACTCAATCATGGTGGACGGCACGGGGATGTGCGGCGGTTGCCGCGTACTGCTGGGCGATAAAAGCAAGTTCGCCTGCGTGGACGGGCCGGAGTTCGATGCTTCGCAGGTCAACTTCGAGGTTCTGATGCAACGCAATGCCATGTATCGCGGGAAGGAGTGCGAGTCGTTGAAACATTTCCAGGAGAATAAGGAAGAAGAAGTGGCGCATCTTCGCGCGGAACTGGCGGCGGGGGAGACCCACTATGTCTGAGAAAAATGTTCTGCCACGCTCCGCAATGCATGTTCTTCCCGTGAAAGAGCGCATGAAGATTTTGCGCAGGCTCATGCCGGAGTTGGATCCCGTGGTGCGCAGCCGCAACTTCGAGGAAGTGAACCTGGGCCTGAATGCAGCCGATGCGCTGACCGAGGCCTCGCGCTGCATCGAGTGCGCCAAGCCGGGCTGCGTGGTGGATTGCCCGGTGGGCGTGAAGATCAAGGATGTTGTGGGCCTGATTCATGCGGGCGACTTTCTAGCAGCAGCTGCAAAGATGCGCGAAGATAATGCCCTGCCAGCCATCACCGGCCGCGTCTGCCCGCAGGAGAACCAATGCGAGGGCGGCTGCATTCTGGGTAGAAAAGGCGCGCCCGTAGCCATCGGCAATCTGGAGCGATTTATTGCCGACTATGAGCGCACCAGCGGGAAGCTGGGACTGCCCGCTAATGCTCCCGCGACCGGCAAGAGCGTGGCCATCGTCGGCAGCGGCCCTGCAGGTTTGAGCGCGGCCGGAGACCTCATCCAGAAGGGCCATCGCGTCCGCGTCTTCGAGGCGCTGCATGAGTTGGGCGGCGTGCTCGTTTACGGCATTCCCGAGTTTCGCCTGCCTAAGTCGATTGTGAAAGGCGAGGTGGACAACCTGCGCCGCATGGGCGTCGAGTTCGAAACCAACGTTGTGGTGGGCAAGAGCGTCACCATCGACGAGTTGATGAATGACGAGAACTACGATGCGATCTTTGTCGCGACCGGCGCGGGATTGCCGGTATTTCTTGGCGTTCCCGGCGAGCATTTCAACGGCGTCTACTCAGCCAACGAATTTCTTACTCGCGTGAACCTGATGCGCGCTTACCAGATTGATGAATACGATCAGCCGGTCTACGACTGCCGTGACCGCGATGTGATTGTGGTGGGCGGCGGCAACACGGCTATGGATGCGGTTCGCACGGCCAGGCGGCTCGGCGCGCGGACGGCGACGCTGGTTTATCGGCGCTCCGATGCGGAGATGCCGGCCCGCGCCGAAGAGGTGAAGCACGCTCGCGAAGAAGGCGTCGAATTCCGTCTGTTGACGAATCCGGTCGAGTTCCTCGGCGACGAAAAAGGCTGGTTGACTGGAGCGCGCTGCGTACGCATGGAACTGAGCGAGCCGGATGCAAGCGGCCGCCGCCGTCCGGTGGAAATAAAGGGAAGCGAGTTCATTTTGCCCGCACATGTTGCGATCATCGGCGTCGGCACCACTGCCAATCCGCTGATCCAGAGCACCACGCCGGACCTTGCAACCAACAAGTGGAACTACATTGTGGCCGACGAAGAAACCATGCGCACCTCCAAGCGCGGCGTCTTTGCCGGCGGCGACATTGTCACCGGCGGAGCCACGGTGATTCTGGCCATGGGCGCGGGGCGCAAGGCCGCCGCTTCGATTCACGAATATCTGACCAGCGGTGATTGGGAAAAGGAAGCTACTAGCTCACTACCAGACGTCAATTGAGGTTCGTTGTCTCCCACCCTTGCGGCAAAAACAAACACGCCGCAAGGATGTGGCACCCGGCAAGCAAGCCACTGCGAGCGATGAGCGAGCGTTTGGCCTCACCGCAGGTGGTCGACAATTACACGAGAATAGTGTACACTGTTTTCGTATGAAGAACATCACCCTGAGTGCCGACGAGGACCTGATCGAACGAGCGCGCTTGATTGCGCGCGGGCAGCGCAGAACACTGAACGAGGCATTCCGCGATTGGCTGGCACAATTTGCCCAGAGCGCGGGAGACTCCCAGGGTTTCGATGCGCTGATGAAGCGCCTGCAACATGTAGATGCGGGCCGGAGCTTCAGCAGGGACGAATTGAATGAGCGGTAGATTCTTTATCGATACGAATATCTTTGTCTATTCGTTCGATCAAAACGCCACTGCCAAATCCCCGAGAGCTGCACAAATCATCCGCGAGGCCCTGACAATGCAGAAGGGCGTCATCAGCTATCAAGTCGTGCAGGAATTCTTCAATGTGGCCCTGAGACGGTTCTCCCAACCGATGAAAGCGGCAGAGTGCGAGCAATATCTGAGTACGGTCTTCCGCCCTTTGCTCGCCGTGCATTCGTCGCAGGCTCTCTATGCGGAGGCATTGCGTCTCCACGCCCAAAGCGGGCTCTCATGGTACGACTCATTGATTGTTTCGGCTGCTCTCCAGGGGCGGTGCGATCTCCTCTACACAGAGGATCTCCAGCACGGTCAACGCTTCGGAAGTCTCCAGGTCATAAATCCCTTCCTCTGAATTCTAAAAATGTGCGGGTCCCCATAGTCCCTGACCCTTGTCTCTGTGAAAGAAAATGGGCGGCAAGGGTTATGCCCTTGCCGCCGCCCGTCCCTGGGTTGTCTTGAAGTTATTACAATCTTTCGGTGAAGCTAACTTGGAGTTACTGCAAGAGCTTGGTTACTTCCTGCTGCACACTATTAGCCTGCGCTAATGCAGCGATGCCGGTCTGCGAGAGAATCTCATACTTCGACATGTTCGACGTTGCCGAGGCATAGTCGGTGGCCTGAATGGCGTTCTGCGCCGAAACCACGTTCTCCTGCTGAGTGCTCATGACCTGGCTGATGGAGTTCAGCGTATTGATCTGCGCGCCGATGTAGCCGTCCTGCGCCGCCACATCGCTGATTGCCACGTTGAGATCGTTGAGCGCGGTTTCCGCATCGGTCTGGCTGGTCAGGTCGGTCGCGTTGAGGGCCTCGCCCGCTCCATCCGAGTAGCTGATGGTCGCCACGCCGCTCGAAGCGCCGCTGTTGGAGACAATCTGAGCCTCGCCAGCAAGAGTGTTGGTCTGTCCGCTGGATGAATCGTAGATCGCCGTGTTCGACGCGATGCTGCCGCCTGAGAGCCCGGTATTATATCCGTCGGCGCCTTGGTAACTCAGCGTTGCCGTGGGGGTGGAGTCAACGATACTTGTGCCTGAAGTGCTTCCGATCTGCCCTGAGGGACCGTAGATGTCCGAGGTCAACATCACGGTATCGAAGCTGCCATTGCCGGTGGGAATCAAGGAGGCCGTAATTCCATAAGGATGGCTATCGGTGGCGCCGTTGATCTTGTTGACCATATCCTGCACGCTCGATCCGGGGGCGATTGTGATGCTCTCCGGCGGCTGGCTTCCCACGGTGAAGCTGATGGTACCTGAGACCTGATCGAGAGGGTTGGCAAAGACGCCAAGAGAGGCCTGCGATGCCGGATTGCTGAAAGCGTCGTTCAGGCTGTTGTTGGAGATGCTGATGGTCGTCGCATTGTCGATATTCGAGGTCAGCACCAGGTTCTGATTCGATCCCGTATTCGATGCGGAGACACCAAGACCGGAGTTTGTGATGGCGCCTTCCAGGTCAGAAACGGTGTCGCCGTTGACAGTGAACACTGAGCCACTGAGCGTACCGTAGCCGCTGCCCGAATGCGCGGTCGTGCCCATGGCGAAGGTTTCCGTGCCTGCGTTGGCTGCGATCGTGATGTCGCCGGTCAGCACATCGCCAACCTGAAGATTGGTACTGCCGCTGGCCAGAGTCAACGTGGTTGTCGAAGCCTGAGCGGATAGTCCCGGATCAGGATTTCCGAAGGTTACAGCCTCGGGCACCGTATCGGCCAGGGCAGAGGTGGCGACGATGTTGGTGTTGGCAACGCCGGACTGTAACTCCAGTGCGCCGGTTGTCGCGTTCACGATAGCCGAGATGCCAAGGGCGCTGTCGCTGATGGCCTGCGCCAGGTCGCCGATTGTGGTGCCGCCGACGAAGTGGTTCGAGCCCGAGTTGGCGCCGGTTCCCATGGTGAAGGTTTCCGTGCCGCCGGGCCCGCCGCTATTCTGCAGCAAGATACTTCCGGTGATCACGTCGCTGGCGCCGATGTTCCCCGTCGTACCCACGGTGGCGGAAGCATTCTCGGCCTGGACTGCGGGATTTCCTACCGAGCCGGTCTGAAGCGTGCCGTAGGAGTCTGTCAGGCTGCCGGTCGCGGTGAGGGTGTCGGTAAAGTCATTCCCCGCGATGCTAACCAGCAGGCCCGTTGAGCCGATCGAAGCGTTCAGGCCGATGCCTGCATTATCGATGAGTGTTTTCAGATCGCCGAGGGTGGTGTGGCCAGCTGTGCCATTCATGACAAAGGTGGTCGCCGCGCCCATGCCGCTATTGGTGAGCGTTATAGTGCCGAGGACTGGATCGTTGACTCCGTTGGTTCCAGCATTGCCAAACAGGACGTTCGCCGTTGCGGTGGCCGCGCCGCCGCCGCCGCTGGTTCCCGCTTCAGTGACATTGTCGGTAAGGCCGGTTGTGGCCGCGGCTAGTACTGTGTCGGTGGTGGATTTAGCTTGGATGAAGATGCCGCCCGATGCGAGATCCGTTGAGGCATTGATATCCAGGTCGGCGCTTGCGGTTCCAAAGTTGCCAGCGCCGGTGTTGACGCCAGCAAATCCACCTGAGCCGTTGATTGCGTCTTCCAGGCCCTGCACAGTGCTGTCGGCTGCGGAGAGGTTCCAGGTGTTACCAGCTTGAGTATCATTGCCACCCACCCCTCCCATGACGAAGGTGTCGGTGATGACCGGACCCGCACCTCCGACATTGCTCGATATGGTCAGGGTGCCCGTGAGCGCGCCGGCAACAGTTGTCATGCTTCCACCGTCGTCCAAGGTCAACAGGCCGGATTGATACTGGCTTGGGCTGCCCGATGCCGGAGTGGTGAACTCGGTGGCATAGTTGTCGGTCAGCGTGCTGGTTACGCCAATATTGGGAGTAGTGGAGCTGGTGGAAATTGCCGAGGTGAAAGCGATGGTGCCGTTGGCCGGATTCAATGAGGCGGTGATGCCAAGGCCGGGATCGAGGGTGCCACCGTTGATGGCGTTCAGCAGTTGGTTCATAGTCGCCGTGCCCGAGCCGCCGGTGCCGACAACGATCGTGCCTACACCCCCCGGTCCACCCATCGTGAAGGTATCCGTGACCCCGTCGTTCTTGAGGACCAGATTGCCCGCGAGAATATCGCTGAGTGTGCTGGCTCCGACTGTGGTCACCTGCGCGCCCGTGCTCAATGCTCCAGCGTTGGGGCCGTTCGGGCCTGTCTTGATCAGATTCGGCGCATAGTCCAAGGTCGAGGTCGGGGTGATGGTGGTGCCGACAGATCCAGAGGTCAGAACCAGAGACCCTGTAGCCACCGAAGCGCCAGTGATCCCCAGGGCGCCGTCGGCTACGATTGCGTTCTCCAGTTGCAACATGGTTGCGTGGCCGGTGCCGCCGCCGCCGACGACGATCGTGCCCGCACCCGCCGCGCCGCCCATGGAGAAGGTGACAGGAGTGCCTTCGTTGCCCAGATCGCCGTTCTGCAGAACGAGGTTGCCACTCAACGAATCGGTGCCACCGACGTTGAAGCCATTGTCACCGTTCATGGCTATCGTTGAGGTTGCTTGCGTGCCGACCGAAGCTGCGGACCATCCCTCAACGTTGCTGACGGTCAGTGAAGGCGCGGCCGTCAAGGTGTTATTGCCGGCTCCAGTAACCTGCTCCAGTGTGGTGCCTGCGCCGGTTGAGGTCATGGTGATGCCCGAAGCGCCCACCGAAACGGTAACTCCCAGATTGGCCGCGATGGCTAAGCCAAGATTGCCCAGATTGAGGCTGCCGTTGCCATAGTTGGCTACGTGGAAGGTTCCGCTTCCATTTACATCTGCCCCCGAGCCCATAATGAAGGTCATCGGGTTGGCGCCGGGGGTTGCGCTGTTGGAGAGAACGATGCTGCCGGTGAGCCCGCTGGAACTCGAGTTGGTTCCGTTGATGCCCAATGTGGCCGTCGCATCCGTTCCGATTCGTCCCGCCGTATCGGCGCCGTTGGTGAAGCTCAAGGAGACAGGTGCCGCGGAAACTGAACCCGCGGTGAGCGAGTTGGAGCTGTACTCGCTGCCCCCGGTGGTTACCGTCAATGCCCCGCCATTGCTGCTGGTGTCGGCCAAGGCCAGGCTCTGCGATCCATCGCCGTTGGTAACGACAGTGGCCGTGACCAGGGCGTTTTGGACGCTTGGGCTGACGGGATGGTTAATCGCATTGGCCAACTCGGCGAGTGTGCTGATCGACGGACTGATCGCGACCGTAGCGGCGGTAGTGCCGCCAACGCTCACGGTGATGGTTTGGCCCTGGGTGAGAAGTTCGCCGGCGGCAATTCCGCTGGGGTTCAGAACACCGCCGGTGCTTGCCGAACCGGGGTCCACTCCAGCCGACAATAAACCGCCTGTAATCTCGATACCGGTTTGAACTCCGCCGCCGGTTACCCCGGCCTGCGTTTGGGTGGTGAAGCTGGCCGAAAGGCCCAGGCCCGCGGCGTTGATCGCGGCGATCAAGCCATTAGCTGTGTTGGCGTAGGTCGACCCAGTGGTCGCGTCATAGCTGCCCTCGCCCACGGAGATCGAGGTGGTTGCCGTGCTCTCCGATCCGTTGGCGCCCTTCACCAGATAGTTGACATTGATGGTCGTGGTGCCATTGATGTTCAACGTGTCGGTGGCCTCGGCATTCTGGGTCGCGGTCGACAGGTTGATGAACACATTGTTCGACCCGTCGCTGTACGCCATCTTGCCGCCGGTGTCGCCCACGCTGGCCTCGGACAGGGTGCGAATGTTCAGGTCGTCGAGCGATGAGCCCGCAGCCGAGGAGTCGCCGGTATAGATAGCCACTTGCTGGCCATTGAAGACCTGCTGCTGGTTGTACGTGGTCGTCTGGCCAATGTTATTGACCTCGGACAGAATCGATTGGTACTCCTGATTGGCTGCGCCCTCTTGAGTAGAGTTGAGGGTGCCGTTGGAGGCTTCGGTCGCCAACGTGATGGCGCGGTCGAGCAGGCTGGTGACTTGCGAGAGAGCGCCGTCAGCAACCTGGAGCAGCCCAACGCCTTCAGTGGCGTTAGTCTCAGATTGCATCAGGGCCGTCTGGTTGGCTTCCAAGCCGTTCACCAAGGAGAGACCCGCGGCGTCGTCCGATCCAGAGTTGATCCTCGAACCCGACGACAACTGCTGCAACACCGTCTGCAAGCTGCTGTTGGTGTTGTTCAGGTTGTTCTCTGCGTAGATTGCTGACAGATTGTTCAAAACTCCGAGGGCCATGGAAGTACTCCTTCTTCGATGCCTCGAATCGCTCCACGTCTGGCGGCGTCTCTTTCGTTTCGCCAGGCCTTCCAGATGTACCGGATGGGCGCTCATGCATCTTCCACCTTCATCGGTGCGGTTGGAAATAACTTTAGTCATAAAGTTTGTAACCGCTTTTGCCCTCGGTTGTAGCAGACCGATTCAAGGTGTCCAGCTTTCATGCAATCACTGTCCCGAAGTGATTCAATCGCTGTATCGTTGCGCTCCACCGACTTGTCTTAGTTCGAGACAGCGCCGCGGCGTTTCGACGCCTTCGAAAGCTCCCCCAAAGCCGTGCTCGACCACGCCCCATACGGCTCGCGGCAAGCGCTCTAAAGCGCACAAAAAACGGCGGCAAGAGGATTACCCCCTGCCGCCACCGGTCCTAAAACGACCGCATTTGCTCTCTGCTTGAAACTTGCGCTATAAAATCCTGTTTACTGCTGGTCCCCCGGTTGAGGTGTCGCGGTCCCGGAGCCTTGCGGAGGCCCATCTGGCGGCGGAGGAGGCGCATGATGGTGGTCCTGGCCACCGGGCCCCCTGCCGTCCGGCCCCCAGCCACCCTGCCGATGACCATCCATTCCCTCACCGCGATGCTCCTGCCCACGGTTAGCGCGATAGGCCTGCACTTGCTTCCACTGCTCCGGAGTCAGTTTGCTACGCAGCGCCAGCAGGTAGCGCGCATTTGCCTTTTCCAACTCCGCGCGCGCCTGCGCTACCTTGTCGATCTGAGCCAGAATCCTGGCTTCGTTTGGCTGGTCGTCGCGCATCAGCGGTTCCATCTCCAACTCTGCCTTCTCCACGTTGGCTCGCAGGTCGATCAGCGTCTCGCGATGCTGCAGCAGAATGCCGTCAAAGCCCTTTCGCTGCTCATCGGTAAGCTTCAACCGCTCCACGATCTTCGGATTGTTCCACCACTGACCGTGAATGTCCTGGCCGCCGAATGCCTTCTCCATCGGAGGCCGATGCTCTCCGAATCCAGGTCCCGCTCCCATCCCCATTCCACCGCCAGGTCCCTGCGCCATCGCCGTTCCCGCCAGTAGAACTCCCGCCATTGCCCACCCCAACCGCAGCCTTGCAAATCCCTTCATCGTCGTCTCCTCCCCTCGATCTCGCGAGGGCTCCCCGTTTTCCGATTTCTCTTTTACTTAGTTCCGTCCTCGGCCGTCAGTTGAGCCAGCGGCTCCATGGCGGCCGGAACTTCCCGCGACACATCGCTGTCCACATTGGCCAGCAAATCTTCATCTTCCACGCGAGCCTGCTGCTTCTGCTGTTGGGCAACCGGTCGTTCACGTTCGGCTGCGCGCATTGCGGCAATCTTCATCTCCTGCCGATGATGCTGCCAAACCCCTGCAGAAACGCCGCTGGCAACCAGAACACCGCCCAAGGCCCATCCAACCGCCAACCGCGCAAGCCTCTTATGCGGTGAAGCAACCAGAACTTTTTGCGGACGGCTCAAAACCGCCTCGCTCCAGGCATGAACGCTCAAACGGAAGTTTCTCAGCGCCTCGTCCAAAGCTGGCTCCAGTTCCGCATTCAACTCCGCATTCAGCACTTCGTCCGCCCCGAGCGCCTGCAACTCATCCCGTTCGGCCTTCTCACCTGACTCACCCGCAAATTTATCTTTGAAATTCATCGCTTCCCTCCCAGTTCCGCGCGCACTCTCGCCAGCGCCCGCGAAAGGTGCGCCTTCACCGTTCCCTCACTGAGTCCGGTGGTTCGTGCAATCTCGCTCAACTCAGATTCTTCTACGTAGCGCAGCAGAAAGACCGTCCGCTGGCGCTCGCTCAACCCCTCGACCGCTTTCCATACCTGCTTCACCCGCTCGCGCGCCAGCAACTGCTGCTCGGCCGAACTCTCGCCACTCGAGAGCCATTCGCTGGCCTCACCCAGATCCACCGCATTGGTGCGCGTCTGGCGCCAGAACTGCATTCGCCGGTTGCGCCAGTGGTCCTTCTGCAGGTTGATTGCGATGCGCATCAGCCAGGTCATCGCGGTAGACTCGCCGCGAAAGCTCGCCCAGTTCCGGTGCGCTTTCAGGAAACACTCCTGCGTCAACCCCTCCGCCAAGTCCACGTCGCGCGTCGACGCGAGCAGAAACCTGAAGATGTGCGGCCGGTGCTTGATGACGACAGCTGAAAACTCTTCGGCGGAAATTTCCTCCCCCGTGGCCATGGTGATCGATTCCAATGTTGTGCCGGCTGCCATCACTCAGGTAGACGCCGCCACAGGGTGCAAGTTTACAGCCTCGGCGGCGTTTCCAATCTATATATCGAGATATTGCAAGCGGTGCGTAGAGCGCCGCCCCGCTTGCTGTCCTGAATGCGCTGCGATTTATTGCGGCGCGTTCGTGCCAGTCGCTGTTGTTCCCGCCGGCGCCTGCGCAGGAACAGAAGCGGCCTCGGGATCGGGACCCACTGGCTCGTTCTTGCCGTGCTCCGGATCGTACTGATGCTTTGTCATCCAATCTTTGTATTTGGCCGCCGGTTCCTCAACCAGCGAGCCATTGTGCCGGTGATACACGACGTCCTGCTTTACATCGACCTTGAGTTCACAAGTTCCGCCCATCGCCGGCAGCAGAATCTCCAGCGACTTGCCCGGCTTCTTCCATCGCGCCATATAGGTTTCAAAACCCATGGAGTTCATCAACCGTCTCTCGCAGGTATATCGATAGTCGAAACCGCGCGGCTCGCCATTCTCGAAGAGATTCGCACGGCCCTCCCCGTCCACCATTTCCAAAGACCGGTTGTAATAGTGCGAAACCCCGTTGTGCGTATAGATGTGCACCCGCAACGGAAAATCGGCGGGATTATGCCCGCCTGCTAGCACCGCCGTTGAAAGCAGCGCGCAAACCAAGAATCCACTCAAACTAAAAAAGAAGACACGACGCATTTGAAAAGCCTCCCGCGAACCAGAATACGCCATGAAAATAGCGCTTCGTATCACCACCCTGTAAAGAGCTTTGAAGCAGGCAAAACGTTCACTGGTTTCGGTCGCTATTGGCAGCGAAAGAAGCCTAAGTGCGGAATAGATCACCAAAGAAGTTGGCAACCAAGGCCGATCTGGCCAAAAAAGCGGGGCTTCAATATGTTACAGATTTCAGTAGCCCAATCCATTTCGCTGTAGGCTACCTGCCGCTTATTGTATTCTTCTTGAAGGTGGCATCTAAATTTGGGTGACAACTCAGGAAACCAAACGTCCCTATCTCGCGTCTTCTCAATTGATTGTGCTTTAGGGCTCGGCGCTCCCCGCATTCTCTCCGCATGGCAACTGGCGTGCAACAATCAAACTGACGTAAGGTGTTTTCCGCATGGAGACAGGTCTGTTCAACCGTTTGCAGGCGACACTGCTGGCCTTGGCTACGGCCGGCCTGGTTCTGTTGGCGGTATGGAACTTTCGCCAGGAGGGCCAATTCCAGCAACCCGACGACGGCGTCTGGTGGCGCGAAGGGGCTAGCGGCGGCGGCCTCATAGCCGACAAGGTGCTGCCCAACAGTCCCGGACAGCGCGCGGGCATCCGAGAGCACGACCTGCTGACAGGAGTGAACACACAGCCTGTCGGGCCGGGCATAAATACTGGCCTCCAGTCGCAGAACCCGCTGGACGGCGTCAAGGGGCTGCCGGGCGAAGCCGACCAGCATGCCGACACCGAGCCGCTGGCCCTGCCCACTCCCGTCAACTTTGCCCCAATCACGCGCGTTGCGGATCTGGAGCGCGCTCTTTATCGCACCGGCAGTTACTTCCAAATCTATTATCGGATCACTCGCAACGGCATCTCGGCGGGCCGATCTGCGGAGTTGTTCGTCGAAGTGATCCCGGAGCCTCTGGACCGGAGTCTTGCGCTGGGACAGCGTCTGATCGGGCTCATCTACCTGGCCATCGGAATCTACGTCCTGTTCCGCCGCTGGACGGCTCCGCGCGCCACCCATTTCTACCTCTTCTGCCTGGTCTCGTTCGCGCTATACGCGCTGAAGTACACGGGCAAGCTGGACTGGCTCGACTGGACCGTCTTCTGGGCAAATGTGCTGGCCGAATCGCTGCAGCCCGCGCTGTTTTTGCACTTTGCTCTCAGCTTCCCTGAGGAACGGCTCAAGAAGTTTGGACGCCGCTGGCTTTTGCCGCTGATCTATCTGCCAGGAGCTGGATTGCTGGGGCTGTGGCTTTATAGCATCGCCTTCTGGCAGGCCACGGCACTGCTCAAGCATCGCCTGGAGCAAGCCGGCACAGCCTATGATGCCGTCTTCTACGTTCTGGCAGCCGCCCTATTTGTGCGTAGCTATACCCGCGCCAACACGCCGCTGTTGCGCCAGCAATTGAAGTGGCTCACCCGCGGTGCGCTGCTGGCAGTCGTACCTTTTACACTGTTTTACGCGATTCCATTTCTTTGTGACTGGCATCCGTACAGTTGGGCCACCAATCTGGCCGGCTTCTCGATCGTATTTTTGCCGCTGACCTTCAGTTGGGCCATCGTCCGCTACCGGTTGATGGATACCGACCTCATCTTCAAGCGCGGCGTAGCCTACACGCTGGCCACAGGGCTCTTGCTCGGCGCTTACTTCGGCGTAATTGCGCTGATTGCCGAGCTGGTTCATACCCGCTTGCCGGAGTCTGTGCGCGAGTGGAGCCTGGGCATCTCAATTGTGGCAATCGCTGCCATCTTTGAACCGCTCAAGCGCAGGATTCAGAGTTGGGTTGACCGGGTCTTCGACCGCCATCGTTACGACTATCGCAAAGCTCTGGTCGAGTTTGGCCGCGGCCTCAGCTCAGAGACCGATCTTGCGGCGCAGCTGGCATCTATCGTCGAGCAGTTGCCGCGCACATTGCTGGTGGCGCGCGTTGCGGTTTTTCTGGTTCAGGAGCCTGGCCATCTGCGCCTGGCCGCCTCTCACGGGCTGCTCCCCGAGGCTCTAGCCGCGCAAGACCGCCTGGCTTTGGACTTCCTGGACTTTGACCACGCCCAGGACCACTCGCACATCTTCTTGGAAAATGCCCAGCAGGCCCTGCATCTGCCCGCGGATCAGCGACGCACTGCAGCGCTTCTAGACCTGAACTACTATCTACCCTGTCGCGTCGCCCAAGGTCAGATTCAAGCCAACGAAGGCAGCCCAAATGGAACCGGTGCCAATCGCACCATCGCCGTCATCGGCCTGGGCCGCACCATCGGGGGCGATTTCCTGTCGAGTGAAGACGTCGAGCTGCTCGAATCGCTGGCCAGCTACATCGGCATCGCCTTGCAAAACTCCAGCCTCTACGCCCGCCTCGAAGAAAAGATCGGCGAATTCGAGCGCCTCAAGGAATTCAACGAGAACATCGTTGAGTCGATCAACGTCGGCATTCTGGCTCTCGATCTGGACGATCGCGTCGAGAGCTGGAACGCGCAGATGGAGGCCATGTACGCCCTCAGCCGAGCCGAAGCACTCGGCCAGAAGCTGCGCTCCGTCTTTCCCGCGGAGTTTGTCGATGCTCTCGACGGCTTCCGCAACGAGCAAGGCGTTCATCATCTCTATAAATTCCGCCTCACCACGCGCGCCGGTGAGCAGCGCACGGCTAACATCGCCATAGCTCCGTTGCTGTCGAGGGATTTCGTTTCCGTGGGACGCATTATCCTGGTCGACGACATCACGGAAAGAGTGGCGCTGGAAGCGCAACTGGCACAGTCCGACAAGCTCAGCTCCATCGGTCTTCTAGCTGCCGGCGTGGCTCATGAGATCAACACGCCGCTGGCCGTAATCTCCTCTTATGCGCAAATGCTCTCCAAGCAACTGAAGGGCGACGCACGTCTCGGTCCGGTTCTCGACAAGATTACTCAGCAGAGCTTCCGCGCCGCCGAAATCGCCAACGGTCTTTTGAATTTTTCGCGGACTTCGACGACCGAGTTCCGCGAGACCGACTTGAATCAAGTTATCCGCGACACGCTCTCGCTGCTCGAACACCAGTTCAAGACCGCGCAGGTAATCGTCGATCTCGATTTATCCGGCGAGCTGCCCGCCATACAAGGCAACCCCGGCAAGCTGCAACAAGTCTTCCTCAATCTGCTGTTGAACGCCAAGGAAGCCATGCCCGGCGGCGGACGCCTGCGCGTGGCCACGCTGGTGAACGGAAACGATAACTTCGTAGGCGCGCTGGTTGCCGACTCGGGCGGCGGCATTGCCCCCGAACACCTCAAGCGCATCTACGATCCCTTCTTTACTACCAAGACGACGCCCAAGCCAGGCGACCGCCGTGGCACCGGCCTGGGCCTTTCCGTCTCTTACGGCATCATTCAGGAACATGCCGGCAAGATTCACGTCGAGAGCGCGATCGGCACCGGCACAACCTTTCATTTAGAGTTTCCGCTATTGAGGAATTCCGTTCATGCCTGAGGTCGAACTGCCCTTGAACCTGCCCACGGCCGCATCCGCCGCATCCGGCAACTCCGCTGCTGCAAGCACCGCCGCCAGCATCTTGGTCATCGACGACGAAGCCGATATTCGCGAGTCGCTCGAAGTGCTACTCACGCTCGAAGGGTACGAGGCAAGAATGGCCGCCGATGGCGAAGAGGGACTGCGCACGCTCGACCTCGAAAGCTTCGACCTGGTGCTGCTCGACCTCGCCCTGCCCGGCCAGAGCGGCATTGAGTTGCTGCCTCAGATCAAGGAGCGTCAGCCCGATCTGCCGGTCATCATGATCACCGCCTACGGCACGGTGGACAACGTGGTCGAGGCCATTCGCGCCGGCGCTGAGAACTTCGTCCAGAAGCCCTGGGACAACGAAAAGCTGCTGGCCGACATTCGCTCCGCCGTGGCTCGTCATCGCGCTGAAGAAGAGAATCTGCAACTCAAGCGCACCCTGAAGCAGCGCTATAACTTCTCCAACATCGTGGGCAAAAGCGAGGTCATGCTGAAGGTCTTCGACCTCGTCGCCCAGGTCGCGCCCAGCCGCTCGACAGTGCTGATTCAAGGCGAAAGTGGCACCGGCAAGGAGCTTATCGCCAAGGCCATTCACGCTAACTCGCCGCGCAAGGACAAGCCATTTGTCCCCATCAACACCGGCGCCATGCCCTCGGAGTTGCTTGAATCTACGCTCTTCGGCCACGTCAAGGGCGCATTCACCTCGGCCATCGCCAGCAAGAAAGGTCTCTTCGAAGTCGCCAATGGCGGCACGCTCTTCATGGACGAGATCGCCACCATGGGCATGGACACTCAGGCCAAGATTCTGCGCGTTCTGCAAGACCGCCGCTTCATGCACCTCGGTGGCATTCAGGAGATTCAAGTAGACGTGCGCATCATCGCTGCCACCAACGTCGATCTGCGCAAAGAGGTGCGCGAAGGCCGCTTCCGCGAAGACCTTTTCTACCGCCTCAACGTCATCACCGTGGACCTGCCGCCGCTGCGCGCCCGCCGCGAAGATATTCCTCTTCTGGCGCAGCATTTTCTAGACTTCTATGCCGACGAAAACGGTCTCTCTCCACGCAAACTTTCGGCCGACGCCCTGCGCGCACTGGTCGACTACGAGTGGCCAGGCAACGTGCGCGAACTCGAAAACTCGATCGAGCGCGGCGTGGTGCTCTCCTCGGGACCAGTGATTGGCTCGGATCTGCTGCCTGGACACATCACCGGCCGCAGTTTTCAGGACGCGCTCTTGGAACACAACCCCAATGCCTCGCTCTTTGACATCTTGGAAGACATCGAGCGGCGCATTATTATCGAGAAGCTCGAACGTTGCAACTGGAATCAGACCGACGCCGCCGAGCAGTTTCACATCCCGCTCTCGACGCTTAACCAGAAGATCAAGCGGCTGAATGTCGAGATTCGCAAAAAAGGCAGAGATTAGAATCCGCAGATTTTTAAAATAGAGAAGCACGAGCAGAGCCGCCCAGAAGTGTGGGGCTGAGGTTGGCAGTGGTGTGATGGCCTTCGTTCCCACCCCAGGCAAAGATCAGATAGACGACTGGGAGCCCGCCGGCATGCACCGTGAGGCCCGCCGAAGCAGTGTGACGCAGATGATTGAAGTCAATATCATTTCGTTGCAGGCCAACCTTACCTTGATCCAAGCTGAATACAACTCCGATTGGGAGTTTCCCCAGCGAGTGCTCCACGCTGCCGCGCAGAAGCAGTAAATCGGGACCGCGAAAACGATAATCGGGATAACTAGCCAGCATCGCCGTACCGTTGATGTCGGAGCCACCAAGAGTCGGTGAAAGGTAAAACGGAACCACGCTGCCAGCTTTGGCAAAAGATTCGGAGATGAAGAGCCGCAGCGAGATCGATCCCTCCAGATTCTCCGTTGTTGAGACAATCGGACAGGGACGAGCAGGATCATTCTTGGCCGCAGCTGCATGCTTTATTGAGATATTCTGCCCCACGGAACTTCCCGTGCAATCGTCCGGGCCGTTGTATCCGAGATTAGCCTGGCGATTCTTGTAATAAAGCTTCCCGAGCTTACTCCCCACAACGCGATAAAGAGGAATTTCGTGGTTAAAATCAACATTGAATCGGCGAAAGGAATAAGCACTGTCGCCGGCCGCTACGAACTGCTGGAATTGCAGAAGGTAATTGATGCGCACCAGATCCTTAAAGAGAGCGGGCTCAATCAGCAGGCCCTCGGAGGGCTGAATATAAGCTGGCTGGCGAGTAAGACCAGGTGCCGTAGCTTCCGTGTAGAGAGTCCCGATCGATGGGATTGACGAATCGCTCCCCGGACGAAGCGATGGAAAGCGACCGTCGATCTCGCCCACAAGAGATAACTTGGCCGGAGCAAGAACGCCTTTCACTCCGGCAACAGCACTCACGCCAGTTATGTTCTCAGTGAACCCATAAGTGCTGTGACTTACAGACAAGGTATTGGGACCCAGGCCAAAGTAGTCAACGCGATTGAGCGAATCGGTCTCGGAGTAAAGAGTGAACAAGGGAGCCGCATTGAACAGCGGTTCGCTCTTGTGTTTGGCCGCGGAGCCTGTCCCCGGAAACTCCATGTGCAGCTTTCCGCCGGATAGCCGATAGGCCTTCATATAACCGCCGGCTCGCCAGGAGCCGCTGGTGGCGGCCACTGCGTCCACATCCCAGTTAAGCCGCCACTCGTCGGCGGCGTCTTTGTGTTCGACGAAAGCCAGTCCAAAGCCGGTGCCATCCTGCGGGGCCAGGCTGCCCTCTGTTATATGCATCGGCTGCCCCGTGACAAGCGTCTGGCCGCAGTCGGTCAGGTCGCCAAAGCTGAATTTCCCGCAGGACGCGGCAAGAGATTCGCCCTCGACGCGGAAGTCTCGATGCAGGCGGCCCTCATCCTCAGTCTTGGCGGGGCTCTGACAAAGAACAGGGATTGCAGCCAATAAAATTGCAAGCCATGCTGCCCGCTTCGCCACTACGCCTGCGTGCAACCCCTCCATCACTTAGTCTCCTTCGGTGCGGAAGGACCGTCTGTCGTGGCGGAGTTAGAACTTCCCTTATCCGCCGAGTTACTTCCTTTTGAAGTGGGCTTGGGGGCAGCCTTGCCATGAGCGTTCGTTGCAGCCTCCGTCTCCGCACCCGCGGCTATGTCAATTCCCTCCTCTGGTTTCGCACGAGCTGGGCGACGGGAGGCCACGAGCCGAATGCCAGGGACCTCTTGAGAACCGCGCGATGAATCCGCTGCTGGTTGTCCGCGTAGAAAAGCGGTCATCGCACCGATGTATTGCGCGGCCTCTCCCTCGGTGGTAATTCCATGTTGAGGGATCTCGCTGCGCTGCTCTGCGGATAGTTTCTGCTCGATATGCTTGAGGTGATTCACCTGCGCCCGGATTAGATCGGAGACGCGGCGGTTCTTGTTGAAGGCTTCCGCCGGCGGACGAGGCACTCGAATCGTTTCCATGGAAATTTCCTCGAATATCAATCGTTGGAAAACGTGGGACAGTCGTTATCGGCTCGCATGGCAGGAAGAGTGATGTTACCCAAAAAAGTATTGGCGGCAATCTCGCGCGGGGAGCGTGCGGCGTAGGCGCCGATGAAATAATCGGTGATGGTAGCCGGAATTGACGCGTGTTCGCAAACGACGTTGATCACACTGCCACGCGCTACCCAGGGAGAAATCAGAATGGCAGGGACACGCACACCGAGCCGGTCAAAATAAAAAGGATCGGGCGTACCAGTAGCGCTCGGCTGGGCCACAAAACCATCGGGCGTGCAGGCCGGCGGTGGGACATGGTCAAAGGTGCCTCCGTGCTCGTCGTAGACTACCAGCAGCGCCGTGTTAGACCATAGATTAGGGTTACTTCTGATCGCGTTATATACCGAGGCGATGTACTGCTCACCGGCGCGCACGTCGTGGTCCGGATGCTGATCGCATGCAATCAATTCACCCGAGCCATCCGCCGCGTCATGGTCAGTGTAATTCGGTTCGATAAAACAATAATCTGGAAGTTGATTCTCATTGCAAGCATGCAGAAAGTCCTGAAAACTCCCAAAGAGCGCAGGCTGATTTTGCAGAAGGTTGACGACTTCAAGCGAGGAACTAGCCTCATCATAGTAATAAAGTTTGGCCGTATGTCCGGCGGCAACCAACCGCTCGTAGATGCTCAAGTATTGCTTATTCCAGTAAAAGACATCCATGCTAACTTGGCCGAAGGAAGTTCCATAGTGTGCGAAGGCCCGATTGCACAGCGTAGGTCCGGGAATCGACGAAAACCAGCGGTTAAATACGGCAAACTCGGTGGCCAGGCCAGTAAGTACCGGAAGCATCGCCGTCGTGAAATAGTTCATGATCAGGTGTGAGTGGGCAACGTTGAATTGTTGGTTGAAGTAACTCTTCACAAAGCCCTGCATGTCCGCCTGGCGGTTGGGATTCTGCGCGGTTGTGACACCGCCGAATAACTGCAGGTCGACAGCGGGAAAGTGATGATCGGGGTCGGGATCAAGCTGGCTCTGATACTCCGCGTTGGGTGAGACAGTTACCGGAACCCCAGTAGAATCGGGGTTTGTTTCGTTACCCACCAATCCATCAATGGCGGGATTCTGAGCGTGTAGAGAACCCAGCATGTGGTCGAACGAGCGGTTCTCCATCATGAGAACCACCACATGCTTCAGGTTCTGAATTCCAGGTAACGTTCTATCCAACATGGAGTGAGCCTTTCTAGGAGAACTTGGGGAATGGGGAAATCCTGTTCAGGCAGAACCCGCTCGCGTTTGGTATTCAGTCGTACCACCTATTCGCAGGGAGTGTCAACGTTTTTGTCTAGTGAGTCCCTGCAAGCAATCCAAGATACTTCCGCTATCTCTGCAAGCCCGTTCCAGCGGTAACTTCAACCCACTATCGCTACAAACTGGGTTATATGTGAACTGAAGTAGGACTATGACTTCCGAGCACTGCTTCCTATCTGATTTAGGATGAAAACTCCGAGAGCCATGTAGAGCAAAGCATGTTTTGCTAAGAAATATTTTGGTTTATGCTTGGTCGAATCACGGATCAGTTTAGCGCCGCTGTGCTCCCAATTCCCGGTTACTTCTCACCGATCCCTTCCACCGCCCGAATCCACCTCTCCAGAAAAACCCTCAATTCCCCCGGCGGTCTCAGCCAAACCTCTGCTGACGTTTCTCGCAAATCGCGCCGCACCAGCACGCTCAAGCCGAACGAGCCAACGCATTTCACTGCTCTGAACGCCGCCTCGTCGGTCAGGTCGTCGCCCAGAAACGCGACCGGGCAAGCCATCGGACCTCCGCAAACCGTCTCCGCCAGAATCGCCTTCACCGCCCCGCCCTTGTTGCGCCCCACGCGCAGTTCCAACCCTGCCGCAAAATCCAATAAAGCCAGCCCTTCCATCCGTGCCAACGGCTCAAACAGCTCCCGTGTTCGCCGCTCGATCTGCTCCGCCTTGAGCCGCGATTTCCCGCGCCAGTGCATCACTACGCCATTAGCTTTGTCCTCGAAGAGCCCGCCCAGACTGTCGCGCTTCAGATACTCGCGCAGCTCTTCTAGCTTGGCCCGGGTCGCGGCGGGCGCCTCTTCAAGCTCTCGCCGTCCATCCGGATAAAGCCGCTCAGCCCCATGCAGCCCCCAAACCTCCAGCGGCGGATCGAGTCCCAGCATCGGCGCTATTTCCTCAGCGGGCCGTCCGGTGATTACCGCCATCCGTGTTCGGCCTTGTCGTTGAATGCGCCCCAGCAACTCCTGCACTCCGGCCCAAGGCCGCGCCTTGAAGCGGTCCACGCGGATCGGTGCCAGCGTTCCGTCATAGTCCAACAGCAATAGCGAGCGTGCGTGCCCCGCAAACTCACCAAAAAATCCATCCAGCTTTTCCGCCGTCTCAGATGTCAACCATCACTCGCTTTCTCAGTCAGTTTAACCTGCACCCCACCCGAAGCCGGCTCAGCCAACAGCCCGCGCGTTCCACCAACGCCCGCCTCGTGCGATATTCTGTCCTTGCAACATCTTGACCGCGCACTGAATTTTCGAGCAGCGCGGTGTAACCGTTCAAACCTGGAAGCCGGCACACGCGATGGCGATAGCAACTATCGAGAAGACTGCCAAGAACCTGGTCCTCACCGTGCAGGACTACTCCCTGTTTGCTTGGCGCGCTTTTACAAACCTCTATCACCCTCCCATTTACTGGCCTGAATTTCTGGTGCAGGCAGACATTATTGGAGTAGGCTCTTTATCCATCGTTGTACTCTCCGGGTTGTCGACCGGCGGCGTGCTGGCGCTGCAATCGGCGGCCACGCTATCAGCCTTCGGCGCAACAGCCGTAACTGGGCAGTTTGTCAGCCTCACCATGATCCGCGAGCTAGGACCGGTACTTACCGGCGTGATGGTCTCAGGCCGCAACGCCTCTTCGATGGCCAGCGAACTCGGATCGATGGTTGTGACCGAGCAGATCGACGCCATGCGCGCCTTGGGTGTCGACCCGATGCGCAAGCTGGTCACGCCGCGAATATTCTCCTCCATTTTCACGCTCTTCTTCCTAACCATAGTCGCCGACGCTTGCGGCATCGCGGGTGGCGGCCTCGTCACCGTTTTCATGAACCACCAAAACGGCACCCAATACTTTGACATGGCCTGGGAACACCTTCGCTATCCCGACATCATTCAGGGCCTGGTGAAACCGCTCTTCTTCGGCTATATCCTCAGCTCCATCGGCTGCTTTTACGGCATGCGAACCTCAGGCGGAACCGAAGGCGTAGGCCGTTCCACCATTGAAGCTGTCGTCTGGGCTTCGGTACTTATCATCTTCGTCGATTTCCTTCTCACTCAAGTGTTGCTCACTCTCTTGTCCATGCTATGAACGAGACGCCCGCATCTTCTCAGCCCGGCCAATCGACGGCTCCAATCGCGGATGCCGGACCGGTGGTGATTTTTCGTAACGTCTCGATCGCCTTTGACGGTCCGCCGGTGCTCGACAACATCAGCTTTTCGGTTGCGCAAGGAGAGACGCGCGTGCTGCTCGGCCCGGCCGGCGTAGGCAAGAGCGTTCTGCTCAAGCTCGTCAACGGCTTGCTTCGCCCCGATCAAGGATGCATCGAGCTTTTCGGCGAAGATATCTCCCACATGCCTGAAGAGCAGCTTTTTCCTTTGCGCACCCGCACCGGCATGGTCTTCCAGGAGGGCGCGCTCTTCGATTCGCTCACCGTCCGCGACAATGTAGCCTACCAACTGATTCAGGAGCGCGTGCCTGACGACGAGATCGACCGCCGCGTTCGGGATGCACTGCGCTTTGTCGAGTTAGAGGAGACCTTCGACCTTTTTCCGGCCAGTCTCTCGGGCGGAATGCGTCGCCGCGTAGCCATCGCCAGAGCACTCATCCGCCAACCGGAGTTATTGCTTTATGACTCGCCCACCGGCGGTCTCGATCCCATCACCTCGACCACCATCATAGAGCTGATCGTCAAGGAACGCGACGTTTTTCACACCCCTTCGCTGCTGGTCACTCATCGTCTCCAGGATGCATTCCTGCTCTGCAATCACCGCTTCGAGCCACAACTTGGCCGCATGGTTCCGCTGCCAAAAGGTATAACTGACCCCAACACCACTTTCTTGATGTTAGAAGAAGGTCGCCTCATCTTCGACGGCTCGCTGCATGAGTTAGTAAAGAGCAACAACAAGTTCGTGCGCGAATTTCTGGCGTGAGGCGGAGATCGAGGATCAGAACAGCACTCGCAGTTCACATAGGGAAAGGTAGAATTTTAAACACCGCAGGTAGTAGCTTTTCGAGGATTTTCTTCCTCAAAACGATGATTTTCAGGCTCGAATCGATTGAATTGCTCGTAATATTCGGTCAATTTCTGAGTGGCCAGCTATCCGAGATTAGTCTCAAGTGTTGCGAACGAGGCATCCCCGCCCACATTACTGAGGGATTCAGACCTGTTCAACATAAAGATGTTTCAGTTGGAATGGCTCCTGGTCTCCAGGTCAGCAGCAAGACCAACCCGGCACCAAATAAGATGCCGGAAAGCCAGGTGGATCCACCAAACAGGTACAAAGCAAATGCACAGAAACAGACTGCTGCCATACATGCAAGCTTGCTTAAGTGCCCTACCCTCCAACGAACGAGTTGCGTTTCTCCCTGCGCGTATAGTGGATGATGATTTTTGGCGCGGGCAAGTTGGTGTTGCACCAAAAAACCGCGGCACAAGAGCCGAGAGCAGCGAGTACCCAGAACCATTGACTGAGCGTCATTGTGCTCCCGCTTCCGCGGTGCGGAACATAGCTCACACCCCAAGCACACAGCAAGGCAGCCACGACGAAATTGACTTGGACGATACGAAGAAGGCGGTCATCAGGCCCAGTTGCGCCATCCGAACTCTCGGAGCACTGCGTCCTCCTGGGTAAGAAGGCAATCAGCCCAGCGATTCCGATAACAGAGTGAGTCCAAATGAAGTGCCAATGGGAGCAATACCAAGAATAATGCGGCGCACAGTAGATGAAGGTAGTCCACTGAAGCAGGTTTACCAGGCTTGCAGCGATCGCCCAACCTTTCGATGAGACCTTCTGCTTCCAAACGGTCCACCACGCCATTCCAAGAATCGCCGCGGCGGCGAGAAACAAAATGTTGATGCCAATTGTTGTAACCAGTAGGGAAGGTCTGAGCACAGTGGACGATGTTCGCCCAAAACTGGGACTCAGGTGAAACAATGCGAATGCCCCAAGGAATAACAGACAATCATAGGCGAAAATCCAGCCCGAGATCCTTCGAAGCACTTGCATGAAAGAGCCGACTTTCTCGTACAATGTAGGCTAACTTGTCTCCTACTATCCGTCAATCAACCCTCCATTGAATTGCTCTCACGAATCGGGTGCCTTTGGACCTGATGATGGTGGGTGACACGCTAGACCTGATCAATCTGGCCTGCCCATCCGATTTGCAGCTTCAACCCAAGGTCTCCTCCTATCTCCTCGCTGCCTGTTCCCTGCCCTGTGTTCCCTTCATCTACGCCCATCTGCTACCCTTGCCTGTCTTGATTGATAACGAAGAAACAGTAGGTGCAATCATGGGTTTCAAGTTTCAAGGCTTCGATTTTCTTCACCTCGACTCCAGTTTCAGCGAAGACGAACTGCTGGTCCGCAAGACCGCGCGCGACTTCGTCGAAGACAACCTAATTCCCATCATCGAGGAGTGTTTTCGCACGGAGCGTTTTCCGCGCGAGTTAGTGCCGATCATGGGTGAGCTAGGCTTCTTCGGCGCCAACCTCGAAGGCTACGGATGCGCCGGCATGTCGAACGTCGAGTACGGGCTGGTGATGCAAGAGCTGGAGCGCGGCGACTCTGGCTTCCGCAGCTTTGTCAGTGTGCAGTCCGGCCTGGTGATGTATCCCATCTACACCTTCGGCTCTGAAGACCAGAAGAATACTTGGCTGCCACAACTGGCCTCGGGCGCAAAGCTGGGCTGCTTCGGCCTCACCGAACCTGGCGCGGGCTCCAATCCTAGCATCATGACCACCACCGCGCGCAAGGTAGGCGACGAGTACATACTCAACGGCGAAAAGTTATGGATCACCTCCGGCAACCTCGCCGATGTAGCCATCATATGGGCGAAGGTCGAGCAGGAGGACGGCCGCGTGCGCGGATTCCTCGTGGAGACTGACCGCCCCGGCTTCAAGGCCTACGAACTCCACGGCAAATGGAGCTTGCGCGCCTCGGTCACCAGCGGCCTCTCACTTCAGGACTTGCACGTGCCCGCCTCGGCGCTGATGCCCGGCGCAGTGGGCATCAAAAGCGCGTTCATGTGCCTCAACCAGGCCCGCTACGGCATTAGTTGGGGCGCAATCGGCGCGGCCATGGCCTGCTATGACACGGCGCTGCAGTACGCAAAATTCCGCAAACAGTTCCGCGGCGAGCCGATCGCCAGCCATCAGATTGTCCAGGAGAAACTGGTGTGGATGGCGAATGAAATCTCCAAAGCCCAGTTACTCTCGCTGCACATCGGCCGGCTGAAGGACGCAGGCACGGTAGCCCACGAACATATCTCGCTGGCCAAGCGCAACAACGTATGGATGGCCCTGGAATGCGCTCGCATCTCCCGTGACATCCTGGGCGCAAATGGAATTACAGAAGACTATCCCATCATGCGCCACATGATGAATCTTGAATCCGTCATCACTTACGAGGGCACGCACGACATCCACACGCTTATTGTGGGTCAACACATCACTGGAATCGCGGCGTATTAGAAGCGCTCTTCGCCGCAGTACCACCCTCCGCTTGCTATAACAATTGCGGCGTTTCCCACTGGCCCGAGTTAGCTGATTTGAAGATAGCTTCGATAACTTCCATATTTTTTATAGCGTCCTCGACATGAACGGGCACTTCGCCGCCCTCCAGAACGGCCTTCGAAAACGCGTCGCCTTGCAGCGTGTACTGATCGCAGACGGGGAAGGTTTCCGTGGTAATACCTCCGCCCAAAAGGTCGCCCGTAGAGTCGATGAAAATGCGTGTCGGCTTGTCGGGAGGCGCGTTGAATGGGATCTCGATCTCGATGCGTCCACAAGTGCCAAGAAAGTGAATGCGCTGGTAAGGGACTAACTGTGTGCTGCAAGTGAAGATGGATTGGCCGCCGGGAAAGTCGAGGATCGCAGAGGTCAACCGATCGGTGAGCATCTGGGGATCGCGATCAATGCTGGCAATAACCCGGGTGGGCTCCTGAGCGAATGCGTAACGCGACGCGTGGATGAGATAGCAGCCGATGTCCATCAGCGCGCCCCCACCGCTCTCGATCTGGTTGCGGATATTGGATGGGTCGATGTTGAAGTAGCTGAAGACGCCAACGATGGAGCGAAGTTCTCCTATGCGCTCTTCGTCAAGCAGTTCGCGAAGGCGGAGCCATTGCGGATGGCAGCGAACCATGAACGCTTCGCCGATTTTGACTCCAGTGCGAGCGCGCACAGCGAGCAGAGTCCTGGCTTCGGCGGCGGTTAGGCTAAGTGGCTTCTCGCAGAGAACGTGCTTGCCTGCCTCCGCAGCCTTGATCGTCCAGGGAACGTGCAGTTGATTGGGAAGAGGGTTGTAGATGGCGTCGATATTGGGATCGGCGAGGAGCTGTTCGTACGATCCGTAGGCCGTTGGAATGCCAAGGTCCGCTGCTGCCTTCTGAGCCTTCGCAAGATCGCGAGATGCGATGGCAGCGACACTGGTGTATTGACCTTGCTGCATGGCAGGAAGAACTTTCTTGAGGCCGATGTTAGCAGTGCTGAGAACTCCCCAGCGGAGTTTGTTGGTCATGATGGCAATGATAAATGCAGAAAACGCCTTTGTACTCGCCACGAAACCGGCAAGCAAGCTAACTCTCGACAAGCCGAACCGGATGCGGCATAGTTATACCCATGCCGAGATTACTTGAGCATCTTCGTCCCTTTCTCGTCTGTGTATCTTTGGCGGGCGTGGCGTATGTAGCAACAGCGCAGCAGCCAGCTCCCAACGCCGTCGTCCTCCACGCCGCCCGACTACTCCAGGTTGATACCGGAACGCTATTCCAGCCCGGCGAGATTCTGGTCGAGGGCGAACGCATTCGCGCTGTAGGCAAATCAGTCGAACATCCGCAAGGGGCCAAGGTCATCGACTTGGGAGACACAACGCTGCTCCCCGGCTTGATCGACGCGCATGTGCATCTCTTTTTGCATCCCGGCGCCGAAGACCTGCAAACGGTCGAGGAGTCAGTTCCCTGGCGCACTCTGCTCGCCGCCCAAGCCGCCAAAGCTGATCTGCTAGCCGGCTTCACCGCCGAGCGCGACATGGGCACCGAGGGCGCTGGCTCGGCCGACACCGCAGTCCGCGATGCAATTAACCAGGGACTCATCCTCGGGCCTCGCCTGCGCATCAGCGGCAACGCCGTCGACATTATGGGCGGCCATGAAGACGCCATCGACTTCAACCCCGCCCAACATGTGCTTTCGAATGCCGACTACGCCAACTCTATAGACCAGTTAGTCGAAGTTATCCGTGCGCAGCACAAAGAGGGTTCCGACTTCGTCAAGATCTACGAGACCGGCCCGGACACGCTCGTCGACGGCGAATTTCACACGCCCTATCAATACACTGAAGCGCAATTGGCCGCAGCAGTCGAAGAAGCGCGCAGGCTGGGCACTCGCGTTGGAGTCCATGCCATGGGCGAGCCCGGCACGCTCTACGCCGCCCAGGCCGGTGTGGCTTCGATCGACCACGCCACCCAACTCAGCGACGAAACCATGCGTCTGATGCGCGAAAAACACATTCCCGCCGTGCCCACATTCGCCATTTTCGACTACTTCGCTCACAACCGCACCTCGGCCACCGAAGCCGCGCGAGAAGGCGCACTGCTCGATTACAAGATTGCCGAGTTCAAGAAGCAGATCGCCGCGGGCATTCCCTTCGCCGTCGGCTCCGATGTTGGGCCATTCCCGCACGGCACACAAGCTGTCGAGTTAGAGTTGATGGTCCGCTATGGCATGAAGCCGCTTGCCGTCTTGCAAGCAGATTTCATTGAAGGCGCTAGGCTGCTCGGCTGGGAGGGCCAGATCGGCCAACTGAGGCCCGGCTACTTCGCCGACATAGTCGCCGTCCCCGGCAATCCGCTCGACGACATTACAGTGGTCGAGCGCGTGAGCTTTGTGATGAAGGGCGGAGCGGTCGTGCGGCAGTAACTACACCGCAACCGTAAAGCTATCCTCGGTGCGCGTGACGGCATGATAGAGTGTGTCACGCTCGACAGGAATACGGCCAGCCTCGGTAATCAGGCGGCATAGCTCCTTGCGCGTCATGCCCTGAGGGGTGGTCGCGCCGGCGTCGTGATAAATCTTCTCCTCGATCACAGTGCCGTCCAAGTCGTCGGCACCGAAGCGCAGCGCGATCTGAGCGATCTTCGGCGTCATCATCTGCCAGTAGGCCTTGATGTGCGGAAAGTTATCGAGCAGCAGGCGGCTGACAGCAACCTGGCGAATGTCGGTGAGTCCGGTGGTTACAGGCAGATGGTCGAGCGCCGTGTTCTCCGGGTGAAACGCCAGCGGGATGAAGGTCTGAAAGCCGCCGGTCTCATCCTGCAATGCTCGCAGCTTGAGCAGATGGTCCACGCGATCTTCGTCGTTCTCGATGTGCCCATACAACATGGTCGCGTTGGATTTGAAGCCCAGCTTGTGTGCCAAGCGCGCAGTGGTGAGCCATTCTTCACCGTCAATTTTGTGGTCGCAAATAATGGAGCGCACGCGATCCGCAAAAATCTCCGCACCACCGCCAGGCATCGAGTCCACGCCCGCCTCGCGCATCTTGATCAAGGTTTGCTCGATGGTGAGTTTAGCTCGCCGCGCCAGATACGCCACTTCCACCATGGTAAAGGCCTTGATGTGCACCTTGGGAAAACGCTGCTTTAAGCCGCGCACTAGGTCGAGAAAGTATTCAAGCGGAAGGTCAGGGTGCAAGCCGCCGACGATGTGAAACTCCGTCACTGCCTCTGAGTAGCCGGAGGCTGCAGTCTGCCACACCTCTTCGAGAGCCATGGTGTAACCGGCCGCGTCGCCCTTCTTCCGTCCGAAGGCACACAGCTTGCAGGCCGCGACACATACATTAGTGGGGTTGATGTGGCGATTGACATTGAAGTAAGTCACGTCCCCATGCAGCCGCTCGCGCACATGGTTAGCCAGCCAGCCCACAGCCAGCACATCCGAAGAACCATAAAGCGCGAGGCAGTCGTTGAAGTCGAGCCGTTCGCCAGCCAGCACCTTGGCTGCGATGGGCTCGAGCCGTGGGTCATGCGTCCGAAAAGCTGCGGGTTGGCGGGAAGCCGCCGTCACAGTCTGCATATCTCGATGATACAGAATTCCGGTGTACGCGCTCACCTTTACTTGACATCCGCCTCGGCCGCCTGCGGTTCAATCAACACGCCGTCATAGAGCGATGCAGCCACCAGCCGGTCTCCGGCAAAGCGTATCCGGTTGATGCGATAACCGGTCTGCGCCCACTTCCAGTCCAGCGATTTGGGATCGATAGCATAGACCTGATCGCTCGACCGCGAGCTGACAAGAATCTTGTCCAGATGATCGTCATAAGTCAGGTCGTCCACGTTACTCAACGGAAATCGGTCAACCCATAGCCAGGTTTTGCCCAGGTCGTGGGAAAAATAAACGCCTTCGCGCGCGCCTATCCACAACGTCCCATCGGCAGAAAAAGCTACGCAATGAATGCGCGTAAGCACGGCTGGAATGCCGATCGGCATCCAACTCTGTCCGGCATCGGTGGAGAGAGCCACTCCGTCCTGACGAGCCGCGATCAGCTGCGATCCATGCGCGGCAATGGAAAGATAATCCGTTGAGCCCATCACCGGGCCCCCCTGCCAACTCGCGCCCTTGTCCTTGCTGGTAAAGAGGCCGGCTGCGGTCGCGGCGAGCCATGCGTCACCGGAAAGGTCGAGCGCAAGAACGCGGGCGTCCATCTCGCGGCGTGTATCCTTCACCTGCTTCTCGATGTTGATGCGCTTTCCGTAGTGCGTTTCGACGACCGGCTTCACCAGCGTGTTCTGAATCGTATTGCGCGGGCTCCAACTAGGGGCGGGTGGATCATAACTCACAGCAGTCCCATCAGCACTCGCAGCGGGCAGGCCAATGCTCGCAAAAGAGACGCCCTTTTCCTGCTCGTCCAGCGCAAAGATGCCGTGATTGGTTCCAGCAAGAATTGTTCCATCCGGCGACTCGGCGAGGGTAAAGACATCGCGCCCATACAACCCTTTGCTGACCTGCTGCCAGTGCGCGCCGCCATCGTTGGAAACAAAGACACCGCCATAAGTCTTGTCATTCACCAACCCGGCAAAGAGCCGCGCTGGGTTGCCGCCGGCTGCATTAGTTCGATCCACCAACAGCGCTTCGACCTTGCGCGCGAAGAAGCCGTCATTGGCAGCTACAAAGCTGGCCGCCGCGTCGTTGCTTAGCAGAACGCCGCCGCGATCCGTAGCCAGCAGAACATGATTCGAGTTCTGAGGATCGACAAAAACATCATTCACGATCACATCCGGGCCGGTCATGCGCTTAAAGCTCTTGCCGCCATTCACGGTTCTATAAAGCCCCTCGGTGGTTCCTGCGTAAACCACGTTATGGTCCGCTGGGTCCTGCATCAGCACACGCGTCCTGCGCGCGGTGGAAGGAATACCTTCAATTTTCTTGAACAATTTGGCTGCATTCTGGCTCTTATAGATGCCGCTGCACGCGCTCGCGAAGACGATCTTCGGCTGGGCCGAATCGATGATGATCGAGAAGACATCGGAGTCGTCGATAACTCCCTCTTTGATGTTTAGCCAGTTCTGGCCTCCATCGGTGGTCTTCCAAGGCAGATGCCATGTGCCGGCGTAGATCACATCGGGGTCCGTAGGATCGATCGCCAGCGACTCTATCTCGTGAATCTCCTGGCTACCCGGCGGGCTGATCAATGTCCATGAAACTCCAGCGTCGTTGCTGCGGAAAACTCCGTCCAGCGTTCCCGCAATCAGTATTTTTGGGTCTGATGGCGCTTGCGCAAAGGCACGAATCGACTGGTTGCGTAGCCCCTCGACGACACTCCAACTCCGGCCTTCGTCACGGCTCACCCACAGCCCGCCGCCGGTATGATCCAACTTCCACGCAGCTACATAAACGGTGCTTGGATTGGCCTGATCTACGACAATGTGGTCCAGAATTAAATCGTCGGAGGAGTCGAGTTTCGAGAGCCGCTGCCACAATGCGCCCCCATCCATGGATTCGTAAAGCCAACTGTCAGTAGTGCCCAGATAGAGATGATGAGGCTGGCCGGGAACCGCCGCAAACGAGCGCGCATCGCCGCCCGCGGGACCTATAGTGCTCCAACGCGCCTGTGCCGTCAATCCGGAGACGGCAAAAGAAAATAGAAGCAAAAACGAGATTTGCGCGAAAAGTCCGGAACGAAAAGAAAAACCAAAGCAGATTCGCAAACGATTCATGCAGACAGATAACTCCCGAAGCTCATACGAAGAGTATACAAAGAATGCATCGACGCCGGTTTTCAGGCGCACAATAGCGTAACTCCAAGATGCAAGACGCGTCTGCGTGAAACGCGTGCCAGAGTGCTGGCCGCCATGAGGCGACTTGGTTCGCCATAGCTTTCTTTCGTCCGATTCAGGGAATGCTCAAGGGAAAGTCAAAGAGGCTGACCGGCAAGCCGGTCAGCCTTCGACAATTGCAGCAGAAATCGTGCTGTCCTTTGCGGCAGACCGGAAGGCCCGCCGCGAAGGGAGTTAGCGAGTGAGTGTTATTGCGCGGATGGCTTGGCAGCCTTCTTATGCGCGGCTTTGCCTGTCAAAGGCTTGCGCGCCTCTGGCTTTACCATCGTCTCGTCCACCGGGGTGGTGCCTTGCACGTCAGCCGAGAAGGTTGCGCCGCTGGGAACCAGGTAGTTTTCCGCCGTCTGGCTGTCCGTTGTGCCGGTCGCTGTGCTGATGCGGCTGGCGTCGATACCCTTCTCCGTCACCAGGTAGTCCTTGACGTCGACGGCACGCTGGGCGGCGAAGTCATGCACCTTGGCATGCTTGTGCTTCTCCGCGAACGCCTGCTCCTTGGCGGTCTTGGCCCGCTCTTTGGCATTGGCCTCGCCCACCACCACCAGCTTGGCGTCTGGCTGCTTCTGCAATTCCAGAGCTATCTCGTCCAACACCGCCTTGGCTTCGTTGTTCACACGCTCCGGACGCTTCGGGTCCTTGTCGAAGCTGACCGATGCCAGCGCCTGGGTATGCGGTGGCGGCGCAACATAAGGAGCGGTGATGGTCACGTTGGCGTTGGCGCTTTCTGTGTGACCCTTGTCGTCGGCCACGGTGCAGGTGATAGCTACCGTGCCTGTCGGCGCGCCCGCCGAATTAAAGGTTGCCGTGGCGCCGCTGCCTGTAACTGAGCCGGAGGCGGCTGAGTAACTATAAGTCAGCGGGCGATTCTGCGGGCTGACGCCGGTAGCAGTTATAGCACTGGTGTCACCCGGCTTGAGGTCCGTGGGGCTGGCCGCGCAGGCGATCGTCGGCGGATCGAAAGGCTTGACCGTGAAGCTAGCCGAGGCATCTGCCGTCTGGCCGGGCTTGAGGCCTTCCTTGCCGGCCTTCCTGCCTTCCTTCACTTCCGCCTTAACCGTGTAAGTGCCGGGAGCTAGATCGGCCGTGGCCACTGTAGCCGTAGCGCCCGTGCCCGTCACGCCAGTGCCCGACCAGGAGTAAACCACCTTGTTCTTTTTGTTAGTGTCCAGCGATCCGGGGGTAGCCGTCACTGTAACTGGCTCGCCGGCGAAGATAGCGGGCGGATTAGCCGCGGCCGTCAGTGTTACCGGAGGAGCTTTCTTGCACCCCATCGGAATGAAGACAAAAGACGCAGCAGCCAGGACCAGAAAAACTGACTTCATATTTCGCGAATACATGTGATTCTCCTCCACGATCATATTCAACTTCTGCTGAAATGGTTTGTGTATACGATCCATTTCCGGGCTAAGAGCGACTGTGCACCGCGGAAACAACAACACGGCAGAATTAGATACGGCACCATCGTAACATAGCAGGCTTACGTGGGGGCAGAATTTTCAGTGGATTGACCTGCTGTAACCCCATGCATAAACCCGCAGGATCTAACCCCGAGATAGCTTAAAATTGCTCGCTTTGGGCGCCGTCCACTTATGTAAAATTCAGCGTCTTCAACAGGCTGCGCGGCTCACGTTGAATCTTCTCTTGTAGAAGCGTAATTGCGTAGATGAGTTGCTCGGGGCGTGGCGGGCAGCCCGGGACATACACGTCCACCGGGACAACTTGGTTCACACCCTGCACCAGCGCGTAGTTATTGAAGACTCCGCCGGAGGTGGCACAAGCACCCATCGAGATCACCCATTTCGGTTCCGGCATTTGATCGTAAAGCCGGCGCAGAACCGGGGCCATCTTCTGGGACACCCGTCCAGCTACCACCATCAGGTCCGATTGCCTCGGCGAAGGCCGAAAGACTTCCGCGCCGAAGCGGGCAACGTCGAAGCGCGACGCTCCCATCGACATCATCTCGATAGCGCAGCAAGCCAGGCCAAAAGTCATGGGCCACACCGAATTTTTGCGGATCCAGTTCACCGCAAAATCCAGCGAAGTCAGCAAGACGCCTTCGGGCTCTTCAAAGCCGTAGTTCACTTCCTGGAGCTTGATGCGATTGCGCGCACTGCTGTCCAGCGCTCCAAATAAATAGTGATCCCGCTCTGCCGTGACCGCCATAACTCCAATATACCTCCACTTGCTCGCAGATGGGATGACCCGACTCGCCCCCCATGCGCGTTGATCACGAATCCAGGCGGTTTTTGCCCCGGATTTGTCCCCGGATAACCTCCCTGTTTTGCCAATTCCGATTCCAATCCCGATGCAAAACGGCAGGACCGCGCAGATGGCAACTTCTCACGCCTTCCGCCCGCAGTTAACTCAAAAGAAATGAGAAATCAATGGTGATTTGCAGATTTCCGTAGAAATTCTGTAAGATTTCTCTCAACACACTTTTACAGCCGGTAATCGCTGTGTTCTGTCTCAGCCGGCCTCGATCGCTCCCAGCACGGCGAGGAAGGTTACGACCTCACCTCGTAATCTGTCTTTAGTATCCGTGCACCCTGCGTAATCCGGATTCTCAAGTCTCGACTCTGAAGCCAGAAAATCCACGCAGCCTCAAACCAACGTTTTCAGGTAATCCATAAAGCGAGGAATACTCAGATGCTCAAAATTGAAGCGATCATTCAACCCGCCAAGCTGGACACAGTGAAAGAAGCCCTGATCGAAGCGGGCATTGAGGGGATCACCATTCTCGAAGCTCGCGGCCATGGCCGCCAGAAGGGCCACACCGAGTTCTATCGCGGCCGCGAATACACAGTTGATCTTCTCCCCAAGGTCAAGCTAGAAATCGTCATCGTCGACGCCTTGAAGGACAAGGTCATCCAGGCCATCCTCAGCGCCTCTCGCACCGGCCAAATCGGCGACGGCAAAATCTTCATCAGCCACATCGAAGAAGCCATCCGCATCCGCAACGACGAGCGCGGAGAAACGGCCCTCTGATTTTCCCGGTTGCAGTTCAAGATTTGGCGGCAGCGAGGCGGATACCGTTGTCGAATTCAGGCTGCCCCGCAGAGATTGCCCAAAATGGCATTCTAGTGTCCTGCCTCTAAAGTTCATAACAAAAACAAAGGCTGTCATTCTGAGCGAACGGGGCCCCGAACGCTGTTCAGTTCGGGGGTGGTGAGTCGAAGAATCTGCTTTTGTCTTTCGTGAGTTTTACGACGGACTTTAAAGACAGAACTCTGAGATTTCGCTTTGAACTTTTCCGCCTCGGGCATCTGCCCGAAGCAGTCGGCGGGAGCGTCTACGCTAGAATCGTAGGAACAGAGACACAGTGAAAAGATTCATCTCGGAGTAAACACCTTAAGGATAGGCGGAACCTATGCAAGCCCGCGGATACGCAGAGCTGACCACTACCGAGCTCCCAGATGAATTGCGGTTCACAGTTGTGCGGCAGGTAACCGCCCGCCGCTGGTTTTATCGGGCTGCTAAGCTTGCACTTACCTACACCGGGGTGGCGCTCTTTCTCATCGCGCTTTGTTGGGTATGCGGGTGGAAGAAGGAATACAGTTCCGCGCTTTATATCTCGACAGGCATGTTTATTGCGAATTTCTTTGAACTAGCTTTTCACTGCAACGTGTCGGAGCTTCGGGTCACAGACGGCGAACTTGTAGCTGCCATAAATCCGGGAAAGAGGTTTTTCTCCAGGGAGGACACCGTCGCAGTCTATCGGGTGTCGTCAATTGGATGGCGTGGTGGAGGACTGCTCCTCGTGATCGACTCTTTCTGGAAAAGAGCGTTCAGGATTCTGCCCGGATTGAACAAGGATCAAGGAAAGGCCGTGCTCGACACCATCCGAAATCGGTTCCCCGACATTTGGGAAGAACATTACGGCACCGGGTGGGTGGGCATTCGGCCATCGAGTTTTCCCGTCGCGGATGACGAAGGTTTGAACGCCAAGCTATAGCAAGCTCGCAATGCTACAACCGAAGAGCGTCAGGGACGCAGACGTTGGCGGCATGCGCAGTTTTCCGTGCTCCAAACTTCGCTCGTTCGCCGCCCGATGCATCACCCGAGCCCTGCCCCCGCCATCCCAAAATCAAAAAATCTTTTTACCGTAATTCCGCTGATATTTCCATAGGTTTTCCCCCATATTCATGCTTTCTAGGCAGATTTATTAAAATCCTCATGCGTTCCTTATACGGACGCCGTTACGCTCCCTTAAAGTGAATCATGCAAGAGTTAAGCCAATTTTACCCTCCAACTGGGCTGGCACGGCCGTGTCTGGCTACTCTCAAGCAAAACTCCTGTAGGTGCTTCAGCTCTCGATTCCGGGATCTGTGAATCCTCAGGCCTCGGTGGGCGCGGTCCGAGCCCCCGGTGCGTTTATCCTCACCTTATCTGGATCGGCGGCCGGTCTTCCGCCTCATCGCATGGCCTCGGCCCTCTGCATCCTCTCGGGAGTGGAATCAATGTGTCGTCGCGCCCTTAAAGTATTGCTTTTCTTCGCCGTCCTCTCCGTTCCATCTATGGCCCAGGCCCCCGCCACAGCCCCAGACCCTGGCGCAGCGGCATCGCCCGCCGTAACTTCAGCCCCAGCCACGCAAGCCCAGATCGCAGCCCTCGAGCAAGCCGTCAAAGCCAACCAGGACGCCACCGCCAAGGCCCAATCGGCTGGCGACAACGCCTGGATGCTGACCTCCGCAGCCCTGGTTCTGCTGATGACCGGTCCCGGCCTGGCTTTGTTCTACGGCGGCCTAGTGCGCAAAAAGAACATCCTCGCCACCATGATGCAAAGCTTCGCCATGATGGGACTGGTCACCATTCTCTGGGCCATCTGCGGCTATTCGCTGGCCTTCGGACACGGCAACGCATTCATCGGCGGCTTCGAGCATCTGTTTCTACGCGGCGTAACACTGACGCCCAACACCGATTACGCGCCCACCATTCCCGCGCAGACCTATATGGTCTACCAACTCATGTTCGCCATCATCACTCCGGCGCTGATCACCGGCGCATTTGCCGAGCGCATGAAGTTCAACGCCATGGCAGTCTTTCTCTCCCTCTGGTCCCTGTTCATCTATTGCCCCATGGCTCACATGGTCTGGGGCGTGGGCGGGCTGCTCAACTCTGGCGGCGGCCGCATCCCGAGTCTGGATTTTGCCGGCGGCACCGTCGTTCATATCACCTCAGGCGTCTCTGCATTGGTCACCTGCATCTACCTCAAGAAGCGCATCGGCTACCCTTACACCAAGATGCAGCCCCACTCAATGGTGCTCAGCTTTATTGGAGCATGTCTGCTGTGGGTCGGGTGGTTCGGATTCAACGCCGGCAGCGCGCTCGCCGCCAGTCCACTAGCCACCAGCGCCTTCATCAATACGCACTTCGCCGCCGCCGCAGCAGCCTTCAGCTGGTCCATCGCTGAATGGATGCACAACGGCAAGCCCACAGCTCTGGGCGCAATCTCGGGCGCGGTTGCGGGCCTCGTCGCCATCACCCCGGCCTCTGGCTTTGTCCAGCCCTTCTCGGCCCTCACCATCGGCCTCGCTGCTGGCGTCTTCTGCTTCTTCATGGTCTTCATCGTCAAAAGCTTCTTCGGTTACGACGACTCTCTCGACGCTTTCGGCGTGCATGGAGCTGGCGGAACCCTCGGCGCGCTGCTCACCGGCCTGTTTGCCACTCGTCTCATCAACCCCGCTTTCGGCAAAGACATCGCCACCGGCGCAATGGATGGACACTGGGGCCAACTGCTCAATCAGACAGCCGGCGTCTGCATTGCATGGGGAATATCGATTGTCGGCACACTGGTTCTGCTCTTTGTGGTCGACAAGCTCATCGGACTCCGCGTTTCGGCTGAAGCGGAAGCCGAAGGCCTCGACCTATCCCAGCACGGTGAGGAAGGCTACGATCTGAATTCCTGATCTGCGGGTGCTCGCCCAAGACCCGTGGCCCTCAAAATCCGGCGGAGTGGGACCCAAAAGCCGCTCCGCCCTGTTACGCTGTCAAACGAGGCATTTGCGTATGGTCAAGATTGAAGCCATTCTCCAGCCCTCCAAGCTGGATGCGGTCAAGGATGCGCTGCTTGAAGCAGGCATCGAAGGCATGACTATTCTGGAAGCTCGCGGCCATGGCCGCCAAAAGGGGCACACCGAGTTCTATCGCGGTCGTGAATACACCGTCGATCTCCTGCCCAAGGTGAAGATCGAACTAGTTGTCACCGACGAGTTGAGAGAGAAGGCCTTGCAGGCCGTCATCGCCGCCGCCCGCACCGGCCGCATCGGCGACGGCAAGATATTCGTAAGCCACATCGACGACGCCATCCGCATCCGCAACGACGAACGCGGCGAAACGGCGCTCTAACTCCCATCCGCAAACAGGTTGCTCCGCATAGGGCGCATTTCCTGCGTTCTATGCGGAGCAACCTATATCTACAGCTTATTGTCTCTTGCGGTCCTAGGCCTAGGGCCCATAGCCGCGGCAGGCCGAGTCGGCTGCATCACTTGACCGTCAACACCTTCACCCCTTCATGCGGCGAGGCCTTGCCAATGTAGCCGATCGCGCCGTTGTTATGCGCAACGAAATCGACCACCGCCGAATCCGAATCCAGGCTCTTAGGCATGGATGCCTGGCCGGAAAAGACCAAACTCCGCCAGCCCGCGCGATAAGCGGTATCGTTCTTGCCGATGTAAACCTGCAAGAACTCCTCGTGAACCGTGCCGGCCTTGAGCAGGATCGGCACCACGCTGCCGCCACCGAGTGATGTTGAAGCACCGGTAAACACATCCTTGAGATCGTTCTTCGATACTTCGGAAGTCTTTACGCTGGGGTTGGCGATCACAATCACCTGGGCCTTGGCCTGGACGACGAAGATCGACGCGGACGCTGCGAGCAACAATACAAATAGAAGCTTTTTCATTTCAATTTCTCCTTTCGTCCGGGTTAGAAGTTCATGC
>Ga0187847_10000145_pt1 | contig 83745 bp, 72 predicted proteins | sample June2016WEW_4_10_FD_132458 | JGI IMG/M metagenome (GOLD analysis project Ga0187847, IMG submission 132458) | Peatland microbial communities from SPRUCE experiment site at the Marcell Experimental Forest, Minnesota, USA - June2016WEW_4_10 | ecosystem: Environmental > Terrestrial > Soil >...
GCCGCGGTGAAAATGGCCGAAACAGTAGCGATTAGAACGGGTCGCGGTTGTTTGTTTTCAGTCATTTGCGGCCGTTTTTAATTTTAGCGCAGTAGCGATTAGAATTTGCCGGTGAGTGCGGGGAGAAATTGGAAATGGTGGGATTGCCGCGTTGAGGCTTGGGGCATTGGAATTGCGAAAAACACGACAAAAACTAGAGATTAGAACGGGTCGCGGTTGTTTGTTTTCTGTCATTTGCGGCCGATTCTAATCCTGGAGCACTAGAGATTAGAATTTGGTGGTGAGTGCGGCGAGAGATTGGAAAAGGCGGGACTGCAGCTTGTCCGGCGCGCTCGCGGCGAATCAGCTCGGGGCGGACCCTTCGAACCTGCACTGGCAGGTTCTCTGGGTAAACCTTCGAACCTGCCACAGCGGGCAGGGTCTCAGGGCAAGCCGGCGCTGAGGTGGCGGCGCTCTGTTCCTCCACGCAAGGCCTTGCCGTTTTCGCGGCATGATATCCATTAAATGAATTGTACAGGGTATACTCGGCGCGCGGGTTGGCCGGCAGGGTTTCGGCGATTGCGACGCCGGCCTGCGATGGATTGCGCGACGAAGCGCACCATTGCAACGCTACTGTGATTTCAGCGCACGGAGGCGCCTAGCTCCTATGAAATCATTCCGAATCTCTCTGCTTGGCGGTGTTGTTTGCTTGCTGCTGCCGGTGTGGGCGGCAGCGCAACAGGGTGGGCGAGCGGCGGGCGCGACCGTCGCCGCGAGGGCGGGGAACACCATCAATCTGCCGGCGGATACTGCGGTCATCAGCAGGCTTGTGGCGAAATTTGACTCGGGGCGCATGCAGGTGGGGGATCGCGTGGAAGCGCGGGTCAGCCACGACGTGAAGGTCGGGCACCAGGTGGTGCTGCCGAAGGGAGCGATTGTGGTGGGTCAGGTAGCCCATTTTGTGGCTCCGCCGCCGGGGAATCTTTATGGGGTGGTGATCAGGTTCGATACGGTGGAGCTGAAGAACGGCGGGACGGCTGCGTTGCATTTGGAGATTCAGGCGATCGCGCCGCCGCCGGTGGTTTCCGTGAACGGGATCACGGATCAGCCGTACGACGGAGGGAATCATGTGCGCGCTGACGCGCACGGCGTTGAGACGCTTACGGCTGACAGCAGGGGTGTGTTCTCGCTGCCGGATGTGGTTCTGGGGATTGAAGTTATCGGCAAAGGAAACGCTTCGATCATCAATTGCACGAGCCAGAAAATTCGCTTGGACAGGGATTCGCAGATCGTTTTCCGCGTAGCCAACCCCTAGTAGGTGGCCGGGCCTCGGCGGGATACCTCAGGGAAAACCCCCAAATGTGTGCAGATTTGAACATCGCGGAGGGTTAGCAGTCTCTAAGATGGCCCATCCGTCGCAAGATCCTGGAAATCGGCGACGGGTAGGCACGATTCGCGTCGCTGCCTGTATGCGGCAGCCCCCCCTTCTGCCGGCGGTTCAATTCATCTGAAGGAGCACGACAAGCTCATGCGCCCGTACCGCACACGCAATCACCTCAGCGAGTTCATGCACAAGCTACGCGGGAAATGGATGGAGTTCAGCAACGGAATTGTACGAGCGGTGGGCAGGGAACTGACGCAGATGAATCAGGAAGAAATGCGAGAGAAACTTCGCGCGTATAACCGGCGCGAGCGATCGCGCGAGCAATCACAGCAGTGAGGCCACTCTATGACCGAGCAAGCACGTCCGAAACGCCCGTCACCTGATTTTCGCTTTGGCCGCCAATGCACGGATGAACGGCGCAGCCCGCTCGTGGGCGAGCGGCAGATTTTGGAGTTGATAGCGCTAGGTGCGCCGCTGCCGGGGATTTTGAATAAATTGTGCACGATTTTGGATGTGCGGATTGGGAATGTGGTGTCGATCGTGTCGCTTCCCGGAGCTGGGGAAAATTATAACTGCTCCATGACGCGCAGCGCGCAGCAGGTGGGATTGGAAGTGTTTTCGTCGAGCGCGATTGTGGGCTCGGACCGGAGCATCCTGGGAACTTTGGAGGTTTATGGATGCGATCCGCGGCGGCCGACGATGCTCGAAACTCAGCTGATCAATCGCGTTGCGTATCTGGCGTCGCTGGCGCTGCAACGTCCGGAACCGGAGGGCGATTTCGCGCGGCCTTGCGTGAAGGCGCGAAGCAAGCTGGGCGGATTGGTGGAAAAACCACCACTGATTAATTGAGGAACGCGTGAGGTGACGCGTGACGCAGCTTGCGAGGCAACGCGCGGCAGGTTTCTGAAATTTAAGGCAGCAGCGCAAAGGTATCGGTTCGACGGCCAGGACATGTACAACGAATTTTTCTCATTGCGCGAAAACCCTTTTAACGTAAACCCCGATCCTCGCTTCCTGTTCCTGACGAAGCAGACGCGGGAGGCGCTCGACGGCTTGACGCACGGGATCAAGACGCGCAAGGGGCTGCTGCTGTTGACCGGGGAAGTCGGCACAGGGAAGACGACGCTGCTCAATCACCTGCTCGATTGGCTGCATCAACAGCAGACGCCGACCGCGTTCATATTCAATTCGCATCTGGAAGTGAGCCATCTATTTGATTTTGTGCTGACGGATTTTGCGGTGAAGTTCGATTCCGGTTTGAAAGATAACGCGGTGTTGCGTTTGCAGCAGTGGCTGCTGGAACGCTATCGCGCCGGCGAGACTCCGGTGCTGATCGTTGACGAAGCGCAGGGCCTTTCGAATGACGTGCTGGAAGAAATTCGCATGCTTTTGAATCTGGAAAGCTGCAGCGAGAAGTTATTGCAGGTGATCCTGGCCGGGCAGCCTGAGCTGGAAGAGCGCCTGCAGCAGCCTGCGCTACGACAGGTGAAGCAGCGGATCGCGTTGCGCAGCAGGACCGCTGCTCTCACTCTGGCGGAAGCTCAGGAGTACGTTCAGGCGCGTTTGCACATTGCAGGGTCGGACGTGACGCGAATCTTTGCGTCCGAAGCTGTGGATGCTGTGTACTTTTATTCGCGCGGAATTCCTCGAGTGATGAACTTGCTGTGCGAGCACGCGCTGATCAACGCGAGTGTCGAGCAGGTCCAGCCTGTGCCGGAGCACTTCGTCGCGGAAGTCGCGCGCGAGTTTCAGTTCGACGATATCAAACCGGTCGCTTCTTATTCAGGGACTAAAGATGCCGCGCACTCCGGTCCGATTGCCGTGCAATCGCGATTCATGAACGCGCTCGTCTCGCTTACAGGCCCGGCCGAACCAATTTTGCAGGCGTATCCGTCCCCGACTGTGATGCGCGCTCCACGCTGGCTAGGTTCGCCGGATTTTAGCCCGGTGCCGGAGGCTGCCGCGGAGCTTTTGGATGGCGATGATGTCACGGACGATTGTGGCGATACTGCGGATCCCACGCCATTAAGCGTTCCTGCCGCCCCGACTGCAGTGCCCTGGCAGAGACAATTGCAGGAGAAGCTGCTTTCGGACTGGACCGCATTTTTCGTGGAAGTCGGCAGTTCGCTCGTCACTGATCCGCCAGACAAGGCTGCCGCGCAGCCAACGGGACAGCCAATGCTACAGCGCCCGCTTCATCCAACCACGCAGCGCACAATGCAGGCGGCCGCGCAACGCGCAATTCAGCCGGACGCGCAGCCTGAGGTGCAATCGGTCCCGCCGTTGAACCGGCCACGCCTGCATCTGGTCGAACCGAACGCGGCCTCCGATCCGCCATCGGTCGCCAGCCGTCGGTCCGCGCGCCGTCCTGACGCCTTCACTCACCCGTCATTCAAAGCAGATGCCGCGAAATCAGATTCGCCACGCTACGGCAGGGTAAGAGTCGTCGCCCTGCGCCTGATTCTGGTTCGCTGGACCATCAAATGGAGTACTGGGCTGTTATCCTCTGCTACCAGCACTGCCTGGGCCCCGCCGCCCGCGATCTTGTTTCAACTACCCGGATGCTGGATTCGGCACGCTAAGTCGCACTCCGCAGCACTTCTTGAGCGCGCGGAAAAACTTGTCGCCCCGCTCACTTCCGTAAGTTGGCCGCAAGTGAAAACCACCACCACGCGCTGGCTACGCCAACCCTGCGATCCCACGCAGTGGCGCCTGCTCGACCCACGCCTCTTCGAAGATAGGTCCCGCTTCAATCACAAGGAATGTGATCCCCAACCGGCCGCCCGGCGTTAATTCCGCCGCGTCTCAGGTTGTCCTCCATATGCTGCTCTGTAAGTGGATAAGCGGAGCGCTCAGTCCCTGCGAGCGGGTGCGTCAACGTTGGTTTTCCGGCGGATAGGGCTCTGCTTCGACGACCGTGAGCCATGACCGTGAGCCATGGAAGTACCGATTTCGAGGATTTCAGACCTGCGGGGAGGCCGTTGAATGGGGGGAACTGCAGCTTTAGCTGACGCGGGGCCTCTGCATTGGCCCGGGTAGCACCCGTCGCCGGTACAAAACCCCAAATTTCATGATGGCGAGGAAGAAAAAGGGAAACAGCCCCCAGCCCTGGTTGCGGTTCCTCTCTCCGCTCCCTCGCCATTCGTCAATAATTGTATGCATTGCGCTAAATGGAAACTGTTCTCTTTTGTACAGTTCGATAAATATTCTCTGAGAATGCCCGCTATGCGGCAGCTCTGTCATCGTTCGTCGTCGTTCATTGGACGCTCCGGCGTCCTCCGCCGGGCCTTGCCGCCCGCCAGAGAGACCGGGACTTATTTGGGAAAGTGTACTGATTTGAACAGAAACTGATTCTCACTGAGCTTAACATTTGAGCGTGAATGGAATCCCCGCCATTCCTCCTGGGAGAACACAAATGAAGTCTAGGCCAGTCTTTCTGATTTGCGGAGCGTTCCTGATTGCAACGCTCCCGGTTCGTGCCGACAGCCTCTCTTACACCGGCGCGGAGCACGATTCCCGAAACACCGAAAATTCCGACACTGTGATCCACAACTCCGGTACGAAATTCACCATGCCGACGACGGCTGAAGTCTCGCTGCAGCCATTCTGGGTCGTTGCTCCGGGCTGGGCCAGCGAATCCGCCCACACTGCAATTTCTACCGAGCCTCACAATACCGTGATCTCCGCTAGAGCCACCGGCATGTCCTTACTACCGCTAGACACGCCGGACATCGATGGACGTGTATCGGACCCCACCCCGGCGATATCGTCCATCGGTGGCTTTGGGTCGGGTAGCGCGCTCTCTGCCGGGCGCCCGGAGGCTTCTGTTATTGTAGGCACAATCTTCCCTTCGTCGTTGGACGTGACGGTTCCTTCCAACTCTTCCACTCAATTCCGCTCGGGAGATTCGGCGTTGTCGGTCTTCGATAGCGAAGGCGCGCGGAACAGGATCGGACGTGAACACGGCGAGGGCGGCGACGGCAAGGATAAAGGCGTCACAGGCTCGGCATCAGTTCCAGTCCCGGAACCCGCAGCGCTGCCGCTTTTGCTGTTCGGCCTCGCGGGGCTCGGCATTCTGGCTCGGCGACGCGGCGTGTTCCCGACAACTGCATAGTCACGCGATGACTGCGCTCGCGCGGCGGTCGCGTCTCGGATTCCGCACGAATCGCGGAATACTCTGAACGCAAAGCAAAGATTGATTGCAATGTGTTCATAACGAGACAGACCGCAGCGGGTTGAGCAACTATTCTTGTCCACCAACTGAATTCTTCCGCGCTGCTGCAAGCATTCGCGAAGTTCGCTACGGCAATAGCGCAGATGTTCCGGCACCCGGAAGCAAGGAGATGAAAAAATGCTTGGGATAATCGCCGCGGTTCTCATCGTTCTCTGGCTGCTTGGCTTTTTCGCGTTTCACGTCACATCTGCGTTCATTCACATCATCCTGGTGGTCGGCGTGATTTTGCTCCTCGTCCATTTGCTGCGAGGTAGTACGTCGAACGCGTGAGCACGTCCGCCGGTGCGCGCCGCGGCGAAAGCACTGCATCCGAATCGCATCACTGGACATTACGTGCCGAAAGTTGTCCCCACTTTCGCTGAGTCAGCAGAAAGTAGCCGCACAAGGAGTCATCTATGGCTCTTATCCTCCGCTTCAGTTTTGCAGCGCAAGTGATCGCAGCCTTTGTGATCTTTGTGCTGGGCTACATCGGACTGTTCGCGACGTTGATGCTCGCCCTGGTCGTTGTCAGATTCCTGTACGAAGGCGTGAAATGGCTCAACGCGCGCGCAGCTGCAAAGCGGCCCGTGGTCATCCCTTTCCCGCAATCGGTCAGCAACCAAAGCCAAAGCGAAAGGCGCATACCAACGTCCGGCACGCAGCTCATAAACGAATCAGCGCGCGTGCCACTCACGTTTCAGCCGGCGCTTCATCGCCGTCGTGCAACGCAAATTTCGCGTTAGATCACCCAGGAGGCACTCCATCATGAAAGACAGCACGAAAGACACCGCCGCAGGCACATTTCACGAAGTCAAAGGCTCCATCAAAGGCCAGGTGGGAAAGCTGACCAACGATCCAGACTTGGAAGCCGACGGGATCGTCGAAGAAATCACCGGAAAAATCCAAAAGAAAATCGCCCAGGTGGAAAAATTCATCGAGAAACCGTAGACACGCAGCGCGATTGGTTCACTGGCTGGCGCACGAGCTCGGTTTCCCACGCAAGCTCGGCTTCGCCTACGAGCACGACCGAAAGAAGGGGAGGAAAGTCATGAATTTCGCAGCGCTCAGCACCACGCAGATCATCATTTCCATCGCCGTAGTATTGGTGGTGGGGTTGGCATGCATCGCCATCTGGCAGTCCAGTCGCAAACGCCGCACGCAAAGACTTCGCACTCAGTTCGGCAGCGCTGAATACTCACGAGCCGTGACCGAAGGCGGCAGCCAACAAAAGGCGGAGGCCGCTCTAAACGCCCGCGCCGTACGGGTCGAGAAGCTGCACATCAAGCCGCTCGGCGCCGGCGATCGCGCGCGGTTTATCGAATCCTGGGCCAAGCTTCAGGCGCGCTTTGTAGACGGCCCCGGAAGCGCCGTGACTGATGCGGACCAATTGCTCGGGGACGTGATGTCCACGCGCGGCTACCCCGTCAGCGATTTCGAACAACGCGCCGCGGATATTTCCGTGGACCACCCACTCGTTCTGGAAAATTACCGTGCAGCGCACCAATGCGCGTTGCGGCAAACCGACGGCAAGGCCAACACCGAAGATCTGCGCCAAGCTATGATTCATTACCGCACGTTGTTTGAAGAGCTTGTGAATGAGCCGGAAATCGCGCGCGCCCAGACCGCGTAACGCATGACGCGAAATCCCGACGGTGCCGCGTCCGCACGCATTTCCAGCGGTACGCAGCACCGCCGGGAGATCCGCTAACCCAGCGCTCAAACTGCGATTCTCGCTATGTGTTCGTTTCAGGACAGAATCAACACCGCTTCCCGACTACGATGACAGCTCGGATCAATCAGTAAAAATTCGCGATAGGAGAAACAAATGGCCCCTGAAACACCGCATAAATGCGCTCACCCCGTGTGTTCGTGCCAAACCACTTCCGGCAAGTACTGCAGCACCCAATGTGAAGCCATGGAAAAAACTCCGGACATCGACTGCACCTGTGGCCACCCAATCTGCAAAGGCAAGACGTCCTAACCACCGCGCCATCGCCGGGCGAAGAAAAGCTTCTGCGGCAACCAAAGGAGCAACATGACCAAGCTTACAATCACCGCCGCCATGCTCGCGCTGTTGTCAGCTGGATTGATGTCCGGCTGTTCCGGCACCGCTGCGGAGTCTCCCGATGTCTCCGACAGCGTTCGTAGATCGCTCGACCAAGCCGGCCTGAAAAATGTAACCGTCAGTGAAGACCGGGATCAAGGAGTCGTCACGCTGGGCGGCCACGTCACCAACGATGCCGACAAGCTGCAAGCGGAGACGGTTGCGAAATCGCTGGCCGGCGCACAAGTTGTCGCCGATCAGATCGCCGTAATCCCCGTCGGCGTGGAAAAAGAAGCAAAAGCGGTGAACTCTGATCTGGACGATGGCATCGAAAAAAATCTGGACGCCGCGCTGATTCAGAATCACCTGCACGAGAGTGTGAAGTATGCGGTGAAGAGTGCGGTAGTCACGTTGACCGGCGAAGTAAATTCGCAAAACAAGCGCGCCCGGGCCGAATCAGTGGCCAGCGCGGTGCCTAACGTGGCCCAAGTCGTCAACGACCTGCAGGTGAAGAACCAGAAAGCTAGCTCCTCGCAGTAGCAGCGCGCGGCACCGGAAGGAGACAAAATGTCATTCGGCCTCTATGCCACAGGATTCGCAATCGTGATTGCCGGCCTCATCTACGGCGCCTACCTGATGCACATGCCAGGTCGCTGGATCGCCGTGGGCGCCATCGTCATGTTAGGCGTTGGAATTCTCAGCGCGGTGAAGGCGACGCGGCAAAAAGATCCCGCAGGCTAACGCCAACGCGAGTCGCAATCGAAATTCACTAGTGACTATTTAGAAAAAACGGAGGCTTTCGATGCTGTTACTGATCATTATCTTGGTGTTGCTGTTCGGCGGCGGTGGTGGGTACTACGGCTATTCCCGCTGGGGCACGGGCGGCGGACTAGGCATCGTCGGCACGGTGGTGGTGATCGTCCTGATCGTCTACCTGCTCGGCGGACTGCGCTAGCGGGTTTTGCTCTTCGCCCTGCGAGCAGCAGGGGCGAAGGGAGGCGCGGAACACCTTATCCTGGCACGGGTGGCCCACCCCTGGGTCCGACCACCCTGCGACCAAAAATGTCTTCAAATGCGATATGCTCCCGAGCGCGATCAAGCGCACAGGGAGAAATCGCATGTCAGAGTGCAACCGAGCAACGAAATTCCGCAGCGAATTCAACAGGCGAGATTCCATCAAAGTAGTTGCAGCGCCAGGCGCAGTGCGGGCCGGAATTTTTGCCGCAGTTCTGCTCTTTGCATTGATGTGCGCCGTCGCGACGCCGGCGCAGCAAGTCGCGGCAGCAGAATCATCGGCCCGCGTGGTGAAGTACGAACCAACCTACGCCACTGTGAAATTCGATTTCGGCCCGGCGGATCCTGTCGCGCACGTAGCCCCCGGCGAGATTCTCGAGACCGACACGCTGAATTGCACGGAACACTGCGCCGGAATTCCAGCGGACAAACTCGAGCTCGCGCGCAATTCCAACTTGCTGACCGGACCGTTCTACATCGAAGGGGCCGAGCCGGGCGACACGTTGGCCATCGAATTTCTGGAACTTCAGGTGAACGGAACGAAAGGCGAGGGTGAAATCGCGCCGGGATTTGGCGCGATCAATTCCACGCACTACACACCCATGCTGAATCCAGATCTACCGCGGCACAGCTGGTCCTACGCGATTCATCAGGAGAGAGATTCAGCGACGTATCAGGCGCATGATTCGAGTTTTTCCGTGCAGATTCCGCTGCATCCATTTCTGGGGTGCGTCGGCGTCGCGCCTTCGCTGGGCGAAACGCGCAGTTCGCTGGTGCCCGCGGAATTCGGCGGGAATATGGATGCTTCGGAATCGAGCGTGGGCAACAGGTTGCTTCTCGCGGTGAATGTTCCGGGCGCGCTTGTGTATGTGGGTGATGGCCACGCGGCGATGGGCGACGGCGAAATCGGGGGCACGGCGATCGAGGTGCCGATGCATGCGCGTTTGCGTTTTCGCGTGATTAAGGGCGACGCTTCCGCGTGGCCTCGGTGGGAAAACCAAAATGAATTGATGGCCGCCGGGATTTATCGCCCGCTTGACGACTGTCTGCGCATCGCCTTCACCGAACTGGTCCACTGGATTCACCAGGACTACGGACTTTCGGAAATGGACGCCTACGAACTGCTCTCCAAAGTGGCAACGATTCACCTGGCGGAAATGGTTGACCCAAATTATGTGGTGGTAGCGAAGATCAACAAGAAGTTCTTGCCACCGAGAAAGAACTAAGCAGCGGGCGGCGCGGGATCGGAATGTTGACGGGGGACCCGGGATCACTTCGCATTTCGTGGCGCCAAAAAAGCGAACGCCCAGTGCCTGTCCCCGGTCGGGCACTGGGCGTTCTTTACAGTGTTTTGCACGGCACTGTCTGGCACCCTTACGCAGGGGAACGCTAGCTGTTTGGCTGCGGTTCGATCCTGGCTCGGGTTGGCCGTCGGCATACTGCCCGGAAGCACCCCGCAGGGCAAATGGCAGCACGGGACAAATCGGGACATTTCAGGATTCTGGCGTGGAAAACGGCGATAGGACTTGGTTAAGTCGCGCAAATCTTGCGCTTACAGCAGAACCCGGCGGGCGAGGGGAGGGGCTGCCATGAGGCTTCTGGTGGTTGCGTGGGGTGCGTTGTTTCTCGCAGGGGCAAACCCAGTTGCAGGGCAGGCGAAGCATTCGGTGAAATGGGAGGAGTTGACGTCCGCGGACTTCCGCAGTGGCATCGCGGAAGCCCAAGGAACCTGTTTGCTGCCGCTCGGGATCGTGGAAAAGCATGGGCCGCACCTGCCGCTAGGCACCGACCTGCTGGATGTGCGCTATGCGGCTTTGCATGCGGCGGAGCGGAACTATGCCGTGGTGTTCCCGGAATACTATTTCGGGCAGATTTTTGAGGCGAAGCATGAAGCGGGAACGATTGCTTATAGCGCCGAACTGCAATTGCGGTTGTTGCAGGAGACGACCGACGAAATGGCGCGCAACGGGTGCAAGAAAATCATCATTGTGAATGGACACGGCGGAAACGAATACTTGCTGCCATATTTTGCGCAAAGCCAGCTGGATAGGCCGCACGACTATGTGGTGTATGTGCAGTGGGGGCGCGAGGAACCGAAGGGCGGTCCGGAGAAAAAGGACCATGTGGACATGCATGCGGGAGAAACGGAAACGTCGACGATGATGATTGCGCGGCCGGACTTGGTGCATCAGGACCGGGCGGCGAGTGAATCCGGCGCGGATCAGAAACGCGTGAATTTGCCGGATGATGTGTATACCGGCATATGGTGGTACGCGCGATTTCCGAATCATTATTCAGGCGACGGAGCGCTCGCGACGAAGGAGCTTGGGACATTTGAGATGAATGCGTGGATCGCGGCGATAGACGAAGCGATTCGCGCGGTAAAGGCGGACGAAGAAAGCTTGAAATTGCAGACCGAATTTTACGAGAAGAGCAAGCATCCGCTGGATACGCGTCCGTGAGCGCGGTGTTATTTCGGGCGAGGCTGGGGCAATCGTGCTACGGTCAACTGTGATGATTATGGATATTCTGGAGCTTCCTTCTGCTGTGAATCTTGGGAATCGCTCGTTTGTGGAGCTGCCGGCATGAAAATTCTGAGCGCTGCTGAAATGCGGGAAGTGGACGGGCTCTCGACCGCGCGCTACGGGATTCCTGGGCTCACATTGATGGAAAATGCGGGGGCGAGCGTGGCGGAATTCATCACGCAGCGCTGGCCGGATTGCGCAGGCCAGCGAATCGTCGTGCTATGCGGCAAGGGGAATAATGGCGGAGATGGATTTGTGGTCGCGCGGCATTTGCGCGAGTGGGGCGCGAAGCCGGAGCTATATTTATTCGCGGCAGCGGAAGAAATGCAGGGCGATGCCGCGACGAACTGCAAGCGCTGGCGGGAAGTTTCCGGCGCGCTGCAGTTAGTGCGCAATTCGGGCGATTTGCAGAGCGTCAAACCCGCGTTTGAGTCCGCGGAGATTATTGTAGATGCGCTGCTCGGCACGGGGACGCGCGGCGCGGTGGAAGGGCTTCTGGCGGAAGCGATCGAAGCTGTGAACAAGCGGCACGGGCCAGTGCGTTCGGCGGTGGTGGCGGTGGATATTCCGTCCGGGCTCGTGGCGGATACGGGCCAAGCGATGGGCGCGTGCATCAATGCGGCTTTTACGATCACTTTTACCGCGCCGAAGACGGGGATGATTTCCGGCACGGCGAGCGATCACACGGGACAAGTGGTTGTGCGCGATATTGGATCGCCGCCGGAATTGATTGACGAGGTGGGGAAAAGTAACGTTCGCTGGATTGACTGGCGCGAGGTGAGCGTTTTTGCGCTGCCGCGGCGTTCGGATGCGAATAAGGGAAATTACGGCCACGCTTTGATCGCGGCGGGATCCGTGGGGAAGAGTGGCGCGGCGGTTCTGGCGTCATGGGCGGCTTTGCGAGTGGGCGCGGGGCTCGTGACAGTGGCAACGCCCGAGCCGGTGCTGCCGATTGTGGCGGCGCATACGCCGGAAATTATGACGGAGTGGCTTCCCGCTACGGATGTGGGCAGCATTTCGATGCGGAGCTTTGAGTACGAGCGCTTCGATAAATTGCTGAAGGGGAAGCGGGCACTGGCGATAGGGCCCGGATTGAGCACGCACGACGAAACGCAACAATTTGTGCGCAGGGTGGTGGAGACGCGGACGGTACCGACGATTTTGGATGCCGATGGATTGAATGCGTTTGCGCGGCGCGCGCGAGAGCTGCGAAATGGAAGTGGCCCGCTGGCTTTGACGCCGCATCCGGGTGAAATGGCGCGGTTGCTGGGTTGCGGGATTCCGGACGTGCAGGCGCAGCGGCTGGAAGTGGCGCGAAAGTCGGCGGCGGACTGGGGCGCGAGCGTGATTCTGAAGGGTCAGCAAACCGTCGTAGCAGCGCCGGATGGACAGGTATTCGTGAATTCAACGGGAAATCCGGGGATGGGCACGGGCGGGACCGGCGACGTGCTGACGGGGATGCTCGCGGGATTGACTGCGCAATTTGGCGTGACTCCGTGGGTGCGAGTGCTGGCGTTCGGAGTCTATCTGCACGGACTGGCGGGCGATATCGCATATGCCGAGACGGGCGAAGCACCGCTGATGGCGTCGGATCTAATCCGGGCGATTCCGCGGGCGTATCAGCAATTTTATGCAGAGTGCGGCCGTGGGTAGACGCGAGATTGAGACGCATTCATCGGAAGAAACAATCGCGCGGGGCAGGGAAATTGGCGCGGAATTGAAGGCGCCGGTTTTGGTGCTACTTTCCGGGGATTTGGGGGCAGGGAAGACAACCTTGACGAAAGGGATTGCGGCGGGGGCGGGAGCGGCACGGGAAGACGACGTCACCAGCCCTACATTCACTCTGGTGCACAAGTACGAAGGGAAATCGCGCGTTTATCACGTGGATCTATATCGCGTGGGCGATTTTCATGATCTCGAGACGCTGGGGCTGGAGGATATTTTCAGCGAGAAAGCGATCGTGATTGTGGAATGGCCGGACCGGTTGAAGTTGCGCACGGATTGGCCCGTGGTGCGGATTGGGTTGGAGCACGTTTCTGAGAATGTGCGGAGGATTGTGATAGAGGACGGCTAATTCTGTGACGCACTCTGGGGGCGATTCTTGAGCGGCGGCCTAGTAGAGACACGCGAGGCAAGCCGCCGCACTCCAAATTGGGCTCGGTGCGGATGCGATGTAAGCACGCGAAGGATGAAATTGTGGGCAGCACCTTTCTTCAGGGTTTCTCTGCAGGCTTTTTTGGTTCTTTTGGTTTTTCGATGACCTGGTGGGTTTGAACGGAGAAGAGCTGGAAGTCGGAGAAGGTGTGCTCGATGATCGTGCGGCGCTTGCCGTAGTCGGTGTAGGCTACGGCGGATCTGGGTAGCCATAGCTGCATGTGCCGCGAAGAAAACTCCACAGGCGCGTAATCGATGGATACCGCGTTTGCGCGCAGCTCGATGATGGGGACGCCTTTCACGAGATTTGTTTCCAGGTGCATGATCTGGCCGGAGTCGACAGCGATCCAAGCGCGGCCTTTCAGACTGACGGGAAAGACGTTCGCTTCCGTGCCCATGGAAAGCGTGCGGGGGCGGATGCCGTCAACCTGGCGGAAATAAACGACCCAGGCGGGCTGGTTATTCCACTGGGTGAGGCCTTCGCAGCGCATTTCGTAATCGGCTTGCATCACTGGATAAAAAATCAGCGCGAGGACCGGGAGTCCCTTGTCCACGATTGTGCTGAGGTGCGCGTTGTCGCTGCCGGCGAGAGGCGTGCGGGTTTCCTGGACTTTGAGCGGGCCGGACTGTTCGCCGAAATCGACGAGATAGTCGAAGTTTTCGGCGATGAACATTTCAGACATGCCGAGCCTGTCGGTTTGCTCGAAACGCAGATGCTCATGTGCGTCGAAGTTCTGAAGTAGATCGACTAGTTCCGCGGCGCGGCGTCCCGCTTGTTGCAAGACGTCATGCAGGGAGCAGGGCGGGGTCGTAGATAAGCGCGGGACGGAGTCGTCAACCTGCGGCGGATCCCAGTGTAATTCGGCGGGCTTCTTTTGCTTTTCGTCGGATCGGCCGGCGGGTTGTGATTTCGCGGACGCGAATGTTGCAAGCAGCACGAGCGCTGCGAGGGCGGTAATGGTGGTGAATCGTGTTGTGTAGCTGTCGCGGGTGGTCCCGCGACGGCCAGCAAGCGAACGTGGTTCGCACGTTCTCATTTTGGCGGCGCCGGCGGTTCGAGACCCATGATCTGGAATCCGGCATCCACGTAGAGGACATTTCCAGTAACGCCGCGGCCCAGGTCGCTGCCGAGGAAGACGGCGGCGTCGGCGACTTCGGCGATGTCTGTATTCCTCCGCAGGGGAGCGTGTTCCTGCACGAAATCGAGGACTTTGGAGAAGTCCTTGATGCCGCGGGCGGAAATGGTTTTGATGGGCCCGGCGGAAATGGCGTTTACGCGGATTTTGCTTGCACCGAGTTCGGCGGCCAGATACCGGACTTCCGCTTCTAGCGCGGCTTTGGCGATGCCCATGACGTTGTAGTTTTTTACAACGCGCGTGGAGCCGAGATAGGTGAGGGTCATGATGGCGCCGCCGTTGGTCATTAGCGGGGAAATCGCGCTCGAGACCGCGACTAGGGAATAGGCGCTAACGTCGAGCGCGAGTTTGAAACCGTCGCGCGAAGTTTTCAGAAACGCTTGGTTTAAATCTTCGTGATTGGCGAAGGCCAGGCAGTGGACCATGACGTCGATTGTGCGGCCTTCTCGTTTCAGGGATTCTGCGAGGTTGTCGATGTCGGATTGTTGCTGGACGTCGCAGGGGTAAAAGCCTTTGGCGCCGAGTTCGTTGCCGAGTTCTTCGACGACTGGTTTGGCGCGGTCGTTCTGATAGGTGAGCAGAAGCGTGGCGCCTTCCCGGGCGAAAGCTTGGGCGATGGCGTGGGCGATGCTCCATTTATTCCAAACGCCTAGGACGATGGCGGTTTTGCCTTCCAGTAATTTGGGCATGGTCCGGTATTTTACGCGAAAAATTGGGTTTCGGTGTTGGCGAAGTCAAAAGATTTGAAACAGACGGGAAGGGAGGAAAGGCGGAGGTAAATCGGAGGCGGTAACAAGATTTACCGCAGAGGCGCAGAGGGCGCAGAGAAAACCGTGCGCGTGCGCGGTTAGTGGGCGCGGATCCAGCGGAGGATTTCGCGGAGGAGGTCGGCGATTACGGGCCAGAGGGCCGCGAAGATGGCGATGCCGACTGCGACGATGCGGGCGAACGGCTTGGAGCCGGGGGACGGGAGTCCGCCGTAGCGCTTGAATCCTGGGGACGGGACACCGGCGTACGGCTTGGAACTCGGGGAAGCGGTGGCAGTTTGCGCCGGGGATGTGGCGCCGAATCGTGCGGCCTGATCGAGGTGGGCGGGGAGATGGCGGGCGCAGAAACCGTTGGCGATGGCGGGGCGGTCGCATCTCTGGCCTTGCGGTCCGAAGTAGAGACAGGGGCCCTGGTCGCCGGAACTCTTGCGATCGGCGGGCGGCGCGCCATAGCGCGTGGATGAGACGCCGTACGGGCTGCGCTCGACGCCGTAGCCGGCGGGCTCGATGCCTGCGGGGCTCGGTTCGATGCCATAGGCAGCGGATTCGACGCCGTAGCTGCCGGGCTCGACTCCCACTTTGAGCTCCGCGGCGGGATCAGCGTCAGAATTCAAGCCCTGATTGCCGCGCCGGACCGGCGGGCTGCTCGAAAAACCATTAACGGTTAGGAACCGAGGCATTGCGCTACGCATCCCCTCTCGCTAGAGTGAAACTTAGCCGTCTCGCTGCGCCCGGATGCCAGACACCCGCATTGCGCCTTCGCCCGCCCATCCTGCCAGGATGAAGCTGGAGCCTTACTCCGCCGAAATTCGGCTGAGCGGCCTGACGCTGGGCGTTGACAACATCCATTATGACGTTTTTCTAAGCCCGCGGTTCGTGGATTTTACACGGAAGTATCTGCAAGACCTGGTCCGGCAGAAAATCAACATCAGTTTATTTTATGGGAAAGACCGCAAGCAGTCTGGCGCGCCGGAGCACGGCGCGTTTCGCAAGCTGCTCACCGAAGTCCTGCAAGCGTCGCTGACGCGCGCGAAATTTCAGCAATCCATAGAGACGGACGTGCTGCACCAGCTGGCGCTGGTGAAACATCTGACGTCTGAAATTTCCAGTCAATTCTCGAGCATCGTAGTGGAGTGTAAGGAGTGGATTCGCGCGCGCGGCGAATTATTCGAGCACAGCGAGCAGGCGCACGTGATGCGCGCGAAAATCGCGGAGATCCAGGCGGACAAGAAGAATACGTACCGGGAAGTGGGCGACACGCTGTGCCGCATCTGGCGCGAAGTGGAAGAGGGGACGCTTTCGAAATCGCGGCGGGCGCTTTTTGGAGAGGATTTCCACGAGACGTACGAACTGCTGCAGAATCGTTTTCTATTCGTGGAAAACGGAAACGACGATCATTTGTTTCTGGAGCATTACGTCCTGCTGGCCAATTTCGTAAACGACCCCGACCGCTTTGAGATTTTCGACGGCATTCTGCTGGATTTCGTGCGCGATCTGATTCTGACGGGAGACGACGCGGACGAATTGAGCAAGGCGCGAAAAGTTCACGAGCGCTTGCTGGAGCAGGCCCGGCAAATGCGTTCGGAGATGGCGCGGATTGAGGAGGAGTTGGAAGAGGCCACGGGACGCGCGGGCGAGGGCGACGGGCTTTTTCCTTCGATTTTCAAGCGCAAGGGCGGAGCGAGCGCGGAATCGCGAGCGGAGTTGGAGGCGCTGCGCAAGAAATTCAGCCACAGTGAGAAAGCGCTCGAAGAGCTGGGTCCGCAGATTGACGCGGCCAAGCAGCGGATGGATTTCCTGATCGAGGAGTACCGCAGCCGCCTGGGCGATTATTTGAACCAGCCGCAGAATGCGCGGCGGTTGTTCGATGCATCGGCGCCCGCGGGCGAAGGCGAGGCCGATGCGGAAACGCGCGCGCAACTGCTGGAAGAGTGGATGCACCGGCTGGAGGAGCGCGACCTACTGTTCCACATGCTGGCGGGGTACGAATTGCGGCGTATTTACGCCGATTACTGCCCGCCGATTCACTTGCAGGCGCTGAAAAAGGCGCTGGTAAATCGCGACGAAGCCAAACGCGTGGAAACGATTCTGGAGCAATTTCCGGCGCGTAAGATTTCGATGAAGCGGCTGGAGGATGCGGCGCGGGCCATCCGGCGGCGCACGCACGAGGAGCAACTTTCATTCACGCTGCAATTCGCCGAGGATTTCATGCGTTTGCGGCGCGACCGGCGGAATTATCAGCACGTGGCGGCGTGGCTGGAGCGGATCAACCTGGTGCGTTCGGAGCGAGCGCGCGACCTTTCACGCGTGAACAAGAGTTTGTACGAATTTTTGCACGCGGATGAAGGGCGGCCGACCGACGATCCGGTTATCAATCACACCGTGATCAAGGCGGACGTGCGCGGATCGACGGGCATCACCAAGGATTTGCTAGCGAAGGGCATGAATCCGGCTTCGCATTTCAGCATGAATTTGCACGAGCCGGTGAAGCGCATGCTGGAGCGATATGGCGCGGCGACGGTGTTCATCGAAGGCGACGCGATTATTCTGGCGATCTATGAGACCGAATCGACTCGAGCGACCACGCGGGCGGTGGCGCGGGCTTGCATTTTGGCGCGGGAAATTCTGGCGGTGACGTCGGCCTATAACGCGCGGACGAAAACGACGGAGCTGCCGCCGCTGGAGATCGGAATCGGCTTGGCGTTTCAGGATTCGGCGCCGTCGTTGTGGATGGATGGCGATTCGAAGATTATGATTTCGCGGGCCTTGAATTTGTCGGATCGTTTGTCGAGCTGCACGAAAATTACGAAGCGATTGTTCAAGGATAATCCTTCGCCGTTTAATGTGTTTGTGCTGCAGCCGTTGATGGAAGATGCGGCGGAAGATGAGGGCGAGGAATTGCTGGTCCGCTACAACTTGAACGGCATTGAGTTGAATGAAGAGGGATTTCAGAAGCTCAGCGCCGAGATTTCGATGTCGCCGATGGGCGGAACTTTTCCGATGCCGTGGGGGAAAGAGCGCGTACAACTTTATTTCGGCGAAGTTCCGTTGGGGGAATCGCTGGAACCGGTGGTGGTGCGCAAGGGGTTCGTGCACCAACTGCTGCCCGGTGCGAAAGTGGGGGCGCAGGGCCCTCGCGCGTACTACGAAGTGTGCACCGATGCAAAATTGCTGGACCTGGCGCGGAAGAAGTTTGCCTCCAACGCTGCACGCACTTGAAGCCGCACGAAAGTTGAAGCCGCACGGTTACAACCCTATAATCCAGTGACGGAGGCGCCAGGGGCCCGGTGGTCCTCGTGGCCTTCAAAGCCATTGATTCTGACCTTCGCGGCCAGAATGGTGGGTTCGACTCCCACACGCTTCCGCCATATTTTTTGACTTTTCGGGTGTTACGAGAACGCGTCGTTCTCAGTTGGCGCCGTCAGATCGCGAGAAGCCGAGCGAAGAAGGAACGGTATCGTTGCAACGCGAGACGCAGATCCTCGGTTGAAACATTCTCGCTGCGGTCCCACTGTTGTTCCAGTTTTTGGCGCTCAGCGGCGAAGATCTCCGCGAGCCGTTTGATTGCGGCTGAAACGAGCGCGTCTGCGTCTTGCACGGACTTACGTGGTTCGTCAACAAATCCCACCTGAATGCCATCCCAATGGGCACGCAGCTCGTTCGCTTCGCTCGCTACAAACAGAGCGACCCTCTCTTGTTCGCGTGCGCGCGCGGCGGCTGCTGTACCCGAGGTGCTCGCAGGGTTCGCCGGGGCGACGCTTGCGGGGGGCGGGACGATCAAAGGTTGCGTCACGGAATTAGGTCCGAGCGCTCGTTCGGTAATCGTTTCTGTTTCGCTGGAGTTCGGGTCTACGATTTTCGCCGGTTCGGATACGAGTCCGGGATGCTTGCCGAGATATTCGGTCATGAAGAACCTCCTTTATTTCAGGCTTTGGGAAATCTAATAAGTATTTGATTCGCTGTATTGCGCGGATCGGTTTAAGCGCGACCCGCGACACGCGCGCGCAGCGGGACCTGCTCTTCTCCCATTAATTCGTCGAACAAGGCACGGTAATGAAGCATGGCCTTGCGGAGATCTTCGGTGGTGGCTTGGCGTTGGGAGTGGAGCACCGCAGTATCGTGTCCGGCGCGGTAATGCTCGACCACCGTCGCGTGGTCAACAGAAATGTCCGTGGCGCGGTTTTCAAAATCGCTAGGCGGATAGCCGGAAGCGAGCATGACGCTAGCTAAAAGTTGGTCCGCTTCCGAGAGTGCGCGGCCGGGATCATCTACGAATGTCGCCTGAATCTGGCGCCATGATTGTTGAAACCGGTCGCGATCAACCGGGGTTAGCGTCTTGAGCGAATATCTGCGCACTCGTTTTTCGACGCTTTCGAGTTGGGCCTCGGCCTTGAAGCGATTGCCTTTTTCGGCGACGACGCGATCGTACTCCGGGCCAAATTGGGCGCGCAGTTTTGCGCTGCGGCGTCGCAAAACGATCAGGACGGCCGCAACAATCACGACCGCGATTATCGCGACTAAAAGAACTGCCATTTGAGTCTGTGTCATTGGGGCACCTCACGCGACTGTAGCTTCGGTACGCATTGCGCCGTTGGGCGAAGCGCAGTATGTAAGCTAAGAGAGCTTGCAACCTAGAACCATCCATTACACTCTGTAGTCGCTCCAAGAATTGGCTGTACCCGCCAGGCTGGATAACGGCGGCCGACGACCGAGAGCGAGCACGGATTTCCGTGAGGGCCTATGCCAGAGTTGAACAGATTCGGGGTCACGGCCGTTTGTTTGGTCGCTGCCGGGATCGTTATCGGCCAAGTTTACGCCGCGCAGTCGAAGCCTTCGTTTCGTTTGGAACCTCTTTCGCCGAAATTTTCAAAGCTGATTGCGCCGGGCACGAAGCTCGAGACGATCGCGACGGGGTTTGGCTTCACGGAGGGGCCGGTGTGGGATCCGGGCGGTTTTTTGTGGGTCAGCGATGAGACCGTCAACAAGATCTACAAAGTGCAGCTGGACGGTTCGAGGAAAAGCTGGATCGATCTGGGCGATCCCGATGGCAACACACTCGAACGTAACGGCAACTTAATTGATTGTGCCAGCGTGCTGCGAGCCGTGATCTCTGTCTCGCGTGGGAGCGGACAATACACCGTGCTCGTCGATCGTTACCAGGGCAAGCGCTTCAATAGTCCCAATGACATCGTCGTCGGTCCGGACGGCGCATTTTATTTTACCGACCCCACACTCGATCTGCCGCCAGGGCAGACGCAGGAGATTCCCTTTCAAGGCGTGTATCGCTACGGCCAAGACGGCACAGACATGACGCTGCTGACCCGCGAACTGACGCAGCCGAACGGCCTGGCTTTCTCGCCTGATGGCAAACATTTCTACGTGGACGACAGCGAACAGCGAAATATTCGTGTGTATGACTTCCACATGGACGGAACGATTTCGAATGGAAGGGTTTTCGGAGAAGAGCCGGGGGGTAAAGACGACGGCGTGCCTGATGGCATGAAGGTTGATGCGCGAGGCAATCTTTTTGTTACGGGACCGCGTGGCATATGGGTGTGGGACAAAGCGGGCCGGCATCTGGGAAACATCGTCATGCCGGAGCAGCCGGCCAATCTTAACTGGGGAGATCGCGACTATGGCACGCTGTACATCACCGCCACGACATCGGTGTATCGGCTGCGCACCAAGACGCACGGCTTCGTGCCATATCTTCCGTATGCCAGCGTTGACGCGAGGAAGCCGTAGAGGCGCTTCGCGCGCAGCCTGCCGGCGGCGGCACTAGAAAAGCTCACTTACCTCGGAACAAGGCGATCACATCGAGCAGCACGAGGATGGCGACGACGACTTCCAGCGCGAACATGCGGCGTTCGTTGAACTGATCCACCATAAACTCGTAAAGCTCTCCCGCGGTTTTCAACTTCTCACCGACCAGAGTCTTATAATCGGTGACACCAATTTTCGCCGCGCCAATGTTGTAGACTCGGGCGTAATACGTGTCGCTGATGAATTTCACCGCGTATTCAGTTCTCTCCGCCAAGTCCATGATGTCCAGGCGGATTCGATTTAAGCGGCCTGCGCGACGGGACAATCGCCAGCGGGACCAAAAGCTCTCGTGGCCTTCGAGAGAACTGTAGACTTGCGAGAGCAGGTTGGTCAGCAGATCGTCGTAGTAACGGAATTCAAGCAACTGGGTGTTCGCGTACTCGAGAATTTCTATGACGGCCGGCGTGGCCTCGGGTCGATCGTAGACAAGCGCGGCCGCCCAGCCAACAACCACCAGGTCATCCGGGTAATAAGAAAGAGCCGAGCGTACGATCTCATCGCGCTCGGCAGTCGAGAGCGAGACGACTTCGCCCCGGACCAGTTTGGCGATCTGATCGGAACAGGAATCGAGCAGCTCAGCGGCGCTCGCCGAATGACCGTCGCGACGTTTCGCTGTTTCCACGTCGATGATCAAGTAGTCTTCATCGAGCCATTTTGGCGATGGCCTGACGAGCGCGGGGCCGAAGCGAGCTAGTTGTTCGCGCAGCAGCTTTTCCGCGGCCTCTTCGACTTCGGGAGCGTTCATCCAACGGAATGAGCGCGTGCATAAACTGTCGAAGTCGCATTCGAACACGGCAGTAAGTTCGACAGCCGCGACACCAAACCAGTAGTATTTAATTCGAGCGTCCAATTTCTCGTTCGTCAGAAGCGTGATGGATCCCAGCGATTCAACGATCGGAGCCTGCTGAACTTGAGAATATTCAGGCGTACGGTGGCGGAATGCAGCGGGGCGCGGAGCGGCCTCTGGACCGAGCAGGGCGCGCAACTTATCGAGCTCGATCGCTTCGGCGATATCAAAGAAGTTCAGGATTCGAAAATAGCCTTGTAGAATCATTTCAAAAGGGCGGCCTCAAGACGCAGTGGTATTTTACACGAGCCGCGGCAGGCAGGCTGCCCGTCTGCGCGCACGAATCAGGTGGGTTATTGGCTGGAAGAAATCAATCTTTCCGGACGCACCGGATCAAGTAGTCGCTTCCAGAGTTCGCTGCCGAGTCGCTGCCGCAGGAGCGGCGGTTACAGGCAGGGTTATTGAAACCGTGGTGCCACGACCGTCGGAGTGAATGCGGATCCTACCTCCTAATTGCCGAACTCGCTCGCGCATGCCGCGAACTCCGACTCCCGAAGCACTGGATTCAATCTCAGTGATTTTTTCAGGCGACATTCCACTGCCGGTATCCTGAACCTCGACCGCAACGACGCCATCGGAAAGTGCCAGTCTAATGGCTGCGGTCCTGCTTCCCGAGTGGCGATGGATGTTGGTGAGGCATTCCTGCACTACGCGAAAAACGACGAGTTCGGCATCGCGAGAGAACCGCCCCAGATCTTCAGGCAGATCCAAGCTTATCTTCAGGCCACTGCGTTCAGCTAAGCCTTCCACGTACCACTTGAGAGCGGCCGACACGCCGATCTCGTCCAGCAAGGGGGGATGCAGCAGGTACGACGCGGTGCGAATCTCCTGCGTCAATTGGTCAACGGCCTTCTGCGCTTCTGAAACCCGTTCTCGCAACCGCGGATCGCCCGCGCCGGCAAGCTGCGAAACCGTTGCCAGGTTCATGCCTAGGACGGTGAGCGTTTGGCCGGCGCTGTCGTGCAGCTCCCTTGCAATGTGCCGGCGTTCGTCGTCCTGGACATGCATCAGACTGCTGGACAAAGTCTGAACTGTTTCGGCCTGGAGCAACACTTCCGCGTTGCGCTCTTCGAGTTCCTGGGTGCGCGCCCGCACTTCAGACTCAAGAGTTTCCGCAAGCTTGCGGAAGCGCTCTTCGCTGTCTCGCAATTTGGCTTCAATCTTTGCTCGTTCGATGGCAGCCCAAATCCGCTCCGCGACTTCAACAAGCAATGCCAGTTCCAGGCTCGAAAATTGGTGTGCCTGCTTGTAATGCACAAACAATACGGCGACTAAACGGCCCGCCTTCACAACCGGGATCTTGACGGCGGCGCCCAATTGCAGGACCGCGTCCGTGGCCTTCTCATCGTCCGTGAGAGTCGGATCGTTTGCGAGATCGTTGCGGACGACGGTGCGTCCCGCACGCAATTCTTTCAGGAGCATTTCACCGTAGTCACGATTTCGGTATGTACCCTCGACCGGAGGGACATCGTCGGCGAACTGTCGCGTAATGGTCACCGTCTTACCGTCGCCTTGATCCTCGGCGTATCCGACACGACTGGCCTTCAGGTGCGCGCAGACGATGCGGGCCGCAGTCTCTTGAATCTCAATCGCGTCGGCCAGCGGGCGCAAGGCATCGCTCAGAGTGAGCAGGAAGGCTTGCCTTTCTTCACTTTCGCGCAAGGCAATTTCTGTGCGCTTTCTTTCCGTAATATCGCCGATCAGACCGATCATCCGATCGGCTTTACGGCCGTCCGGAAAATGCACTTGAGCGGTTACCGAAATCCAGCGTTCCTCACCGTCGCGGCGTCGAATACGGATTTCTTGCTCCAGCTTGCCATCTCCGTCAGGACGCAACGACTTTGCGACGCCTTGGGCATATCGCTCTCGATCCTCGGGATGGATCATGGTGCTGAGAGCTGCAGCAAGCGTCAACTCCGTCGTGGACGACAGTCCGAAAATTTGCAGAACTCTCCGGTCCGCTTCACAGCTATCGTCGTCTGGATGCCAAGAGAACGCGCCCATTGTGGAAGCCTTGAGCGAGAGTTGAAGTTTGCTTTCGCTCTCGCGAATGGCCTTGTCAGCTTCGTTACGAACCTCGGCCAATTGCAAATGAGTTTGAACGCGAGCAATTAATTCGCGGGCGCTGAACGGCTTTACAAGATAATCATCCGCGCCAGCGTCAAGACCTTCGACACGGGATTCCTCGCCAGCCCTGGCGGAGAGAAGAATGAAGGGAAGGGTTCTGGTGGCAGCGTGAGCGCGTAACTCGCGCAATAGCCCAAAGCCATCGAGTTCGGGCATCATCACGTCGCACAGCACGAGATCGGGCGCGCTTTGGTTGATGGCGTCCAGCGCCGCGCGGCCATTGGCAACGGCTTGCACTTCGAAGCGCTCGGCCAGCAGCCGCATAAGGTACAGACGCATATCGGCGTTGTCGTCGGCGATCAGCACTCGAGACCTACCGGGATGGTCGGAAGACGACGGAGCAGGCACAGCCATCAGTTCGTAATCCGGCGCGATCTGCGAAGAAGAATCAATCGGTCCAGCTTCGGGCAGCCAGCGCAAAGCTTCTTCAACAAATGGCGCGGCACCTGTGGCAGTGGAAGAGAGATGGCGATCCCCGCCGACCTGACCAGAAGCCAAATGATCTTGTCCCAGCGGGATGCTTACGATGAATCTGCTGCCTTGGGCAGGCACGCTTTCGACTCGGATGAAACCGCCATGCAGCTTGACAAGCTCGTGCACCAGGGCGAGACCTATGCCGCTGCCCTCATGGGTGCGGCTGCGAACATTGGCGACGCGGTGGAAGCGATCGAACAGGCGAGGGATTTCCTCAGCGGGAATTCCGACGCCCGAATCGCGAACAGAAAGTTCAGCGCTACGCGCTACCTGTTGCAGGCTAACTTCAATCTCGCCTTCAAAGGTGAACTTGAATGCGTTGGAGACCAAATTAAGGACAATCTTCTCCCACATGTCCCGATCCACATACGCGAGTTCAGTGGGAGCTTGGCAATTGACCAGCAGTTTTAAACCGGCGCGCTCGGTGGCGGAGCGAAAAACGCTTGCGAGATCTGCGGTGAAAGCCGCGAGATCCGTGGCCTGGTAAACGGCGTGGACGCGACCGGCTTCGATGCGCGAAAAATCGAGCAGGGTATTTACCAATCGCAACAGGCGTGCCCCGTTGCGATTGGCAAGTTCCAATTGCTCTTTGGCCGTGGGCGAAAGGTGGGTTTGGCTTCTGGCGAGCAGATCCTGAAGAGGACCGAGCATCAATGTTAGCGGAGTACGAAATTCATGGCTGACGTTGCTAAAGAAAAGCGTCTTGGCGCGGTCGATTTCCGAGAGGGCTTCTGCCCTTTTTCTTTCTGCGTCGTAGGCGCGTGCATTCGCGATGCTGGCGGCGATTTGACCCGCTACCAGTTCGATGAATCCTTTATAGCTGGCATCGAGTTGCCGATAGGGGTTGAGCGCGGCAATTAGAACTCCTGCGGGGTTCTCTTGGCCTGCGCTGGTGATGGGAACTAAAAGCGCCTTCGACGGCGCCGTGTCCCAGAAGCCGGAGGGAAGCGACGGGAACCTCTCAGGCAACAATTCGATCGTGACTGACCTCTTGGACTTGAGTACTTCACTGACTGGCCAGCGATTATCCTGTCCATCAACTGCAATGCGACCAGGTGCGACCGCGTGGCCCGGTTCGATGCCCGTTTGGCAGGCGAGGCAGGCTTGCTTTCCATCTTCAGCAAACAAATATGTGAGCGAAAACGGGAGATCCTTTTGATTTTCGCTAAGCGAGCGGACAATGGATTGACACACTTCCGTTTCTGTAATTGTCTTGTTGAGCTCGGCAGCCAGCGAACGGAGTGTGCTCAGGCGCCGTTCGCCGATCACCCGCTCCGTTTCTTCAGTTACCACACAAAAATGACCGGCGACTCGGTCATCGTCGTCACTCAAGGGGCTATATGAGAATGTGTGATAGGTTTCTTCGCGGTATCCACTTCTTTCCAGGAATAGAAGCAGGGCCTCGTCCCATGTTGCTTCGCCGCTGTCTAGAACCTGCTGAATGCGCGGGCCGATGTCATTCCAGATTTCCGGCCACACCTGCTGAGAAGGCTTCCCCAATGCCCACGGGTGCTTCTTGCCCAGTGACATTCGCGCATATGCGTCGTTGTAAAAAAAAGTGAGTTCTGGTCCCCAGCCCATCCACATCGCAAAACGAGAGGTCAGCATCACGCGAACGACAGTTTTCAAACTTTGGGGCCAAACGTCGATTGGACCCAGAGGTGTATTGGCCCAATCGACCTCGTGAATTAGTTCACCAAGCGTTCCCCCGCCTTCAGTAAGTTCCTTAGCGTTGGCGGAAGCGTGCTTATGGAGCCGCTGAGTGGTTTCGGAATGCCGATTTCCCGCCACTCGTTCCATGGTGCTGAGTAAATCTTGTGCGAGCTGGGACTTTGGGACAACAGCCTTCGCACCCACGGATGCAGCCTGGCTTCGAGCCACAGAAGGGTCATTTTGAGTGATGATTACGATTTTGCAGTCAGGAAACTCGCGCAGAATGTTTCGCGTTGCCTCCAACCCATCCATGCGAGGCATCGAAATATCCATAAGAACGACGTCGGGCGCAAGATGCCTGGTTTTTTCAATCGCGTCGATTCCGTCCGCGGCTTCGCCGCAGACACTCCAATTCTCACGGGAGCAGAGAAGCTGCCGAATCCCCCTTCTGATGGGTTCATGATCGTCAACCAACAGCACACGCAATGAGGGCACCGCAGCGATCCTTTAGGGCGAAACGAAAAGCAACGCGCTCTTTCGTTTCCAGATAATACGAAGTATATTTCAGTTCGACGGCTAGGGGGAGTTGGTTTTTGACTCTCAGCGGAAAATATTCAATACAGTTTTTACTGTATGGCCTTTCGACGAGCAACTTGACCGAAGCCTGCCGCAGAAACCGACCATGACGCTTCGCATTTTCATCGTAGATGATTCGGACCCTGTACGCGAAGCGATCAAGTCGCTTCTGCGTTCCGACCCGAATAAATGGCTCGTGTGCGGCGAAGTGGTCGATGGCGATGACGCGGTTGAGCGAGCCGCTGAGGCGATACCGGACGTTATTTTATTGGATCTGTCGCTTCCTCAAATTCATGGCAGTGTACTGGCAACGAAATTGCGAGATGCCATCCCCGCCGCGGCGATCGTACTCATGAGCGCGCAGGATCCGAGGCTGATGCGGCAACTCGCTGACTCGTTCCAAGTGGAACATTGCCTGCCGAAGTCCAATCTGGGCTCTGAGCTGATTACAACCCTGGAGAACATCTCTCGCAAGAGGCCCCGTTCGGCTTAAGACCATGAGTCTCGGAAGTAAGTTGCGGTCCCAGATATTTGACTGGGCATACGCGCCCTGCCATCATGTCGCAAGAGCGGAGCAAAAACGCCATGATCAATGGGAAACGCTTTCCGAATGCAGCGAGTAGCCAGCAATGAATTACGCGCCAAGTAATTTGAATCCCCGAACGGACCTGCCCAGAGGATTCTTTGATTTTCTTCTGCCTCTGCACAGACAATTCACGCCGTGGCAGCAGAAGCTAGCCGCGAAACGCGCGGACGCGCTGGAATTGTCGCATCGCGGGCAACCGCCGAATTATTTACCGGCCTCCGAGGCCACGACTTCGGACTGGCGAATCGATTTGCCGGAGTGGTGCGCGGACCAGCGCAATCAAATGACGGGTCCGGCGGACGACGCGGAACTCACCGTGAAATTGCTGAACTCCGGGTCGCCGGCCGTGATGCTTGACCTGGAAGATTCCACAGCCAACACTTGGGAACACATCCTGCTGGCAGTGAAAAATACCGTGGCGGCTTACAACTACGAGCTGAGCTACGACGATAAGAAACGCGGCAAGAAAGTCACGGTGCAGCGCTCTAAAACCGTCACCTGGGTACGCCCGCGCGGGCTGCATATCAGCCAGGGCGGAGTGATCGAGAACGAGATCATATCCGCTTCGCTGTTCGATCTGGCGCTGATCTGGCACCAGATCGAGCCGGCATCGTTGCCGCACAACTTCTCCGTGTACATCCCGAAGAGTGAATCCGCCGAGGAAGCTTTCTGGTGGCGCGATTTGTTTCAGGCCTTGGCCCGTGCCAAGGGGCTGCCCAAGGATTATATCAAATGCATGGCGCTGGTGGAAGCGCACCCTCTGGCGTATCAGATGGAAGAGTTTCTTTTCAATCTGCGCGAGCATTGCCTGGGATTGAACCTGGGGCGCTGGGATTACATGGCCTCGCTGATTCATTTCATGCTCGAGGATTCCAATTGGATACTGCCGGATCGCAATTCGATTCCGCACGACGTGCCTTTCTTTCAGAATTTCCGCACGCTGATGCCGGAAATCTGCCACAAGCACGGTGCGCTTGCCATCGGCGGAATGACGGCGCTTTTTCCCAGCCGCGCGGACGCGGGATTGAACGACCGTGCGTTGAAAGCGCTGAAACAAGACAAACAGAACGAAGCCAATTGCCTGATGGATGGTGCCTGGACAGGGCATCCCGATCAGAACGAGATCGCGGTGGCGCAATTCCCGTTTCCTAATCAAGTTGCGCGACGGCCGAAACTGCCAAATTCGCACCCAGATCTGCGGCCAATCCCGAAAGGCGTCGGCGTAACAACTTTGGCGGGGACGCGCGCGGCGGTGCGCATCGCAATTCGTTATCGCAACGGTGTGCTCAACGGAAACGGCGCGAGTTTGCTGGACGGCTACATGGAAGATCTGGCAACGGACCGCATTTACCGGCTGATGATTGCGCAGCGCGTGCTGCACAAAGTGAAGGTGCCGGGCGACGATGGCCAGCCGGTGGAGCACAGCACCACACTCGTTACGCGCATATTTGACGAGGAGCTCGCCAAGATCCAGCGCGATTTGCCTGCGGAAATCGACCGCCAAGCGGCACAGACGCTGCCCGAAGCGCGCCGCATGGCGGAAGAGTTGATTCTGCAGGGACGCCATTCGCCAATTTAGTCTTATCCGCGGAGGTGCGAGCCCATCTGCAGGATGGTGAGCATAGGCGTGCGCACGCCGGCGAACTTATCTCCGATCGGACCCCACAGAAACGCCAATCCCCAGCCGACTAAAAATAACGCGAAGAGCAAACCTCCATAGAATCTGATGTTCCCTTTGCTGGCGGCGATCCCGGAACGCGGAAGCAACTCGCGCAACTAAGGTATCAGCACGAGTGTGTACCGACGACACTTTGCGCAGACGCAGGAGTGTGCCGGACTGTGCCAAAGTTGACTCAAGAAAGGAAAAGAGGTTGCCGATAGTAAGGTTGTTATCAGCAGAGATTGCGACGAAAGCCACGCCGGGTTGGACGCGTTTCGAGAACGTGCCGAAGTGGTGCACCGCCGTTCTGGGAATCAGCGTGCATCCGTCGCGAGTGACACCTATTTACTCAATAAATTTGGCAGCAGTTGACGGCGCGCGGGCGCGCGATTGCCTCCCAGCAGTTCGGTTGTGGCAGCCCCGCGTGCTCGTGAATTGCAGCCCTATCCCGAGGCCAAAAGCTCATGAGCGATGAGATTGTTCGCGAGTTTCTCGTAGAGGGTAACGAGAATCTAGATACGCTGGACCGCGAACTGGTGCAGCTAGAGAAAGATCCGCAGAACCGCGCCACTCTGGCGAGCGTATTCCGCACGATTCACACGATCAAGGGCACCTGCGGATTCCTGGGGTTCACGAAGCTGGAAGCCGTGGCGCACGTCGGCGAAAACCTGCTAAGCCGCCTGCGCGACCTGGAACTACTGCTGAATCCGGATATCACGACGGCGCTGCTGCGCATGGTGGATGCGGTACGCCAGATGATGCAGAGCATTGAGGCAATCGGCAACGAGGGCGAGCGCAACGACGAAGCACTGATCAAGATGCTGACCAGAGTGCAGCAGGGCGGCTCGCTCGAAGAAGCTCCCGCCCCGGCATCGCCATCGGCGGCTCCATCCACCCCGCCGGCAGCACCGACGAAGCATGCGAAGTCGGCGCCTCCGACGGCAGAGGCGACGGTGGAGAACAAACACGCGCACGCGCCAAACTTGGCCGAGGCTCTTCCGCAGCAGGACGCCGCCGCAGCGGGGGACGGGGCCGTGAATGCGAAGAGAAAAGCTAAGAAAGACGCCAAGGAGGCGAAAGTCGTGCCCGTGGAAGCCGAAAAAGTGATGCATCCGGAAGAAAACGAAGCGCCGCAGCCGCAAGCTGCCAAGAGCGCGGGCGCGGGCGAAGGCGCCAGCCGCGGGAGCGTTGGCGATAGTTCCATACGTGTGGACGTGGTTCTACTGGACAAGCTAATGAACCTGGTCGGCGAGTTGGTGCTGGCGCGCAACCAGGTGTTGCAATTTTCGAATCTTGCGGAGGATCCGGCGATTGTGGCGCCGAGCCAGCGGCTCAACCTGATTACCACCGAGCTGCAAGAAGGCGTGATGAAGACGCGCATGCAGCCCATCGGAAATATTTGGAGCAAGTTTCCGCGCACCGTGCGCGACGTGGCGATGACTTGCGGCAAACAGGTGCGGATCGAGATGTTTGGGCAGGAAACGGAGTTGGACAAGACGATCATCGAGGCCATCAAAGATCCGTTGACGCACCTGGTGCGCAATTCCGTGGATCACGGAATTGAACGTCCGGAGGCGCGCGTGGCCGCGGGTAAACATGCGGAAGGCTGCGTGACGCTGCGCGCCTACCACGAGGGCGGGCAGGTGAACATCGAAATCAGCGACGATGGCGCGGGCCTGGACCAGGAAAAAATCCGGCGCAAGGCGGTGGAGCGGGGCCTTCTGACCGCGGAAAAAGCCGCGCAATTGAGCGAACGAGAAATACTCAACCTGATTTTCCTGCCGGGGTTTTCCACGGCGGACAAAATCACCAACGTATCCGGCCGCGGCGTGGGCATGGACGTGGTGAAAACCAATATCGAGAAAATCGGCGGCACGGTGGACGTGCAGTCAACTCCCGGCGTGGGAACCACGGTAAAGACGAAAATTCCCCTGACGCTCGCGATCATTCCTGGCTTGGTGGTGCGTTCCGGTGACAAACGCTTCGTGATTCCGCAGGTCAGCCTGATCGAACTGGTGCGCATTGATGGAGATCCGACGCGCACGGGAATTGAAATGGTGCACGGCGTTCCCGTGTATCGCTTGCGCGGAAGATTGCTGCCGCTGGTGTATCTGAATCGCGAGTTGAAGATCGAGGAATCAACGACAGACGGGGCCGGCAAACAGGAAGGTGTCAACAACATGGTGGTGCTGCAGGCGGACGGCCGGCAGTTCGGCCTGATCGTGGATGAAATCCGCGACACCGAAGAAATCGTGGTGAAGCCGCTGGACCGGCGATTGAAGGGGCTGAAGACGTTCGCCGGCGCGACCATCATGGGTGACGGGATGGTGGCGTTAATTCTGGACGTGCTGGGACTGGCGCAGCGCGCCAGCATCATTTCTGAAACTCATGACCGGGAGGCGTCCGGCGCAACCGTCGAAGGTAAGGAAGAGGGGATCGAAAAGCAGACGTTCCTGGTGTTCGCCGGCCCGGACGACGCACGCATGGCCGTGCCGTTGGGCGCGTTGGCCAGGCTAGAAGTGTTCCCGGCCGCGCTGGTGGAAAAATCTGGAACGGAATCCGTCATTCAATACCGTGGCAAAATTCTTCCGCTCGTTTTCCTGAAAGCCGTGATGCAGGAGCGGCGGTACGACGAGCGTCACCTAAAAGCCCTGAAAGCAGAAGCGGAAGCGGCGGCAGACGCGATACAGGTTCTGGTGTGCAACCACGAAGGACATGCGGTGGGCCTGGTGGTCGAGCGAATCGTGGACATTATCGAGGACCGCGCCGACGTCAAGTCCGCAGCGACCAGAACGGGCGTGCAGTATGCGGCGGTGATTCAGGAACGAGTGACCGAGATACTAAACTTGGAAGTAATTCTGAGTTCCGCGCCGGTTGTGCGCCAGCAGGTAGAAGAACACGTAAAGGTGGGCGACTAAGCCATGGCCAATACCCAGCAATTTTGCACGTTTTACCTGGAAAACTACTTTTTCGGAATCGAGCTGCTGAACGTGCAGGAAGTGCTGCTGCAACTCGAACTGACCGAAGTTCCGCTTGCGCCCTACGCCGTGCGCGGGCTGATGAATCTGCGCGGGCAAATCGTGATTGCCGTGGACCTGCGGCGGCAGCTCGGGCTGCTGGAGCGGCCGGCGGATAAACCGGCGATGAACGTGATCGTGCGTACGGGTGAGGATGCCGTGAGCTTGCTGGTGGATGAAATCGGCGACGTGGTGGAAGTGGGCGAGGACACGTTTGAGCCGCCGCCGGAAACGCTGCGCGGCAAGGTGCGCTCAGCGATTCTCGGAGTGCACAAGCTGGAAAAGCAGCTCATGCACGTGCTGGACACCGAGCGGGCATGTACGGTCGAGGAACGGCCAGTGGTTGCGCCACCTGAGCATTGATTTTTCTGAAACGGCCCTAGCTGGGATACGCGCTGATGGGACCTGTGAATCTCACAACTCTGGGGGAGAAATAAAATGAAACTGACGCTGGGAAAAAAGCTGGGGCTGGGATTTGGGGTGATTCTGGTACTGATGGTGGTCAGCGCGGGGCTCAGTTATCGCAAGCTGGCGGAGATTCGTTACACCGAGCATCAAATCCTGGAAGTGCGCGTTCCCACGATTGAGGCTCTCAAGGACCTGAATACCCACATGCAATACTCAGCCAGTAAGGCGCGTCACGGCATTCTCGCCGGAACGGACGCAACGAGACAAGCGGTTGCCGTTAAGAGCTTCGGATCGGGTTGGGACAAAATCGACAAAGACCTAGAAGCATTACAGGAAATCTCGCCCAAATGGGTGCTGCAGGATAACCGCGACAGGCTGGCCAAGATTAAGTCGGCACTGCCGAGCATCCACCAAGGTCAGCAGGCGCTGATCGCAGCCTCCGCCAGCGGGGAGCGTGACGCCGTCGTCAAGGCCGGTAATGAGTACGCCGACAAACTCACGCCCGAAGCGGACGCACTGAACGGCACTATCAATGATCTGTCAGTTTCGTTTGACGACCTATTGAAAGGCAGCGAAGCAAGCTTGGCTACGGCAAGCTCCGAGCTGATTTGGACAATGCTGTTGACGACACTGGCGGCGCTGGGAATCGGGGTGTTCGTGGCGATCTTCTTGAGCCGGAAAATCTCTGGCTCGGTTTCTTCGATTTTAGAGCAGGCCGACGCCATTGCCGATGGTGACTTGACGCGGGCAGACACGAAGCTGACCAGCGCGGACGAGCTGGGTGATCTAACCACGGCCGTCAACAAAATGCAGGCCAAACTGCGCGGAGTGATCGAGTCCATTGGCAGGAACGCGCAGCAAGTGGCCACGGCGAGCGAGGAATTCTCGGCGACCAGCCAGCAAATCTCCGCCAATTCCGAAGAGACTTCGGCGCAGGCCAATGTGGTTTCCGCCGCGACTGAAGAAATCAATCGCAACTTGCAGACGGTAGCGACCAGCACGGAAGAAATGAGCGCGAGTATCAGCGAGATCGCCAAGAACGCCAGCGAATCGGCCAAGGTGGCGGGCGAAGCGTTGCGCGCGGCAGTAGAGACGAACGCGACGGTGACCAAGCTGGGGGAATCCAGCGCGGAAATCGGGCAGGTCATCAAGGTGATTACTTCGATTGCGCAGCAGACCAATTTGCTGGCGTTGAACGCGACGATTGAAGCGGCACGAGCAGGAGAAGCGGGGAAGGGCTTTGCGGTGGTGGCGAACGAAGTGAAAGAACTAGCGAAACAGACGGCGAAAGCCACCGAAGACATCGGACAGCGGATTGGCGCGATTCAAACGGATGCCAAGAGCGCGGCGGAAGCGATCAAGACGATCAGCGGGATTATCGGGCAGGTGAACGATATTGCTTCGACGATCGCGACGGCGGTGGAGGAGCAATCGGCGACGACTTCGGAGATGTCGCGAAACGTAACGGAGGCGGCGAAGGGATCGGGCGAAGTGGCTAAGAACATTACGGGAGTGGCGACGGCGGCGCAGAGCACGACGGCGGGAGCAGGAGATTCTCAGAAAGCTGCGCAGCAGTTGGCGAAAATGTCCAGCGAACTGCGGGAGCTGGTAGGTCAGTTCAAGACGGAGTCCAACGGCCACGCGCGGCGCGCCGCCTAACTAGGAATGGGCAGAAATAGCTCGCAATTGCTTAAAAGGATTCATGCCGCCGATTCGCATCCTCATTGTTGACGACTCCACAGTCATCCGCAAAGTCCTGTGCGACGGGCTGGCAGGCGATGCAGCGCTGGAAGTAGTGGGAACTGCGGCCAACGGACGCATCGCGCTCGCCAAAATTCCGCAGTTGCATCCCGACCTCGTCACACTTGACGTCGAAATGCCGGAAATGAACGGGCTGGAAACGCTGGCGGCGATCCGCAAGATCTATCCCAAGCTGCCGGTCATTATGTTCAGCACGCTGACCGAACGTGGGGCGTCCACCACGCTGGACGCACTGGCGCTGGGCGCGAGCGACTATGTAACCAAGCCGAGCAACACGGGCAGCTTGGACGTGACGTTGCGCCAACTGCGCGCGCAGCTGATTCCAAAAATCAAGGCGCTTTGCGAGGTGCGGGCGATTCCGCCGGTCGCGCCTATCGCGCGGATCGCGAGCCCGCGGCCGGCCACGCCGCGCCTTGCGGCGGATTTCAGCCGCATTGAGGTGCTGGCCATCGGGACATCCACGGGCGGGCCCAATGCGCTGGCCGATCTGTTGCCGGGAATCCCGGCAAGCTTTCCTGTGCCCATAGTGATCACGCAGCATATGCCGGCGTTGTTTACACGCTTGCTGGCGGGCCGGCTGAACTCCCGCTCCGGGTTGACCATTCGCGAGGGCGTGGCGGGAGAAGTTTTGCGGCCGGGAGAAGCGTGGATTGCGCCGGGAGACTTCCACATGACGGTGGAGAGAAAAGGCGCATCGGTGGTGCTCGCACTGGACCAGAACCAGCCGGAAAACTATTGCCGGCCGGCGGTGGATCCGATGTTCCGTTCGGTTGCGAAGGTGTTTGGAGCCAGCGCGCTTGCGGTCGTCTTGACCGGAATGGGCAGCGACGGCACTAACGGCGCACAGCATATAAAAGAAAGAGGCGGCCAAGTGCTGGCGCAAGATCAAGCGAGTTCGGTGGTGTGGGGCATGCCGGGGCAGATCGTCGCGTCGGGACTGGCGGACGCGACCTATCCGCTGGGTTCGATGGCCGCGGAAATCGGCCGGCGTGTGGCGATGAAAAGAAATTCGCCCGCATCTGCCGAGTTCACTGGCAGCGCCGTCGCGAGGAAACTCGTAACCTCGCAAAAGCAGTGAGCGCGCGAGGGCGCGAGCGGCCGGACAGGTCTATTTTGTTTCTAGACGGAAAGTTTTGAAGGACTGATTGCGATGAGCACAAACACCGTGGTCGTACCAAATCAGGGAGCAACGGACGCCGATTTGGCGGATCCGGCGCTCTTGAAACTGCGTGATTTGATTTACAGCATTTCCGGGATTTTTCACGCGGAAAACAAATTCTATCTGCTGGCGCTGCGCTCGCGACGCCGCATGAAGGAGCTCGGTTCCAACACTTTCGCCGACTACTTCGAGCGGCTCACCGCGCGCGCCAACCGCGACGTGGAAATGCGCAATCTTCTGAATGAAATCACCATTGGAGAGACGTACTTCTTTCGCGGGCAGCCCACGATAGACGCGGTGAGCAAAATCATATTCCCGAAGATTGTAGCGCTGCCCGGCAAGCAAGCCGTGAAGAGAGTACGTGTATGGAGCGCGGGCTGCTCGACCGGAGAAGAATCCTATACGCTCTCGATTCTTTTTCTGGAGCAGATCGCGCCCAAGTTCAAGGACTGGAAACTCGAGATAGTGGCCACCGACTTGAACGACGATTCACTGGTGAAATGCCGCGAGGGGTTGTACGCCGAATACTCCGTGCGGAACCTTAGCCCGCAAATGCGCGACAAATACTTCACGCAAGAGGGCAAAAGCTACCGAATTAAGGACGTGGTGCGCGCACCGATAAAGTTCGACCGGCTGAATCTGCAAGACCAAACGAAAATGTTGTTCATGAAGGGATTCGATCTAGTCTTTTGCGCCAACGTGCTGATCTATTTCGATAGCGCTGCCAAGAAAAGGACCGTGGAACATTTTTACAACGGCTTGGTCCCGGGCGGCCATTTCTTTCTGGGCGAGTGTGAAACTCTGTTCGGGATTTACGACCAGTTTCGACTGGTGCATTTTCCGGGCAGCACCGGATACTACAAACCCCTTCCGGGCGAAGACGCCGGAGGCAAAAAGTGAATCCCGAGACGAGCAAGATGTTGCAACGCAGAGTCAGCGAGCTGGGGAGCTTGCCGGTGATGCCTTCGATCCTGCAATCGCTAGGAACGTGCCTGAGCGCCAGCCCGGGCGACATGAATATTGACCGCATCGTGGAGCTGATTTCGTACGACAAATCGCTCGCGGCACAATGCCTGCGCGTTGCGAATTCCGCGATGTTTACGCGAAGAACCGAAGTGGAATCCATCCGCCAGGCTGTGCTGGCGCTGGGAATCCAGCGCGTTCGGGACATCGTCTACTCCTGCAGTCTGCCCAAGCTTTTTTCCGGCGCGCAGAACGGGATGGCGCACGCGACATTTTGGCGGCACGCGCTGGGAACGGCGCTGGTGAGCCAGAATCTGGCGCAGCGATTGAAAGTCGCGGATATCGAGAAGCTGTACCTTGCCGGGCTGTTATGCGACATAGGAATCTTGGTCAATTCGTTGCTCTACCCGGAGGAATTTAAACGCGTTCTGGCGCAGGCGGAAGCTTCCGAGACACCGCTGTGCGAAGTAGAGCAGGAGATTCTCGGTTTCACGCATTGCGAGAGCGGCCGCGTCCTGGCGGACATCTGGAAGCTGCCCCCGGACATTTCCGAGGCGATCGAGTTTCATCATCATCCTATCGGTCATCAAGAAGGCCTGGAAATGACTTGCGTGGTTTATCTGGCGGACCTGTTGTGCCGCTTGCGAGGACTCGGATACGGGTACTACGAGGCGCGGGAATTCGACCTGGCTGCGGAAGCTCCGTGGGAGGTGCTGAAGAAAAAACACCCCGATACCGCGGCGGGGCTGGACATGGCGCGATTTACGATCGAGCTGGATCAGTACGGAGTGGAAGTGCAAAAGATGGTGGATTCGATTTTTTCCAACGGCAGTGGTCCACACTGAGTGCGGGAACGACGCGCCAGTGCGTATTTGCGCGCTTGCGTGCATGCGAAGCGATACTTAAGCCGGCCAACTATTTTTACGCAGTCCGCATGTCTGCTGGATGAAAGTCGCAGGCGTAAGTCCTGTCCATCCTTATATTTGCGATACCTGATAAAGAAACTTGCCTCCGTTTGACAGTCGGTGAAACGCTCTCTGCTCTTGCATCACTATTATTAAGCAGTAAAGTACCTCGCAAACACAAAGCGACAGGGGATCCGTAGCGGCCTGTGCATGAACGGGTGCGCGCGAAGCCCCGCGCCCAAGGAGGATCTACCATGCCAGGACATCACTATGGATGGGTTCGCGATTTGCCCGATCAACGGGATTTCTTATACTCCGCGCCTGTGGCGAATATGGCGGCGCTCCCGTCGAGCGTGGATCTGCGGCCAGACTGCCCTAAGACGGTGTACGACCAAGGACAATTGGGCAGTTGTACCGCGAACGCGATCGCCGGAGCGTTGGAATTCGATCGGATTAAGGAGGGGCTGCAGGACTTCGTCCCTTCACGGTTATTTATCTATTACAACGAACGAGTGATGGAAGGCACGGTGAGCACCGACAGCGGAGCGCAGATACGTGACGGCATCAAGAGCGTCGGCAGTATTGGCGCGCCGCCGGAAACCGATTGGCCGTACAACATCGCGGAATTTGCTGTGAAGCCGTCGCAAAAGGCTTTCACAGACGCGCCGCTGGACAAAGCGGTGCAATACCAGAGCGTGCCGCAGGTGCTTGCGCAGATGAAGGGATGCCTTGCTTCGGGATATCCGTTCGTCTACGGTTTCACGGTGTATCAGAGCTTCGAGAGCCCGCAAGTGGCAAAGACGGGCATCGTGCCCATGCCAGCCAGCAGCGAAAAAGTTCTGGGAGGCCATGCGGTGCTGGCTGCGGGGTATGACGACAGCTCGCAGCGGTTTATCGTGCGGAACTCCTGGGGGCCCGGCTGGGGCATGGCGGGCTATTTCACCGTCCCGTATGCGTATTTGACGGACGCCAACTTGTCGGATGATTTCTGGACGATCCGATTGGTCGCAAAGGCGGCTGCGCACGCCGGTACCGAAAAGTCGAAGACAGTGGGTTCACGTTGAGCCGAACGGAACCGTCTGATCACGCTTGATCACAAAAAATCGCGGCGGTTCACGACGGTGGATGTGCCGCGTCTTTGGAAGTCTCTGTGACGCGGACCAAGACCGAAAAGGTGCGTGCGGCTGTGGCCGCACGCGCCCACGGCCGGTCGTATTCGAAGACCAATTCCGTGGTACCTGGCTCGTCGGCGCGGAAATCCCAGCGATGCTGTGCCGTACCACCTAGCGCCGCGCTTTGTGCGTTTGTGTCGTCGGCCAGCGGTGAAAGGATGTGTTGGCTGGAGGTGCGCAAACTCCAGCGAAAGCCAGCGGTGCGAACTTCGGGAAGTGTGACGCGCAGTGTTTGGCCGCGCTGGAGTTCGACTTGTTGACCGTTCTGGTGTTCGCCTACTTCGACGATATCACTCATGGTATTGCTCGGAACGTTCGCGACTATCCTCCGAACTACTTCACTGTACTCCTAAATGTGTGCGGCATCAGCCAGCGAGCGGCGTTCGATACCGTAGTTCCATCCCATGGTATAAACCTCCGGGGGTTCTTGAATGAAAATGTCGAGTCGAGCTGGAGCATTGGTGTTGTGCGCGTTGTGGTCTTTGCTCGGGATGGCGCAAGCGGCGCCGGCGCAGACCGCTGATCGGGTGATCGTCGATACCGATCCGGGGACGGACGATGCGCTGGCAATTCTGTTGGCGTTGCGATCGCCGGAGCTGCGTGTGGAGGCGCTGACGGTCGTCGCCGGAAATGTGACCGCTGCGGTGGGACTTGAAAATGCGCTGAAGATCGTTTCGCTGGCGGGGCGATGCGATCTGCCGGTGGCCGAGGGCGCGCAGCGGCCGCTGCACGCGAAACTCAACATCGAACCGTTCTGGAATGGGCCAGGCGGCCTGGGCGGCGCTGAATTGCCGCCGGCGCAGTGCAAGGCCGATCCGCGTTTTGGTCCCGACGTGATCATTGATTTAGTGCACAAATATCCGCATGAGATCACCATCATTGGAGTCGGGCCGGAAACCAACCTGGCACTGGCGATTTTGAAGGACCCGACGATTGTGCCACTGGTGAAGCGCGTGGTTTTGATGGCCGGTTCGATCTCCGGTGGCAATGTGAATGGCGCGGCGGAATTCAACGTGTATTGCGATCCCGATGCAGCGGACTTGGTGTTTCGCGCCGGATGGCCGGTGACGATGGTTGGCTTGGACGTGACGGAAATTACGCTGATCAGCAGCGCCCAAGTTGACGAGATCGAGCGCAGCGGCGGCGCGGAAGCGAAATTTGCCGCGGTGGTGGCGCGCTTTCAGGTGAGTTTATATCAAGGCACGGGATTCCGCGGGGGAGCAATCCATGATGCGCTGGCAGTGGGGGCAGCGATTGATCCTTCGTTTTTCAAACTGCGCACGATGCGCATTGATGTGGAGACCGAGGGTCGCATCGCGCGCGGAGAAACGGTGGCGAACCGACTCGGAACTGTGGACCATGTGGTGGACAAGGGCGATCACCTGGAAACCGTCGGGGTGGATGAAGTGAAGCCCAACGCGCAGGTGGCCGTCGGCATCGATGCCGAGCGGTTTTTGAAATTATTCATAACTCGATTGAGCGGGAGCGGGGCGGCGATCGCGGGCAGCCATCCGTAACTGCTTGTCATATTTGCCGGAGGTGGCGTTTTATGCCGCCGACGAACGCTTCTTCCTCGGCTTGTGCGGCGTTCGGGATTGCGATCTCGCTCCAAGAGTGGGTTTCCCTGCGCGGCTGAACTTTCGCGCCAAGTGCTGAATGGAGACCGCCAACAGCAGGATGACGACCGGATCAATGGGCAGGCGATAGCGTGGCAACGCGAGCGTGAGGTAGTAGACCCAGGGATAGACGAGAGGGAATGCGGCGACGGGGACGGCGAAAGGGCTGCGCTGACGGAACAGGATGATGATCCCGCAGAGCGTGCTAAGCGCCGCGACGAGATTGAACGCCAGGACTGCACGGAACCGAAGCGAGGGCGTGCCGAGAAAATCCTCCTGCGGATAGGGAGTGCCGCCCGACCAGATCGAAATCGCGCGATAGGTGATCAGGTGGGCTTCGCGGGCGGGATGCGAAAGAATGTAGGCGATGGCTTCTTGTTTTTTCTGCTGCATGTAGGCGATTTCACCCAACGAGATATATTTTTCGCGCTCGGGGGCGTTGTAGATGGGATGCAGATCGCCGCGGAAGATGTCCTGCGTCTGATCGTTATTGCCTAACCAGAGCTGCAATCCCAGGACGGAGCGCAGCGGGACGAATTGGTGGAAGACGCGGTAGTTGCGGACGGTCCACGGAACGCAACAGAGGATGATGATGGCGACGGCGGCCGCGGCCGGCTTGAGCCACTCGAGTTTTTCTCGCCGCGCGCGGTACACCAGCCAGCCGGCGAGAAACGGGAACAGTCCGGCGATGGTCGCGTTGAACATCAGCGCGACGCCCCAGAGCAAACCGTAGGCGCACCAATTCCTCACGCGATGCGACTGGGATTCCGCGAGTTCGAGCGTGGCCCAGACAATCGCGGCGGCTAGCAGCGCGGAAATGGATGCGTCCCACATGCTTTCCACCGGTATCAGGATTGCGTTGGGGAAAATTGCCCAGAGCCACGCGGCTCCGGCGGCGAGACCGATTCCGCCGATGCGTTTGCCCACGTAATAAATCGGAAGGCAGGTTAGGGTGCAGCAGGTGATGTTGACCAGCACCGTCGCTGCCCACGCGTGAAAGGTGTAAGCGCCGAACAGGCGAAAGATTGCAGCGAGCAGCAGGGGAAAAAGCGGCGTCATCCACGCGGTTGGTCCGGTGTCCACGCGAAAGGGCGAGCTGAAACCGTGGCCGGTGGCGAGGGAGTGCGCGATGTTGCCGGACTCAAAAAGAAAGGGGATGACGCTGACGCCCTGGCGCGGATGAATGTGCTGGAATTGCCACATGTAGCCGAGGCGAATGGCGAGCGCGACGAGCATGATTAGCCAGAGCGACGTGGCCGCGGTGCGAACCACATTTGTTAGCGTGCGTGGCATGCTCGGGAAGCGTTACATTCCTTGGGCTTGGACGCAAGGCCGGTACGGTTGGGTGCGGAGGCGCGACGTGCCGTCAACGCGCTGCGCGATGCGGATTGCTACGCTGCTTCCATAGTGGCGCCTCGATTTGTGATAGCTTCTGAGTTAGCAATCATGGCCAAGAAGAAGAAAGACCGGCTGCGGGTGCACAAGGAAGCGCGCAGGCTCGCGCGGCTGGGTGTGGGCATGCCTCCGACGGAACGCACGATCCCCGACAAACGGCAGAAAGCGCCGAAGCACAAGAAGAGATTAATGAGTCCGGAATAGAATTACATCGCGCTACTCCGGTGGTGCGCGCCATTTCGGAACTGGCGGCGCTTGCGCTGCTTCGTTGTGGTACTTCCTGCCAGCCGTTTACGATTGCACCTTCCGCTAAATTCAGTCCTGCCAGCGAGATCACTTTTCAACAGGCAATTTCGTGCGGTGCGCGAACCGGAACAGCGCGTGCCATACGCATTGCATGAAAATTATTCGAAGTTGGCCGCGATGTTCGGTCGCGGTGCTTGGTCTGCTTATATTCTTCGTGGCGGCGCAACCTGCGGCGCGTGCGCAGATTGTTCCGGTAAGTTTGGTGCACGGCCCAGCGGAAGACTCCAAAGTTCCGAGTGGGGTGACATTAGCGTCGTTGCCGCCGCTGCTGCGTAGCGAACCGCGCAGGGCGGTGATACACGCGTTGCCGAAAACATTCTTCGTATTGAGCGCGGGAGTGTACACGGCCGCTGGGCTCGACATGCAACGATCGGAATCTATGCTGCCGGATTTCGACGAGAGGGATCCTATCGTGCGTCCATTTCTGCGGCTGCCTGCGCCGGCGTACTACGCTTCCGCGACTTTATTCGCGACAGGAATCAACTTTTTAGGAGCGAAGATGGTGCGGTCGGAGCGCTGGCACAAAATCTGGTGGATTCCACAGATAGGTTCGATGGCGGGGAACCTGGCGGGATATGGATACACGCGGGCGCATCCGGGGTCGCATTGATACGGCGCATTGTGCACCGGCGGGTGGCATGCACCGATGTGTAAATCGGAGCTCGTAGATTTCAGTTATTAGTTATGAAATTAAAAGGTTCAGACCGAACCTAGTTTTTGGAGCCTCAGCCGGGCTTGAAATCTGGGATTACTTCGCCGGGTTTGAAGAACGATGTGGGCGGCGCACTGGAGGCTGCTGCCACTGCGGCGGCCATTCGTTCGAGGTCTTTTTTTGCGAAGCCGACAGAGCTTTCTTGGATTTTTCCATCCTGAGCGATCAGGAAAACGGTGGGGACGTTGGTGATGCCGTACTGGTTGGAGACGGGGTAGCCGTTTTCATCAATCAGGGTGGGGAATTCGACATCGAATTCCTGGAGGAATTCGCGGGTGTCCCGGGCGTCGTCTTGCGAAATGCCCCAGAGTGTGAATTTCTCGCCAGCGTAGGATTCGTGGAGACGCTCGAGAAACGGGGCGGTGAACTGGCACGTGGGGCAGCTCACTTTGAAAAATGCGGCCACCACGGGGCCTTTTTTCAGCGCGTCGGCAAGGCTCGATTTTTTGCCGTCTGTGCTTTGGAGAATGAATGCCGGAGCTTTGGCGCCGGCTGGTAATGCCGCCATCTTGCTTCCTCCCAAAAACTCGCGCATGCGCCGTTTCAGGCTCACGAGCTGATTCTACCCCTGGTTCATGTGATGCTTCGGTTCGCTCGCGGACTCAGGCACGAATGCGACAACCACAAGCCGGTTCCGCGGGCGACAAACCGGCTCCAACGACTGCCCGGTCCCACAAAACGGTACCGGCCGCTACAGAGCCAAAAGCGAGCTCAAACCTGTTCAGCTGAAGCTGGCCGCTACAAAATCAAAAGCAACGGCAAAGGCGCGCGCCTGAAAAGCAAAAGCAGGCGGCCACTACAAGGTCAAATTCGACGGCCAAAATCTGGCAAGGTGCTGACGTAGGGGCGGGTCTTAGACCCGCCCCTACAGATTCCCGTCCCTCACGCAGTAGCGAAGGCTGTGCACGGTGGCGGAGCGGCGCTAGTGAATGTTGCGGGTTTTTTTGCCGACATAATCCATCAGCAGGTATTGGCCGAGGGTGTAGGGGGTCGTGAAATATGCTTTGCCGCGGCAAAGCTCAGTCACTTTCTGGACGAAGTGGACCAGGCTGTAGTCGCTGGAGAGCATGAAGGTATTGATCAAAATTCCAGCGCGTTTGCACTTTGCGACTTCTTCGAGAGTTTGCGTGACGACCAGGGGGTCGAGGCCGAAGGCATTTTTGTAGATGCGGCCGTCTTCCAGCGTTAGCGCGGACGGCTTGCCGTCGGTGATCATCACAATTTGGCGCATATCTTTTTTCTGGCGCGACAAAATGCGTTGAGCCAGGCGGAGGCCTTCACGCGTATTCGTGTAGTAGGGACCCACCTGCACGCGAGCGAGTTTGCCGAGAGGAATTTCCTCGGCGCTATCGTGGAAGAGCACACAGTGCAGGGAATCGCCCGGATATTGCGTGCGAATCAAGTGCGAGAGCGCCAGAGCCACGCGTTTCGCGGGCGTGAAGCGATCTTCGCCGTAGAGAATCATGCTGTGGCTGCAATCGAGCATCAGCACCGTGGCGCAGGAACTGTGATATTCGCACTGGTGGACCATCAGGTCGGGATAATCCAGCTCGATGGGAATTTGCGCGCCGTTGCGTTGCACGGCGTTGAAAAGGGTGCCGCTGATGTCCATGTTCAGCGTGTCGCCGAATTCGTACTGTTTCGAAGTGCCGCCGGATTCGACGCCGGTGGCGAGGTCGCGGGTATCGTGTCGGCCGAAGCTGCTCTTGCCGAGTGACGCGAGCAAATCTTTCAGGGTCTTGAATCCGAGCAAGTCGAGCGCTTTATCCGTGATTTCAAAGCGGGCTTCCACATTGGGTTGCGCTTGGCCCGCTTGGCCGCCGGGAGTTTGCGAAGGAGGCGGCGTGATCTGCGCGGGTTGATTGGGGCGCGAGATGAAGCCTTCTTCCTCCATGCGCTGGATAATTTGCTCGATTACTTCGCTGAGCTGGGGATTTTCAGAGAGATTGGGGTTGTTGAGCATCTGCTCCATCAGTTCGGGCGGGAGCAGTTCGCCTTCTTGGAGGGCGCGCAGGATGGCTTCACGCAACTCGTCCATCATTTTTTCGCGCGAGCGTTCGGGATCCATTTCGTAGATGCCGAATTGCGATTCGTAGCCGCTCTGCAGGAAGAAATCGGAGAGGCGGCTCATCAGCTCCTGAAGATCGATATCTTCAGCGGCGTCGGGCGCGTATTTTGAATATTTCGTGTATTTCATTTAGTGCGATGCCTCGGGACAATTCCGCAAATGGCAGATCCCCCGCTGCGCTCGGGATGACAGTTGCCGGACCGGTGCGCTCAGTTAAACTGGCGGCGCGGCGTTCGGCCGGACGGTTCGCGTGGATCGCGGGGCTCAGGGGTTTTGCGCGCGTCGGCGAAATAACCGCGTTCTTCGCTGCGATTGATGCGCTTGTGCGCCCACAGGCCCTCTAGGATGAATTCCGCCGCGCTGGTGACGATCGCGGCGTCGTCCTTCTGGCTGACTTCGAGCACGCTTAGGTTGTCGAACAGCCCTTGGATCTTTTTCAGCTGCGCCAGAACCTCGGAACTGGAAGCGTTCGCGGGAACTTTCAGTTCGCCGCCCAATTCGAACCACTGAATCACGGGCTGCATGTTGGCTCCGGTGAAATATTGCGTGTAGGTCTTGCCGACAGCGGCGCGAATCAGCTCGCGGGCAATGTTTTCGGCGCCGCGCAGTTCACCTTCATATTCCAGCTCGAATTTTCCGGTCATGGATGGTATTGCAGCGTACACATCGGCGACGCGCGCGACGACAGCCGAATCGCGGTTGCGCACGGCACGTTGCTCGGCGCTGCTGAGCACATTTTCCAGCGTGCTGATGGGCAGGCGCTGGCTGACGCCGGAACGGCGATCCACGCGCTTGTCCTCGCGGGCTTGAAACGCCACTTCTTCGACGATTTCGCGGATATACTGCGGCATTTCGACGCGCTTTTTCTGATCGCGCTTGGTCCAGGATTCCTGCGAGGTAATGGACATGCCTTCGGCAACCGTCGCGGGATAGTGAGTGCGAATTTCGGAGCCGATGCGGTCTTTCAGCGGCGTAATGATTTTCCCGCGCGCGGTGTAATCCTCCGGGTTGGCGGTGAAGACCAGCAGAACGTCCAGCGCCATGCGCACCGGGTAGCCCTTAATCTGGATGTCACCTTCCTGCATGATATTGAATAGGCCTACCTGAATTTTTCCAGAAAGGTCCGGAAGCTCGTTGATGCCGAAGATGCCGCGATTGGCGCGCGGCAGCAATCCGTAATGAATCGTCAGTTCATTGGAAAGATTGTGGCCGCTGCGCGCGGCTTTGATGGGGTCCACGTCACCGATCATGTCCGCGATAGTGACGTCGGGAGTAGCGAGTTTTTCTACGTAACGATGCTCGCGCGCGAGCCAGGCGATCGGAGTGGCGTCACCTTCGGCGGCAAGGCGCTCGCGGCACGCGCGGCAAATCGGGGTGTAGGGATTGTCGTGAATCTCGCAGCCCTCGACCACCGGAATTTGTGCGTCCATGAATCCAACCAGGCCGCGCAGGATGCGCGACTTCGCCTGGCCGCGCAGGCCGAGCAGAATAAAATGATGGCGCGAGAGGATAGCGTTGACAATCTGCGGCAAAACCGTGTCGTCGTAGCCATGCACACCGGCGAAAAGCTCTTCGCCTCTTTCCAGTTTGCACAGCAGATTTTCGCGCAGTTCCTGGCGGACGCTTCGCTGAGCAACTCGTTCTTCGGACCACTGACTGCGGCGAAGCTCACCGAGGGATTTCGGCAGTGAATTCATGAGGCCCCACTTATAAATAAAGTGCCGCGGCGCTCGTCAGCATGAGCGTCTCAACACCATTATAGAGGAAGCGGGGCTGCGGGGATACTTTCCTTTCGAAGAGCTAATTTAGGCCGTGGCCATTGCCTGCGGCGCTGCGGCGCGCTTGATGCAGATGGTCCAGGCGGGGCAGCATGTCGTTCAATCGCGCAATCAAAAAGCTGCGGCGGTCGGGCTCGGCGCGGATTTCCAGCAGGGCCTGTTTTTCCTCGAGTTCAAGCGGCAGGCGTGCGGCCATCTGAAAGGAAAGCGGCCAGGGCGATTCGATGCCGGAAGTTACCCACAGCTGGCCATAGATAAGCGTGTGGCACTCCTGAAATAGTCCGAGGAGTGCGCCCTCTTCCTGGTGACGCATGGATTCGTGCCGCGCTACCGGGTGGTCGGGCAGAAATTCGACCATCGCCTCGTGATAATCCTTTTCGTGGAGCAGGTTCAGGGCACGGAAAATTGTGCGGCCCTGGGTGAGGATGTCCATCCGGCCGTCGTCGTAATCCTTCAGTTTCCGCGTAATAGCGGCGGTACAGCCGACCGTGGCGACGCCTTTTTCGCCGGCGAGAATCACTCCGAATTCCAGATTGTGGCGGAGGCAATGCAGAATCATTAGCTTGTAGCGCGGCTCGAAAATGTGCAGCGGGAGCGTGGCTCCGGGGTAAAGGACGACGTTGAGAGGGAATAGCGGTATGCGGGAGTCGGTCATGATGTTCTAGTCCGTGTCTGGGCAGAAGTGAACTGTTAACCGGAACTGAAACTAGCGCAGCAGCGCCAGGGCCGCTTGCATTTCATCGCGCGCGTGCATGTCGCCGGCATTTTGAGCGACCAGGATGCCGTCGGATAATAGTTTGCGCGCTTGTTCCAGCTGGCCGATGCGGGAAAGATGCTGGCCAAATTGGAAGTAGCCCGCGACGTATTTCGGATTCGCTTCCAGCAACTTCTGGAAGTGAGTTGTGGCGGCGTCATTGTCACCGAGTTTCATGCACTCCAGCGCTAGCCCGTAACGCGCGAACGCGTCGGTGGGTTTTTCGGCGACAAACTGCTCGAGAATTTCGCGGCGCGGCTTCTGTGTTTGGGTCATAGGTTGAAAACGCGTATTATAGCGGGCTTGAGCGTGCGCGCCAAGCGTGCACATTTTGCCGTGAAGGGTCACTGAACGAAGAAACGGACGGGTCGAACGAAAAGAATGCCCAACAACTCTAAGGGCCACAAGAAAGAGCTCCGCAAGGCGCCGGTAGGTGCTGTTTCAGGCGCTCCTTCGATGCCGGGCAAGCCGGTCAGCGCATCGGTGTCAGAGATCGTGGAAATCGTGTTGCCGAACGATGCCAATTTGCTCGGCAACATGCTCGGCGGGCGCGTGATGCATTTGATTGACATCGCCGGAGCGCTCGCGGCGAATCGCCATTCGAACAGTCATGTGGTGACAGCCTCCGTGGATTATCTGGATTTTCGGTTTCCCATTCACGTGGGCGAATGGATCGTGCTGAAGTCCAGCGTCAACCGCGTGTTCCACACTTCGATGGAAGTGGGCGTGAAGGTGTTCGCGGAAAATATTCTTACGGGCGAGAGGCGGCACACGAGTACCGCGTATGTGACGTTTGTGGCGCTGGATACGAACCAGCAGCCGCACACCGTGCCGCCGCTGATTTTGAAAACTGAGGACGAGCGGAGGCGTTACCGCGAAGCCGGGGAGCGGCGCCGGATGCGTTTGGCGATGCGGCACAAGACGCCGCTGTTGGGTGAGTAGCGTTTCAAGATATTGCGCGGATTATCGCGCGCTTTGCAGATACTTGCCGACCGCTTCCGCGGTTTGAAAGCCGGTCTCGACGCATTTTCCGATGGCCGGACCTTCCAAGTAATTTCCCGCGAAAAAGAGTCCGGGCGAAGCGCGCTCCGCATCGCGAATCGATTCAACGATGTGGCCGTGGCCCAGATTGTATTGCGGCAGGGCGCGCGGATACTTCCAGACGGCGACTTCGACGGGCGGCCCCGTGATTCCCAGGATGCGCGCATTTTCTTCGGTGACGATTGCCGCGATATTTTCTTCGTGCAGCCGAATGACGTCCGGATCGGTGGCGCCGCCGATGAAGCTGGTGATCGTCACGCTGCCTTCGTGCGCTCGTCCGGGGAAGAGCGAAGAATTCCACACGGTGCCCAGCGTACGCACTTTTTCGCCGCGCGGGACCAGGAAGCCGAAACCTTCGAGCGGATCTCCCACTTGCTGGCGGTAATAGCTGGAAGCTACGACCGCTACCGGCGCGTAGGCGATCCCCGAGAGCGTTTGCGCCAGAGGCGGGGAGAACGATTCGAGCACGTGCGCTGCCGCGTAGGCAGGAGTCGCCATCACTACCGCGCCAGCGTGAGCAGAGAGTTCTTGCCCATTACGCACGACGCGAATTTCGCGCGCTGCACCGCCGGCGGAAGGCTGGGCGGAGAAAGTCGCTGACACCGCGCGCGTTTCGTACTGCAACGAGTCACCGAGTTTTTCGGCCAGCGCGCGCGGCAGCGTGGCCACTCCATGCGCAAAGGAACACAGCGGCGGGGCGCTCGTGCGCTGCTCTTTAGGAGCTCGCGACTTTATGGCGCCGCGCAGCACGCTGCCGTACTCGCGTTCCCATTCGTCGAGAGTAGGGAAGGCGGCCTTGAGGCTTAATTTTTCCGGGTCTCCGGCGTATACGCCGGAAACGAAAGGCGCGACGAGATATTCGAGAATCTCGTGGCCGAATTTACGTCTGACGAATGCCGCGACGGATTCTTCCTCAGTTGGTGGTTGAGATTTCTTGAACGGCTCGGAAGCAATTTTCCAGCGCGAGAGGGGATTGAGCAACGTCGAGGTCAACAGCGCCTGCGGCGACATGGGGACTTTGCGCAGGCGGCCATGCAGCAGGACGTAACGCGGCGCGCGCGGATCGGCCTTCTGCAGTTGAGATTCGAGACCCAGCTCGCGAATCAGGTCGAGCAGTGCGGGCGTGCCTTGAAAGCTTTGCGGCCCGGCTTCAAAAAGGAGGCCGTCCTTTTCTACGGAATCGATCAGGCCGCCGGCCGCGGAATTCGATTCATAAACCGTGACGTCGACGCCCTGCTGTTGCAGGCGATGCGCGCAGGCCAAGCCGGAAATTCCAGCGCCGATGACGGCTACTTTTGCGGAATTGTTCATGAGCGCGGCATTTCAGAGGGTCTTCGAGAAAAGCGGCTTGTGGTCCATTTGCTGTTCGTGCAGATAACGGTCGAAAGCCATGGCGACATTGCGAATGAAAATACGGCCGAGTGGCGTGACGCGAATTTCGGCGGAATCGAGTACCACAAGACCCTCGTCGCGCGCTACTTCGAGGCGCTGAAGTTCGGGCGCGAAGTATTCATCGAAATTGACGGAAAATTCCTGCTCGATTTCGTGTTTGGGGATCACGGTATGGCAGAGCAGGCGGCCGATCACCGCGCGGCGCAGCAGGTCGTCCGACGACAGGCGATAGCCGCGCATAGTGGCGATGCCGCGTATGGCAATGGTTTCCTGATACGCCGGAACTTCGCGGCGATTCTGCGCGTAGGCAGCGCCGATGGAACTGATCGCGCTGACGCCCATGCCGTAAAGGTCCGCGCCTGCTTTCGTGGTATAGCCCTGAAAATTGCGGTGCAGCGTGCGATTTTTCTGCGCGACGGCCAGCTCATCGCCGGGACGCGCGAAGTGGTCCATGCCGATATAAAGGTAGCCAGCGCCGAGAAAACGTTCGAGGCCGGCGCGGAAGATGCGGAATTTTTCCATTCCTTCGGGCAAGTGCTCTGCAAAAGAGCCTTGCTGCTTTTTCAGCCAGGGCACGTGGGCGTAGCTGAACATGGCGACGCGATCCGGCGCGAGCGTCAAAGTCTTGTCTATTGTGTCCTTGAAGCTTTCTGCGGTTTGGTAGGGCAGGCCGTAGATCAGGTCCACGTTCAGGCTTTCGAAGCCGAGTTCGCGGGCGGCGACGATCAAATCGCGCGTCATTTCGTAGGGCTGCACGCGGTGAATCGTTTCCTGCACTCTCGGCTGGAAATCCTGAATGCCCATGCTCAGGCGGTTGAATCCCATGCGGCGCAACGATTCCAGATGCGCGCGATTGGTGACGCGCGGATCGATTTCGATGCCGATTTCCGCATCCGGCGCGAAGGAAAAACGCTGGCGCGCGTGGCCGAAAAGGTCTTCCATCTGCGCCGGAGTGAGATAGGTGGGTGTGCCGCCGCCCCAGTGAAATTGAATCACCGGGCGATTCTTCGAGACGCGCTGGCTGACGTGCTCGATCTCGCGTTTGAGGGCCTCGAGGTAGGGAATCGCGACGTTCTTGTTTCTTTGAATGGAAACATTGCAGGCGCAGAAGAGACAGAGGCGCTCGCAGAAGGGAATGTGCATGTAGAGCGAAAGCGGGCTCGCGGCTTTTTCAGCGTGCGCGTAAAAACTCTCCAGATCGTCGGGGCCGAAATCGTCCTTCCAGACTGGCGCGGTGGGATAGCTGGTATAGCGCGGGCCGGGCCGATTGTATTTTTCAAGGGTGGCGTCGGTGATTTGGGCGATCTCGAATTGGTCGGTTGGTTTCATTGTTACGTTTGCTATCGCGGGTGCGACTATGCGATCCCGGCGCGGGCTAAGACGCACGCTGATTGTCCGGCCTCGACGAAGGCTTTCGCGTTTTCCACCGGAGTCGTCGGCAGAATCCCGTGGCCGAGATTCAGGATATGGCCGAGACCGCCGGTTTTCTCGACGGCGGCTTGCGCAGCCTCGCGCACAGCTTTTTCGGAGCCGAGCAGAATCGTCGGGTCCACGTTGCCCTGCAGCGCCACTTTGCGGCCGAGCTTCTGTCGCGCTTCTGCCAAATCGGTGCGCCAATCCACGCTGATTACGTCCGCGCCAGAGCTTGGCAAGCTTTCGAGCAAATGCGCCGAGCCTTTTGCGAACAGGATTTTCGGCACTTCCGGATGGCCGAGCAAATCGTACACCATTTTCGTCGCGGGCATCTCGAAGGCATCGTACTCGGCGCGGCTTAGCTCTCCAGCCCACGTATCGAAAAGCTGAATCACGGCGGCGCCGGCGGCGATCTGCGATTTCAGGTATTGCGCCGTCGCGCGGGCGATGCGTTCTAGCAACTCGCGGACCATCTGCGGCTCGCCGCGCAGCATTTCCTTCGCGCGTGAAATATCGCCGCGGGTTTGGCCTTCGATCATGTAGCAAGCGAGCGTCCAGGGAGCTGCGGCGAATCCGATTACCGGCACGTTTGGTCCGGCTTCCTTGCGAATGGCGCGGATGGCGTCACCGACGAAGCGCGTATCTCGCGATGGGTCAAAATCGCGCAGCCGTCGCACAGCGGCCAGATCGCGCACAGGATTCGAAAGGACCGGACCTGAGTCCGGCACGTCGAGCGGCAGGCCCATGGCTTCGGCGACGATCAGAATGTCTGAGAACACGATGATGGCGTCCACGCCAAGAATGCGAAAAGGCTGCAGCGAAACTTCCGCGGCGACTTCCGGCGTTTTACAAATCTGCAGAAAAGTGTGGTTCTTGCGCACGGCCTGGTATTCCGGCAGGTAGCGGCCCGCCTGGCGCATGATCCACACCGGCACGCGTTCGACCGGCTCAAAACGGCAGGCGCGCAAAAACAGTTCTTTACGGTTTTCTACAGGAGTCATAGCTTCCATGCAATGATAGCAGAAGGGGTAAGGGGCCGCACGCTGGCTGCGCTTAGTAGCAGGGTACTGCGACTCGCGCGCTCCGCGCCGAGGCACTTTCGGCGTTATAATTGATAGGCAATCCGGGGAGTTTTCGCCTTTCATGCCAAACCACCTGGGCTACCTGAGCCTGGCACTCTACGTGGCGAGCTTTATCTGCTACGCCCGAAACTTGTATGCGCCCAATATTTGGGTGGGACGGCTGGCGTCTTTGCTGCTCGCCGGCGGAATCGGCGTGCAGTATTTATCGCTGTATCAGCGGTCGCTGGCACTGCATAGCGTGCCTTACGATGACTTGTACGGCTCGATGTCACTGTTTGCGTGGCTGCTGGGGATCACTTATTTAGGACTGGAATTATTTCACCGGCAGCGCTCCGTGGGAGCATTCGTAACGCTGCTGCTGGTGTGCTGGATCTCGCTCCTCGGATTGCTCACGCCGCGCTATCTTCCTGTGCCTTCCGTGCCGCGCGGAGCTATTTTCGCACTTCACGTGACCTTGAACACCTGGGCTTATGCGGCTTTCGCGCTTTCGTTCGTGTTGAGCGTGATATATCTGGTGCAGGATCGCGTTCTGCGGTCGCGCCGGCTGAGCGTGGCGTTCTGGCGAATTCCGGCGTTGGACGTGCTGGAGCGCATGGCGCGCAGCAGCGTGTACGTTGGACTGGTGGCGCTGATTTTTGGCGTGGCGATGGGATTGACCTGGGAACATCGGTTGAGCGGCAGTTATTCGTTCGGTGATCCGAAGGTGATCGTGACGCTCGCGATTCTTGGCGTATATGCGGCGTACCTGCTGCTTTCGCGCAGCCCGAATTGGCGCGGCGCGCGCGCGGCGTTGCTTTGCGCACTGAATTTCGTCATCGTGCTGTTCAGCTACACCTTCGTAAACCTGTATCTCACGAAGTTTCACCGGTTTCTCTGATGCCTACTGCCACCCACCCAAACCGCGCTGGCGCTGTCCGCATTCAGGTCGCGCTTATCGGCTGCAACCATCGCACCGCGCCGGTGGAACTGCGCGAGCGGATTGCTTTCACTTCGCAGCAGGCGTTGCAGGCGGCGGATGAATTGAAGGAACGCGGAATCCTGGAAGAGGCGGTTGTGGTTTCCACCTGCAATCGCAGCGAACTGTACGGCGTGCCGGGCGATTTCGCGCCCTCCACCGCGGAAGCGATGGAGGAGTATTTCACTTCATTCCACAGGATTCCGTACGACCAACTGAAGGGCCGTTTTTATCGCTGGGCGGGGCCAGACGCGGTGCGGCATTTATTTCGGGTAGCTTCAGGCCTGGATTCCATGCTACTGGGCGAAGCGGAAATTCTGGGCCAGCTGCGCACTGCGTACAATCAGGCGCTCGATCACGGCGCCACGGGGCCGGTGCTGAATCGGATTTTTCAGGGCGCGCTGGAAGTGGGCAAACGCGTGCGCAGCGAGACGGAAGTGGGCGCGCGGCCGATGTCCGTGGCGCTGGCAGGAGTGAAACTTGCGGAGCGTGTGTTCGGAAATTTGAAAGGGCATTCGGCGCTGATTTTGGGCGCGGGCGTGGTGGCCGAGCAGGTTGTCGAAAATATGCGCAATCGCGGTATCGGAAGTTTGCGCGTGATTAATCGCTCGTTTGATCGCGCGGCGGAATTGGCGCAGCGCGTGGGCGGCGAGGCTGTGGCGTGGGAATCGCTGGAAGCGGTGTTGGGCGTACCGGATATTATCGTTACGTCAGTCAGTGCGACGGGCCCGGTCTTGACGCGCGAGCTTCTGGAACGAGCGATCGCGGCGCGCTCTGGGAAGCCGGTGTTCGTGGTGGATTTAGGCGTGCCGCGCAACGTGGCGGAATCCGCCGCCGGACTTTACAACTTGTATCTTTATAATATTGATGACCTGGGCGAAATCGTCGAACAGAATAAAAAAGCGCGCGAGTCGGAAATTCCGCGCGTCGAGGCGATCATTGCGGAGCACATTGATAAGTTCGAGGCGTGGCGCGGTGCGCTGGAAGCCGGGTCCATCGTAAACGACCTGCGTGAGCAATTTCACCAGCACCGTGAAATGGTGATACGCGAGAAGCTGAAGGAAATGGACGACGTGAGCCCGCAGGAGCGAGACCGCATCGCGCGCATCACGGAGGAATTGATCGAGCGGCTGCTGGAAGAGCCGCAGCAAAAGTTGCAGCACGGCCGGGGAATGCGCGGGCGGTTGGCCGGGCTGGAGGCCATTCGTCACTTGTTCGGGCTTGAGGATCGGAATAAGTGAAGCCGCTGCGCATCGGCACACGCGGCAGCGCGTTGGCATTGTGGCAGGCCAATCATTTCCGCGAGGCGCTGAAGCAAAGATGTGGGCTGGACGCCGAGATTGTGGTGATTAAGACCTCGGGCGATCAAAACGTTGCGGTATCCGCGCAACAAATCGGCGTAATCGGCATCTTTACCAAGGAGCTGGAAGATTCGCTGCTGGACGGCCGCGCGGATCTGGCCGTGCATAGCATGAAGGACGTGCCGACGGAGTTTTCCGAGGTTTGCCGGATCGCCACGGTTTTCAAGCGCGAAGACCCGCGCGACGCGCTGGTTTCCTTGCGCGGCGAGACGCTGGAAAAATTGCCGCGTGGCGCGAAGATCGGCACGAGCAGCTTGCGGCGCGCGTCGCAATTGCGTTCGTTCCGGCCGGATTTTCAGATTGCGGAGCTGCGCGGCAATGTGGATACGCGCCTGCGGAAAGTCGCGGCGGGAGAATATGATGCGATCGTGCTGGCTAAGGCGGGAATCGACCGGCTGGGATTGTCGTCCCGCATTACGGAAGTTCTTGCGCCGGAGGTGATGCTGCCGGCGGTAGGGCAGGGCGCGCTGGGCGTGGAGTTCTGCGAGCCGCGCCGTGAGGAGTTCAAGGTTTTGGATTTGCTGATGGATCAGGATACGATGCGAGCGGTGAAGGCGGAGCGCGCGCTGCTCACCGAAGTACAGGGCGGCTGCCGCCTGCCCCTGGGCGCGTGGGCGCGCGTCGAAAATGGCGTCATGCTGCTGGATGCCTGCGTGCTGTCCGAGGACGGCGCGCAATCAATTCGTCGGCGCGCAGAAAAAGTTTGCAACTCCGCGGCCGATGCTGAGAATCTGGGTCGCGCAGTAGCGGCGGAATTGCTGGCGGCTGGCGCTGATCAGCTGCTGCGAATGGTGGGAAGGTCCGTTGGCCAAGCCTGAACATTCTTTTGGTGGTGAAAAGAACGCCGGCGAGCCTCTGGCGGGCAAGCGCATTGTGGTGACGCGCGCGGCGGAGCAATCGCAGGAGCTCGCGGACGCGCTGGAAAATCTGGGCGCTGAAGTGCTGCTGATGCCCACGGTGAGTTTTGCGCCGCCGGCAGATTCCGCCGAGCTGGACGCGGCGATGCAAAACAAGAAGGATTTCGACTGGGTTCTATTCACCAGTCAGAACGCGGTGCGATTTGTTTTTCTGCGCGCCTGTGAGTTGTCGCATGTCCAGCCTGTCCAGGCGCTGCGGCCCAAGATCGCGGCGGTGGGAGTGGCCACGGCGCAGGCAGCTCGGAATCTGGATTTGCGCGTGGATTTCGTTGCGCAGACTCAGACCGGAGAATCGCTGGCCGCGGAGCTGCGCGATCAGTTGGTGGGGAAGCGGGTGCTATTGCCGCGCAGCGATCGCGTGGACGATCGTTTGCCGGATGCTTTGCGTGAGGCGGGCGCACAGGTGAAGGAAGTGGTGGCATATCGCACGCTGCGGCCGGAATCGCTCGATCCGGAGATTCTCAGTGCCGTGCGCAAAGCGGAAGTTGCGGCCGTCGTTTTTGCCAGCCCGTCGGCATATCACAATCTGGCGGCGTTCGTTCCCGCGGCGGAATTGGTGGCGCTTTCCCAGCGCGTGGAGTTCGCAACGATCGGATCCACTACCACGCGAGCGTTGCGCGAAGCCGGCGCGCGCGTCGCGATCGAAGCGAACGATTCTTCCTCGGCAGGCCTGGCGGACGCGATTGCGAAATATTACCAGCGCCAGAAATAATCAATGAGGAGCGCATGACTTTTCCCATTCACCGGCCGCGGCGATTGCGGCGCAACGAAGCGTTGCGCGGATTCGTGCGCGAAACGCGACTGAGCACGAGCGGCATGGTGTATCCGATGTTCGCGTGCCCCGGAACGAACGTGCGCAAGGAAGTCAGTTCGATGCCGGGGATCTACCAGCAATCCGTGGATCAGATTGTGGAGGAATGCCGCGAAGTTGCCGGCCTGGGAATTCCCGCCGTGATTTTGTTCGGCTTGCCGGAGCATAAGGACGAGCTGGGCAGCGAGGCCGCGGACGCGCACGGCGCAGTTCAGCGTTCGATTGAAGCAATTCGCAAAGCCAAGCTGAATTTACTGGTGATCGCCGACGTGTGCCTGTGCGAATACACCAGCCACGGGCATTGCGGCGTGATGAAAGATGGCGAGGTGCTGAACGATCCGAGCCTTGTGCTGCTGGCCGATGCGGCGCTCTCGCACGCGCGGGCCGGAGCCGATCTGGTGGCGCCGTCGGACATGATGGACGGCCGCGTCGCCGCAATCCGCCAGCGGCTCGACGAAAATAATTTCGAGGATGTGGCGATACTTTCGTACGCGGCAAAATACTGCTCCAGTTTCTACGGGCCGTTCCGCGAAGCCGCGCAGTCTACGCCGCAATTGGGCGACCGCCGCAGCTACCAGATGGATCCAGCCAACGCACGCGAAGCGTTGCGCGAAGTAGTGCAGGACCTGGAGGAGGGCGCGGACATTATTATGGTGAAGCCGGCGCTGCCTTATCTGGATGTGGTGCAACGTGTGCGCGAGCGCTTTGATGTGCCGGTGGGCGCTTATAACGTGAGCGGGGAATATTCGATGGTGAAGGCGGCGGCGCGGAACGGCTGGATTGACGAAAAGCGCGTGGTGCTGGAGATTCTGACCGGGATTCAACGCGCCGGCGCGGACATTATTCTGACGTATCACGCGAAGGATGCAGCGCGGTGGCTGAAAGCTTGTTAACAGCGCTTTGAAATTGCACTCAAGGGAAACATGGCGAGCGAAACGGTAAGAAGCGCGAAGGAAAAATCGGGCGGCAGCGCGGCATCAGCGGAGGCGCGTCCGCGTTCCACGGAAATATTCGAACGCGGCAAGATGACGCTGGTTGGCGGCGTGGATAGTCCGGTGCGCGCGTTTCGCGCCGTAGGTGGCACGCCTCTGGTGATTGACTACGCGCTGGGCACGCGGCTTTTCGATGTGGATGGCCGCGAGTATCTCGATTACGTGTGCTCGTGGGGCGCGCTGATTCTCGGTCACGCGCATCCGGACGTGGTTGCGGCTGTTTCCGATCAGGCCGGGCGCGGCACTAGCTACGGAATGACCTCGCCGCTCGAAATTGAGCTGGGCGAAAAAATCACGCGCGCCGTTCCGTCTGTGGAGATGGTGCGATTCGTGAGCTCCGGGACCGAAGCGGCGATGTCCGCCGTGCGCCTGGCGCGCGCGTTCACCGAACGCGACCTGGTAATCAAGTTCGAAGGCTGCTACCACGGCCACTCCGACGGATTTCTTTCCGAAGCTGGCTCGGGCCTGGCTACGCTGGGTATTGCCGCTTGTCCGGGTGTGCCGGAAGCTTTCGCGCGACTGACGCTGAACACTCCTTACAACGACCTCGCTGGCGTCGAGAATCTTTTTCGGCAACACGCGGGGAAGATCGCGGCGATCATCGTGGAACCGGTAGCCGCGAATATGGGAGTCGTTGAGCCCGCGCCGGGATTTCTGCAAGGACTGCGCGAAATCACAAAGAGGGAAGGCGCGCTGCTGATTTTTGACGAGGTGATTACCGGGTTCCGCATGTCCTATGCCGGTGCGCAGGGCGTGTATGGGATTGATCCGGATCTTACGGTGATGGGGAAAATCATCGGCGGCGGTTTGCCGGTGGCGGCCTACGGAGGCAAGCGCCACATCATGGAACGGGTGGCGCCGCTGGGGCCGGTCTATCAGGCCGGCACGCTTTCAGGGAATCCGCTGGCGATGCGCGCGGGACTGGCAACGCTGCCGAAACTGGAAGCGCCGGGATTTTACGAAGGCGTGAATCGCAAAACGCAGCGGCTGGCGGAGGGCTTGCGCAACGCGCTGAAGGAGGCGCGGGTCCCAGGACACGTGAACGTCGCGGGTTCACTCTTGACTCTATTTTTCTGCGAGCAGCCCGTGCGCAACTACGACGACGCGAAGAAATCCGACACTGCGAAGTTCGGGAGATTCTTTCAGGAAATGCTCGAGCGCGGAATATTTTTGCCGCCGTCGCAATACGAGGCGCTGTTCGTCTCTGCCGCGCACAGCGACGCGGATATTGACCGCACGATCGCTGCTGCGCGGGAAAGTCTGGCTGCGCTTTAACCGTCCGCCCTGCCCTTCAATCCGAATTTCACCCGTTCAAGGCGCTGCCCGATGTCGCCCAGTGGGATCCTGTAAACGCCGCTTCGAAGGCGGCCAATAGCGAAAGTCCCGCGAAGCGCACGGCGATAGGTTTCGGCGATTCAGACAGTTAGCAGGGTAACGGCAGTACTGGTCTACGGAAACGGATTTCCTTTCCACGCCTGTTATCCGATGGTCGCGTCGTGTCACATTCATTCTAAGTTGCTGTAAATGAATCGGATAGGCGGCTAGCGCTGGTTGGTCCCGCCCGTGCAATCCACTACTGCGTTAGGCGATTCCAGGAGCCCCCTTCCATGGTATTGGCCGTCGCAGCGCTGTTGCTTCAGTTTCAGTCGTTTGCTCCACCGGCTCAAGCGGTTGGCGCCCAGATGCCTGCGATCCACGCAGTCTCTGTCAACTCTTTCAAGGAGAGCGCCCCAGTGAGCTCACAACCAACGATTGCCGCTGAGAATGATTATGTCGCGGCGAACAACGAATCATCCTCGACCCGCATGAACCTCGAGGAAGTGCATCTGGTCAGCGCGGATTCCAGGAACCAATTTCCCGGCACGCTGAAGACGGTAGCGTACGCGACACCCGGCGATTCGCAGTCGTTTTCCACCGTGCGCATTCCCGAAGTTCCCACGAAAGAAAATAGATTCCGGGAAGCGCTCTCGCAGCCCTCGCGAACCCAATGGCTGGCTCTGGCGCTGTTGCAACATGGCGCTGCGGCTTTTGACGCTTATTCCACGCGGCAGGCGGTAGGGCACGGAGCGGTGGAAGACAATCCGATGCTGCGGCCGTTCGCCGGATCTCCGGCGATCTACGCAGCCACCCAGGTGGCTCCGCTGCTGTTCGATTTGATGGCGCGGCACATGCAGCGTAGCGAGTATCCGTTGTTTCGGCGTTGCTGGTGGATGCCGCAAACGATAAGCGCCGGCCTATCGATTTTTTCGGGCGTGCACAATTTGCATCTCGCAGGCAAACTGTAGGTTGAACGGCTCTCGTAGCGTGTGACCCAAAATCTTTCTCTGGCGGGGAAGATTTCGAAAAGGCATCCGGCATTCTCCCCGGGTGCCTTTTTTGTTTTTGCGTGATCGATTTTCGGGATTACTTCGGTTTGGCTGCGGCAGATTTTGCCGTCGCGCCCACAGGCGCCGCGGCCATTTGTTTTTCCACCCACTCGACAGCGTGATGCGCAGCTTCCACCGCGCCGCCCACCTCGGAGACTGGTCCCACCGAATCGGTGTTGGCGAAAGCGATGCGTTCGAAAGGCTGGTTCGCCACGGGAATCACTTTGGTGAAAATTCCCGGCGTGGGCAGAAACATGGGATGCCCGCGGCGAAACATGTGGACCTCGATCGGTTCGGCCGCGCTGAATTCGGGGTGGAGCTTCTGAAAATCCTGCAGCGCGTGCTCCGCGATTCTCTGGCAGCCGTCCACAGTGAGCAGGCGGTCGCGATGCAATTCTGAAATCGGCGTGTAGAAAGATAGAATATTATTTTTCTGCACGTAGCCCGGCTGTTTCTGCAGAACCCAGTCAGCGACGATAAAATCGGTGAAGGTGTTGCCGGGGCACCAAGTATCGTAGGCACGATTGTATACGGGCTTGTCGAAAATCATGTTAATAACGGCGTAGGGGCAGTAGCGGAACGACATCATGGCCTCATGCTGCGCATCGGGCAGCGATGTAATTAACCGCGCGGTGATAAATTTCGGCGTAGCCATGATCACGTACTTCGCAGCGACGCTGCGCAGCTGGCCCGCTTGTACGAAAGTGATGTTCACGCCGGTCTTCTGCGGGTCTACCGAAACGATGGTTGCGTCGCCGAGCATCTGTGCGCCGTACTTGGGTTCAAGCGTCGTCGCCAGTTGGCGCGCGAGCGCTCCGTTTCCCCCCGGCAAAGTTCTGCGAACGTCTTCGTCAGCGGTCAGATCTTGCATGTCGCCGGCGCCGACCAAGGCCGAGGTGTCGTCAGAAATCGCTCCCCAGTTGGATAGGCCGTAGGCGTCCCACCACTGCTTGATTTCGGGCGCGTAGCCTTTCAGATAATTCGAAAGCGGTACGGCATCGAGCTGTTGCGCGTTCTTGGTGGTATCCAGCGCTTTGATTTCGGCGCGAAATTTCTTGAAGCTTTCGCGCACAGAATCGGAGTAGGGAAGTTGGTCCAAGCCGTCGCGCCAAGTGTCCGGCACCCACTTCCCGGCGACGATCGTCGGGTCAGGGGAATTGATGGGTAGTTGGATCAGTCCGATCTCGCGGGAAAGTTGCTCGCTGGGCGAGTCCTTAACATCGAAAGCGGAACCGGCGGCGAACGCCTGGCCCTGATAGTCCTCCAAGTACGCATTCCCGCCCCAGTGCGGTTCTTTTTCCAGCAGCAGAAAATCCCTCCCGCGCAGAAAGTAGGCGGCGCTCAAGCCGCTGACGCCGCCCCCGACGATCACCACGTCGTGATGGGCCGATACCGCCGGCTTATCGAACTGCTGGCCGTCGCGTACTTCATGGCAAATTGCGAAATGATCGCCGTCGATTTGCGGCTTGGGCCCGGTTTCGGCATGGAGCAGCGAAAGATTTACGGGGCATCCCGCGGCGACCGACCCGGCCACGACAAACTTCAAGAAATCCCTGCGGCTTTCGGTCATGCGGTTTCTCCTTCGATCGAAGCGGGAGCCAGCGGCACGGCGGATTCTTGCGCGCTTTGCAAACGAGTTCTCAGGCGATACCAGAGCAAAATCATGCCGATGGAAAAGACCAGGATTAGCGTGGAAATCGCATTGATTTCGGGCGTGATGCCGCGGCGCAGGCGCGACCAGATTTCCAGGGGCAGGGTGTTCGAGCGTCCAATCAGGAAAAAACTGACCGCGATTTCATCGAGCGACAGCGTGAAGATCAGCAAGGCCGCGGCGATCAGCGAGACACGCAGATTGGGCAGCGTCACGCGCCGGAAAGTCTTCCAATGATTCGCGCCCAGATCGAGCGAAGCCTCTTCCTGCGCGCGCTCCAATTTCTGCAGGCCGGCGAAAATTTCCGTGGTGGCCACCGAGATCAAAGCCGTGCCATGGCCCAGGGTGATCGTAACCAGGCTGAGTTTCATGCCGACGGCTACGAATAGCATCAAGAGCGATAGGCCGGTGATGATGCCGGGAAGAATCAGTGGAAGCAGGACTAATCGGCGGAAGAGCGCCTTGCCGGGAAAATCCGTGCGGTCCAGCGCTAGCGCGGCCGGCAAACCTAATCCGAGTGCGAGCGCGACGGCCACCGCGGCAACGATCACGCTGTTCAGTACGGCATCCCATAGCGCGGCGTCCCGGAAAAGTTGGCGATACCAGTCGAGCGTCCAATTCGCGGGAGGAAATCCGCCGACGCCGGACCCGTTAAAGGAATAAACGACGAGCACGATGATGGGAAAATACAGGAACGCATAAACCAGGAACGCGTACGCGGCCAGCAGCGGCGCGCGGCGGGACTGGAATCCACCGTTCATTCGACGGCCAGCCTTTTTTCGATGCGCTCGGTGATGAAGAGCAAAGCGACCACCAGCAGCATCATGCAGAAAGAAATCGCGGCGCCCAGCGGCCAGTCATATGCGGCGCCGAACAAGGTCACCACCACATTCGAAATCATGATTCCGCTGGCTCCGCCCACCAGCAGCGGCGCGAGAAAGTCTCCGAGCGTGAGCACGAAGGCAAAGGTGGCGCCGGCGAGTACTCCGGGAAGAGAGAGCGGCAGGATCACGCGGCGAAATGTGGACCACGGCGAAGAGCCCAAGTCGTGCGAGGCTTCCACCAGATTGCGGGGAATATGTTCGAGCGATGCGTAAATCGGCAGCAGCGTGAAGGGCGTGTAGATGTGCGTCAATGTAATGATTACCGCGAACGGGCTGTACAGAAAAAACTCCACTGGTTTGTGCGTGATGTGCAGATATTGGAGTAATCCGTTCAACACGCCATCGCTGCCCAGGATCGTCTTCCACGCGTATCCGCGAACCAGGTAGCTAGCCCACAGCGGAATGATCACTAGTTGGTAGAGCAAGTCCTTGCGTTTCGCCGCGTGGAACGAAAGGTAGTAGGCCAGCGGATAGCCGAGCAGGAGCGCAAATATCGTGACGGAAGCCGCGATGCGCATCGAGCGGAACAGGACCTGCAGATAGATCGGATTGCGCGCGAGCTGCAGATAATTCTGCAGATTCCAATGGTGCACGATCACTTGCGCGGAAGAGACGGACCAGAAGCTGTAGCAAAAAAGAATTGCGTACGGCACCAGCAGGAAAATAGTGACCCACAGGAGCGGGGGAATCGTCACACCGGCTTTGTACGCGCGCGAGTACATGGCTAGTCCGGCTCTTTTTCGCTGACGCGGATGGCATCGGTCGCAGCAAACTCGAATTCGCGCTCGCCGCTGAGGATGCCGGGATTGGCGATGCGCGCGCGGACGGTGTGGGGTCCGCCGCAATCAATTTCGATCAAATCCATCGCGCCACCGAAAGACTGGTTGCGGATGCGTCCGCGGAAACGGGCGGTGGAATCGACGCCAAACGCCGTCCCGGCGGATTCCGCGACCAGGCGAATGCATTCCGGGCGCAGCGAATATGTAGCCGGGCCGGAGGCTTCGGAAGTGGGCCACACAATTGAGCCGGCCGTGGCGACTCCGTCGCGCACTTCGGCGCGCAGCAGGTTCGTCTGGCCGATGAATTGCGCGGCGTAGGCGGTCTCCGGTTCGCCGTAGATTTCGCGCGGCGGCGCCACCTGCTCCAGCAGTCCCGTGCGGAGCAAAGCCACGCGATCGGAAAGCGCCATCGCCTCTTCCTGGTCGTGCGTCACAAAAATGAACGTAATGCCCACTTCGCGCTGCAGCGATTTCAGCTCCACTTGCATTTGGCGGCGCAAATTGGCGTCGAGCGCCGAAAGCGGCTCATCGAGCAGCAGCACACGCGGGCGATTCACCAGCGCGCGCGCCAAGGCTACGCGCTGCTGCTGCCCGCCGCTCAGTTTCGCAGGAGCCGCTTGCGCGAATTCGCTCATTTTCACCATCGCCAGGGCCTGCGTGACGCGCTCAGGAATCTCAGCTTTCGCGGTATTTTTCGCGCGCAGGCCGTAAGCCACATTTTCGAATACGGAAAGGTGCGGAAAAATCGCGTAGCTCTGAAAAACAGTGTTCACCTGGCGGCGATGCGCGGGAATCCGGTCCAAGCGCTCGGCTCCCATCCAGATTTCGCCGCTATCTAAATCCTCGAAACCGGCTATGAGCCGCAGCAGGGTAGTCTTGCCCGAACCGCTCTCGCCAAGAATGGTGAGAAATTCGCCGCTGGCTACGTCCAGGCTGATGCCGCGAAGTACGGGGCGCTGCCCGAAACGTTTGATAACCTGGCGAACGGAAAGGATCGGCGCGGCAGGCGGCGCCGCCGCGGCTGTACCGGTCGCAACCGCGTTAGAAGCCGGTTTCGTCACTGCGCCGCCTTCACTTCGTTCCAGATTTCGTTGTACTTGTCGCGGCGCGGCACATTTTGCCAGAAATAAATACGCGTCATGTATTCGTCCGCATTGTCCAGGTGCAGGGATTTTTTCTGCTCGTCGGTCATGAATTCCGCCGCGTGCGGATTGGCGGGATCGTAGCCGGTTACGTCGGTCACCATTTTTTGGGTTTTCGCTTCGATCATGTATTCCAGAAATTCCGCGGCGAGGTCCTTGTGCTCGCTCGCCGTGGTGATCATCAGGTGGTCAATCCATCCTGTGGTGTTTTCCTGGGGGATGGTTTCGGCGATGGGGAATTTGGCCGCGCGCAGCTGGTTGGTAGTAAGCGGCCAGCCCATGGCGGCCACGATTTCGTGATTTTCAAACAGGTTCGTCAGCTCGCCGCCCGTGGACCAGAACTTGCGAATGTTCGGCTTCAGGTCAATCAACTTTTTGCGGACGTTCTCTAGTTCCGCGTCGCTCAGGTTGTAGACGTGATTGGGATCCGGCTTGTCGTATCCCAGAACTTGCGCGGCCATGTAAATTGTCGAAAGCTCATCCCACGCGGAAATCTTGCCCTTGAGCTTCGAGTCCCACAGTACGGTCCAACTCTCGGGCGGCTTCGTGAAATATGTGGTGTCGTAGAGCAGGGGATTCGGGCCCCAAGTAAACGGCACGCCGTAGACGTTGCCATTCACGCGCACCACCGGCATGCTGCGCAGCCGTTCCGATAGCTGGGCGTATGCAGGCAGCTTCGCAAGATCGAGCGGCGCGGCTAGACCGGCGGAGGCGATCATGGTCGCGACGTCGCTCGACGGTGAGATCACGTCGTAATTGCTGGCGCTGCCTCCGCGAAGCTTGGCGACCAGTTCGTCGCTCGAGCCCATGTAGGAAGCGCTGACTTTGCAATGATGCGATTCTTCGAACGCGCGCAGGTAGGAGGGATCAGCGTATCCCTCCCAGACCAGCAGGCTGAGGCCGGGCGTCTGCTTGGCGCAACCGCCGGCCGCGAAGACGACCGCCACTGCGACGACGGCTAGAAACAAGGCTGCTCGGTTGCGAATGCTGTAGGTCACTGGTGCGCTCCCGCTGGCGCGCTCAATTTGCCGGAGACAACGACGGCGCCACGATTCAATGTTTGAATGAGCTGCCAAAGTTTTTTGCATCCGCCGCGCGCATGCTAGAAAGTTGGCGGCGTGTTAATCCACAGCACCAGCGTTTCCTTCTTGCCCGGATTCTTCCAGCGATGAGCGTTGTTGCTCTCGAAATAAAAACTGTCACCTTCCTGCAGCAGGTGCAGCTCGCCATCGGCCAGAGAAATCTCCAGCGCGCCCTTCAGAATGAAGAGAAATTCCTCGCCGTCGTGCGCATACGATTCTCCGCTGCCGCTAGAAGGCGCGACGCGAAATAGATGCGGCTCCATTAAAGTGTTGCCCCACGCGAGCAACTCCATTCGCACGCCCGGACCGGCATCAAGCACTTTGCGGTCCGCAGGTCGCACGCGGCCGGGGTTAGAATTGGATGGATCGAACAAAGCGAGAATATTCATGCGATAAAATCGTGCGATACGCCGCAAAGTAGCCACAGATGCGGTCATTTGCGCACGCTCCAAAGCGCTGAGAAATCCGACAGACACGCCCGCGGCGCGCGCCACTTTGGAAAGTGAATAACCGTGGCGCAAACGCATTCGTCGCAGACGCGGTCCAATCGGGTCGGCCTTGGGTCGCGCGCCCGCGCGAGGCAGCACCCCCTCGCGCTTCAGCAGATGCACGATAGCCGGAGCATTCAGGCCGCGCACGCGGCGCAAATATTGCGCGCGTTTCAGCAGGCGCACATCCGCTTGCGTGTAGAGCCGATATTGACTACGAGTTCTGTGAGGCGTCACCAGTCCAAGATTTTCCCACGTGCGCAAGATCGACGGAGAGACTCCGACGCTGCGCGCGACGTCGCTGATGCGCAAGAATTCCTGGGTCCGCGCAGTCTTTGCCGGGCGCGTCGGAGTGCGAGTGCTCGCCAAACCAGTTTCCCCTTGACAACCCGCTGGCCTTCTTCTAACGTTCCCGGATTATAGTAAGGTTTTTTCTCAAGCTGCAACCGAAAAACTCAAAGTGAGGCGCCGGGGGGTCGGGGGTGGCGCCAGCTTTTTTCAAAGGAGCGGCGATGAAAACGACGGGCCGGTTAGGGGTGTACCTATTGGCGTTGGTGGGGCTGTTCTGTTGCGGCACAGCGTGGGGACAAACAAACGGCTCGATTCGCGGGATCGTCAACGACCCATCCGGCGCGGTGGTCCCGGGAGCGACGGTCACCGCAACGCTGAGCGGCACGGATTCGCAACGGTCGGTCACCTCCGATAAAGACGGCGCGTTCGACATTCCCGAATTGGCAGTCGGAAGTTACGAAGTGGTAGCGGATGCCCAGGGTTTCAAGAAATTCGTCGCCAAGGATGTGGTGATATCCATTGGCCACGTAAACTTCCTCACTATCACGCTGCAAATCGGAAGAGCGAACGATACCGTCACGGTAGAGGCCAATGCCGTGCAGGTGGAAACCACCAGCACGCAACTCGGCGCGGTGATGACTGACACTTCTATCCGCGAACTTCCTCTGAATTCCCGGAACGCATACGCGCTGCTGCAACTGCAACCGGGCGTGCAATCGCAGCTCGGGGCCGACCTCTTCGCAGGCAGCGATAATCCGGGCGTGGTGTCTGTGAATGGAGGCCGTGGCCGCGCGAACAATTACATGGTGAACGGCGGCGACGGTAACGACATCTTCGTGAACGCGCCGGCGATTCAGCCGTCACCCGATGCTATTGAAGAATTTCGCGTACTCACCAATACGTTTGACGCCGAATACGGCCGGAATTCCGGTTCGGTCGTCAACGTTGTTACCAAGTCCGGGACCAACAGCATCCACGGCGATTTCTACGATTTTTTGCGCAACGACGCCCTCAACACACGCGGGTATTTCGACAATACCATCGCGCCTTACAAACAAAATCAGTTCGGAGCGACGCTGGGCGGTCCGATTAAGAAGGACAGCACTTTCATATTCGGCTCGTACGAAGGTAACCGCCTACATCAAGGCATCTCGACGGGTACGGTGCTGCTGCCGACAACCGCCGAGGCGGGCGGCGATTTTTCAGAGGGCGGACAGGCGCAGCCCTTTCAAGGCGCCATCGCGGATCAGACCTTCGCTACCCTGCTTAATAGTCGCCCAGGTTGCAGCGCAGCAGTCCTGGCCCAGAGCGGTCAGGTAATCGCGGTCGGAAGCAGCTACGGTACGACTTCAAGCGGGCCCGGGATCTTTACCAACGTCGCGGCCAATAAAGAAGGGCAGATTCCCACGCAATGCTTCGACCCCACGGCGGAAGCTCTCTACAACAAGTACATCGCGCCGCTGGGAACCGGCAGCTACTCGGCCGTTCCGCTCGAACTGGTGAACAACAACCAGTTTACGGTGCGCTTCGATCACAAGATTACGGCCAATCAACAATTCACCGCCTACTATTATTTTGAGAACGACGCCAGCACGGCTCCGATATCTTCCTTCCAGGGCGCCGGAGGCAACATTCCCGGTTTCGGATCGCTTTTCGGCACGCGGGTCCAGCAGTGGAACCTGAGTCACACCTGGACCATCAGCCCCACCGCCGTGAACGAATTTCGCTTCAACTATTTCCGTGAAGGTCAGCAAACGAATAATCACCCAGTGAATACGCTCCAGACCGTTCAGCAATCTTGCGGTGCTGCCATTCCCGCAGCGAACTGCTTTAGCGATCCCGGCGACATTCCGGCCGGCATCACCACCGATCTTCCGGGGCATGTGGGTGTGCCATACATCAATGTTTCCGGTGGGTTCGCGATGGGCAACAATTTCGAAGGCGAGCTCCCACAAACCGGAAATACTTTTCAATGGACGGACAACTACACCAAGATTTTCGGCAAGCACACCACGAAATTCGGGGTGGATGTCCGCCGCCAGCGGTTCGATCAGTTTCTCTACTACGATGTGAGCGGAGAATTTAATTTCACTAGTGCCAACAATGCCGATCAGATCCTTTCCGACCCCACTTTCCCTTCCTATCCAAATTATTTTCTGGGCGCGCCCGAGACCTATTCGCAAGGCGCGGCCCAGCGCGAAGACCTGCGCAACACCTCGCTCTATCTCTTCGCCCAGGACAGTTACAAGCTGAAGTCCAATTTGACCCTGAATTACGGACTGCGCTGGGAACTCAATACTCCTTATTTCGATACTGGAAATCGCCTGCAGACGTTTCGCCCGGGTGAAGCCACCACGCAATATCCTTGTTGGCTTTCGGCGGCGAACGCGGCCGCCCTGGGACTGACTCCGGGTGATTGCGGAGAGAACAGCGGCGCCAACAATGCGGTCTTCCCGCTCGGCCTGGTGTTTCCCGGCGATAAGGGCGTTCCGCGGGGGCTCACCTCCACTTACTACAAAGGCTTCGCTCCGCGCATTGGACTGGCCTGGAGTCCTAGCGCCACCGATGGATGGCTAGCGAAATTGACGGGCGGCCCCGGCAATTTTAGCATCCGCGCAGGCTTTGGCCTGTTCTACAATCCGATCGAACAGCTGGTGTTGGAACAGTTCAGCGCAGAGCCACCCTTTGGCGGCAGTTCGTTCGTGTCGAATCCGCAATTCAATCTTCCATACCTTTCCCAAAGCGGGGTGCAGACTCCCAACCCATTCACCGGCGTGATCAATCAAACGCCGCAGACGCCGTGCGCGGTGGATCCCGGCGGTCCTCCGGGATGCGTGGACTGGTCGAATTTTCGCAGCTCCATTTATTACGGCGAGTTCCAACCGAATCTGAAATCTCAGTATGCCGAACAGTACAACCTCACCATCGAGCGCCAGTTGTCGAAAGATATGCTGCTGCGCGTTTCCTACGTCGGAACGCAAGCGCACCATCTATTGGCGTCCTACGACCTGAACTACGGCCACGCGGAAACTTGCTTAGGTTTGGACAATCTCCCCGTAGGAAGCGTGTCATCTTTTCCGGGTGGGCCGACCTCGCCCGCCGGTACCCCGCCGTGCGGACCGTTCGGATCGGACGCGGAATACTTCATTCAGCCCGGTACGGTCATTCCAACGTACACGGCCGCGCCGGGAACTCCTCCGACTACGTGCAGTGGTCTCACCTTGCCCTACAATGCGGCGCCAGGCGGCAGCACCTGCATCCCGGCCGGAACGACGATCGGTCCCAACGGCGTCACGCTCGACGGCCTGCGGAAATATTCCTCCCCCAATTGCCAGCCTTTGAGCGGGTCACTTTTCACGGGATGCCCATCAGACGGCGTGCCGGTTTTCGCGAATATTTTCGCGGAAAATACCATCGCCAATTCCAATTACAACGGCTTGCAAATTTCCGTCGAGAAAAATTATTCGCATGGCCTGCTGTTCCAGGCTTCCTACACCTTCAGCAAGGCGATTGACCAAGGCGCGTCCTTTGAAAACGAACTTGACCCGCTTAATTTCAATGGCACTCGGGGTCTTTCGCTGTTGGATGCGAAAAATCGCTTTGTATTTAGTCCCGTCTGGGATTTGCCAATTCCGAAATATGAGGGCGCCAAAGGGAAGTTTGTCGACGGCTGGGGCGCTTCCGCGATCATCACCTACCAGAGCGGTTTCCCGATCCGCGTTCAGGATGCCGACGACTCCGAACTCGAGAGCAGCACGTTCTTTGAAGACGCCAACACTCCCGAAGTCACCGGGCCGATTACGTTCATCAGCCCGAAGAACGGACCCTCTAACAACAACCCGAATCATCAGTACGTTGTCGGTAATTTCGCGGATTCGAGTCCTGGAACGTTTGGCAACGTGCCGCACTCGTTGTGCTGCGGTGCGCCTATCAGTAACACCGACCTTGTCATCTCCAAGAAGACGCCAATCAACGAACGGTGGAACACGGAGTTCCGCGCCGAATTTTATAACACCTGGAATCACACGCAATTCAACAATCCCGACGGGGACTTCACGGATTCCACCTTCGGTCAGGTCTTGAAGGTGCGTGAAGGCCCGCGGGTAATGCAGTTTGGTTTGAAGTTCCTGTTCTAGACGAGAGGGTGGGCAGCGAAAGCGAGGGTGTCCGTCCTGGCGGGCCCCTCGCTTTGTTGCGTAGAGACGGAACGCGGTGCGGGAGCGCGGCGGACCGGTGATGCGGTGGCCGTGCAGTAGTCGCCCAAACGCGCGACGCTGCGCGGAGTACAGCAATTAAGGTACGCCAGCGGTCCGTGCGGCAGCTGAGACAAGGGGATTGCCAGAGAGATGAAGATTGTCGTTCTAGGCGCGGGATTGATGGGGCGCGCGGTGGTTTACGACCTGAGCGGTGCGCGGGAGGTCAAGAGCATCGTGGTGGCCGATTTCGATCGCGAGCGCGCGCAAGATGTAGCGCATAAATTCGGCCGCGCCATCACCCGCGCGGCATTCGCGGACGTACGCGCCACTTCGCAACTGGCGAAGTTGCTGCGGGGTTGCGACGTGGTGGTGAACTGTACGCAATACAATTGGAATACGGACGTGATGCGCGCGGCGCTGGCGGCTCGCGTGAATTACATGGACCTGGGGGGCCTGTACCACATGACGCGCCAGCAATTTGCGCTGGATCGCGATTTCCGCCGCATCGGAAAGCTGGCCATTCCGGGCATGGGCGGCGCTCCGGGCATCACGAATGTGATGGCGCGCGCGCTGGCCGAGCCGCTGGATCGTGTGGACGCGATCAAGGTCTACAATGCGGGCGCGGACGAGCAGCGCTACGACAGCCCAGTCGCGTATTCGTTTTCGATCGCCACAATTCTGGATGAGTTGACCATGTCGCCCATCCATTTCGTGGGCGGTCGCTACGTCGAAAAAGAAATGCTCTCCGAGCCGGAAACCGAAACGTTTCCCGCGCCGATCGGCAAAATCGTGCTGCGGCATTCGATTCATTCCGAGCTAGGCACGCTGGCCGAGAGCTTTCGCAAGAAAGGTGTGCGCGAGGTATTTTTTAAAATCAATTACGACCCGAAGCTGGTGGGCTTGGTGCGGTCGCTCGTAGACGCGGGATTCACCCAACGCGAGCCTATTGCCGTGAATGGCACGCAGGTGGCACCGCGCTCTGTATTGCTTGCGTTGCTCCAGAAAAAAGCTCCGGCGAAGACGCCGCTCGACGTGGAAGCACTGCGCGTGGTGGTCACCGGCCGCGCGGGTAAACGCCGTGTCGGCGCGGCCATGGAAATGTGGGCGGATCACAGTGCGCGGCCGCAATTTTCAGCGGTGGCGCGCGACACCGGCTTTCCAGCAGCGATTGCTGCGGTGATGCATGGGCGCGGCGAAATTCCCGGCGTGGGCGTGCAGGCGCCCGAAAATGTGGTGCCGCCCAATCCATTTTTCAGTGAATTGAAGAAACGCGGATTCACTTTCCGCCGGTGGAACGTAAAAGTTTAGGTAAGTAGCGGCAAATCTCAGGGCCGTGCGTCGGCCACAGTACCAGCATTTGGAGGCAGTTATGCACGAAGGACTGCAACAGGAAATAACCAAATACGAAAAGCGCACGCCGCGTTCCAAGGCGGCGCATCACCGGGCGGAAGGCCGCTTGCCATTGGGCGTCGCGAGCAATTATCGCGCCTACGAGCCCTATCCGCTGTTTGTTCGCGATGGAAAGGGCGGACACATCCACGACATTGATGGCAACGAATATCTCGATTTCAATCTTTGCTTCGGCGCGCTGATGGCGGGGCACTGCCATCCCGCGGTGGTCAAGGCTGTGCAAGCGAAACTCGGCACTGGCACGATGTTCGGCATGCCGCACGATCTGGAATGGGAACTCGCGGAAGAAATCTGCCAGCGCTTTCCGGTAGAGATGGTGCGGTTCAGTAATAGCGGAACGGAATGTACCATGCACGCGGTGCGTCTCGCACGCGCGGCCACCGGTCGCGATCGCATTATCAAGATGGAAGGCGGATATCACGGATTGCATGATTCCGTGCTCGTCTCGCTGAAGCCCAAGGCTAGTGAAATTGGCGATCCGAATTTCCCCACCGCGGTTCCCGGCGGCTCTGGTATTCCAAAAGCGACGGTGCAGAACACTTCAATAGCGCAGTTCAATGACATTGCCGGCGTCGAGCGCCTGTTCGCCAAATATCCCGGCGAAATCGCCGCAATAATCGTTGAGCCGATCATGATGAACGTCGGGATCCTGATGCCGCAGGAGGGGTATCACCAGGCGCTGCGTGAAGTCACCAAGAAAAACGGCGCGCTGCTGATTTTCGACGAAGTAAAAACCGGCGCAAAACTCGCCTACGGCGGCGCATGCGAGTATTTCGCGGTGAAGCCGGACATCGTTTGCCTGGCGAAATCCATCGGCGGCGGCTTTTCTCTGGCGGCGTTCGCTTCGACGCGCCAGGTAATGGGTCAAATCTCCGATCACAAAGTCTTTCACGGCGGCACCTACAACACCAATCCCGTCGCTATGGCTGCCGGCCTCGCCACGTTCCGCGAGGTGTTGACGAAGGATGCCTACACGCACGTCACCAAGCTCAACAAAAAACTGCTCGAAGGCTACAACAAGGAAATCAGCAAGAGCGGCCTGAACGCTTACACCATCGGAGCGGGGTCGAACGGCGCGCTGATGTTCTTCGACAAGCCCATCCGCAATTATCGCGATTGGCTGAATGCGGACAGCGAATTATGGCGGCACTATTGGTTCGCCATGGTCAATCGCGGCGTGATGGCCCAGCCTTATTGGTGGGACGAGCAGTGGACCATTTCCGTGGCGCACACTGAAGCGGACATTGACCGGCACATCGCGACGTTCGCGGAAATTGCGCCGGCTCTGGCGAAGGCGCAGAAGGAACCGCATGTCGCGGCGACTGCCGGCCACTGATTCTTGCAGCTACCGTAGGCATTCGGGCGTCTCGCACAAGGTGATACGCGCGGCGCTCGAATGCCTGGCGCGCGAATTTTCCATTTGACGAGGAGTCCTTTTGGGCGAGCCGCTTCCAGTCGCAGCGACCACTGAAATGGTGCATCTGAAGCGTTCGCTCGGCCGTTGGGATCTCGTCGCGCTGTTCGTCGTCGCGGTGTTCAACCTCAACGTCGTGCCGAGCATCGCCGCAAATGGCGGAGTCACGGTTTGGCTTTGGCTGATTTCGCTCGTGCTGTTTTTCTGGCCGCAGGGAATTGCGGTGATCGAGCTGGCGCATCGTTATCCCGGCGAAGGTGGCGTTTATTTGTGGGCTAAGGAAGTTTTCGGCGACTTCCACGGTTTTCTTTCCGGTTGGTGCTACTGGACGAACAACATGATGTACGTGCCGACGGTGATGCTCTATTTCGTGGGTGTTTCGGTGTTCGTGCTGGGTCCGGGCCATCAAGGACTGGCGGATAATCGGGCTTTCACGGTGGTCGCGTCGCTTTTGCTGATGGCGTTGCTGGTGATTCTGAATATTGTGGGGCTGGGCGTCGGGAAATGGATCAACAATCTCGGCGGAATCGGAACAGGAGTCGCTGCCGCGGTACTGATCGGCCTGGGGCTCATCATGTTTTCGCGGTTTGGCACCACGGTGACGGCGGCGGATTTTCGCATTCCGGCCAATCCGCGATTTGTGTTGAATTCTTTTGGCGTGATTTGTTTTGGACTTGTGGGCTTGGAGCTGGCGTCCGTGATGGGCGATGAAATCAAAGACCCGCAGAAAACTTTACCGGGCGCGGTGGCCTGGGGCGGAATACTTTCCGGCGTAATGTACATCGCGACGACGCTTACGTTGCTGATCGCCGTCAGCAAGAGCGACATCAACGTGTTGCAGGGCATCGTGCAGGCCGTCAGCCACATGGCCAGTCGCGTTGGCGCTGGTTGGATCGTCGCGCCGTTCGCGCTGATGCTGAGTATTTCGATCGCGGGAATCGGATCCGCGTGGCTCGCTGGTTCGGCGCGCATACCATTTGTCGCGGGCCTGGATTCCTACATGCCCAGCTGGTTGGGAAAGACGCACGCGCGTTTTGCGACGCCGTATGCGGCGCTGATCGTGCAAGGCATCGTGTCAATGATTCTGGTTCTGGTAAATGCGGTAGGGTCCGGTGTGCAAGAAACGTTTCAGCGCTTGCTTTCACTGGCCGTGGTGCTGCAGCTCGTTCCGTTTCTATACATGTTCGGTGCGTTGCTGAAAATTGCCGCGAATCCGGATTCGGGCAAGGGGCTGTACAGCAAAACGACGTTGTTTCTGGCCGGTGGCAGCGGGCTCGTTACCACTACGCTCGGCATCGTGCTGGCATTTTTCCCGGCGCAGCAGATTCGCTCTCTGCTCTCGTACGAGGCCTGGATGTTCGGCGGCACGGCATTTTTCATAGGCCTGGCCGTGTTTTTCTTTTATGTCTACGGGCGGCGCAAGGTAGCGCCTGCCGCAGCGACAAGCGTCTAATTAAGGCTAGCATCAGTAGGGAGGCTCTGTGGCAAGCAAGGCTAAGGCGATCGCAGCGAAGAACGCGAAATCAAAAGCGGGCGCACGTAAATATAAGATGTACATCAACGGCGAATTTGTCGAAGCGCACAGCCGCAGCGTTTTCCCTGTTTACAATCCCTCCACGGAAGAAGTCATCGCCCAAGTCCCCGAAGCAGATGAAAAAGATGTGGATCGCGCTGTAGCGGCCGCCAAAACAGCTTTCAATTCCGGCGCATGGCCGCAAACTACTGCGCAGGACCGCGGCCGCATTCTATTTCGTCTGGCCGAACGCATTCGCAAGGAAGCGGCGCACCTGGCTGATCTCGAGTGCCGCAACTCCGGCAAGCCGATTGTCGAAGCGGAGTATGACATCGCCGACGCCGCCACCTGTTTCGAGTATTACGGCGGCATGGCTACCAAAGTTCTGGGCCACGTAAATCCCGTGCCGGATAACGCGCTAAGCCTTTCGCTGCGCGAACCCATCGGCGTCGCCGCGCAAATCATTCCGTGGAATTATCCTTTGCTGATGGCTGCGTGGAAACTCGCGCCGGCTATCGCGGCGGGCTGCTGCTGCATCTTGAAGCCTGCTGAGCAGACTCCGCTCACAGCGCTCGAATTTGCGGGATATCTCAGTGACGCCGGATTGCCGCCCGGCGTCGTTAACATTATCACCGGCTTTGGCGAAGGCGCGGGCGCACCGCTCGTGAAGCATCCGGACGTGAACAAAGTTGCCTTCACCGGCAGCGGAGCAGTGGGCAAAGCGATTGTGAAGATGGCGGCGGACACGCTGAAGCGCGTCACGCTTGAACTCGGTGGAAAATCGCCGAACATATTTTTCGCCGATGCGGATTTCGAAGCCGCGATTGACGGCGCGCTGTTCGGCGTGTTCATCAATCAGGGCGAAGTCTGCTCCGCGGGCAGCCGCATCCTGGTGGAAAAACCGATCTATTCGAAGTTTGTCCAAGCCATGGCCTCCAAAGCCAAGAAAATCCGCCTCGGCCCGCCACTCGAACGCGAAACAAAGATGGGCCCGCTCGTCAGCAAAGAGCAGTTCGACCGCGTCAGCGCATACCAAGAGATCGGCAAGAAGGAAGCGAAGCTTGCTGCCGGAGGCGGGCGCCCTTCGTCCATGAAGCACGGTTATTACGTGGAACCGACGATTTTCTACGACGTGGATAATTCCGCGCGCATAGCCCGCGAAGAAATCTTCGGGCCGGTGGCGACGGTGATTCCATTTACGAATGAAGCCGACGCTATCAAAATCGCGAACGATACGCCTTACGGCCTTGCCGCCGCCGTGTGGTCGCGCGATATTTTCAAAGCGTTCCGCGTGGTGAAAGCTTTGCGCGCCGGAATCGTGTGGGTGAATCACATGCAACCCACGTACGTCGAAGCGCCGTGGGGCGGTTACAAGCAATCCGGTTTTGGCCGCGAGCTCGGCCCCTGGGGCATCGAAGAATATCTGGAAACCAAGCAAGTGCATATCAACCTGAACGAACAGCCCATCGGATGGTACTGACATGCCTACAATCCAATTGCGCACCGCGATACCCGGTCCTAAATCTCTGGAGCTGATGCGCCGCCGTCAGGCCGCTGTACCGCGCGGGGTCGCTCACGCCACGCCGATTTTCGCAGCGCGCGCGGAAGGCGCGATTCTGGAAGATGTGGACGGCAATCGTTTCATCGATTTCGCCGGAGGCATTGGTGTGCAGAATGCCGGCCATCGCCCTCCGCGCGTGGTCGCCGCGATTCGCGAGCAGCTCGACGCGTTCATGCACACCTGCTTCAGCGTAGCGCCGTACGAAAAGTATATTGCGCTCGCGGAAAAGCTGAATTCGCTGGTGCCCGGGAATTTCGCAAAAAAAACAATTTTGCTCAACAGCGGCGCCGAGGCTATCGAGAACGCGGTGAAAATCGCGCGCGCCTACACGCGCCGTCCGGCGATCATTTGTTTTGAGGACGCGTTTCATGGCCGCACCATGCTCACGATGTCGCTCACCAGCAAGACGCATCCCTATAAAGCGGGCTTTGAGCCCTTCGCCGCCGACATTTACCGTATTCCTTACGCGTACTGCTACCGCTGCTCGTACTCTCTGAAATATCCGAGCTGCAATGTTTTTTGCGCTCACCACCTCGAAGACACTTTCAAACGCATGGTGGCCTCCGAAGCGGTCGCGGCGGTGGTGGTTGAGCCGGTCCTCGGCGAAGGCGGCTTCGTCGCGCCGCCGCCGGAATTTTTCAGCGCGCTGCACGAAATCTGTAAGCGCCACGAAATTCTCTTGATCGCCGACGAAGTGCAAACCGGGTTTGGGCGTACCGGCGCGATGTTCGCCTCCGAGCGCTATGGCATCGTTCCTGACATTCTGGTGAGCGCGAAATCCATCGCCTCCGGCATGCCGCTTGCAGCGGTCACGGGCCGGGCGGAGATTATGGATACACCGGGTCTAGGCGGTCTGGGCGGCACGTACGGCGGGAATCCGCTCGCCTGCGCGGCGGCGCTGGCCGCGATCGAAATTCTGGAGCGCGAAAATCTTTCCGCGCGCGCCGAAGAACTGGGCGCTCGATTTGAATCGCGCGCTAAAGAGTGGAAGAATCGCTGGCCGCTGATCGGCGATGTTCGCGGACTCGGTGCGATGCGGGCGCTGGAACTCGTGCGTTCGGCGGATAACCGCGAGCCTGCCAAGGAAGAGACCGAGCAAGTGCTCCGTCATTGCCGGGAGCGCGGCTTGATTTTGCTGTCCTCGGGAACTTACGGCAATGTGCTGCGCTTGCTGGTGCCGCTGGTCGTCACCGCGGAGCAGTTCGACGAGGGGCTGAACGTTCTCGAGGCTGCGCTCGCGGTTGTGGCCGAATCGCAAGTGGAAACCGCTCCGCGCCGCGCATAATCCGAGGACCGTTCATGGGAACTGCGACGAAAGTGCCAGTAAAGACATGGGGATTTTATCTCGACGGAAAATGGATCACGGAAGGCGAACGATTTGAAGTTTTAGCTCCCTACGACCGCGCCATAGTCGGCGCATCCTATCGTGCAACAGCCGCCGACGCCGAAGCAGCCGTGCGAGCCGCGCAACGTGCATTCCAAGTCACGCGCAAGATGGCTGGATACGAGCGACAAGCCATTCTCCGCGCCATTTCTGACGGCATCAGCAAGCGCCGCGAAGAATTTGCGCAAGTCATCGCGCTCGAGGCAGGGAAGCCCATCCGCACGGCGCACCTTGAAGTGGACCGCGCGATCTTCACCTTTGCTGTCGCGGCCGAAGAAGCCACGCGCATCGGCGGCGAGTGGCTGCCGCTGGATTGGCAGGCTTCCACCGCGGGCCGAGCCGGAATCGTTCGCCGCTTTGCGCTGGGCCCGATTCTGGCCATCACGCCGTTTAATTTTCCGCTGAATCTGGTGGCGCACAAGGTCGCACCGGCGATTGCCGCGGGCTGCACCACGGTGTTAAAGCCTGCTCCGCAAACTCCGCTTACGTCGCTGCTGCTTGCAGAAGTAATCGAGCAAGCTGGACTGCCGCCGGGCGCTCTGAATGTGTTGCCGCTCGCAAATCAAGTCGCGGAGAAATTGGTTGGCGACGATCGGCTGAAGATGCTCACCTTCACCGGAAGCGTTCCAGTGGGCTGGGCGCTAAAAGGGAAGTCCGGCAAGAAAAAAGTGACGCTTGAATTGGGCGGCAACGCCGGGGTGATTGTGCACTCTGATGCCGATGTGGACGTTGCGGCGGATCGTTGCGTGGTCGGAGGTTTTTCCTACGCCGGGCAGAGCTGCATCTCCGTGCAGCGCATCTACGTGCAGTGCGGCGTTGCACAGAAATTTCTGGCGCGACTGCTCGACGGCGTCAAAAAACTGCGCGTCGGCGATCCGTTCAATGAAGCCACGGACGTCGGCCCCATGATCAGCGAAGACGCGGCGCGCCGTGCCGCTGCTTGGATTGAAGAAGCTGTTGCGGGCGGCGCCAGGGTGCATGCGGGCGGCGCCACGCGCGAGGGTGCGGTATTGCAGCCTACGGTGCTGACGAATGTCCGGGCAGATCTGAAGGTCAGTTGCCAGGAGGTTTTCGCGCCGGTGGTGATTGTCGAGCCGTACGATGATTTTGCCGAAGCCATCCGCCGCGTAAACGATTCGCCGTTCGGACTGCAAGCGGGCGTCTTCACGCGCGATGCAAAGTTGCTGTTTTCGGCGTTTGAGAATCTGGAAGTGGGCGGAGTGATCGCAGGAGATATGTCCGCGTTTCGGATTGATCACATGCCGTATGGCGGCGTGAAGGATTCGGGAATCGGCCGCGAAGGATTGCGCTATGCAATCGAGGAAATGACCGAGCCGCGAATCCTGGTCCTCAATTTGGCCTAGGCCGGGATAATCGCTCACCTGAGCGAAGTCCGGCTTACTTTGCTATCTCACTCGCCTCTGGAAACAACAACGATGCGGCCACTGTTGCCACCAAGATTCCCACAATCACCGCCAGGGAAATTGGAGCGGAGACAGGCAGCCATTCGCTCAACGTCATTTTCACGCCGACAAATACTAGAATCGCCGCCAGCCCCTGATGCAAAAAGCGGAAGCGCGGCAGCAGATCCGCCAGCGCGAAATACAAAGCCCGCAAACCCAGAATCGCGAACACGTTCGAGGAATAGACAACGAACGCGTTGCGCGTGATCGCCAGAACTGCCGGGACCGAATCCACCGCGAAAATAATGTCCATGGCCTCGACCGCCACCAGCGCCAAACAGAGCGGCGTGGCAATCCATTTTCCGGCTTGCTTCACGAAGAAGCTCTCGCCCTCGAAGTGATCGGTTACTGGAATCACCCGCCGCGCCATTACCACCAGCGGGTTACGATCCGGCCGCATCACACGCTTGCCGGGGAAAAACATCCTGGCGCCCGTCAGCAGCAGTAGCGCCCCAAAAACGTACAACACGGAGTGAAACGTCTGCAGTAATTCCACGCCCGCAAGAACGAAAAGGGCGCGCATTACTAGAGCCCCCAGCACCCCCAGAAACAAAACCTTGTGCTGCGATTGCGCCGGCACGTCGAACGCCTGAAAAATCAGCAGAAAAACGAAAATATTGTCCACGCTCAACGACTTCTCGACCAAATAACCGGTAAGAAATTCGACCCCCACCTGCGGTCCCTGCGAATAATAGAGCCACAGATTAAAAAGCAGCGACACGGAAATCCACGCCGCGCTCTCTAGCAACGCTTCGCGAAGGCCGATAACGTGGTTTTTACGATGAAAAACGCCCAGGTCAATCAACAAGGCCGCAGCCGTGGTGACAGCAAAGACTACCCAGATGTGAATCGGCGTTCCGAGCATGGGGCTTTTGATGCCAGCAAGCGGCGCTTGCAAGCGGGCACCAGTCTAACCGGGCAGCCGCCGTGAATGAAGGCCGATATTGCACATTTGTGCCACTTAATGGTTGCAGGCGTTGCGCGGATGCACGATAATTCGGCATTGTAGTCCCCGGCTTGGAGCCATCCTGGCGGCTTTTGCGTGATTAACTGTCCTCACTGCAGCACGGTGAATCCGGATTTCGCTGAATCCTGCTCACGTTGCGGGACTCCCATGCCATTGGGCGAGTCCGAAACGATTCAGATGGTGGATGCCACCGTCATCACGCCGGGTAGCGATTTCGGAACGCGCTATCGCATCGACGCCCTGCTAGGACAGGGTGGCATGGGCCGCGTCTATAAGGCCTATGACAAAGATCTGGACCGAACTGTCGCCATCAAAGTGGTTCGCGACGGCGCAATCGGCGAATCCGATGCGCTGAAACGTTTCAAGCAGGAACTGGTCCTCGCCAGCAAAATCTCCCACAAAAATATTCTGCGCATTCACGACATGGGCGATGTCGGCGGCCTGCGTTTTATTTCCATGGCCTTCGTCGAAGGCAAGGATCTGCAGCACATCATCCGCGAAAACCCCAAGATGCCGCTGGAACGCATTCTGAATTTTTCCAGGCAGATTGCGGAGGCGCTGGCTGCCGCGCACGCCGAAGGTGTGGTCCATCGCGACTTGAAGCCGCAAAACTTGCTGGTGGATAAGAACGACCAGATTTTCGTTTGCGATTTCGGCCTGGCGAAATCGTTCGAAGAAGGCGCCATCGGCATGACGCGCACCGGCGCCTTTCTCGGCACGCCGCGTTATATGTCGCCCGAACAGGTGGAAGGGAAGCCCGCCGACGGCCGCGCCGACCTCTACGCTTTCGGCCTGATTTTGTACGAAATGGTGATCGGCGATGTGCCATTCACCGGCGAATCCACGCTGAAAGTGATGTACCAGCGCATTCAGGAAAAGCCCAAGAGCCCAAAACTCCTGCGGCCGGATCTTCCGAACTGGCTGGTAAAAATCATCATGCGGTGTCTGGAACGCGATCCGAACGATCGTTATCAGAATGCCTACGAAATTCTCGCGGATCTGCAGGGCGGCCAATCAGGCAGCGGCGTATCGCGCGTCGGAATGTCGCGCATTGGTTCCGGCTCGCAAAGCGTAATCATTCAAATTCCTGAATTCGCCAGCCATCTTTGGGTCTGGATCGTGGCGGGCGCCGTAGCGGCGCTGCTGCTGGCGCTCGCGATACCACCGGTGCGGCATTTGATTCCCGGCTTTCGCGTGGAACAGACGGGGCCTGCTGGCTCCGCCGCCTCGGGCATTCCGCCGCTTTCAAGCGGACGTTACGTCGCAATTCTGCCGCTGCAGGTTCTCGGCGACCAATCACAGCTTGATTACCTGGCACAAGGCATCCAGGAAGCGCTTTCCGCCAAACTCTTCCAGTTGAAAGGCGTGCACGTCACCTCGTCCGATGCTGCCTCCAAGGTCGATCCCAAGCAGCCTCTGCAGAAAATCGCGCGCAGCCTCGGCGCGAACACTTTGGTACAGGGGATGGTGCAAGGCAATGGCGACAGAATCCGCATCATCCTGAATATGGAGGACGTGGTTAACGGCAAGCGCATCTGGAGCCAGCAATTCGACGGCGTTCCGGCGGACCTGTTCACGCTAGAGGACCATATCTACGCGCAGGTGGTGTCGGCGATGGATGTGAATCCGACGAATGAGGAGAACGCCAACGCCGAGACGCGCCCCACGGACAATGTCGCATCGTACGATTTCTACCTGCGCGGCCGCAACGCCCTGCGCGTGAACGACGCCAAAAGCATCCAGACCGCGCTCGACTTTTTCAATCAGGCCGTGAAACAGGATCCCAAGTTCGCGCTCGCTTATACGGGAGTAGCCCAGGCCAGCCTGCGCATGTACGGATTGACGAACGACGGCTTCTGGACCCAGAAGGCGCAGGCGGCGGCGCAACAAGCTCTGCAATTGAACGATAAACTGCCGGAAGTTCACTCCACGCTTGGCAGCGTCTATCGCGCCACGGGGAAATATTCAGAAGCAATCGCCGAGCTGAATCGCGCGCAGGCCTTGGCGCCCAATTCAGACGAAGTTTATTGGCGCTTGGGCACGGTGTATCTGTCGAAGGGCGATATGCCACACGCCATTGAAGCCTATCAAAAGGCCGTGCAGCTCAACCCTTACTACTGGGTCAACGAGAATTCCCTCGGCGCGGCTTACTTCCAACTGGGAGATTACGACAAGGCGCTCGAGGCGTTCAAGCAGGTTGCTACGCTCGAACCGGACGTCAACGCAGGCTACGAGAATACGGGGAACGTGTTGGTACAGCAGGCTAAATACGGCGAAGCGGTACCCTATCTGCAAAAGGCTCTGGCAATTGAACCCAATGCCGGCGCTTACTCGAATCTCGGCACCGCCTATTTTTTCCTGAAGCAGTACGCGGAGTCCGCGCAGGCCTTCGAGAAGGCAGTAGCGCTGAACGCCAACGACACGCAATTAGCCGTTAACCTAGGCGATGCCTATCGCGCCTTGGGCCAGACCGATAAGGCCCACGCTGCCTACCAGCAAGCGATTTCCGCGGGTTACAAAGAATTGCAGACGAATCCGCAAGACACATCTGTATTGGCGGAGGTTGCGCTGTCTTACGCTAAACTCGGAAAGCCTCAGGACGCGGAGACATTCATAGCTCGCGCCCGCGCGCAGGATAAGAAGGACGTCAACCTCGCCTACACTGAAGTCCAGATCGATGCGCTGAACGGGAAATCGAGCCAGGCGATGACGCTACTTGCAGCCGTGCTCGCAGATCATTATCCCGCGGAGTCCGCGGCAGTTGACCCGGATTTGGAAAGCCTCCACAGCAACCCGGACTTCGACAAGCTGATCAAGAAATACTCAACCAAGAAACCCTAATTCCGCCGGGTCTTCCGCTCCCGCAGGTAGTCTTGAATTAGCTAATCGTGCTACGGCGTGATTTATCCTGCGCTTTCGCTGCGCGGGATCGATGGAAACGGGACGGTTAGGCTTTATCCGAAGGGCGCCGCCAGCGATCTCGTATGACGGTGAGCAGGGCAGGCCGATCGCAGGCACTTCGCGATTGACGTTGTGGCGGCCGCCTTTCAGGCGTTCGGCTTCTTAACTGTGTGGCTGCATCGCGTTCACCGGTGCCAGCGCGGTGGCCTGCGGACAGCCGTCGCAGCGAATGCCTATGGCACCTACCATCAGCCATGAGGTAGGGACATCCGTCAGGGAAATCGCGAGGCCCAAAAAGCCTTCTGCCCACCACGACGCTAGCCGTGGTGGGCAGACTCAGTACCATCAGATCGCCGATGATTAATACAGGCGTCTAGCTTCAGCAGGCCGCCAAATTATCGGAGTTGACCTGGCTCAGTTCGATTGCTTGCCGGCGCTTCCAACCACAAAACCCAACCAACGCGATTCCCAATCCGAGCATGGCGAATTCGGCAGGCTCAGGAGTGATCTCCGCCGATCCAGCCTCGCCGGGCAACAACCCAGTGCAGGGGCTGTTGGGATTTGGATCGCATTCCAACTCCAGCAACTCAAGACCATTACCGTTGATACCTACCGCCGCCGGGCACGTGTTGAACGCAGGCGTGAGGCCAGGGGCTGCCCCCAGGGTGCAAGTGTAAATCGCGTTCTGGATCGTGGGTGTGATCGCGATCCACAGGTCGGACAGGGTGTCGGACGCAGGGCAAACATCGCCAACACAATCCGTCGGTTCATAAACGAAGTTCGTCAGGAGATCGAATGTGCCGCCGCCATCGACCTGTGCCAGGGTCGGCCCCGCAACAGCCACTGGATTCGAGAACGAATTCGACGTGAAACAAGTCACGCCTTCCGGCACTTCACTGCAAGGTTCGATGGTCGGGTCCGTGGGCACGACAATCTTCACCTTGGGATCGAGACCGTCAGCCTTAGCTACGTTCGCTCCAACCATCGCCAAAGCGACTACTGCCACGATCGCCAACGTTTTACAAAATCTCATCAACCCACCTCCGCGCAATTTCCATCCGCCGGGGAGAGTAGCACGTTCGCCTCCAAGTGACAATCAAAACCATAAAAATAAATCCTTTGGATTGAATTGGTTCCAGCTACAGCTTCTTCCCTCTTGATTCTCAATATGCAACACTTTGCACAACTCGGGACTTGTCCTATCTCTATGTCGCACTTGGTGTTGTCCCCGTTTTGGTGCCCCAATTCGATACCTCGCTTCTACGCATACCGCTATCAACAGGGCCGTTCGGCATTCTGGACGCGCTCTGCGA
>Ga0187847_10000148_pt1 | contig 81850 bp, 58 predicted proteins | sample June2016WEW_4_10_FD_132458 | JGI IMG/M metagenome (GOLD analysis project Ga0187847, IMG submission 132458) | Peatland microbial communities from SPRUCE experiment site at the Marcell Experimental Forest, Minnesota, USA - June2016WEW_4_10 | ecosystem: Environmental > Terrestrial > Soil >...
ACGACGGTTTCAGGGATTGTGTGGATTGATCCAACAAATTTGCTTGAGAACGGTCACATTCCGCCAGTGGCAATCGAGAGCGTGGAGGCCGACGATCTTCAGTTCTCGCCCCATGGCGAAATTCAAATTCCGGCAAGCAAGGACAAGATCGAATTCCATTACACGGCACTCAGCTTGCTGGTCCCGGAACGAGTGCGGTTCAAGTATCGGCTAGAAGGATACGATCACGATTGGGTTGATGCCGGTACGCGTCGCGTTGCCTATTACAACAACCTACATCCGGGAAAGTATCGCTTTCAAGTAATCGCTGAAAATGACGATGGGTTGTGGAACATGGATGGCGCAAGCTCAAGCTTTACACTGAAGCCGCACTACTATCAGACATCGTGGTTCTACAGCCTCTGTTCTCTGGCTGCCATCGCCCTGGTGATTGGCTTGCTTCGTTACAATACCCGCCGCTTGCGCGCCCAGGCAGATGAACTCACTCGCATGGTTGACGAACGTACCAAGAAACTTCAACTTGAAGTCATCGAGCGCCAACGTGCTGAAGAAGCTGCCGTCGAAGCCCGTGAGAAGATGCGATTTCAGGCAACCCATGACGTCCTTACCTCCTTCTTGAATCGCGGTGCGATTTTGGATGTGCTTGCACGCGAGCTTTCTCGCGCCGCTAGAGAGCGAACTTCGATTACCGTGTTGATGGCTGATCTGGACCATTTCAAGGACATAAACGATAAGTATGGCCACATCGTCGGCGATGAGGTGCTTCGTGAAGTGGCGAGACGGTTGACGGAGTCGGTGCGTCCGTACGACTCTGTTGGCCGATATGGCGGCGAGGAGTTTCTGCTGGTATTGTCAAACTGCGATGCGGAAACAGCCATGGAGCGCGCAAATGAATTGCGCGGCGTCATTGCATCGGCCCCAGTCAAAACTTCCAGTGGGTCCATCAAAATAACCACGAGCATGGGAGTTCTTGCATCCAGAAATTGGAACTCGAGTTCCCCCGACGACGTCCTTCGCAAAGTTGATTCCGCTCTCTACGCCGCCAAGGAGGCCGGTCGCAACCGGTGCTGCATGGCGGTCGCAGCGTGAGGAGAGGACAAGAACCCTGCCGGCGAATGCGTGGGAATCCGAGTCGGTCACTCGACCGGAACATGTTTTAACAGAGTCACCATCGGCTTCACAAACAAGTGAGTTTCAAGTCCGCGATCCCGCGACGATCCGCCCACCCAGACTATGCGGTCCCCCACAGGCACCGCCCAATGATCTTGTGTGCTCGACCAGTAATCAAGCTGCCGTGACGCTATATGAATGACCGCCTGCTTCGACTCACCCGGTGCAAGATGATTTCGTTCCAACCCGGCCAGAATGCGATCGGCAAATTGAACGCCAGCCGTAATGCATGCAGGCTTTTCAACGTAAGCTTGCACGACTTCGTCGCCAGTTACGGATCCTGTGTTGGAGAGGTTCAGGGCGACGTCAAACCCGCCATCGGCCGCAGCACTGCTTTTGATTCCAGAGTATGTGAAGGTGGTATACGACAATCCGAATCCTAATGGAAAAAGCGGCTCGATGCTTCGACGATAGAACCAGCGGTAGCCAACCAGGATTCCTTCACTGAAGGTTGTTTTACCATCCACACCATTTCGCGATCGTTCTGGAAATGCAGGATCTGCGTCTGGAGTATCCTCGAGACGCTTCGGCCATGTGAACGGCAGCCGGCCTCCAGGAATCGCCTTGCCGAGCAACAGCTTGGTCGTGGCCGGTCCACCTTTGTCGCCGGTCCACCACATCTGCAGCACAGCCTTAACCTGGCTCAACCAGGGCATCGCGATCGGCTGACTGATGTTGAGAACAACAATTGTGTTCGGATTTGCTTGTGCCACGTCGCGAATCAACTTGTCCTGATCGCCGGGTAGTTCAAAGACTGGGTGCGTGCGACTCCACGCAAAAACAACCGCGGTCTTTGCATGCCTAGCTGCATCGATCGCCGCGTGGTAGTTCTCTGCCTGCTGACTCGGAGTGACCCAGCTTGCGCGAACCTGGACCGGGCGGTTCGAACTGTCCGGAGCCCCTTCCACGGCATCGAACCGAATGCGGCAGGTCTGATCTCTCTGAGCTTTGTACCAGACAAGGATTACGCCTGTGTCAGCGCCATTGAAGTGACGAACGAGTCGCAATAGGTCTACTCATTCCCGCTACTTCGGCTGCGGAATTTCGCCTATGTTGTAAAGTTGGAATTCGCGGATCGTTGCGGCGCCGGTGCTTGACAGAATATTCAACCTGACCCGGTTGGCAGTAACTGCTGGAAAGATGTCGATTTTCTTATGGCCGATGGCATCGGCAGAAGCAACGGTTTTCCAGCGGGTTCCATTCCAGATGTCGACAGAGTATTTCTGAACGCGCTGGCCACTGTTAAGCCATTCCATCGTGATTGCGCGGTTGAAAGTGATCGGCGTGGGGAAGCTGACTTCGAGAGTCGCGTGATGAGAGTCCGCGGGAGCGGTCCAGAAGGTGTCTGGGTCGCCGTCCAGTGCGGCAGTAATATCGGCCGAGGCGGGTGCGTGCTGGAGAGCGAGATTGTGCGCAGAACGTTCCCGCAGTGCTTTGCCGAACTCTTCCAGACGGGCCACGTCGCTGTCGGAGAGGAGACCACGTCGATCCGGAGCGAGGCCGAGCATTAATTGTGCTCCGCGGCCGACGGTCTCGTCGTAGATTGTAAGCAACTCACTGAGGCTTTTGAGGGAAGCTTCATCGTTGGGATGCCAGAACCAATGCTCTTTGCGCAGAGGCGTATCCGCCTCTACCGGACGCCAGCGCAGATACCCATGACGATCGATCACGTTCCAATTCTCATAAGGAACATTGCCGCTCTCGTTGCCCACCCAGCGCGCATCACCGTATTCAAAGAGCCCGGTGTCGGCAAAGACGATGGTGTTGGGCTGGTAGGTGCGCAGAGTTTCGATGATCTTCTCGAAGTTATAGACGTGACCCCCGCTGCCTGCGCCATCAAGCCAGAATTCGACTAACTCGCCATAGTTCGATGCCAGTTCAGTAAGTTCTGCCTGATAATATGCGTCATACGCGACTGGGTCTTTGTACTTCGGCTCATGGCGGTCCCAGGGCGAAAGATAGACGCCGAACTTGAGACCGTATTTGCGCGCGGAACGGGCGACGTCGCCCACCACATCGCCATGGCCGTTTTGCCAGGGGCTGGATTTGACGCTGTAACTTGTCTGCTCCGTGGGCCAGAGGCAGAACCCATCGTGATGTTTAGCGACCAGAACAACGTACTTTGCGCCGGAGTCGCGAATTGCTTTCATCCACTGGTCGGGATCGAACCGCGTGGGGTTGAAGATCGAAGGATCGGCGGTGCCGTCTCCCCATTCTCGATCGAGAAATGTGTTGGTGGAGAAATGGATGATTACGCCAAACTCCAGATCCTGCCATTCGACTTGTTGGGGCGAAGGCTGGACGTCAGAAAAGTCTTGAGCCCACGTAGGAAGAGCGCAAAGAAATAGAGTGAGGACAAAGCTCACCCATACCTTGCTCGAGTACGTCATCGGTTCGTCTCCGCGAGGGGTCGAATTTCGCCAGCCTGCCAACGTCGCGTCCGCAAAGTGTCTGTCTGCCACCGCCTCATACCGCAATTACCTCGATACCATCGGCTTTGAATCCTGCGAGGGCGTCGGGGACAATACCGGAATCGGTGATTAATATGTCGATGTCACCGACAGGACAAATCAGCGCCGGACTTACCATTGCAACTTTGCTTGAATCCGCTACCACGATGACCTGCTTCGCTTGCCGAACCATGGCGCGAAATACCGCGGCTTCGTCGGGTTCGATGGTTGTGGCGCCGCGTAGCACATCCACACCGCAAGCGCCGATGAAGACTTTATCGAAAAATACGCCGTTCAGAGTCTCCATCGCCGTCGGGCCGGTCAAAGAGAACGCACCAGCCCATCGCATCGTGCCTCCAGTTAGGGTCACGTTCAATGCAGCCTGATTGCTTAATTCCATGCCGATATTCACGGCGTTGGTGATGACGCTAATTCCAGTACGATGGCGGATGCATCGCGCAACCTGGGTGGTCGTAGTTCCAGCCGTGAATCCTATGGTGTCATGCTCACGGATTAACTCCGCCGCCGCAACGCCAATGCGGCGCTTCTCCTCGGCGAAGCGCCCCTCTCGCTCCTGGAATGTGGAATCGAAACGAAACGGTTCATACTGCGTTTGCCCGGCCAGCTTTGCGCCACCATGCGTGCGATGCACCAAGCCACGCTGCTCAAGCCGCGTCAGGTCGCGGCGAACGCTGGCTCCGGAAGCATCCAACAATTCTGACAATGCATCCACAGTTGCGTTTCCCTGGCGCAACAGCACTTGCAGGATTCGTTTCGCTCGTTGATCCGTTTTTGTCGACATTTGGTGGTGGGACCAGAATCGGGATTTCCTTCGGATTGTAAATGCACGAGCCGAGGCTGCAAGCTAGCCAGGCTGCACGGCGACGCGCTTTCCATCCAGCCGCTCAAGCGAATCTGCAAGCGCACGCACGCTCTGCTCCCGCACAACAAATCTTTTGTACTCGCGGTCCCGAATATCGCCCATCGCTACGTCCTTCTTGCGAAATTGGGCCGGGCTGCTAAATTCTGTTCTGGCACTGGAGTGGAACTCAGTGACACCCGCCTGTTTTGCGATGTCAGCGATGGTGTCAGCGGTGATGCCGCTGGCAGCCATGATGGCGATACGACCTTGGGCAGTCTCGACCATCCGTTCAATCTCGCGGATCCCAAGGCTGGCATTGTGAGCTCCACCAGATGTGAGTATGCGGCGGGCGCCCGCAGCAAGCACACCAACCAATGCTCGGGACGGTTGCGGCGTCATATCGATGGCGCGATGAAACGTAACAGGCAACGGCCCTGCCAGCTCCACCAACTGCTGCGTGCGAGGCACATCCACGCCTCCTTGTTCGTTTAGCAACCCCAAAACTATGCCGTCAGCTCCGAGGCGCCGCGCATGGCGGATCTCTTCCTGCATTACTTCGAACTCCAGGTCTGAGTAACAGAAGTCTCCACCGCGTGGACGAATCATCACAAACAGGCCGATCGCAATGCTCTTCCGAACCGAGGTAATCAATCCCGCACTGGGAGTGATTCCACCTTCAAGCAAATCAGTGCAGAGTTCAACCTGGTGGGCGCCTCCACGCTCCGCGGCGATTGCAGATTCCACGGAATCGACACAGATTTCAAGTCTCATACTGACTGCGCCCCATTCCTCAAAAACTCACGTCCTTCACCAAAGACACCTGCTGCGCCGAGAGACGCGGTGTTCAAGAATTCCGTGAATTCCCGAGCGGCCGCATGCGAACGAAACAGCGCGGCTCCTTAGAACGAGTACTTCAAAGAAAACTGCAGGTGGCGCTCCTGAGACCTTGTGTTCTGGAGCGAGACATTACCAAACGTACTGTCGTTGATGCCCGAATCCGGATTGCCGTAACTGACAATGTTGAATGCGTTGAAGGCATCGAAGCGGAAGCCCAAGGTGTGTTCTCCGATAATGTGGAAGTCCTTGAATGCCGCTAAATCGGTGTTGAAGTATCCGGGACCGCGCACGGCACCGTTATGGGAGGTGCCGAAGGTGTTCTCGGCAGGCACGCCAAATGCGCAGGTACCGTTGTCCACTCCCGCGGTGAGGCAGGGGGTGGCCGATGGGTCAGTGCCGAACCAGTTCACATTACTGCGCCCTACGACCTTCAACGGGCGATATTGGTTCACGCGGCTTGCCCCATAGCTATTTGAATTGTTCGACCCGCCCGTAATGACCTCGGGGAATCCGGAATAGGCGACGACAGCGGTAGAAAGCTTCCATCCGCCAATGACCTCGTCGAGTACATGGCTGGCTGAGGAGAGATATTCCTTGCCACGGCCCACAGGAATTGCATAGACGCCCGTGCCGGTGAGGTTGTGCTTGATGTCGTCCGGCCAGTCCATCGTCGGCGCCGCTGTTGTAGTAATTCTGGAATGCGCCGCTATAGCCGTAGCCTGGAGTGCCGAAGGTGCCGAACAGAGAATAGTTGCCAATGCTGTTCGTCATCGCCTTGCCCCAGGTGTAGTTGACTGTGTATTCGAGACCATGACTGAGGCGCTGCCGCAGAACCACTTGCAGCGCGTTATAGTTCATCATGGCGCGCGACTCGGTAATCAGCAGCCCACCGTTGCCGCCAACGCCCAGCGCAGAGTCGATTCCGTTCACGCCAATGTACTGGTTGTTGTAAAACGGGGCCGAGGTTTGATCATTGTTGACAGCCAATTGGTTGACGTTGCCGTAGTCTTCAATGTGCTGGCCCGTCTCTCCGACGTAGCCTGCCTGCAAAGAAGCTGTGCGAGTGAGCGCATATTCGAGAGTCAGGTTGTACTCCTGCACATAGGCGGGCTGAATGTTCTGCGGATAAGCGGTGTATCCATTGTTGGAACTGCTGTACTGAACAGAGGTGTCGGTACCTGTAAAGCCTTCTTGAGCCGTGTTGGGTGTTGGCACGGATGTGGTCGTCGGCGCGCTTACAGAGAAGCCCGCCGCCTGCAGGAAGGGCGCAATGGCAGTGAGGCGCTGATTGTAGGAATTGCCTTCAAAAAAGCTGGTGGCTCCGTAACCGCCGCGGATCACGGCGCGGTCATTGAATTGATACGCAGCGCCCAGGTGCGGCATCCACTGGCGGTAGTTCGGCTGGTAGCAGGCCAGGTTGCTGCATAGTGTCGCCCCTGGGAGAGCGCCGACAGGAAGGTGTCCCGCATACTCGATCTGGCCCGTGGTCAGGTTGATGTTTCCGGTCCTGTCCTGCTCTTCGATCCAAGGCTCGTCAAACTCGTAGCGAACGCCGAAGATCAAGGTGAGGTGGGGGGTCGCTTTGAAGTTATCCTGGGCAAAGCCGGCCGTCCGCCATTGGCGTTGACCCACATTCACGCTGCCCAGCGTTACGCCGCCGGATGATACACGATCGAGCACAAAATCCGCAGGGCCGTAACCACCGGATCCATTGCCATTCGAGGTAAAAGCGCCGGAGTAGTTCAGTGAACCGAGATAGCCGTCGTTGTTACCAGTGGGATAGTTGTTCTGGTAGCGGCGCGCTTCAATGCCCAAGCTGATGTAGTGCCGGCCACGCTGCCATGTTAGGTTCTCGATGTAGCTATAGGTGTTGTCAATGATTCCCCCATCGTAAGCCGGAGTGCCCACGTCGGTGAGATCGCCGTTAGTACCCTGATTCAGTGCCTGATTGGTAAAGCCGTTGTACTTCTGGTTGGGAAAGGAGATGCCAACCTTGGCGTTACCAGCAGTTCCAAAAACTCCGGTTGAATCGATGGGGAAGCCCTGATTCCAATCGGTGCGCGTGAAGCCGATACGCGCCGAATTGACCAGATTCGGCGAGAAGGTATGTACCCAGTTGGCACCCGTGATCCAGGTGGGATAGAGGTTGACACCCGGGAAGGTAATGGCCAGCACTGGTGTTGATCCATCGTAGGCGTGGGAGATCGCATAGAACCCGGTGATCTTGTCGCTTGCGTGAGGATCGAATTCGATCTTGACGTCGCCTTGATTGTTCCCTTTGTAGTTGGGATTCGGGGCCTGGTAGTTGTTCTTCGCAATTCCATCGCTGGGAGTCACACACTTGCCGTTCGTGGGCGTCGTAGGATTGTCTCCGCCGCAGTCCGGGTAGAGATTTGGATTGGCAAAGAGGAACTTGGCCACTGGATTGACGATTGGAACGCCCTTATTGCCGGCATAGGGAGCAAAGCCGTTCAGCGGGTCATAGAGCTGGATAGGATTCGCACCCGTGAGTAAGACCGAGAAATCGCCGTTCCGCATAGCGTCCGTAATTATGCTTGCGGTATTCAGCCCCCCCACGTGGTAGCGCGATCCCAGGTAATCGCCAAAGAAGAACAGCTTGTTATGCAGGATGGGCCCGCCTATAGTACCGCCGAACTGGTCGAACGAATAGGGGCTGGTGGGAAGATCTTCATAACCATGTACATAAGAATTTGCGTCAAACCTGTAGTCCTGCACATAGCCGTAGGCAGAGCCGTGAAAGTGGTTGGTTCCGCTCTTCAGAACGGCCACCACGCCAGCGCCGTTCACGTTGCCGTAGTCGGTGGGTGAATCTGCCGTAAGAACCTGCACCTCTTCAAGCGCCGCGGGCGCGGGACTGTAGGAAATCAGATTGTTGTACGTCTCGTTCATGTCAATGCCGTCCAGCGTGTAGTTATTTGCCTGGGCGCGGTTGCCGTTGAAGTTGGGCGTGTCGGTGTTTTGGGTGCTGCGTTCGAAACTCGTAGGACCGTTGGTTCCGTAAGTGGTGACCGCACCGGGCAGGTACAAGGTGAGGGCGGAAAAATCGAGGCCGTTGAGGGGAAAATTCTCGATGGTGTTTGCGGTAAATGTACTTGATAAGGTGGGATCGGAAGTGTCAAGAATTGGCGCCGCTGCCGAGACGCTCACCGTTTCCTTTGAAGTCCCCACGCTCAGTCTGATGTTGAAATTTGCGGTTTGCAGGACCTCCAGCGCGAACGGTCGCAGTGTCTCTGTGTTGAACCCATTCGTCGTCACAACAACTTGATAGTTGCCGATTGGCAGGAATTCAATGCGAAAGACACCAGTCGCATTCGTGGTTGCGTATGAGTCAACACCGGTATCCAGATTGTGGGCCGCCACATGAGCGCCGGCGACTACTGCGCCATTGGGATCCGTCACTTCGCCTGTGATTGAGCCGGTGACGGTCTGACCGTGGGTGATCGCGGCGGACGCCAACAGGGCAAGAACACATCCAAATGAAATTCGCGAGAAATGCGTTTTCATGGTGGCCTCAATTCTGCTTGTTCCAGCTATCTGCTATGAGCTGGATGATGTTTGGGGTCGCCCCCACTAGGGAAAGGGTCTGGCCCGTGGATCCATTGAAAGTCTCGCCAAGCGGTACTTGCCGCCAGAGTTAATGCGAGGTCCTGGATAAGGTATTCGAGAAAATGCACTCACGCTGGAATACGAATGGGATTGTCGCCTATACAAAACGGCGCTGCTGAGTGCCTCTATGCCTAGATGGACGAACAGCCCCCAGGGCCCAATGTGAACAGAATAGTAGCTATTATTCGATCAAAATGTCAATAAAAATAGCGAAATGGCGATATTTCTGATTAATCGATCAACTTTCAAGTAAGGACAGCTGTCGACTCCTCTCTTGTGCATCCCGGTTAGGTGCACGGATTTAGCGCGCCGATGCTTGCGTCCGTAAGAGAATATGGCGGCCAACAGCGAACGGAGCCGATGAAAGAAATGAAGGGGTTGCGTAAACCGCAACCCCTTCAGAGCACTTCAAAACCATTGCTAAGTCTTCCAGATTCCGTCCGGCGGCCTGGAGCTATTCGCCGAAAAGCAAGAGCCTATGGAGGAAAGTGGTTCTTACCATCCCGGATGCCCCTGGCACTCCTGCTGGTTCTCCACCTTGGTCAGTAGCAGATCAGCCGCGGTCAGCGTGCGGCTGTAGCAGCGGCCGAGTGAATCGTTGTAAATATACGTCTGCTTGCTGCTCTGACCGGTGCTTGGTCCAAGAGAATATCCTCCATTCGAAAACACAAACTCGGTGGAGTCCTGTGTAGTTACTTGATTGCTCTCATTGGACTGAAACACGGGGACCCCCTCCAGAGTATCGATCTCGCTTTTCTGGTATTGCTGGTCGATCGACGTAACCTGAGGAACGTCGCCGTTCGACAAGAAAGTATCTGAAAGGTTGATCGTGAACGGATACGAGAAGTGGGTCTCCTTGGTGTTGAACAGGAATCCATCTTGTGTGGTAGTCTTCGCGTCCACAGTCGAACTCTGAATCTCGTTCTGAGTTTCGTTCGTAGCTGTGAGCGATATATCGGTTACATTCTTGAAGTTCACTGCCTCATCCACCGTCGTAGCCACGCGACCGTGCGATGTATTCACATAGCCGGCAATCGTGAAGTTGTGCGAGTTGGTCGTGGTAATCGTGCCTGACCCAACCCCACTCGAATTGATCGAGACCGTATTCACAACCGCCGGATCGGGAGCGGTCAGCGTATTGCGTGTTACTTCGCCGGTAACGCTCTTGCTGCCATGATCCTCGTATAACAGCAAAACCGCATCTGTGCTGAAGTATTCATACGCGTTGTAAATGCTGAGGCTGATCGTATGCTGTTGTCCATTGCTCAGTTCTCCGGCGAACGGCGTTAGATCCACGCGATACGGCTTGAAGTTAAGTGTCTGTACTCCGGGAATTGGTATCCAAAGATACGGGTCAATCCCGCCCGTATAGATCCACGGATACACAGGAGCCACGCCTGCAGGAGTGCCATCAATGCTGATCTCCACTTCGCGGAACGAGGTGTTCTGGCAGTCCCCCAGCGTAGGCGCCAGGCTTGTGGGCGCGCACAGGAACCACTGCTCTTCCTGATTCTGACTTTGCGCAAACACATCCAGGTAGGCGCCCTCGATGTTCGTGGGCAAGGTAAACGTCTGCGTCAACTCAGGACTCCCCGAGTCAATCGCGAATGTCCCATTCGAATTGTTGGGAATCGGCAGCACCGCATCCGCACCGCGTGGCGCCGGATTGGCGAAATTTGCCGGGTAAAACTCCAGCGTGAACGTTCCAAAGATAATCGAGTTCAGACCCGGTTCAATCAAATTGCCGAGGCTAGCGAACCCGGTTTGTGGGGTCGTGAACAGTGCTGTGTAGTCTGTCAGGTCGCGCTCCACATGCCACGTATCGGTCACGCTCTGCAGTGGCTCGGCGGTGGTACCGAAATAGATGTCCATATTGCCTAGAAACACTTCGGCCGTGCGGTCGAACTGCACTCCGGCCTGAATGGAGAAGTCGCCCTCGAACACCACCTTCGACCATGGCCCAGGGCAACTCGCCGGAGGCGCGTAGGTAAAGGGCGCGTTGTTGAAGTTATCGAACGCCTGGTTGGAAAGTAGCTTCACTACGCATGGCTTGGTGTGTGGGCGAGGTACCGAAGGATCGGCCGTGGCTTCCAGCGACGTCCCGATCTGGTATTGGCTCGGTTGGCTTGAGTTGCTCGTTGTCTGGGAATGAATTAGGGGCGTGACAGCAACGGCGAGCAGGGTGAATAGCGCGCCACTCTTCGATCCAATGGGGGATAATCCTCTGTGCATAGGGTCCTCATTTCACTTGGATTTTGGGCCGAAATCTGTTCATGACTTCCAGAATGGCACCCAGTTTACGCTCACTCCCTCCCTTGGGGAAACGAACAGTAACCTTTACGCGCTCAATTAAAGCTGCCCAGCCCTCTCCCCGATTGTCATCCCCCGGCGGGCCAAATCGGGCTTGGGCCAACGAAGACAACATTCGGGGATGAACCAGGTCAACCTGCGCACTCAATCGCCATTGGTCCGGTATGGGAAACCAATCCGCGGGCCGCGGAGTACGTGCAGAATTGTGCAAGACTTCTGCAAGATGTGGAATGGTTTAAACTCTCACAAAGCGTATTGGGGTGGCTCCGGAATTCGATGGCCATTAGCAAGAGTCGACATGGCCATCTGCGCGCTTCCGATTCGTGCTAGAGCGAGTGCGGCTTGGTTAGAACCGCTGGCGATTCCCTTGGGGCTCCTATCTCCCGAACATGGTCGGTAACAACAAATGCCGCAGAGTGCGATAGGCGGTGCTGCGGGAATTCGTGCGTTTGGTCATTTTGTAACGGTCAAGCTGATTGATGACGTTTGTGTAGTCCCGCCTCCAGATGCGGTAATCGAGACAGTGTAGTTCTGCGGTTTCTGAGAACTGAGGCAGCCCGTTGCCACCACGCATGCGATCGAGAGAATCACCATCACGACCCTGTAACCGTTCTTGCGTCTACCGAAGGGCCAAAGAAGAAGTGCCAACGCGAGTCCTACGCCGGCCTTCTGCCAGGGCAGCAATCGGGAAGCTGCTGCGCTTGAGGATGGGGCGATGGTCATGGTTGAATTGACGGCGGCGCCAGACGGCGTAACTGAGGACGGAGCGAACGAACACGCGTCGCCGGACGGAAGGCCGGAGCAGGTAAAGCTTACCGGCTGGCTGAATCCATTGGTAGGAGTGACGGTCAAAGTAATGGTCGTGGACTGTCCTGAACTGACGGCTGCGCTCGATGGTGAAGAAGTCAGCGAGAACGAGGGCACTGGAATGTTGATTGTGTAAGCCGCCGTGGCTACCGGGCTGTTGCCATAGCCTGGAGCGATCGCGATTGCCTCTATCGTCTCGCTGACGCCGACCGGAATCGCCGCGTTGTACTGCGTCGAAGAAGCGGTCGGGGATGAGCCGTTTGTGGTGTAGTAGATGATTGCCCCGGTTGTAGTGTCGGAGATGGATACGCTTTGCGCCGAAGTGTACGTGCCTGCAGCAGGTGAGAAAGTCGGCGTAGCCGCTGTGCCGAGCGACGTAATCGTCAATGTGCCATTGACAAAGCTGAACGTATAGTTAGCCGCCGATAGTGTGCCCTGGGTGATGGTAATTGGGTAAGTACCCACCGCGGAGCCCTGAGTGGCTGTCGTGGCCTCAGCGGGCGATCCGCTCAGAACGCTCGATGTGTCTCCGTTGACGAAGCCGGAAATTGCATAGGTGAGTGCCGGAATCGGTTGGTTATAGGCCACGGTCGCGTTACTGGCTGTCACCGCTAATGCAACCTGTGTTGCCGTGAGAGAGAAGGTCGCCGCTCCGGTCACCCCGCTGGTGGTGGCCGAGGCCGTCAGGCTGCCCGAAGCGGTCGCCGTTGCCAGGACCGACGCTTCTCCATTGGAGCCAGTGGTCGCGATCGCACTTGAGAAGCTCAGACCAGAGCCGGAGAAGTTGACCACGACTCCGGAAGCCGGATTGCCGTTTGTGTCTTTGACAATCACAATGAGCGGATTTGCGAAGGCTGAGCCGTAGGCCGCTGTCTGACCAGAGCCGGAGACAATGGCGACACTAGCGGGAATGATGTTGACGACATACGCCGCAGAGGCTGGCGCGCTGGGGTTGTACTCGCTGGCGGTTGCGATGGCAGTCAGCGTCTCGGAGCTGCTAACCGTTATCGGCGTTGTGTACTCCGTTGAGGAAGTGGTTGGTGTACTGCCGTCCGTGGTGTAGTAGATGGTGGCGCCTGCGGTGGTGTCGGTGATGGTTACTGACTGGACCGAAGTGTAAGTCCCTGCCGCAGGAGAGAAGGCCGGTGGATCCGTCTGGTACTGTACCTTTCGAATCCGGTTATTATCGGCATCGGAAATGTACAGATTGCCACCCTCGTCGACGGTGATACCACGCGGTGTGTCGATCTCTGCGCTGGTGGCCAGTCCGCCGTCGCCGCTGAAACCGGGTGTGCCCGTACCTGCAACGGTTGAAATGATGCCGCTTGTATTCACTTTGCGGATTCGATTGTTTCCGTACTCACTGATATACACATTGCCCGCACTATCCGTCGCCACTCTGTCGGGGGCATACAGCTCCGCAGTCGTCGCCGAGATTCCATCTCCGTTGTAGCCGCCGTATCCAGTACCTGCAAAGGTACTGATGATCCCAGCTGGATTCACCTCGCGGACGCGGCTGTTATTGTCGTCCGCTATATAGAGATTCCCGCTGCTGTCCAGTGCAACTCCGGCGGGCCAATAGACTTCGGCATTGATTGCAAGGCCTCCATCTCCGCTGTACCCGCCGGTTCCAGTGCCCGTCACTGTCGAGATGACACCCGCGGTGTTCACTTCGCGAACGCGGTTGTTGAAGTAGTCTCCGATATAAACATTTCCACTCTTATCTACAACAATCCCGTTTGGGTTATTCAGTTCCGCGCTTGTTGCGGCAATTCCGTCACCGTTATAGCCCGCGGTGCCATTGCCTGCGATGGTTGAGATGATGCCGAGCGGTGTTACTTTTCTTACCCGCTCGTTGCCAGATTCAGCGATGTAGAGATTGCCAGCATTGTCGAACGCGATTCCAAGTGGGCCGCTGAGTTCGGCACTGGTTGCTTCCCCGCCGTCCCCGCTGAAACCCGCCGTCCCGTTACCTGCATAGGTAGAGATGACACCGCCCGGAGTGACCTTGCGAATTCGATTGTTGTTAGAGTCCGCGAAGTAAAGATTCCCGGCGCTGTCCATCGTGCTACCGACTGGCTGATCCAGCTCGGCGCTGATTGCAGCCCCGCCGTCACCGCTGAAGCCGGCCGTGCCATTTCCAGCGTAGGTGGAGATGATGCCTGAGCCGGCGGGCGCCGTGGACGTTACTCCGGTGAGCGCGAAGATCGCCGATGCGGAGACCCCACTGGTGGTTGCTGTAGCAGTCAGATCCCCAATGGCCGTTGGTGTGGCGATTGTCGACGCCGTTCCGCCTGAACCAGTTGTAGTCGTGGCGTTGGTGAAGCTGAGGCTCGTCCCGGCAAAGGCGACGCTCGCTCCGCTTACGGGGTTTCCATTCGCGTCTTTCACTACAACCATTAGTGGCGCGGCAAAGGCAGTGCCAATGGGGGCGCTCTGGCCCGACCCGGAAACGACGGCAATGCTGACAGCCGAACCGGTGATCGTTTCAGTCAGCGAATCACTGCTCGTGGCGTAATTAGCATCGCCGGAATAGCTCACTGCGATGGTATGTGCTCCGACCGTGAGCGTGCTGGTGGAATAGCTGGCTTGGCCCGAACCATTCAACGTAACGGGCGTCCCTGAGCGGCCATCAGAGCTGAATGTGACCGTCCCGGTTGGAATACCGCTTCCGCTGGCAGGCGTCACGGTTGCCGTGAAGGTCACACTTGAACCCGACGCCGCCGGATTGCCGCTGGCGGTAAGCGAAGTTGTGGTGGCAGTCGTCGTGGCATTCGAATTAAGGAGGAACTTGGAAATAAATGCACTGCCATTGGCTGGGTTAGTGGTTTGAAATGCACCGGCGGTCGTGGGAAAGTTGGTCGACACTGTACTCCCGGTAAGGTAGACATTGCTTTGGGAATCTAGCGCCAAGCCATACCCCTCGTCGCAGGTCGATAGGCTACTCACCGATGTGGATTCAATGACGTGCCCTGTTCCACCAAAATAGGTCGAGTAGAGCAGCGAGGTGCCGCTGGGGTTGATTTCAGAAATTACCGGACTCTCGTATTCGCTCACAGACTGGTAGGTAGCAAGAGCACAGGCAGGAGAGGACTGGTATGCGTTGGACGAGACCGGGAAGTCCGTGCCCATCGCGTACCCCGTGACGTACACGTCGCCGCTCGAGTCGACAGCCAGTCCGCTTGAGCCTGCATTGGCGTCAGGCCCGCTTCCGCCCAGATATGTAGCGTAAATCAGGCTCGCCCCAGACGGATTCACTTTTGCGATGAAAAAATTCGGCCCAGTGCTCGATGCAAAAGCGTTGTTCACGGACTGAAAAACACCTCCTGTGACTGGGAAATCCTGAGACGAGGTCAGTCCGTAGATGTATGCATCATCCGTTGAATCTAACGCGATGCTCAGAGCCGCATCCCCGTTATTGTTGCCGCTCGGGCCATTCGCGTTTCCGGAGCCGCCCAGATAGGTTGAATACACAAGTGACGAACCGGTCGAGTTCAATTTCGCGACAAAGCCATTTGAGCCAACAGCTGCGGAAACCTTATTGGTACTTTGAAAAACACCGCTGGTGACTGGAAAGTCGCTGGAATAAGTCGCCCCGTCAATGTAAGCATTTCCGCTTGAATCCACCACAATTCCTGATCCGCCATCGCCGTTACTACCGCCCAGGTAGGTCGCGTAATCAAGAGCAGTTCCCTGGGGATTCAGTTCTGCCGCAAACGCATTCGGACGTCCCGCGGACGCACTCTTGTTCGTGGCCTGGTAAGCGCTGCCAGTGACAGGAAAGTTGGTGGAATAAGCCGTTCCCGTCAGATATGCGTCTCCGGGCGCGTCAATGGCGATCGATGCGCAACCGTCGCCTCCGGTGTCACCCAACGACGCCTTACCTGCGTAACCCGAAACGCCGCTTCCACCGAGATAAGTGGAGTAGACCAGCCCGGACCCGGCAGCATTGATCTTAGTCACGAAGCAATTCGAAACACCATTTGCACCGCCTTGATTGGTCGACTGAATTACGCCGCTGGTCACCGGAAAATCGACGGAATACGCGATCCCCGCGACATATGCCTCGCCACTGCTGTCGACACTGATTCCCGTGGGATAGTCCCCATGATTCAGAGTGCCGGCGACGCTCGTATTTCCGCTTCCGCCAAGATACGTGGCATACAGGAGTGCCGTACCGGTTGGATTCAACTTGGCAACGAAGGCATCGAACGTCGTAGGACTGCTGTGATTCGAAGTCTGATAGGCGCCGTTCGTGGCCGGGAAATCCGTTGCGTAGACCACTCCCGTGACATATGCATCGCCACTGCTGTCGACAGCGATCGCTGTGCCATAGCTACCCCCGTTGCTTCCACCAAGATAGGTGGAGTAGGACAACGTCGGGTCAATCACCAAGGGCATCGATCGATCATATTTGCCGATCGCGAATCCCACTGTATTCTTTGCGACCAGCGTAAAGTGTCCTTCTACCGGCTGACGCTTGCCATCTGCTCCCTGGTAGATCGCCGGCTTGTGGAAAGCGATCTCCCCATTCTTTGCAATGATTTCGAGGTTGCCGCTTGGATCGAGTTCCAGCTTTTTCGCTCCATCAAATTGCAGACGAATCAACTTAGCGTCGGTATTCGGCGAAACAATGAAGTCATACTCCAGTTGCTGCTGGTTCCCGTAATAGACGAGATCCACGCCAGGGTACACGCCTGTGTACTTCACCTTGCTGAACGTGGGCACATTGCTATGCCATTTAGCCGGGTCGTTTCCTACAAAGTAATTTGCCTTCCCGGGCAGTTCTTCGCTGCCACTGACGCGCAGGCCAGGATTGGCCCCGGCCAGTTGCATTCGCACTACATCCGTTTCGATTGACTCAGAGTTCACACTTGTTCGACTGTCGAGCGCAGAGTGGCCTATGGATGCATCTTCCCTGCTACTCGACTTTCGCAGCGCAAGAACCGCTTCGCGGTCCGTGAGAAACAGCGAGTAACCCTTGCCGCGGGACATAAACCGCACCTGCGAATAAACCTGACCCCTATTAGCCTCGAAGCTGAGCGGAAGCTCGCCGTAGTTCTTAACAAGGGAACGACTGGCCGCCGAAGGAGTAAGTCGGTTTGTGAGTGGCGCTTGCTGACTGCTCGTATGCAGGCATGAAACCGACAGCAGGAATCCCATCCAGAACACGCAGGTTCTTTCCCATAGGACCATTGGCGAGCTGACATGAAAACTGGACACCTGAATTCGGGCAGGGACTGTCCGAGAGCGCAATGCGAACATAAAACCTCCACAGCCGAGCGGGGATTGGGCTAGTCGCGTGGGGCAGAGTGACGCCATCGCATAAGCCCATACTTCCGGTTGCGACAAATCGCCGTGCCAACGCCAAACCTTTTCTGAAATATCTTCCGCGGGATTCACTTACCGATTGTTCGGAGAGCGAATTGCGCGCAACGTTACCAAAGAATTCATAAGTAATCAGCTCAAAGAGATTGAGTCGAGGCAGCGCTTCGAGTACAGTTGACGGCATGCAGGCAGGAAACTCTCTAACAGGACAGCTCCGCCTTTACTCCAGCGGGCACAGGGACGAGGGTGACACCATTCTCCGCGAGGTGTTTCCCCGGCTCAGGCAGATCGCAGCGCGAAGACTTTCAGGAGAGCGATATCCATCTTTCACTCCTACAGAACTAGTTGGAGAGACGTGGCTGACACGGCTTCAGCGCGGAGGATGGGGCGTCGAAAGCCGGGAACATTTTTTCTCCCTGGCGAGCCGCGCGATGAGAAATGTGCTAATCGACACGGCACGCAAACGGCTCACGGTCATACGCGGCAAGGGCGCGGAGCATGTCTGTTTTGATGAAGCAGCAACGGAGCTGCGCTCGTCAGCACCAGATGCCGAGCAGATTCTGGCAATAGGAATGCTGCTGGAAAAGCTGGAGAGGGTCGATCAGGCTGTCGCGCTCGTAGTTCACCTGCACTACATAGCCGGGTTCGAACTGGACGAAATCGCGGCCGAAACCGGGCTGACTATTCGCCAGGTACGGCACCGCTGGCACAAGGGAAAGGCCTGGCTGGCGACACGGCTGATTCCCAGGCGGTAGTCAAGAAATATCTTCAAGATCGCGGATGATTGGCTTGGCAAACTCGCTGACATCGTGCGGCCGTTTAATGGGGTCGAAGGCCATTGCTGAAACGATTTGCTCGATCGAGTCTGCTTGAAAGATGGCTGAATTCCTTTGGAAGTAATCGCGCACACGATCGGGAAGATCGAGGGTCGCTTCTGGAAACAGCTCAGTCCAACGTAAGCCCGTGATCATCTCCATCAGAACCTTGGCGAGACTGTAGATATCGGTCGAAGCATCCGCGTACCCGATCACTTGTTCCGGTGCCATGTAGTCCAGCGTTCCAGCGACTCGCGATATGCCGTGAAATGTTTGGTTCGGCGACTTTACGATTGCAATCGAAAAGTCAATCAAAACGATCTCTGGACGTGCATCCGCGCCTGAGCGGATCATCAGATTCTCCGGTTTCAGATCCCGGTGATAGATTGCCTTTTGGTGCAGAGATCGAAGTGCGCTTGCGATCTGGCACAGGAATACCGCGATCTGATGTCGCGGCATCCGGCCCCGTTCCAATTGCGCACGCAGGCTGTGGCCCTGAATGAACTCCATCACAAGGTAAGGCGCACCGCTATCGATCGCTCCGTGCCCCGTGATCCGCACGATATTCGGGTGTGACAACTGCTCCAATGCCGATATTTCCTGCTCGAAACGGTGACGAATCCAGGCCCGGTCCCCAAATTCATAGCGGAAAATCTTCACCGCGCAAAGCCTCCCATCCTGCCGCAAGTCACGCGCCCTGACTACGGTCGCAAATCCTCCTACAGATAAGATGTGGCCAATCTCATAACGGCAGTCGAGACGAGTCCCAATCAGCCCGTCCGCTTCCGGAGACATGGCGCTCATGCGCCAGGTGGATAAGTCCGGGAGCGATAGCCCGCGTTGGAATCGACGGCTCTTCTTCAATTTGGCGGCGCCAAAACCCAGCCCGGTTCCACCTGTGCCGTAAAGCAGAAGCATAGGCCAGGTAAGCCAAATCGGCCATGGAACAATCAGGGATCGCTCCGCTATCGGAGACCATGGGCCGGTAGCCAACTGTGCCTGTACTTGCAGCGTTTGCTGTCCCCAGCGCAGCTTTCCCAGAGGAAGATCGAAGTCGGCCGTCTCGATCCATTTGCTCCCCTGGGGCAAAAGCCGATAGCGAAAATGGAGAGCATTGCGCCGGTCGAACTGCAAAGAACCGATGTGAGCAATCAGGTTCACATTTCGAGGGATGTCCCCCAATGCATCGGCAATCACATCGCGACCTTGTCCCAACGAGAATCCAGCGACGAAAACCGGTGGGGGCGGAAAGCGAGTTACAAAGTCTTCAGGCGGTGAAAAATGAACGATACCCGTGCTGGTACCAAACCAGACGGAACCATCATTGTCGCTGTAGATGGGATCACCGTTTGCCACCGTCGGCGACACTCCATCTTGTTCGTCAAGCTGAAGCCATTCACCGGCTTTCGCCGCATCCGAAGAAGCGAAACGCATAACTTCGCTTCCCATCCACACCCGTCCACGATGATCGACGGAGAGCATATGGGTGCTGCCATCCGCGACGACGCGGTTCATTCGCTCGGTATAGTTCCGGATCAAGGGGTGGCCGGAGGCAGGATTTCTGATCCATGTGACAGCAGCAGAATTGTATCCAATCCATAGATCTCCATTCTCCTCGATTCCGATTCGTGCACAACCCGCGTCAGGAAGTCCGTCCTTGTGAGTGATTTTTCCCCAGGTGCCGTGCTTGCGAAAAAAAAGTTCGTTTCCATCGCATGCCCAAAGAATGTCGCGCGCGCTGTCATACTCCATGTCCGGGACGCCGTGCTGCGGGAGATTTTCAGAAGATACGACCAGATCCTTCCCGTGTTCGACTACTTTGTTAATTCCATCATGTCCCAACCAGAGATCTCCGCGCGAAGTTTCGGCCAGGCTTATACCTGCGTTCAACACATTGGGCAACGCGGACGCCGCAATCACATGTCCTTCCGATGAAAGGTGAAGGATGCGATTGGAGGTCGTCATAAAAACGGTGTTGCGCGGTCCTGCTACCGCTGGCCCTCCCAGATTTTCTGTTCCCGGAAGAAGTCTCCATTTCCCCCGGACCTCGTCCAGCTTCAAGATACCTCCTGATTCTGCGAGCAAGTCTGGTCCGTTGCGTAGAAGGGAGACCGGCATACGAAAGTCCGGCCCGTCCCAGGAGGTCAGGTGAAACGGGTACATGAACCTGTGGAGCCCGTTCTCCGCGCCAACCCAGATTGTCCCGTCTTTGCCCACAATCGCAGTGCCGATAGGTTCCGGAAGCCCACTCGTCCCCGTAGCGATGTGAAAGGCACCCGGCCGTCCCAGCGCCATGTAAACGAGCATGAAGATGGAACCATCCGCTGTCTCCTCCAAATGAGCGCTCGAGTCGATTTGAGAGATGCTCATCGGAATGAGTTGCGGCTTCGCATCGGCGGGACACTGATAGCTCGCGAAAGACTCAGCACGAAACCACATGCACCCAAATCGGTCGCGCAATACCCTTTCAATCAGCGGATCGCCCTCGTGCCGCTGCAGCGCCAGCGGACTCGCAGGAGCTTGCCATTCAATCAGGCTCTGCCGCGAGATCTCGCACCAACCACCCGGACACGGAAAGAGCAGATTCCCCTGATGGTCGATGGTAAGGTGATTAGCCTGCTTTTCAAGCAGCGTCGTCGGAATCCAATTGTTCTCGGATTTGTGAATCAAGATCAGGTCGCCGAACGCAGGTCTCCCCGAAAGTTCCGTTGCAATAGACGCAACCACTAGCCCAGGAGAGATGGCCGCGACCGATAGCCCGTCGCCGCCCAATACCCTGATGACCCGGCCAGCCTGGTACCGGTACAGCGCGCCGTGCTTTGTTCCACCCCCAGCGGCGGTGCCTTGTGTGGCAATCCATATTCCGCCGTCGCTGTCTTCGGCAAAGCTGTTCGGCGTCTCCCTGGGAAAACCGTAGGGACGCAACGAATAAAAATGCTCGCCGTCGAAACGGACAACGTCGTCAATCGTTCCCAGCCACAGCGCCGAGTGGCTATCCTGCATCAGCGTAAAGATGCCCTTCGGAGAGCCCTGCACAGGAAGAATCGGAAAATGCTGAGCGAAACTCGCCGCGGCAAATAGATGAGCCAATCCGATCAGAAAGAGTCGACGCACACCATATACTGCGTGTCTTTGGGGGCTTGGCGCCATGTGCGAGATGTTTTCCACGAATTCAGAAATAATAACCACCAAGCGGAATAGTCTGCGTACGGGCCGGCTATGCGGCTCGACTTGAAGCATATTCTCGAAATCGTCGCGAGTGACGAATCATTTGACCTGTGCCTCGGCCAGGAAATCGACTATAGCATTTTTCGGAATTGCTGTAGACCGAAAGCACGCCCTCAAGTGGTTTTTCCCTCAGGGAAAAGCCAGCTTTCGACATACTCAAGAGGACCACACTAATTCCGAAAGTGCTCTAGCCGACCTCTCCAGGAGACCGCTGCCGAAACCCCGGCCTCGGGCAGTACTATCGGCCCAAGGAGAACTGGTTTCTCTTCAACGTTGAGTAAAAACCGGGATCGCTAAGCGCGAGTAGCAACCCGACTGCGGCGCAGCCGCCATCCGCTCCTTGATTTGTGGATCACCGAGATCGATTCGATTTTGGGACGAACCTGTTCAGAGGCGGCTTTATAGCGCCGAATTCTGCGCATGTCCGCAATGAAAGCGAAGAGGAAAACGCACACCAGAACGGCGATAGATACGATAGCGGGAATGAACTCATTTAACATGATTTGTCTCCTCATACTTGAGTTGTGGACTATAGCGAGTTCAGGAATGCGATCAGTTCTTTCTTTTGCTGGTCGGTGAAATTCATTTGGAAGCGCTGATTGTAGAAATTCACCAATTGTTCCAGATTGGCTGCGGCACCGTTATGAAAGTAAGGAGCGCGCGCAGCGAGTCCACGGAGAATTGGACCTTTCCCGCGGTTTACATCTGCGCAGAGTCCGCTGATGAGCCCCTTGCCGGGGTCGGACGTATAGTAGGTCACCATCTTTCCTGGATTTGAAGGGTCAGGACAATTTCCTATTTCGTAAATCGGCAGATCCGGCGCAGTCAGTTCTTGCAACCCCGCGACGATTGCTGGATTCGTTTCATATGCTGACTGCCTGCTGGTTGCAATGTCCAACGGCAATGCCACAGAGTGGTTCCCAATGTTTGGTGAGTCATGGCAAGTGGTGCAGGTGCCGACGATAGACGCAGGGCTACCCAATGCCGCATTGTCATTCAACCCGCGAACTCCGGTGATGATTGCAGGCTGCGTATTGAAGAGCTTTTCTCCAGCCGCGATCTCTTCCCTCGCCTCCGCCGTTCTTCCCTCTTTGTGATAGTCAGGTCCGTCTCCCGAGGAATTTTGACTGCCGGCATTTTCCCACGCCGTGTAGAGCGAGAACGCACTTGAGTTGAATTTCGCTCCCCTGGGATCGGCTCCAAGGGCATCGTTCACTCCTGGATAGTAATTTTGTGTAGAGAGAGCCATAGGGCCGCCGCTGGCGCCATTTGCATGCAGTAGACTCGCATTGTCATCTCGGATCTGTGCGGACGAAAGGCCTAACTCAAACTGCACAATTTCTGCCAGCTTGTCTGCCGTGGGTGCCTCTCCCTGGAAATGCGTCTGGACGGCCGAGATTGCCTGAGCGGTCAGATCCGTATTCAGATTGGTTGCGAAGGTCTGTGCGTTGTTGAGCGGTGATATTGTCTCTCGTCCATCAAACATGATCGTGCTCAGAAACCGCAGATTCGTCGAGGGTAGAGGACGCCGGTAGACGGAGACCACGGGCCGCCCGGTAGTCGGATCAGTGGTCAGCGCGCACCCATACGGATCATGCACCACGGCAAGAGTGAACTCTGGGTTGGCTGGCAGGGACAAGCCGATGCGGATCAACCCCCGTTCCAGTAGAAGGCTGTGCGCGGCCCGATCTCTCGAGGGGTCCGTTGGACAATTTGCTCCATCCACTGCTGCGAACAGCGGATCATCTCCGTGGGTTCGCTCGTAGATTTCATTGACGCCTTTTGCGCTGAGACTCATTGCCTGATCCGCCTGATGACAGGTAGCGCAAGAGCGACCATTCGTTCCCAGGCTCTGGAAGAAGGCGTTGCCCTCGTGTATGTCGCCGCCAGTGTTAAAGGTCGCGACTGCACCTGTATCGTCGCGAAATGGCTTGAGGTTCGGAATGAATCCAGATACTGCTGCGGCTGCGCTCAGTGAAGCGCAAACCAGGACTACGAGAGAACCAGGGCGAGTGGGAAAACGTCTCAATTGAACCTCCTTGAATTCGTGCAGCTGGCAATATCCACAGACAATGTCCTGCACGCGGTGCGTAGCGGGGAAGCGCATGCCGGATAGTGATTTGGATAGCCGAAGTGTTTCCGAATCGTCAAAGGAACTGGTCATGAAACGTAGTTGAACTACTAATATAAATTGAATCAATACTTTACAAGATCTTCTGAACCCGTGAACCTGACCTGCGATGCGAAAGAGATCGCCAGCCAGGCTTCCTTTTAGTGTGTTTTCCGGAGTCTGAACTGCGGCCTGCCGGGTCTGGACAAATCGCCAGCAGTTATCGGGAGGTGGTCAGGTGGCCAGCCTCGGCCAGCGCGTGACGCAACAGTGGGATTTCGCTGTCTGCGTCCTTCCAAATACTGAAGAAGTCTTGATACGCTTTGCGCGCCTCAGTGGGTTTCCCATCCAGCGAATATGCGCGGGCTTGTCCCAGGTACGCCAGCGCACCAAATGGTGAATTGAGCACCATCCCACGACTGTCCAGCAGTTTTCGAAACTCGCCGCCGGCTTTGTCCCCTTCGCCGGCCACCAGGTACGCCTGACCAAGTAAATACGCCGGGAGGAGCGGGCTGACAGCACATCCATCCGCACCACCCGGATCGAAGGGCTCGGCGATGGAGAGCTTGTCGACCGCTCCAGGCCCTCTGCCTTGCCTTAGGTCAATCTCTCCGCGAATCATGGGAAGCCAGAATCGCTGGACCAGAGTGCCATGGGGGAATTGTTTATCGAGCGTTTCACTCAGGGAGAACGCTTTTTTGTAGTCGCCAATCTGGGCAGATACCAGCGCAGTTAACGCAACGGTCACTTTGTCTTTGCTTAACTTCCCGGCCTGTTGAATCAGAGAACGCGCTTTGGCGGATGATCCAACCTCCCCTTCGCGCACAGCCGCCAGTGCCAGACAGCCAGCCGCCGAGTCCTTGTCCCCCGAACCTCTTATCGATTCAACAGACGACAGAGATAGCGAAAGCGCCTTCTCGAAATGACCGCTATACGCTTCGGCGTTCGCTAATTCCGATTGCAGGATCGGCTTGGCGCTGGGGACCTCGGCAGTTTGCGCAATCAAGCGATCCATCTCTTTTTGGTTGCCATTCAAGAATGCCAGCCAATAGTTCACCTGCAATAGATAGTCCGTGTGGAGGCCTCGCTTCGCGGCCGCCTCCAACACAGGCTCTGCTTCTTTTACCCGATTGAGGCGCAGCAGCGAGAGCGCAAGATTACCGTACGAGGTGGCCCTGGTTGGGTCGATAAGGATTGCCTTGCGGAAATCATCGGCGGCCTGTTCATTTCGCCCCAACCGAAGGTTCGCCGTGCCAAGATGATTCAGAGTACCTGCCGACTCCGGATAGTCCTGGGCCTGAACCTGGTATGTCAAAGCTGCCTTGTCAATCTCCTCAGTAACGTAGAGATAATATCGAGCCTCGATCGAGGTTCTTTCAGACTCCGTCACTCGCTCTCTCAAGTTGTATGCTTTGATCGTGCTTTCGCGCGCAAGGTCCAACTGGCCAATGTTGTTGTATATCGCCGCGAGCCCTCCGTATGCCGAAGCAAAGTTCGGGTCAAGTTCGATTGCCCGCTTGAAGTAAGGTATGGATGCCTGGTCACCTTTCGCATCCCAGGTTGAAAGGGCCGTGCCATAAGCGTTGAGGGCTTCAAGGGAGGAAGTGGTGGCCTGTTCCAAAGGGGCATTGTATTTCTGGATTGAAGGCAGCGATTCTCCCAGCCGTGCTCTCAGTGAGGATGTTGCTTTTCCCAAAGCATCAATAACATCATCACGTTGAGCCGCTTCCACCTCCTCATGCGCGATGGGCTTTCCCGTATCGCAGCGGATCGCGGCCAGGCTGATCAGATAGGTGGTGCCCAGGCCGGAGATTGAGCCTTGAACTGTCACCTTGCCGCCGATGCGCTTACATAACTCTATGGCGGTCCGGCCCGTCATCCGATCATCTGGTGAGTGCCCCATCTGTTTGAAAACGACCGCTGAATTTCGGTCGGACAAAATATGAATAATCGGTGATTGCGCAAGTCCGACAATCAAGGCTTGCCGCAAAGTGTCGTTGAAGATCGATTCCCCAGTCGTGTTCTCAAAATCTGCGATAACTACGGTATCTTTTGGAACCAGAACGAAGGCCGTTCTGCGTTGGTGCAAATAGATCAACAGAAATCCGGTTAGCAATGACGCGACGATTGCAAGCAGAAGTACCATTCTCCATCTATGACTGGCAAGTTTTGATCGAGCTAGGTTGGTTTCTCCTTGCGATAGACCCGAAGGCCCGAGAACCGGCTGTGTCGGGAACTCCGATGGATCTGGCTGGGACGTCTTGCTAGGTATAGTCACCGGGGCAATGAATCTGTAGCCACGGCGTGGGATCGTCTCAACAAACCGAGGATTGTCCGCATCGTCCCCGAGCGCCTGTCTCAGTTTAGTAACTGCCGTGCTCAAGCTCTGGCCGAAGTCAACATATGTGTTCTCTGGCCAAAGCCTCTGTTGCAGAAAATCTCTTTCAACAATCTCCCCTGCATGCTCCAAGAGGAATAGGAGCAACTGAAAGGGTTGGTCCTGCAACTTGATTCGACGGCCGTGCCGGAAAAGTTCACGAGACTCCGCGAAGACTTCGAAGACGCCGAAGCGGTAGACCAGTCCATGATTCTCAGGGCTTGCCATCGTCCGTTATGGGGAGCATATCACGAAGTTCTGACCACTTCTAAAATCCAATGCGTCTATAAACAACAGAAATAATTATGGTTATCGAACTCACCGCCTAAGCCGAATCCAAGTAGCTCCTCAACGAGTATTCCTGATCGATCTTCGTGTGGTGTCTCGTGGTTGTGTCGAGTTGCAGCCGGGGCCAGCATCGGAACGGAACGCGTTTCCGCTTGCTCTGCGTGGCCCCGATAGAGAATCAATTCTTCATCATCGCGAGAGGATGTTCCTTAGGAGGCTCGAGATTCCAGCATTCCTACGGCTCCGTGAAAGTGTATGTGGCGCTCTGCCAGGTTCCGTTTATGTCGGACCAGAGCTCGGCATAGACTGTCACACCGTTCATGGGCAACGTCGCTGTGGCGGAAGTGGCAGTTAAGTAGCCCGAGTTATAAAGGTCTTTCGAGCCACTCGTTGTCCCGAGCCAAAGTACATACGTCGACACTCCAGCGCCGGCTGACCAAGTAAAGGTCGTACTCGCCCCCAGCACGCTGCCTGCCACAGGACTGGTCAGCGCGGCTGGCGTGGGCATGGCACCGCCTGTGCCTTCAGTGAAAGTGGATGTCGTGCTCTGCCAGGTTCCGTTTATGTCCGACCAGAGCTCGGCATAGACCGTCGCGCCGTTCATGGGCAACACCGCTGTGGCAGAAGTGGCAGTTAAGTAGCCCGAGTTATAAAGGTTATTTGAGCCACTCGTTGTCCCGAGCCAAAGTACATACGTCGACACTCCGGTGCCAGCTGTCCACTTAAAGGATGTACTGAAACTTAGCACACTGCCTGTAGCGGGGCTGATCAGCGCGGCTGGAGTGGGCGCGGCGCCGCCTGCGCCTTCGGTGAAAGTGGATGTCGTGCTCTGCCAGGTTCCGTTTATGTCCGACCAGAGTTCGGCGTAGACGGTCGCGCCGTTCATGGGCACTGCCGCTGTGGCGGAAGTGGCCGTTGTGTAGCCCGAGTTATAAAGGTCTTTCGAGCCGCTCGTTGTCCCGAGCCAAAGTACGTACGTAGACACTCCGGCGCCGGCTGTCCACTTAAAGGTCGTACTGAGACCCAGCACGCTGCCTGCTGCGGGACTGATCAGCGCGGCCGGCGTGGGCGTGGCGCCGCCTACACCCTCCGTGAAAGTGGATTGGGAGGACTGCCACGTTCCGTTTATGTCGGACCAGAGCTCGGCATAGACGGTCGCTCCGTTCATGGGCAACACCGCCGTAGCAGAAGTGGCTGTTATGCTGCCCGAGTTATAAAGGTTAGATGAGCCGCTCGTTGTCCCAAGCCAAAGTCCGTAGTGCGATACTCCGGTGCCGGCTGACCACGTAAAGGTCGTACTGAAACCCAATACGCTGCTTGGCGAGGGAGATGTGAGCACGGCGGTCTGCGCGCCCTTCTCCGCGACAAACACCGTAGCTGAGTAAGCGGGGAAGGTATAGCTGATCGAGTTGGAAGCGATCGGCGTAGTTCCCTGCGCCGTGATCTGCGTCAGATTGGCGTTGCTGTAGCTGTAGACCTCTGCCGTGCCCGTTGACGCGTAGTTAGCCAGCGAGATAGGCGTCGCAATTGCCGCAGTGGTCTTGTTGATTACAACAATGGTCAGGGCCCCGTCTGTAGGCCGCACCGCGGCGTAGATGGAAAGATTCCCAGGATTGCTGCTTACCGCCGAAACGCCATTCGATCCAAACTGGCCTCCGGCGCCGTCGTAGTTCCTGAACAGACGGAACGAATAGGCAATCGGGTCTGTGGGAGCGGGAGGGTACCACATATTCGCGAAATCGACGCTCTGCTGGCCAAAGATGCCCAGAACATCGGCCTCGGCCAGCGCATCTGTGATCAGCTTGTTTTGGCTGTCGATCGAGTATTCCGAGAAAGACAGCTTGGTTCCCGGATAATACTGGCTAATCCACTGGCGGAAGCGCGGAATCAACTGCATCGGACCGTCGAAGTCATATAGCTCAATCCACGTTCCACTGTTGTATGTGGGGTCCCAAAGCGTCCGTGTCGAGGCAAGCTGCGTAGTGGGGTCCGAGAATATCGGATAGTAGTGCTCGTCAAAGTAGTCCAGGATCCGCGTTCCGGTCTGCTGGTTGTATGCTGCCATCTGTTGCAGGTAATACTGCCCGGCGTACAGGTTGTTCTGCTCGCTTGTGTTGCCGAGCCAACCACCGAACGTGAAGTCTGAAGGACCAAAGACCATTGCCGTCGGGTCCACCTCTTTAATCGCTGCCGCATACTGCTGGCCGAGCGAAACGATGGTGCTGTAGGTGGGCTGGGTCGGTTCTATGTCACGGTGTGTGTTCGCCCAGCCGTAGGGCTCGTTATCGAGCTGATAAAACGGGACACCGCCATTCGCCGCTGTTCCGAAGGTACTCACCAGGTGCTGCACCCACCCCTTCTGCAGGCTCACGCTGTTCGGAATGTGGTTGGCTAGAATATCGTTATCAGTCAGTTGCGCGCCGGCAGTTGTCAGGCTGTTGCCACAATCCTCGCCATTCGGGTGAAGGTAGGGGTCGGTCGACTGCTGCGCCCCATAAATTGAAGTCGGAAAGCTGCAGTTCCACGCCGAGGTGCTGTTGACATACGGAATGATCGGAATCGTCATTAACGCGCCCGCGGGCTTGTACGTGTTGATCATCAGGTCGGCCGAGGCGCTCGGCACCGGGTTTGTCTCGCCGTTTCCACCTACGAAGTACCAGTCAAACCCCGAATTGCTAGCGTCCACCTGCCAGTTGTAGCGCGTGGTTCCATCTCCGCCCCAGCGAATATTGGGAACCTTGATCTCCTGCGCGAAGGTCGGGTCCAGGTTGTAATTGACAATGCCGTAGATGTTCGGGTTGATCGCATGCTGGCCCGACGCCGCATCTACGCTCAGGGTAGGTGCTTGTGCCTGGGTGGCCTTAGCGAAGCTGAACGCAAGTCCAGCTACGAGAAAAAGAGAAAGCGCGGGGCGCACAGTAATCATCTTCATGCCTTTGGTAATAACGATTAAGTTACCGAAATCATAGCCCTCCCGCCACAAAGAAAACAAGTAAATTCCGCGTAAACTGGAGGCTTCACGGGAAAAGCCACTTCCCGGCACCAGGTTACGTCCACAGAGGCACCCGGTATACTTTCCTGCCTCAAGTTTTCAACTCGGCAAGTTGTTGAAAGTCTTGAGTCTAATGATTGCGGAAGGCGGTGAACACCGCATCGAGTGTATTCACGAGGATCCTTATTGGCCGGTGTTGGCTGGGAACCAGCCGCCGTTGCCGCCCATACGGATCCTTCAAAGCGCCGATTGTAATGTCGGATGAAAGTGCCGTCCGAAGCGAAAAGGAGAAACAGCTACCTCGGCCGGGCAGGCTTTCTATTGTCACTTGCGTCCCGTGCCGTTCGGCAATCCATTTTGCCAGTGCCAGGCCTAAACCTGAACCGCGTGGCGGCAGGCCATTGAGCTGCGCTGCGCGGTAAAACCGGTCGAAAATGCGTGGGACATTTTCGGCGGCAATGCCGATGCCGGTGTCCCGGACCGAAAGAATGATGTGCGAACCCCGAGTGGATGCGCTGAGCGTGACCGACCCGCCGGGAGGAGTGAATTTCGCGGCATTCTCAAGGAGGATGGAGAGCAACCGCTGAACGCTGTTTGCGTCGCCTAAAAGAACAACACTATCGTTTGGGATTTCGACGAGAAACTGAAGCATGGCGCGCTGCATGGGAGCAGTCCATGTGCGCTGAACGCTTCGTAACAGAATGCCTAGATCGATGGGAGCCATGCTAATTGCCTCGGCACCGCCATCGGCACGAGCCAGCGAAAGCATATTCTCTACCAGATTGGTCATGCCGACTGCTTCTTCATTGAGCCGCATCAGTGTTTCGCGATATTCCTCCGCGCTGCGCGGACGATAGAGCGCGACGTCGATTTCAGTGCGAAGGAGCGAGATGGGCGTGCGCAATTCATGGGAAGCGTTGCCGGTGAAGGCACGAACACTGGCGAATGCCTTGTCAATGCGCCCGAGCATCTGATTGAGGGTTTTGCAGAGATCGGAGATTTCATCGGCGGTGTTGGGAACGGGAAGGCGCGTATCCAGGTTACGGTCGTTGATGAGGCGCGCCTGAGCAGCGAGCGCAGCCACGGGTTTGAGGGCCTTGCGGCTCATCAAATGTCCGCCAAACGCGGCCAGCAGAATTACCGCCGGAGTGAGCAGAAAAAGATCGGTACGGAAAGTGGTGAGCAGCGCACTGGATTTGTTCAGCGCAATGCCAGTTTGCACGGAGTAACTTTTTCCCCGCACGACGATGGCGTATGCGAGCACCCGCACATGGCGAGTACCCTGATGGAATTCGGATTGGATGCCGTTGGAAGGGATGCGACTGGCCTGGGGGAGATCAGGATTCTGAAGGACCATGCGCTTGGAACGAAAGATCCAGTTGCCGTCCTGATCCAGGACCTGCAGATACTTGCCGTCGTCTTTGAAGTTGTAGATGGCGGCGAAATGTGCCTGCAAAGCACTCACGCTTTCATTCGGGTCTTCATGGCTCAGCACTAACTGAACATCTTCGGCTCGCTCCTGCAGATCGTGATACTCGGTGGCATCGACGCTGCGGCGCAACATCCACAGGCTGGTGAGGCTGAGAAGAGTTGCTGCGGAGGCGAACATGGCAAAGTACCAGAGTGAGAGGCGGATTCGAATGGGGATAGCTTTCACTGCGCTGCGCTCCTTGTTGCTGCCTGCAGCTTGAGGAGATAGCCTGATCCACGCACGGTACCAATGAGCTTGTGCTCGAACGGCGCATCGACTTTTCTGCGGAGACCGCTGACGAGAACGTCGAGAGCGCCCGGGGTCACGCTGGGATCGGAACCCCAGATGCAGGCAGCGAGCGCTTGCCGTGAAACACAACCGCCGGCACTCCGGGCGAGGCGGCCGAGAAGTGCGAATTCAGTGCGCGTCAATTCGATGCTGGCATTGCCGCGAGTGACCGAGTGGTGAACAGGATCCACGACCAGGTCGCCGGTTTCGATTTTGATGGTAGTTTCATCGCGGTGAGGACGAGTGATGGACTGCAGGCGCGCGACTAACTCGGGAAATGAGAATGGCTTGGTCATGTAATCGTCCGCGCCGAGCTCGAGTCCACGGATGATGTCGTCTTCGGCGTCGCGCGCGGTGAGCATCAACAGAGGGGTTGCACTCTTGCGCTGGCGCAGCGACTTGGCCACGGAGTAGCCATCGCGACGCGGCAGGCCGATGTCGAGGACGATCGCGTTGAATTCATGGGCAAGCGCGATTTCCAGACCTGTTTCTCCATCAGCTGCGGTCATGACGGTGTAGCCGGACTCATAGAGCCCTTTCCGCAACAATTCCGACATGCGGACTTCGTCTTCGATAATGAGAATGCGCATCATGCCTCTGTAGTCAACGGAGATCCACTTCAAATAAGCGGGAAATGACAGATCAATTTCAACACGAATGCACGAAGAAATGGTCATTGGCGGCGAACCTTAGGAAAATTTCACCGCATTGTTAACGGACCTTTAACAATGCGCCTTATGGTCCAGCATGTAACCAGCCGGAAACGATGTCGCGCGAAGGGGCAGGAGTTTTGGCTGCGCAAGGAGACCATGATGAGACGCTTGCCGTTCTTAACATTCATACTGATGAGCTTGGCGTTTCCTGGATTGGGCCAATCGACGAAGGGCGCTGTCGCTGGGCGAGTTACCGATGCATCCGGCGCGATTATTCAGAAGGCTGCGATTCAACTGACACCATCAGGCTTGTCGACGACATCCGACGCGTTGGGAGAGTATAGTCTTCCAATCATTTCACCAGGCGCGTACACGATGACAGTGAGCAGCGCCGGTTTCTCTTCATCGACGAAGGACATTACGGTTAACGCGGGGCAGACTCTCCATACAGACGTGACGTTAACCGTTGCAGCGGGCAACGAAGAAGTGGTGGTGACTGCGGAGAGCGGAAAAAACGAACTGCAGGCAATCAACCAGGTAATCACATCCGCAAATATTCTGCAGGTGATGCCGGAGACGCAGATTCTATCGCTGCCGAATGCGAATGTGGCAGACGCGATTGGACGTATGCCCGGAGTGACGCTGCAGCGCGATGAAGGTGAGGGCGTCTACATCCAGGTGCGCGGCCTTGACCCTCGCCTGACCAACCTCACCATTGACGGGGTGACGGTGCCGTCGCCTGAGGCAAACGTTCGCCAAATCAATCTTGCGACGATTCCTTCGGACATGATTCGGTCGATCGAACTGAATAAGACGCTGTCTGCCAACCAGGATGCAGATGGAATTGGCGGCTCTGTGAACCTGGTAACAAAGATGGCCGGTGAGTCGCCGACTTTTACTCTGGGCACGAATTTGGGTTATACGCCGATTGAGAACGGCCGCTACCTGGGCAAGGTGGATACCACGCTGGGAAAGCGCTTTGGTGCAGGCAAGCGGTGGGGCATCATCATGGGCGCGGGATATGACTACAACGGACGCGGCATCAACGACATTGAGCCAGCGCCAGATATCAATCCGGATGGGACCACCACTCCGTACTATGACGGAGCCACGCTGCGCGAGTATCGCTACCAACGACTCCGCTGGGGAGGAACGGCAGGTGCGGACTACAAGTTGAATGAACATTCGAACCTGTTCGCCCATGTACTGTTGTCGGATTTCAAGGACTGGGGCGACAAGTGGTATTACGAAATCAACACCAACGACAAGCCGAAGTTCTACGAGTCGACGCGCCGGCCGGACTTCGCGATAGGCAGCCTGTCAGTAGGAGGCAGCCACATCTTTAATAAGCTATGGATGACGTGGGGTTCGTCAGTTTCGCGCTCGCGAGAGCTCAATTCAGGTGGTAATCCTGAGATCTCCTGGACAGCAAACAAGGCTACGAAAAACTTCGGGACCAACAACTGCAACTACATTGGCACTCCGGAGAGTATCTATCGTCCGCAGTGGTCTTCGGTCTGCATGGTCGCCTCATCGCCCATCTACAGTCTGAGCAATTACACCATGAATCAATTCATCACCACCTCCGGCCAGGCGGTGCAGCTGAACTTGCAGGAGTGGGGAAGCGTGGGGATGAATTACCACGTGGGAAAGCAATCCGCAACGCTGGAGTTTGGCGGCGAGTTTCGCAGTGCGCACAAGTTTCAGGACGCCTACACGCCAACATACGATTACGGTGGCTCGGCGACGGCGGATCAGTTTCAAAGCGGATTTGCCGATCCGAAGTATTACGACGGCAGCTATCACAATGGTCCCTTTACCGATTACTACAAGGAGACAGCCTACTTCGGCGCCAATCAGGGCATGTTCTCGCTTGATGTAATCGATACGCGCTCCGGTTCTGATCCCAACAATTTTGATTTGATCGAGCGAGTTTCCGCCGGCTACATCATGAACACCATTAACTGGGACCGCTTCAGGTTGCAGACGGGGTTGCGGATCGAGGGGACGGCAGTAAGCACTCTCGGCAATCTTGTGAACCTGACCGCAGGCCCCAACGGCAACGGTTTGGACAACAACGGAAACTGGATTGGGACAACGCCCACTTCATCCAGCCAGACTTACTGGGATCCACTTCCGAGCATTCAGGGACGTTGGGCAGCGACGCCGTTGACCGCGATCCGTGCGGTGTATGCGCGCGGTATTTCGCGGCCGAATCAGTTTGACTTGGTGCCTTACTTCCTGGACAACGGAGCTGGCTCGATTCCGCGCTACTCGATCGGCAACCCCAACGAACAGCCAACTCATGCCAATAACTATGACTTGTTGCTTGAGCAGCAGCTGAAACCCTTTGGACTGATTCAAGCTGGTTATTTCTACAAAGCTCTTTCCGATCCGATTGTAACTGCGTTTGTACCATACGGCACCGCGGCACAAGGCACAACAGGCGATGGGTACTCCGATGTGGCACAGCAGAATTTGAACGCGGCAAACGCCAGCGTCTCCGGAATTGAATTTGCATGGGAGCAGCGGTTCACTTCGCTTCCTCACTTTCTGGGCGGGTTGGCCGGGCGCGCGAACTACGCTTACACGATCTCGCACACCAACGGCATTCCCAATCGCACCGATGCTCCGCCACTGATTGGGCAGGCCAAGAACGCGTTCAACGTGGAGCCCTACTATGAGCGCGGACGCTATTCAGTGCACATGGCAGTGAGTTATAACGGCGCAAACGACAACGCGTACCAGTACTTCAACAATGCGCCTGATCCGGCGCTCAACACTCCGGGGCCACCGAATGGACCTTTTGGGGATAACTACTTCTATCCGCACACGCAAGTGGATGCCCAAGCCGGCGCACGACTATATAAGGATCTGCACTTGACAGTGGCTGGTTTGAACCTGAACAACGAAGTATTCGGTTTCTATAACGGAAGCCCGCAATACATGACTCAGAGGGAGTACTACAAGCCTTCCTACTCCATTAGTCTGCGTTGGAGTTCCAGCGCAGAAAAGTAAATGGGCCCGCGGGTGTCCGGAGTTAGCTTTGGATGCCTGCGCATTTCTTCTTTTTGGGATTTGGACGACACACAATGCGGACACTGGCAGCAGTTTTTATTCTCGTAAGTTCTCTTGCGGCAAGCTCACAGACCTCAGCATCTCTGCCACTCAGCAAGACAATTCCTCTTCCCGGCGTCTCCGGTAAGTTCGATCATTTTGCCGTGGACTTGATAGGTCAACGTCTGTTTGCCGCAGCAACGGGCAATCACTCTGTGGAAGTGATTGACTTGAAGACGGACAAGGTGGAACAAAGCATTGGCGGACTTGGCAAGCCGCATGGCCTGGTGTGGGACCAGGCCACTGGTAGCCTCTACGTTGCCGATGGCTCGCTAGCGGAGCTAGCGCTCTACAAGGGAAGCCCGCTCAAGCTTGCCGGAAGTATTAAACTCTCAGACGATGCCGACGACATGGTCTTCGACGAGGCCCATCACCTGCTCTACGTTGGACACGGCGGTGGAAGCGCGGCCGTTCCTGGCAAAATCGCAGTGATCGATACGGCAACGTTCGTGCTGCTCGCGAACCTTGCCGTGACCAGCCATCCTGAGGCGCTCGATTTCGATGCGCAGGGCCGGCGCATCTTCGCCAACATCGCCGACTCGGCCGAGATCGCGGTAATCGACGGTGCAAACAACACCATCGTCGCGCACTGGAAGCTGACCGGCGCAGCGGATAATGTTCCGATGGCCTATGACCGCGGGCGGCAACGGCTCTACGTTGCCTGCCGCACTCCGGCTACTCTGCTTGCGCTGAACGCAAATTCGAGCGCGGAGATTGCGCGCGTGACGACGGGCGATGGAGCGGACGATCTCTTCTACGACGCAGCGCAACACCGGTTGTATGTCATTAGCGGCGCGGGCGAGGTAGACGTGATCCAGGCCGATGGAGGAACTGGGATTTCAACCATCGGCGTGACCCATACTGCGGCAGGAGCGAAGACGGCGCTGTTTGTGCCCGCGGAGAACAATCTCTACGTGGGCGTTCCCGCAGCCGGCGCAAAGCCGGCCGAGATCCGTATCTACTCCACCGCGGCGCAGAAGGAATAGCCATGATGCAACGTCGCGCGGCTCGGCTTGTTGCCGCAACGCTGGGTGTTCTGGCAGCGGGTACGCTGCTGCCGCAGGCGCAAGTCGGGACGCAGAGTGTCCCTGCTGCGATCCGGCAATCACCCGACATATTGAAGTACGTCGTCATCGTCAGCCGCCACGGCGTACGCTCGCCCACCGGCAAGACGGACGCGCTCAACCAGTACTCAGCCAAGCTCTGGCCGGATTGGACCGAGCCGCCCGGTTACCTGACCGAACACGGCGCAAAGCTGATGACGCTCTTCGGCGCCTACGACCGCGAGATGTTCGCGAAGGAAGGTCTGTTCGCGTCTGAAGACTGCGGCGACGCAGCCAAAGTCTCAATCATTGCCGACTCCGACCAGCGCACCCGCGAAACTGGCAAGGCGTTGGCTGCGGGCATGTTCTCTGGCTGCAATGTCGACGTGAAGGCCCTGCCAGAAGGCACGCCTGATCCGCTGTTTCACTCGCTTGGTGCCGGGGATATGCATGTCGACAAAGCAGTAGCAACCGCGGCTATCGCGGGTCGAATCGGCAACAATCCCGCGGGGCTCACGGAAGCCTACCGGCCTCAGCTTGAAGCGCTGGAGGAGGTGCTGGAGGGCTGCAAGCCCGGCCCAGCCTGCGCGGGCACGCGCATATCGCTGTTTGACATTCCCTCTACCATCGCTCCCGGCAAAGGCGACCACCTCGTCGATCTTCAGGGACCACTGAGCACCGCTGCCACTCTGGCTGAAGATTTGCTGCTGGAATATACCGACGGCTTGGACGCCTCCAAGGTAGGATGGGGCCGTGTGGATGCGAATAAACTGCGCGAGCTGATGCAACTCCACACAGCTAACGCGGAACTTCAACGGCGCACCAGCATCGTTGCGCGGGCCCAGGCTTCCAATCTCCTGCGCCACATCCTCGCTTCCATGCGGCAGGCGGAGAGCGGCAAGCCAGTTGCCGGAGCCCTGGGCAAATCGGGAGATCGGCTGCTTCTGCTGGTGGGCCACGACACCAACCTCTCCAACATCAGCGGCGCGCTCAGGCTTACCTGGCTCATCGATGGCCGTCTCGATGACACTCCGCCGGGAGGGGCGCTGGTCTTCGAGTTATGGAAGAAGAATGGCCAGCCTGGGTACTCGGTACGTACCTATTACACTTCTCAAACGCTAGATCAGATGCGCAATGCAACTCCCCTGAGTTTGACGACCCCGCCGGAGCGCGTACCCGTCTTCATTCCTGGTTGCAGCCAGGCGGATCAATCGTGCGATTGGGCCGCCTTCCAGGCAACGGTGCAATCCATCATCGACCCCGGATTCACGAATTAGTATCGTCGCAACAGAAACCCATCAGCATGCATCTGACGATGCAGGACGTTGGGATGCCCGGTCCCAATGCGTGACCCAAAATCGGAAAAGGGAACGGAATTGCTTGAAATTCAAGCCAATCAATTTGCAGCAGAACTATTGATGCCTAGCACCCTGATCGGACAAGCTTTCGCTCGAAAAATTCGACATAGATGACGAGGGGCCTATAGAAGAATTCGCGAAAGAGTTTCGGGCAAGCAAGCGTTGGGGCATAGAATCCGAAATCGTTTCTAGTCAGACTAGGGAGGCGACTACGAGTCTCGCATCTGTTACACATAGACTACCGGCACCGAGACTTTTATCGGTCAATTCTGCAATTTTGCCATTGTTTTTGATCCCATCAACACTCGCTGCCACCTCTTAGCTCACGTGGGGCCCGCGCCCGACGCGCAACTATAGCGGTTCAAGGATTGCTGTGCACCGAAGGCATTGCAGTCAAGTTGACGCGACCCCAAGGAGCGGCGAACCTGTAAAATGCGGGAAAGGGTATACCTATCCTGGAACCGCTCTAGATATTGGCGTGATGATTTCTCAACTGCAGGAATCAGCATGGTGCACCGTTAGCCACTATACAATTTCCAAAAGCAAGAACGGAAAGCTAACTGGGTTGCAGCTCTATAGCCCGTCGGGATGATGTATTCCCATCTGGTCTTCTAGTGCAGGTGGGAGCGGATCTGTCCCAGGATTGGAAGTCTCTATCGTCAGGGATAGAAATCGGCTCGAGCCTCGAAGTACCACTTCCCCTCCGCGAAATTTCACAGTTGAGTCTTCTCGGCTGAAACTAGGAATCGTCACTTCCGAGCCGTTCCTACCGGTTCTGACTCTCATCTTAAGGAAACTGGAGCCCAAGCCGTACTCCCAGAGTGGCTTCGTAGAAGCAACAGACGCGATTGTCAAAAACCATCCGGACTACGAGCTTTCTGGATGCGGTAATTCGAGACCGACTTGGATATTCGCGACACTTTGCGCTATCACGGTTTGCCAATAGGGCAGTTCCCGAAAGATCTTGACGCAATCCAACCTTGTCCTCCTGCCGGACAACATCATCCCGCCGCCGGGAACCAGGTAGATGGTTCCATCATCCATCGTCGTGAGGAAGTTCGCGTTGAGGCCGCGAAGCGTGGCGCAGTGAGGCCGCAGGCAGAAAGTCCGGTGTCGCGAAGATCCTGCACCCAAACCGATCCAGCGTAATGGCCGCTGCGTCGAGTTCGACTCACATCTCGTCTGGCCATAATCTGGATTCAAGTAAGTAAAAGGTCAGTCTGATAAGCGGGCCTTTGGATCGCGTTTGGATAAGGAGTGATACAGAATTATCCCCTTCTTTTCAGTGCTTTCACAATGCGGTAAGCTAAATGACAAGTTTTTCGAGGGAACTGCGAAAAGAGGCAAGGCAGCGCGTCTTATATGTTGAAGGAAAGGTACTTCCTTTCGGTTTCAGGCTGACCGAAACCGCGAAAAACTGGCTGAATCGAACGGAATTTTCGATCTACAATTTTTGGAGACAGGCAACAGTTTGCCGTTTGGCAAAGTTTTGCCTGTTTTTGGCAAGACACAGATTTTAAGAAGGCCCCATGCGCATCGGCATCACGTGTTACCCCACCTACGGCGGCTCGGGCGTGGTGGCCACTGAACTGGGCATCGAACTGGCTGCTTTAGGCCACCAGGTTCACTTTATCTCCTACTCGCAACCGTTCCGCCTCACCGGGCGCGACGAAGGCATCTTCTATCACGAGGTTCCAGTTTCAAGTTATCCGCTCTTCGAATTCCCTCCGTACGACCTGGCTCTTGCCTCGCGGATGGCCGAGGTTGCGGAATTCAGCCAACTCGACCTGCTGCATGTGCATTATGCGATTCCCCACTCGGTGAGTGCCCTGCTGGCGCGGCAGATGCTGGCTGCAAGGGGACGCCGCCTGCCGTTTGTAACCACGCTGCACGGTACTGACATTACGTTGGTGGGTCTAGACCGCAGTTATCTTCCCATTACTCGCTACGCCATTCAGGAGAGCGATGGAGTTACAAGTATTTCTGAATATCTCAAGCGGAAAACGGTCGAAGACTTCGGCGTGACGCGGGGAATCGAGGTGGTCGCGAACTTCGTCAACTGCGATGTCTACGCTCCCATCAAGGATGCAGTCCAGCGAGCGGAAGCGCGCAAACGCCTCGCCGATCCGAACGAAGCCATCCTGATGCATCTCTCCAATTTCAGGCCAGTCAAGCGTGTCGTGGATGTGGTCAGGATCTTTGCGCAGGTGGTGCGAGAGATCCCAGCGCGCCTGGTGCTGGTGGGCGATGGGCCAGATCGATCCGCGGCGGAGTGGCTGGCGCACGACCTGGGAATTCACAGCAAGATTCACTTCATGGGCAAGCAGGAGCGTGTCAACGAACTCTTGCCGCTGGCCGATATTCTGCTCATGCCAAGCGAACTCGAGTCGTTCGGTCTTGCGGCGCTTGAAGCCATGGCGTGCAAGGTCCCTTCGATTGCCACGCACGTAGGCGGGGTGCCGGAACTGATTGACGATGGCGAGACCGGGCTGCTCTATGAGGTGGGTGATGTCGATGCCATGGCATCGGGAGCGCTGGGCTTGCTTCGCGATCCAGCCCGCCTTGAAGCCATGCGCGATGCGGGCCGCCGCACCGCGCAAACACGTTTCTGTTCCACTCTGGTTGTGCCTCACTATGTGCGCTATTACGAGCAGGTCTTGGCAAACCAGGGATCGTAGATCGTGTTTGAGTCGCCACTGTTTGCATGGTTACTGGTGGCTCGTAGGAGACTTCGCGGAAAACCGGAAAGAAACGGGACCGCATCCAATGTGATTAAATCGGAGTAGCCCTTCATCTCCGCTTTCGAAACGGACAAATGGCGACTTCTTATGCCCCCAATGCCCGGCCAGCGCAAAGCGGAACCAATCGCTGGCTACTTCCCGGTATCGTACTAGCAGCGTTCGCAGTCCGCCTGGTGGTGGTCTGCTTCAACTACCGCGACCTGCCCGATGCGGACAAACTCTACGAACAATTCGGCTGGGAGATGGGCTGGATCGCGCGTGCGCTGGCCAGCGGCCACGGATACAGTTCGCCTTACTTCCCATGGACCGGACCTACGGCCATGCAGCCGCCGCTCTATCCCACCCTCCTCTCCCTTGTCTTCCGGCTCTTCGGCATTTACTCGCTTACCTCGGGATTCGTCATCCTCTCCATCAACAGCCTGCTCTCTTCACTCACCTGCGTCCCGGTCTACTTCAGCGCAAAGTATTCCATTGGCGCGCGCGCCGCAACCATCGCGGCATGCGTGTGGGCCCTTTATCCCTTTGCCATCTATTTCTCCGCCGGTCGCGTCTGGGAGTACTCGCTCACCGGCCTGCTCTTCACCACCTGCTTCTGCATCGCACAGCGCATTCATCGCTCAACAAACGCTCTTGCGTGGCTAGGATGGGGCGCGCTCTGCGGACTCACGGCTTTGTCCAATCCATCCACACTCTCCACAGTTCCCTTCCTGGTAGTGCTCGCGCTCTATAAGGTACGGCGTTCCGGGGGACGCTGGTTGTTGCTCGGCACGCTCACCACAGTCGCCACAATCGCCGTTCTCACTCCATGGACAGTGCGCAACTACCGCACCCTCGGAATCCTTTGCCCAGTCCGCGACAATTTCTGGCTTGAGGTCTACGACGACAATTCAGGCGATGCGTCTTTGGACCCCAGTTCCGCGCATCCCTCCAGCAATCCGGTCGAGATGCGCAAGTTCCTCGCCATGGGCGAACCCGCCTTCCTGGCGGAGAAGCATACCCTGGCTGTCAAATACCTTCGCGATCATCCAGACTTCTTCGTCCGGAAGACACTTCACCGCATGCTCTACTACTGGACCGGCTACTGGAGCTTCTCCGCGGAAGAAATCCGGGAGCAGCCCTACGAACCGGCAAATGTTTGCTACGTTTGCTCCATCACGCTACTCATGTTGCTGGGATTCCGCCGTCTCTGGCGGATTAACCGCTCTGCAGCCCTGCCCTACTTGGTGCTCATCGCCATCTTTCCAATTACTTATTACGTCACCCATCCCCTCATGGACTACCGCCAGCCCATTGAGCCGGCCATCATCGTCCTCGCAGTCTCCGGCGCGCTGTCGTGGAGACGAATGCAAGATACCGAATCCGGCGTCCAATCAAGCCCCCATCCGGATCTTTGGATCGGACCCGAAGTTGCTAAGGAGCCGCTTGTTCCGAGCAGCGGTGTCCCCGAATAATCTGCGCAGTTCGGCCGTGGCGCAGAATCGGCGATCCCGACTCAGCCCCAAATTCTGAGGATCATTTCCACTGGATTTGGTCGAGGATTCTCCGCAATCGCAATCCCTTTGCCGGATTCGCCATCTCCACAAATCCCACCCGCCCTTCAAGGTGTAACCGGAACGCACCGTGCCCCTCCCGATTCTGGCTCTCCGGGCCATAGCGAACGCAGTTCGTGAGAATAGCTTTCAGCCGATCGAAATCTTCACGCACCACATTAGTCCGCTCATTGATCACCAGCCCGGCGAGGTATTGACGCACACCCTGGCGCATGATGCGCGTCTTCCGATGGTGAACGGTAAATCCCTCTTCGAGCAGAATCGCGGCCGCCTGTGCAGCAAACCGCTCGACACACCTCTCAAATTCCTCATCACCAGAAAACGCAAGATCATCCGCATATCTTGTATAGATCGCACCCACAGCTTCCGCCAGCCCATTCAAGCGACAATCAAAACGATAGGCGCACAGGTTCGCCAGTGCCGGTGACGTCGGGGCGCCCTGCGGCAGATGAGGACGCCGGTAAAGCTGTCGCGCCTCTCTGAGCATTCCCGGATCAATTCCCCCACCTGCCCCTTTCCACAGGCTCGCAGGCACCGCATTCGTGCAAATCCCGCCCAACAGGTCGGCAACCGATTCCGGATAACCCGACGTGCGAAACAGCGCCTGAATTCTAGCTCCAGCGATCGAAGCAAAGAAATCTTTGAGATCCATTCGCAGCACAACCCGCTTACCCACATGCAGGCTGGCAAATGACTTGATGGAGCGCCCTTTGATAAATCCATGCGCTGCGAGATGAACCGGGATGTTTTCGATAATGCCGGAAAGTATTCGGCGCTGTAGCTCTTTGAGCCGCGGCTTAGGCGCCTCAATCAGCCGCACTGAGCCAAACTTCTTTGCCAACACTCGATAGTGATAGTGACTTAGCTTTGAGTCGATTCTTCCAGCCCCAATTCCCTTCAAATCGCCGAACCACTCCACCTCGTTCTCACTCAATTGCAACCAACGCGCCAGTTCGCCGACGGAGGTGATCGCTGGAATCGCCCACTCTTTTGCCCGCGCAACCGGTTCCATCTTCTGCGACCCGGCAATCCACTCGGTGACACGCAGTTCCCTCCAATACTTGCCACGCGCCCGACCGAATCCTTGATCGTGAAGGAGAAACGCAATTACATCGCGGCGCTTGGGACGCGGTCGGTCCGCAAAACTCTCCAGGAATCTCCGCGTCAGTGGTCGGACCCAACGCCACTTCCTCCCCAGAGTTCGGCTCAGCCGGGCCACAATTCCTTCTTCGGTCGCCTCTCCCATGAGAATCGACCGTGCCAGCACGGAAACAAGCGATGAATTGCGCATAGGAAGCGGCACTGGAATGCTCCAACGAGTCTGACCCTGCGTGACCTGATCTGCGCAGTCGCGCAGTCCCGGTCACGCGATGAATTCCAGGTTATTCACGACGCCCTGGGGTAACCCCAAAGAGGCACAGTCCGGACAGCGCAATTTGCACCGCGTGGTCCGACCAGCACCGGCTTGGAGCATTCCACTGCCAGCAAAATCATAGCAGCGAAGTCATTTCATGCCGCTCAATGAAACTGTCTGGCTCTGGAATCGTCTATCCTGAAATTGTCACCCGGAGGTTTCCCGGATGCTTTCCCCCGCCATTACCCCGCCTGCGTGTCCCACCCCCGTCGAAGAAATCGCGGTCGCCCTAGAGCGCATTGGCCCCTTGCACGGCCTCTCCTATGAAGATCGCTTCTGGCTTGCCCGCCATGGCCGGGAGTTCGTCGCCAAGGCCGGCGATATTCTCTACGAAGAAGGCGCAGCCGCCGAGGACATGATTCTCATCCTCAAGGGCGAACTCCACGTCCGCCGCCAGCGCGGTGGCCCCATGGCCCTGTTCATCGGCCGTGCTGGCCAAATGACTGGCGTGCTGCCCTATTCCCGCATGAAAACCTACGGTGGCCAGGGATTCGCGGTCTCCGATCTTTGGGCCATCTTCATTCCCCGCTCGCTCTTCGATGAAATGCTCGAGGCCATCCCATCCATGGGTCAGCGCGTCGTCTCCACGCTCCTCGACCGTGTCCGCGAAGTTACCCGCATCGAACAGCAGGCGGAAAAGCTGAGTGCCCTGGGCAAGCTGGCCGGCAACTTGGCGCACGAACTCAACAATCCGGCCTCTGCTGCTCAGCGTGCCGCATCCAGCCTGGTTTCTGAAATCCGCGCCAATCGCAAGAACCGCTTCAAGCTCGTCAATCTCTGCCTTAGCGAAGAGCAAATCCACGGCATTGAGGCGTGGGAGCAGAAGATCATCGGCCGCACAGTCCCATCCGCGTCCCAGGGCGCCCTCAGCCTCATCGCCGGCGAGGAAGTCATTCGCACATGGCTCAAATCGATCACCTGCAGCGAGGAGTGGGAGGTTGCGCCGCAATTGGCCGAGCAGGGCGTCACCGTTTCTGATCTCGATGAACTCCGCACCATCGTTGGCGACGACGCAACCTGCGTCACTCTCCAGTATTTCGCCCGCTTCCTTCGCACTTCGCGCTCGGTCGATACACTGGTTAACTCCACCGCACGAATATTCGATCTCATCAGCGCGGTCAAAACTTACTCCTACATGGACCGCGCTCCGATCCTTGAAGTCGACGTCCCCACCGGTCTCGACGCAACGCTTCAGATGCTGCAGTCGCGCATGACAAACGTAAAGGTCACGCGCCGCTATGCTCCGGACCTGCCCCGAATCAGCGCTTATGGTAGCGAACTGAACCTGGTTTGGACTGCCCTGATTGAGAACGCTTTGGACGCGCTCGGCAACCACGGAGAACTCAAGATCACCTGCCGCCTTGAAGTCGAAATGTTGCTGGTAGAAATCTGGGACACAGGCCCCGGCATCCCGCCCGAGTTGCAGGATCGCATCTTCGAGCCTTTCTTCACCACCAAGCCACCTGGCCAGGGCCTCGGCCTCGGACTCGACAATGCAATGCGTATAGTCCGCAAGCATCGCGGCCACCTGAGCGTGAACTCCGAACCCGGCTCAACATGCTTCCGCGTCCGCCTGCCGCTCGATCAGTTGCAAGCGTATTGAGATCAGCTGCAGACATACGGAGTCCCGCTACCAGCCTATCAAGTGCAGCGACGAAACAGTTCGCAGACCGTTCCAGCGACACTCGAATGACCGTCTGATGACAAACGAGTGACAACCTCTCTCGCCGATCACAGCTACGCTCAGGCGTGACTATCGCTCCAAATGATTCGATCGTCCGTTGGCTGGAAGGCGCTGCACTCTGCCTTGCTGTGCTCTTTCTTGGCCTTCACACATTGCCCCGCGCATGGCGGACGTTGAATACCGATTTTCCCAATTACTACTTGACGGCGCGGCTGGCACACGAAGGTTTTGACACCTCCAGGATGTATGAGTGGTCCTGGATCCAGCGCGAGAAAGACCATCGCGCCATCGATGATCGCACGATGGGGTTGGTGCCGCAGACACCATTCTCGCTACTGGTGATGTGGCCGCTCACGGGACTTGCGCCGCTTGCCGCAAAACACATCTGGATTCTGCTCAATTTAGGATTCCTGATTCCAATCGGCTGGATGTTGCGATCGATGACCGGTTTGAGCTATCGACGAATCGCGTTGGCCTTTGCGCTCAGTCTTCCGTTGCATCGCAATTTCTCGCTGGGTCAATTCTATATATTTCTATTGTTGCTGCTCGTTGCCGCTTGCTGGGCCTATCTACGCGGTTACCATGCATTGGCAGGTGCGCTGGTGGCTATCGCAGCGGCATGCAAAATATTTCCGATAGCGTTTTGCGTCTTCTTTCTGCAGCGCAGAGACTGGCGTGCGCTGGCGTCTGGTACCGTCACCTTGCTGGCGACCGTTGGCGTGTCGGTCGCGGTCTTTGGATGGAATCTGAATCGAAGCTTCCTGTACCAGGTTCTGCCCTGGGCTCTGCATGGTGAGGCCATGCCTTCTTATGCGGTAAACGCCTCCATCTCCGAACTACTGCATCACCTATTTCTCTCTGAGCCACAATGGAACCCACATCCGTGGCACGACTCCCCGCTTTGTTACGCGGTTCTCCTGCCCGCTCTGCAAATGTTGGTGCTGGCACCCGCCATCCTTCTTATCCGCCGCCGCATTGATGATCGAAGCCGCGTCGTGTTGGAATGGTCGGCGCTGCTGACCGCGCTACTGACGGTCTCGACCGAACCGGCGTTCTACAACTTTGTTCTGATGGTGTTCCCAACGTGCGTGGTGGCAACAATATTGCTCCAGCGCAAGAAATATGATTGGTTGATCGCCCTTCTGATTGTCTATTTGGGCATCGGAGTTCCGATTCCTCCTCAGAACTTCACGACAGGGCCTGCGGTTCTTCTCCATGTGTTGCGGCTGCCATGTATGCTCGCGCTGCTTCTCGGGATCTACGCGCTCCTCTGGAGTGATCCGCTAGCCAAGCATGCGCCGCAAGACTGGAACCGCCTCGCGTGGGCCGCAGCACTTTCCATACTTGTCGTCTTCTCCGCGATATCAACTTTTCATCGGGAAAGCGCCGTACGTCAGGAATACGCGTATCGTCTGCCGCAGCAGGCCGCGTCATTCCTTAACGCGACACCGCATCCCGCGGGAACCGCGATTCGATATGTTGGCTTCACCATGGCCGGATACCAGTTGCTCGCGCAGGATCAGTCTGGCGTTTCACCGCAACCATCTTTCGATCCTCAATACGATGACCTCTCGTTCACCAGCGACGTTAAGCACGTCCTGGTGGAACGATCCTCGAGTCCGAAATCCGAAATTGTGAGCGTGGGGCCCTTCGAGCAAACCGTAGTCGAAGACGCCCGCGACCCCATGCTTTCAACCGACGGCAAGCATCTGGCGTTTGTACGCGACAATCACGGCTCCGGTCGGCTCATGCTCCGAACTGGCCCTCTGTCCGATCCAGCGTTTGAAATCGCGCTTACGCCGCCTGCGCTGAATGTGTACGAGGCTTCATTTCTATCCGACGAAGACTTCGCATTTTCCGCAGTAGAAGATGGTCGTTCGCCCCGTATATATCTGAGTGATGCTACGCATTCGAATACCCGCCTGGTGCTTGGCGAATCACGCTATCCCGCCCTCTCGCCCGACGGGCGATGGATGGCGTATAGCCACCTCGACGGGGGCTATTGGAATCTGTGGCTGCGCGACCAGAATACCGGCGAAAGGAAGCGAATCGCCGATGTGCCTTGCAATCAAATTCAGCCCGCTTGGCTGGACGACTCGAAGACGCTCCTCTACACTACCGATTGCGGCCGGAGCTTGTGGCTCGCGGCTGTAGCCAGGCGAAAGGTGATCCCGTGAAGGAACAGGCTTTCCTCAGAAGGACGATCTTCTGAGGATTCTTGCTTCCAGAACGGGGGCTGCTCACCTGCAAAACAGCGCTATTCTGTCATCGTGATCGGGACGATGTTCGTATCTTGAGAGACTGGCAATTGAAGGCTCCGGAACAAATCCAAACCGCCCGCCTGCTTCTGCGCAGGCCGGTTCCCGCCGACGCCGAGTCGATCTTCCACCGCTACGCCTCAGACCCTATAGCCACGCGCTATCTCAGTTGGCCCACCCATCGCAGCGTGGCCGACACGCAAGTCTTCCTGACCTGGGACGAAACTGAGTGGCAGAAGTGGCCGGCGGGGTGCTACCTGATCTTTCGACGCGGAGATGACCACCTGCTCGGAAGCACCGGCCTGTCCTTCAAGACGCCAACTCACGCTGCGACCGGCTATGTTCTTGCTCAAGATTCGTGGGGCCATGGTTATGCGACCGAGGCCCTGAAGGCAATGGTGGAACTTGCCCGTGGAACCGGCGTCGGGCGCCTGGAAGCCGTCTGCCACGTCGATCACTCGGCGTCCGCACATGTGATGGAGAAATGCGGATTTCAGCGCCAGGCAACGTTGCTCGAACACACCGTCTTCCCCAACCTCACCCCGGCAGTTCGCTCAGACGTGCTTGCGTATGCGGTCATTCTGTAGATCGCTTCACTTCTCCACTTCCACACCGCGCCAGAAGGCTACAAACCCTTTGATCTTGCGCGCGGCCGGCTTTGGGTCAGGATAGTACCAGGCCGCATCCGGGTTATCCTGCCCGTCAATCAGCAGGTTCAGGTAGCGAGCCTGACCCTTCCACGGACAGGTCGATGTCGTGCTGCTCGGGCGAAAATATTCGCGCTTGAGGCTGTCCTCGGGAAAGTAAATGTTCCCCTCAACCGTCTCCGTTGTCTCACTTTCGGCAATGATTTTGCCGTTCCAGATTGCTTTCGCCATGGTCTATTCCGTTGAATTGCAAAGCTTTTATCCCAAACAGCCGTAGTACCCGGTCACTGTAGTACCCGGTCACTCAGGATAACGGATATGACACTACCAGAGAATCGCTGGCGTGGCGAGTCCAATTGCAATCTGGAAACTCCGGAAGGATATCCTTCCCAGGGCGAGCGCTACTTCACGTCCGCGATGGACACGATGTGGACGCTCTTCTTGCCTGCATCGGCCTGGGCGGACACCTTCACGTGGTCGCCGTAGAAGCCCTTCACCGCGTCTGGATTGTCGATTGTCCAAACTGCCTTGTTGGCTTCGTCTACGAACACCGGCGCAGAGCCGCCTTCAATGCACTTCTTCGCGCATGCAGCACCAGTCCCGGCATGTTTCGCTGCGCACATAGAGTCGGAAATCCAGCCATTCAACTTCGAGGAATCAGCGGCGCTCGCCGAAACCGCAGTGAGAGCAAATACAGCCATCAAAAGAGCCAGTGTACGTTTCACTCTAGAACCTCCGGGGAATTCAGATCGTTGACCGTCTTCCATCATGCGCCAGCGGCGGCCCATCCCGCAAGAGTTCTCCAACTTAAGGTTTAGGTGGATAAGAATATTGGCCGTGCGCTTCCTGCTTTGCCGGCAAACTGTTGCGTCGCGCTTCCACGCTCTTCAGCACCGCCTCGTAGCGCTGTGCCGCGGCCGAAAACCGAGTGATCATCTCCGCCGTTTTGATCAGGAATCCAGGATTCTTCTCTCGAATCCCTTCCAGAATCGGTTCAAGCTTTGCCAGCAGAAAAAAACCCTCGGAATTGCAATCCACAAACAGCTCCGCGGAAACCGCGCCATGCAACACCAAAGCCGCCGCCATCTCCCAGTAGGACAGCACCTGCCGCAGCCATGCATTGTGCGGATCGGCGGGGTTGGAAGCCACCACAAAATATTCGTCGGCCGTGTTGGGCCAGAACTCGCCCGTTATCCACGCGCGCGCTTTCCGCATCTCCGCCTCGGTGCGTAACTCATAGAGGTGGAGGATGATTTCCGCATCCGCAGGCGTCGCAAGCATTCGTTCCATAAGGGCATATCTCCGCTGCCCAATACTAACGGATTGGGCCTGAACCGCGCCGCGCTGCACTGCACACACCCCGGCGAGGCGGCGGATTAACCTTCCGCGCTCTGGCTGTCCGCTTCAGACCTCAAGCAATCCAGCCCGGTGGAAATGTCTTAAACCCAACTCGATGCCATCTTCGAGCTCCTTTTCTGGCACCGCCGGAAACTCCGCGTGCATCGCCTTCAGCAGCGCCTTCCGGTCGCGTGTCCCGTCAAGCAACTGCAAAAAGCTCCGAATCAAAGGATCGTCGAACCCAAATGTGCCGTGAAGCAGAGTGGCCACGTGTGCCCTCGTTCGGGCTTCCTGCCGGCTGCATGCGCTGGCCTTTGGCCGCGACGCAATCTCTTCCGCGACCGGAGCGCTCCACGCATGAAACTCGATCATTTTTGCTACCGCCAGCCGCATCAGCAATGTGGCTCTTTCGCCGTCCAACAAAAAGCCCGCCTCCGCAAGCTTCGGCTCCATCTCGGCCAGGCTCAACGCCCGCGGCCACGATGTTTCCAGCGATTCCAACAGCGCAATGATGCCTGCGCGGTTCGATTCCATCTTCATCCCGCTCGGCAACGTAAAAACCTTTGCCCCAGGTGTTGCCCCTGCAGTCGATCGTGCCGGCGAAGCAAGCAGCAGACGCCGAAGATATTCTGGCGGATAATCGCGCCGCACTGCGCATTCCGCTCGGCAAAGCAGCGTTTCCCGGTACATGCGCATGCGCACAAAGTCCAGCATCTGTTCTCGGCGCAGAAAGTCGTCACCCGCCACCTTCTCCAGCGCCGGTCGCAAATCAGATCGGTAACATGGATCAGTCGGCGGCGGCCACGCAGCTTCACACAGATACTGCAATCCATGCTTCCGCGCGTGCGCTACAAATTCAGAGAATTGCACCGGATAGTACGCCTCGCTCAGTTCATCGTGAAACGTGGCGCCCGGTTCGCGCGTCGTCAACTTTTTCAATCGCTCTTCAAACAGCAGCCGTATCGGATCGCCCTCATCTCGCATCTCGGCCAACAACTGAAGGAATGCCACCCCTTCGGACACGCGCCGTTCCGGGTCGTCGATCCCCTCCGCGCTATACAGCATCATCTCGCGCATCATAGTGCGCAGATGACTGCCGGGTAGTGCGTTGTAACTGACAAACGCCACTCCATTCGCCGTCAACAGCTCTCCGCAAAGAGCTAGCAGTCGGTCACGCACCGGCTCCGGAACCCAGGCATAAAACCCGTGCGCAATGATGTAATCGAATCGGCCAAGTTCCGCCCCAACATTCAGCAGATTGCCTTGAAAGATGCGAATATTCTTTAGACCGAGTTCGCGAATCCGATCCTGTGCGCGCTCGACTGGCAAACGTGCCAGATCGAGTCCGACCAACTCGCTGTCCGGCATGGCATACGCCACGGGAATCAGGTTCGCGCCCTCATTGCATCCAATTTCAAGCACGCGGCAATGCTCAACCTGGGTAGGGTCGAGCCCATGCAGAATGGCCATAGTCGCCAAACGATCAGGATGCGTATCTGGAAAAGAGAAGCCCGGATAGGCGAATGAATCGTAGGGATCGTGCTCACGGCGCATTGCCAGACTCCTGGAGTCTGAATCATATCAATGCACATCGGAGTCGAGGGCGACGGTTGTCGCCCCGTCCGTTACGCCGGCTGCAGTTCCTTCTTCTCGCCCTTCTTCTCCACAACCGGCCCGTGGGTCTCTACCGTTGGCGGAGGTGGTGCATCGCCAATCCGCTTCGAGTAGCTGCAAACCACCGCAGCGCCATCAATCGGCGCAGCGGCTTTCTTTGCGCCCTTCTTCGGTTTCGTCTCTTCCTCCGCACCCTTCTTTTTGTTCGGGCACTCCAGGTAAACTCCTGACTTCAGCGTCTTCTCCACCAGGTACGGGCTTCCACACTCCGGGCACTCCTGCGCCACCGGCTTGTAGTTCGAAGTGAAGTCGCACTTCGGATAATTCGTGCAGCCCCAGAAGATATTTCCCCGCCGTGCCTTCCGCTCTGCCAGGTCGCCGGTTCCGCACTTGGGACACTTCATCCCTTCAATCAGGTTCTGCTTCACGTACTTGCACTTCGGGTATCCTGAGCAAGACACAAACTCCCCATAGGCTCCGTGCCGTAGCACCAGCGGTTTGCCGCATACCGGGCAATCCTCGCCCGTCGGCTCAGGCGGCTTCTGCTGCTGCTTCTGGCTCAGCTTGCGGATCGTCTTGCACGGTGGATCGGCGTTGTAATCCGGGCAGGCCATGAACGGCCCGAACGGTCCACGACGCAGTACCATCACCTTGCCGCAATTCTCGCAGTACTCTTCCTTATCGTCCGCTTCCTGCCCTTCCGGAGTATTCAGGTCCGGCTTCGATGCCATGTTCTCTTTGGTAAACGTGCAGCTCGTCGGATCTTTTTTGTTGTAGGCCGAGCACGCAAAGAACGTACCGAACTTACCCCACTTTAGAACCAGAGGAGACCCGCACAGATCGCACTTCTCATCCGTCACCTGCTCCAGCCTCTTGATGTCGCGCATCTTCTTGCCGGCATCTTTCAGCTCATCTTCAAAGTGGTCGTAGAAGCCGTTCAGCAGGACGGTCCACTTCTCCTTGCCTTCTTCAATGTCGTCCAGCTCTTCTTCAAGCTTGGCGGTGTATGCCATGTCGAAGATGTAGGGGAAGCTCTCCACCAGCAAATCGCACACCACCATCCCAATCTCGGTCGGATAGAAACGGCCGCGCGAGCCGCCATGCTTCACCACGTACTCACGATCCTGAATGGTGTTGATGATCGACGCATAGGTTGAAGGCCGCCCGATGCCGCGTTCTTCCAGTTCCTTCACCAGCGATGCTTCGTTGTAGCGCGGTGGCGGCTGGGTAAACTTCTGATCCGTCTCCAGCTTGTCCAGCGCCAGGGCCTTCACACCATCCAGATTGGGCAGCTTGTTGGCCGACTCATCGTCATCGTCCTTCTTCTCTTCGCTGACTTCGTACACCTTCAGGAACCCATCGAAGCGCAGCACCGACCCCGACACGCGGAAGTCGTAAGTCTTGCCATCTTTCGCGCTCACCGCGGCAATCTTGGCCGTTGTCACATCGAAAATTGCCGGCGTCATCTGCGACGCCACAAAGCGCCGCCAGATCAGCGTGTAGAGCTTCAGTTGCTCATCGCTCAAATAGCGAGCAATCGATTCCGGCGTCCGCGACGGGTCCGTAGGACGAATGGCTTCGTGCGCATCCTGTGCATCTTTCTTGCCCTTGTAGACATTTGGCGTCTCGGGCAAATACTTGGTGCCGAGTTGCTTCCCTACCCATTCACGCGCTGCTGCAACGGCATCTGGCGCCACGCGCGGCGAATCCGTTCTCATATAAGTGATGAGACCGGTTGTGCCCTCCGCACCCAGGTCAATGCCTTCATACAACCGCTGCGCCACGCCCATTGTCCGGCGAACGTTGAAGCCGAGCTTCGTGGATGCATCGCGCTGCAACTGGCTCGTGATGAATGGTGGCAAGGGGCGGCGCTGCTGCTCGCGCGACTGCACTGAAGCTAGCGACCACTTCGCCTTGTCCAGCGCGGCCACAACTGCATCCATCCCGGCTTCGCCCGCTATGGCATTGGCGATGAACTGGTCCTTGCCGTCTTTATCTTTGCCGTTGGCCACACGCGCCGGTTCGCCATCGATGCCGATGAACTTCGCTTTGAAGCTTTTGTCCGGCTGCTTGTCTACGTGAAGCAGTGCATCCAACGTCCAGTACTCAACAGGATTGAAGCCGCTGATCTCGCGCTCGCGTTCCACAATCAGCCGCACTGCGACCGTCTGCACACGGCCGGCCGACAATCCGCGCCTCACCTTCTCCCAAAGCAGAGGAGAAATCTGGTAGCCCACAAGCCGGTCCAGAACGCGTCGTGTCTGCTGCGCGTCCACCAAGTCCTGGTCCACATCGCGAGCGTGCTTGAAAGCTTCCTGCACAGCCTTCTTCGTGATCTCGTTGAAGGTCACGCGGCGAATCTTTTTTCTCTCTTTGGCATTCGTTCCCAGCTGCAATGCCAGGTGATATGCAATCGCTTCGCCTTCGCGGTCCGGGTCAGGCGCCAGAAAAATCTCGTCGGCATTGGCCGCTGCCTTCTTCAGCTGCGCCACAACTTTTTCTTTGCCCGGAGACACAATCAGCGTAGGCTCAAATGTCCGGTGTTCCAACTCCACGCCAATGTCGTTCTTCGGCAGATCCATGATGTGCCCGACTGAAGCCAGCACGTCAAAGCCCTTGCCCAGATATTTTTCAATCGTCTTCGCCTTGGCGGGAGACTCGACGATCACCAGTGATTTGCTCATTGCCATCCTTATTACGTAATTACTTTGACCACTCTACCGTGTCCGGCCTGTTTGACTCACTCTTGCGGTTTTATGATTCTTTCCGGGACGTTCAAAGCTTGTCCCGTACCCGGCCTTTTTCACCCGTCCGGAAAAACCACCCGCAAATGTTGCACCCTACCACGGAACACCGTCCCGTTTCCACTTCCGATTGCGCTTTTCTTTCCCCTTGCATCCGGTTTTCCTACACGCAAAAACTCCTTTCGCGGTGCCGGGGAGCCCGCAAAAAAAGTCGCTTAACCTTTTGTATGGACTCGTTTTCAGAAGAGTAGTTGTGCCCAGTTATACTCGAACGCCCCGGATTCACAGCAAGTCTTCAAATTATTTTTCGCTACCCTCCGAGAAGACGCCGCATTCATGGCACCCTTACCCATGCACCAACTAGTCCTTGCCACGGTCCCCAGCGATAGGTCTTCGTCGCTGGTGCGGCTGTTCCCTGTCTTAATCACATCGTCCGCACGTAGTTCTTTCCCGGCATGCACCGCACCCGTCCGGCAATCTCCAGCTCGAATAGCGCCGTAAACACCTCGGAGGAAGTTAGTTGTGTCTCCAGCAGTTCCAGAATCTCATCCATCTGAAGGCTCGCATCCGAGCGCAGAACCTCGAGCACCATCGCTTCTTCGGGTCGCAGAGCGGGATCAGGCAGTAAGGATGCGGTAGTTTCCGATTTGGATTCATTCGGCGCGTCCGCCTCCAGTTCCAGCCGCACCTGCGACGACAAATCTTCCCACACGTCTTCCCAAGTCGCCGTCAGCTTCGCGCCCTGCTTAATCAACGTGTTAGGAGTCCACGATCCCTTGTTGGTCACATTTCCCGGCACCGCAAACAGATCCCGGTTCTGCTCTGCCGCGCACCGCGCCGTTACCCGCGTTCCCGAGTTCTCCGCGGCCTCCACCACCAGCACGGCCACGCTCAGCCCGCTCAAAATCCGATTCCGACGTGGAAAATTCTGCGGAGCGGGAAACGTCCCCATCGGAACCTCGCTCACAATGGCTCCGCCGGTAGCCAGAATCTCCTCGGCAAGCTTTTTGTTTTCCTTGGGATAGACCACGTCGATCCCGGTGCCCCACACCGCCACCGTCGGCATCCGGGCCGCCAGCGCTCCCCGGTGCGCGCATGTGTCGATCCCGCGCGCCATCCCGCTCACAATCAGCAGCCGCCGCGCCGCCAAATCTCGCGAAAGCATTTCGGCGATCCCCGACCCATACGGTGAAGGATGCCGCGTCCCCACCACCGCAATCGCCGGCCGCGTCAACAACGTCACATCGCCCCGCACCCACAACACCGGCGGCGGATCGTAAATCTCCTTCAGCCGCTCCGGGTACTCCGCGCAGCTGAATGTCACCAGCATCGCAGACTGCGCCGCCACCCGCGCCCACTCATCCTCAGCCGCCTGGCGCGCCTTGCCGTCAAAGATGAACTGCGCCGCTCCGGCCGGAAATTTCAACCCTTCCAGCTCCGTCAACGTCAATGTGAATAACTGCCCCGGCTCGTCCAATTGCCGCATCGCGTCAAGAATCCGCTTCGGCCCCAACCCCGGCGACAGCACCAGCGCCAACCACGCCAGCCGGTCCTCGTCCAAAGCGGGACCCGCAGCCGCATGCGCAGCAGAAGAATTTCGAGCTGTAGTGGTCACATGCGTACTCTTACTACGCTCGCAGTAATGTAACGGTGATTTAGCTCACAGGTTCTCTTTACGCCACCCTGCGCAGCCTCGCTGATTGAAATCTGGAAGGGAGCGCAACTTCCGAATAACCGGTGACCCACCCGGAACTCCGAAAGCCGATCTGGAAGTTCGATGTTATCCTTGTCGGTCGCAGGCAGGAAGGGTGTGTGATGAAGAGGATATTGGGAGTTCTTGGGATTTCCGTGATTGCCGGTGCGATCGCTTTGGGACAAATGGCGCCGCAGCCAGACAAAGACGGTATTTACACGGCCGGTAAGGGATTGACCTTGGCAAAGCTGACCCTTGCGGTCGTTGCCGACTACTCGAGCGACCCTCACCTCGCGGGGATCAAGCGTATTTGCGCCGTGCGAGTGGTTGTCGGAACCGACGGAACTCCGGGGACGATTCAGGTTCTGAACGAAAAGGTGAGCCCTTTTGACGATGCGGCCATTGCTGCCGTGAAGCAGTCGCATTTCGAGCCTGCTATGTATCAAGGGGCGCCGGTTCCAACTTACAGCACCCTTTGGGTTCCTTTCAACGTCGGAAAAGAACCTGCCGTTCCCGTGGAGGGCCGCGCAGGGCAAAAAGGAGTTTCCCCTCCGATGGCCTTGGATTCGGTAGCAGCTGAGAATAGTGAACTGGCACGAAACGGGAAGCTTCCGGGCGTTGTGTGGGTCAGCATGTTGGTAACCGAGAGCGGACTTCCAAGAGATGTCTATCTCGTCCACCCACTTGGCAATGGACACGATCAGGACGTATTGAATGCCGCGCAGAAGTATCGCTTTAGACCTGCAACCTTCCACGGTGTGCCAGTTCCGTTCTCCATCACTATCGAAGTGAACTCCCACAGTTATTAGCTTGCGGCGGTCTGAAATTAACTGAGCCCGTCGGTGCAAAACCGGAAGTTCGTTCATGCGATTGCCCCGCAGGTTCCGATGGGGAAGTCGCTAATTCGTCAGTAACCGTTTCATCATCTATCGGCATCACACAGAGCGCGAAGGTATCAACAGAATGGCACATCCATACGGGAAGCTTGAGGGCACACCGATCTGGATTGCAGTCGCTTCCGCAAACGCAGCGTATTGACTCCACAGATGCAATCCCGTCCGCTTGAGCAGAATCCTTAACACAAGCTTGCTAGTCTAAGAGCTAGTGACTTCCGCACCCCAATCTCGCCTCCGCATAGCCGCCATCAACTTCCTCAACCCCGCGCCCCTCATGTGGGACTTCGAACACCCGCCCCTCCGCGACCCGCTAGCCCTCCGCTATCAAATCGATCGCATGTCCCCCTCCGATTGCGCCGCACGCCTCGCTTCCGGAACCGCAGACATCGGCCTCGTCCCCATCGCTGCTTTGGCCGGCAACCCTGGCCTCCGCATCCTACCCGGCTGCACCATCGCCTCCAAAGGCCGCGTCCGCTCCCTGCTCCTCGTCCGCCGCGCCGCGCAGCCCCTCACCGCGCTCCGCTCCGTGGCAGCCGACACCGCCAGCCGCACCACCGTCGCCTACGCGCGCATTCTCTTTCACAAGTGGGGCAATCCAGACGTGCCATTCCTGCCCCTCCCCGGCGATCTCGATACCATGCTCGAGCGCGCCGACGCCGCCGTCCTCATCGGCGACCCAGCGCTCTTTGCCCTCGAAGAGCAGGCCAACCGCTTCGAGCGCACCGGCGAGGAACTTGTCTACCACGACCTTTCCTGGGAATGGAAATCCCTCACCGGCCTTCCCTTCGTCTCCGCCGTCTGGGGCATTGCGGGTGCCCCAGGAACTCCGGGTGGCCCAGGTCTCGCTTTTGAGACCTGGGATCCCAGCATCGCGCAGGACTTCATCCAATCCCGCAACCACGGTCTCGAAAATATCGATTCCCTGGTGGCCGAGTGGTCCGACAAGCTTCCCATCTCCGAGCAGACTATCCGTTCTTATCTCACCACCAACATCCACTACATCCTCGACGAAGAATGTATCGAAGGCATGAGAGAGTTCTTCCGCATTGCCGCCCAGTTCGACATCCTCCCCAAATACACGCTCTCCGTCCCGGCACTCACCGTATAGCCCTCCGGTCAGGTCAGGGCGTAATACGTGCCGACAACAACCGGCATAGTCATTCTTGAAACCGGGAAGCCTCCACGCTAATCTCTCTAGTGAGCGGAGGCCACAATGAAAATCGGAATTTTGGGATCGGGCGTTGTTGCTGAAACACTGGCCAGCGGCTTTCTCAAGCACGGCTACGAAGTCAAGGTGGGCTCAAGAACCCCTGAAAAGCTTGCCGACTGGGCAGCCAAGAATCCGTCCGCATCCACCGGCACCTTCGCCGATGCGGCCGCATTCGGCGACATCATTGTTCTCGCCGTCAAGGGTAACGTCGCCGCCGACGCGCTTCACCTTGCCGGTGCCAAGAACATTGAGGGAAAAACCGTCATCGATGCCTGCAACCCCATCGAAGATGCGCCGCCCGTCAATGGAGTGCTCCCCTTTTTCACCACCTACAATGAGTCACTGATGGAGCACTTACAGAACAAGTTTCCAGCCGCGCACTTCGTCAAGGCCTTCAACTCGGTCGGCGCGCCCGCCATGGTTAATCCGCAATTCAAAGGCGGCAAGCCAACCATGTTCATCTGCGGCAATAGCGACCCGGCAAAGTCGAAAGTGACCGCAATCCTGGACAAGTTTGGCTGGGAAACTGCGGACATGGGCAAGGTAGAAGCAGCGCGCGCCATTGAGCCGCTGTGCATCTTGTGGTGCATCCCTGGCTTCACACGCAACCAGTGGACCCACGCGTTCAAGCTGCTGACCGACTAATCTATCCGCCCCTGACCTGCAATTCGGGCCGATGCGCATCGCGAATCGGCCCGCCAGCTTCTAACTGCAATCTGCCACTTGTAACCTGCTTCTATATCTCCCACCGCAGCAGCACAGTGCCCACCGTAAACCCGGCTCCCACGGCGGCCAGCAACACCAGGTCACCCTTTTTCAGCTTGCCCTCTTCAATCGCCGTTTCCATCGCCAGCGGAATCGTACCCGCCGAAGTATTCCCGTACTTCTCAATATTGATAATGACCCGCTCCGGAGCCATCCCCAACCGATCCGCAGTCGCCGTAATAATCCGCTTGTTCGCCTGATGCGGAATAAAGCAGCCCAGGTCCGCGCCCGTCACACCATTGCGCTCCAGCAGATTCGCCGTGGCCTCAGCCATCTTGCGCACCGCAAATTTGTACACCGCCGGCCCATCCTGGTGGATGAAGTGCATCTTCTTGTCTACCGTCTCATGCGTCGACGGATTCAAGCTCCCGCCGCCCTGCAGATTCAGCGCCACGCCGCCCGACCCATCAATCTCGTTAATAAAGTCGATGAACCCGATCTCGCCTTCTTCCGCCGGTTCCAGCAAGACTGCTCCGCCTCCATCACCAAACAGCACGCAGGTCGTACGGTCTGTGTAGTCGGTCATTCGCGTGTTGGCATCCGCGCCGCACACCAGCACCTTCTTATGCGCACCGCTCTCCACCAGCTTCACGCCCGCCTGCAGCGCAAATACAAATCCCGAGCATCCGGCTGAAACGTCGAAACCCCACGCGCCCTTCGCGCCAATCTTGTCCTGCACCAGGCAAGCCGTTGAGGGAAACATCATGTCCGGCGTCACCGTGCCCACAATGATGACCTCGACATCACTCGGCGCAATTCCCCGCGCCGCGAGGCATTTCTTCGCCGCCTCCACGCACATATCGCTCACGCCCAGCCCTTTGGCCAGCACGTGCCGCTCACGAATGCCAGTGCGCTCCATAATCCACTGGTCGTTCGTGTCTACCATCTTTTCCAGGTCTTGATTGGTCAGCACTTGAGGGGGAACGTAGGTCCCGAGCGCCGTAATCTTCGCGCGCCGGCCCACGATAGGGCGAACGGTAAGGCTCAATGCATTTCTCCTTGCGGCTCAACCACGGAAGGGGAATCCCGGCTCGCCACACAACCTAAAATACAGCGATCATCCTGAGCAAAGCACGCTTCAGCAGAGTCGAAAGCCCATCCGCCGTGGCAGAGATTCTGCGCTTGCGTTTCTGATTCAAATGCGATCGGACCGTCATAACGGCAGACAGCCGCAAAAAAGTACCGGGTGACCTACTGCGCCCGTACTAGCCCGTTACCGTTGCTTCCTTCCGGACCTGGCGGGGTTGGCGGGATTACGTCGCGTAGGACCCGGCACTGATAGATTTTATCACCCTAAACCCGTCTGCAACGCACCCGTCGGGCGCGACCTGACAACCACTTACCCGCCTTTCATGAACCCAATTTGACGGCACCTTCATCCAAACCATGCCGGAGAACTTCGGGAGATTCGATGGGCCAACGCTTCGCAGAAATCGCTTTCACCCCGCTGGTCAAGCGACAGCAGGAGTTGCACGGCAGCCGGCATCTTTACGAACGCGTCGAGCACTCCGGCGATCCTGGCGACCAACTAAGCCCAGACGAGCGGGCCTTCATTCGCCAGCGCGACGGCTTCTACATGGCATCCGTCTCTGAGACCGGCTGGCCCTACATCCAATATCGCGGCGGCTACAAGGGTTTCCTCCACGTCCTCGATTCCCAGACCATCGCTTTCGCCGATCTGCGCGGCAACAAGCAGTACATCAGCCGCGGCAACCTCGAGCACGACAACCGTGTAGCCCTCTTCCTTATGGACTATCCCCACCAGGGCCGCCTCAAGATCCTGGGCCGCGCCCGCATTCTCGAAGGAACCGCCGAAGCAGCCGAGGTGCTCGAAACCCTGCGCGTTCGCGGTGAAAAAACTCCCGCAGAACGAGCGGTCATCATCCATGTCGAGGCCTTCGACTGGAATTGCCAGCAGCACATCACGCCGCGTTACTCTGAAGAGGAATTGGCAAAGATCCTTGCCCCCATGCGCAGCCGCCTCGAATTCCTCGAAGCCGAAAATAAGCGGCTTCGCGCCACGTCAGCGACCTGAATCGCGACTACACGGTGCAGGCGCGAACTTCGTAATGCATCGCAAACGGTTCGATTCTGCAAATCAGTTCCTTCGCTTCGGGCTCGAATACCGCGATGCTATAGTTCGGCCCCGCAAAACCCTTCACTGACTCAAGAGAATCAAATAAGTTCACCACCACAAATTCACTCTCCAACAACTCATCTTTCCGCAATATGTATCCGCCGCTATACCCACCGATTTCGCGCAACCCCGGCAGCACTTTTTCTTTCAAGTACTTCTCGTATGCGTCCGCATCATCAACCTTTGTCCAACCGCGCCAATGGCGTGCAATCATCTCCCCTCCATTTCACCTTGATCCGCAGGCGCACCGGATCACGCCGCCTTCACCAGCGCCGCCTCCAATAGTCTGAAGATGTGGTTCAGCACATCGTTCTCCGCGGAATGCAGCAAACCGCAGGCCCGCAAACCCGCCACTTGTTTTGTCACTTCTTCTTTCCCGGCGTCCAGCAGCACCGCCGGATTCTCCGGAAATCCCGGATAGATTGCTGCGAAATCCTTCTCAAGCCGATCCAGCGCGTTGAGCCCAATTCGCGACTCCTTCACTTCGCCGCCCAGCAAATCGTCGCGCACTTCATGCTTGATCTCGGACCATTCAAGGGCGCTCATCGGGGCATTATCGATCTGCGTCGCCCGCTCAGAATTCCCCCCGTCGTCCTCTTCCCAAAGAAACCCAACCTGGGGTCGCCGCCGCGCCGAGTCACGTCTTCCCTTGAAAGCCAGAACATCACGCGCATACACACGTCGATGCGTCCCCACCATATGGAAGGGAATCTGGTTCTGTTCCAGAAGCTGCACCAGGAACTGTCTCGAAACGGCCAGCGTCCTCGCCGCCTCCACCGTTGTCAGCGCAACCTCGTCTTTCAGGATCGTCACCGGCCTCCCGGCTTTGAGATCCTCGAACACCTCACTCAGAAATGAGTGCAGGCTGGGTGGAAGATATTGCGATTTGCCGCCTGTTCCGGCGATCTTGGCTTCCATGGCCTGTATCCTGCCGTACAACGCAAGAATCTCTTTCGGATCCCCTTCCGCGCTGGACAAGCTGGTTGTCTCATATTTCGCAATCATTGGGCCTCCTTCGTGAATCCTGCAGTCCTTCAGGCAATAAATACCTTATATGGCATAAACGCTATATCTGCCGCTAAATCCACGCAGGAGGTATCCAAACTGTCATCGTTCCTGGCGTCGCTCACCGCATCCGGCATCGAATTCCGATCCCCGGTACAATAGATAAGTGACCAAGAATTCCCCACCCACGGCCCCTTCCGTGGGCTTTATTTCGTTAGGCTGTCCCAAGAACCTCGTCGATTCCGAGGTCATGATGGGCCTGCTCGATCGCGCCGGCGCGCGCCTCACTTCTCATCCTGAAGAGGCCGAAATCCTCGTCGTCAACACCTGCAGCTTCATCGACACCGCCAAGCAGGAGTCTGTCGACACAATCCTTGAAATGGCCCGTTTCAAGACCGCCGGTTCGGCCAAAAAACTCATCGTCGCGGGCTGCCTCGTCGAGCGCTACCGCGACGAAATTCAGAAAAGCATCCCTGAAGTCGACGCCGTAGTCGGCACCGGCGAATTGGAGTCGATCCTCGAAGTCGCCGGCTTAACCATACCGGCTGTCGCCTCGGCATCCATCTCGCCCTTCAATATCCTCACTACCGTCCAGGCAGCCGAAGTCCGCCCCGGTCTAGAATCCCGTGCCGCTACCCACAAATCCGAGTCGCCGGCGACAGCTTTTGGTCGCGGCGATAAGGACGCCCGAGCGGCAAGCTCCAGACCCGAAGGCGACCTTCGCGAACAACAGGGTCGCTTCCGCCGCGACGACTGGCAAGGCGCAGCCCATCTGCTGCCCACCTATCTCTACGACGAATCCACGCCGCGCTTTTTGACGACGCCCAAATCTTCCGCCTACATCAAAATCGCCGAGGGCTGCGACCACCCCTGCACCTTCTGCGTCATCCCCAATCTCCGCGGCAAATTCCGTTCGCGCCGCTTTGAATCGGTGGTCGCCGAGGCGCAACAGTTAGTCGCCCGCGGCGTCCAGGAAATCACTCTCATCGGCCAGGACACCACCTGCTACGGCGAAGACCTTGGCCTCAAAGACGGCCTCGCCATGCTTCTTGATGCCCTCGCCAAAATCGATGGCCTCCGCTGGCTGCGCTTCCTCTACGCCTACCCCAACCGCATCACCGGCAAGCTTCTTGACACCATCGCGAAGCACGACAACATCTGCAAATACCTCGACGTCCCTCTCCAACACGCCTCGCCCGCCGTCCTCAAAACCATGAAGCGCGGAGCCGGTGGCGACATTTTCCTCAAGACCCTCGAGAAGGTTCGCGCCTCCGTCCCGGGCATCGCTCTCCGCACCAGCTTCATCGTCGGCTTCCCCGGCGAATCCACCGTGGATTTTGAGATTCTGCAAGACTTCGTCGCCGAAGCAAAGTTCGACTGGCTAGGCGTCTTCAGCTATTCCGCTGAAGAAGGCTCCGCCGCTTTCCCGCTCGACCATAAGATCCCAAAGCGCACCATCGAATCGCGCAAGCGCCGCCTTATGAAGCTGCAGCAGTCCATCTCGAAGCGCGCCAAGCAGCAATGGATCGGCCGCGAGTTAGTCCTGCTAGCCGAAGGCGAAAGCGAAGAAACCCCGCTTCTGTGGGAAGCCAGAACCCAGTTCCACGCCCCAGAAATCGACGGCAAAGTCTACATCAACGACACCGGCGAGCCAGGAGAATCGAATTATGTCAAGCTGGAACCCGGCCGCTTCTACAAAGCCCAAATCACCGAAGCCCACGACTACGACCTCGTCGCCCGCGTAGTATCCGGCCCGCTGTAAGGAAAGCTCGATCTACACGGCATAATCTCCTTTCCGGTCTGGCAATTTGCCGGTATTCTTCCGCCATGGCCAACCCAGAGCACCTTGCAATGCTGAGGCAGGGCAAAGCCTCGTGGAACAAGTGGCGAAATAGAAACCTCATCATGAAGGTAGATCTGATGCATGCGGAATTACGCAATGCGAATCTCAGGTTCATGGACCTGGATTGGGCAAATCTGCGGGGTGCGAATCTGTGTGAGGCAGACCTGAGCGGAGCAGATCTAATTAATGCGCATCTGGAAGGGGTCGACCTCAGGGCTGCGGAACTCAGCAGTGCTCATGTGAGCGACGGGGATTTGAGCAGTGCGGATCTCAGAGGGGCGAATCTCCGCAATACCGATTTGAGCGGCGCGAACCTTTCTAACGCCGACCTGAGGCAGGCTAAATTCAGCGAAACGAATCTGGAGGGCGCGAAGTTAGACGGTGCAGATCTCAGGCAGACGAACCTGAGAAAAGCGACGCTTAGAGGAGCGAGCTTCAACGAGGCGAACATCGGCAACGCAGATCTTCGGGGGCTGTGCCTGAGCGGGGAGGACTTTAACGGGGCTAATTTGAGTGGGTCTGATCTGAGCAGCGCAGACCTGAGCAACGCGCTGCTCAGCAAAGCGCTCCTAGTCGGTGCGAACCTCAACGATGCACTCCTCAATGGGGCAAACCTAATCAAGGCGAAGCTGAATGGGGCGAACCTCAGCGGTGCGGACCTGGTCGACGCGAACCTGCACGAGGCTAATGCAAGCGCAACAATCCTGCGGAGCGCAAACCTACGAGAGGCACGGTTCAACGGTGCGAACCTAAACAAAGCGGACCTAAGCCAAGCGCGCCTTGAAGGGGCGACGTTGAGTGGTTCGAATCTGAGCAACTCGAACCTGAACGACGCTCGCATGACTAACGCGGACCTGTCGAATGCAAACCTATCCGGCTCGGATCTCAGGGGTGCAGATTTCGATTCTGCCAATCTGCAAGGCGCAAACCTGGACGGCTGTAATATTACGGGGGTTAGTCTTTGGGAAACACAAAGGGCGGGTTGGTCGATCAAGGGAATCATTTGCGAGCGAGCATACTGGGACAAAGATGGCAAAGAACCAACCGTTTACGCACCGGGCGAGTTTGAGCGCCTCTACTCCGACCAGACCGTCATCGAGCTCTTCTACCGAGGCGGCGTCTCTACCTTCGAATTAAACACACTGCCCGCCCTCCTCCATCACCTCGCAACTTTGCACCCAGGCAGCAACATCCGTCTTAAGTCCATTGAAGAAACCGGCGGCGGCGCAAGAATCTCCATCAGCGTCGGCGACGCAAACCCAGAAGCGACCGAAAAGATCAAAGCCGACGCCATGAAGGTTTATCAAGCCCAACTCGCGTTGCGCGACAGAGAAACAGAGCGACTCCAGATCGAAAGAGACTACATCGAAAGACTCTTCTTCGGAAAACTCATCCCAGCCATGCTCAACGCCGGAACACCGCAGAACGTCTTCAACGCACCCGTAACCGGCATGGTGATTTCAGGCAATGATTCCAAAGTCGATTTTCACCAGACGATCAACGATAATTCCGCGCTCCTTGCGCTGCTGGAAAAGATGATGGATCGCACCGCAGCCCTCGGCCTATCCGCGCCCGCCGCAACCAAGCTTGAATCCGAAATCGCCACCGCGACCACCGAGCTTCAAAAGAAAAACCCCGACAAATCCGTGCTATCCAGGAGCCTCGGCTTCATCCAGAAGCTCGCAACCGAAGCCGCAGCCAAAGCCGCTGGCAAACTAGGCGAAGCCGCAATCACCGATTGGCAAACCTGGCTCCATCAACTCGGTCAACTCGCCCACCACATCAAGTAAAGCCCGCCACGCTCTGCAATCGCTCAAAATTCCTCTTCACATCAGCAATCTTCCTCCCTTACCATCACCCAATGCCCCTCCAACGCCGCTCATTCCTCAAAGCCGTCGCCTCCATGGCCCCCGCCGCAGCACTGCACAACCTTGCAGCCCAAACTCCCGCGCCGCCTCCCGCCGGACTCCATCCCGTCCCTGCCGGCCAGGACCGCTCCGGCCATCTCCACTCCTTAGGCTTCAGCTCCCTCGCCTTCAAAGTCTCCACTGCTGACTCCGCCGGCAACCTCTTCATCATTGAGCACAGAAATCTCACTCCCAACTCAGGCCCGGCACTCCATATGCATCTCTCACAAGAGGAGTGGTTCTACGTAATGGAGGGCGAAGTCGTCCTCCAGGTTGGCGACCAGCGCGTTCACCTTCGCACCGGCGAATCCATCCTCGCCCCGCGCCTCGTCCCGCACACCTTCTCGGCGGTCGGTTCCCCCGCGCACATGCTCATCGCCTTCACCCCCGCCGGCAAAATGGAGCAGTACTTCATCGACGCCGTCGCCACCCCATCCCTCGCCGCCACTGAGCCCTTCATGAACCGCTACGATATGAAATGGGTCGGCCCCTCCCCCTTCTGGAAGTCCTGACCCCGGACACGCTGCGCGGTAAAATGAAGTAGTCCCATGGCTCCCAAGAAAAAATCCGCCAAAGTTCTCCGCTGCCCCACCTGCGGAGAGTTAGTCCGCTTCAGCGACGAAGACTTCCCCTTCTGCAGCGACCGCTGCCGCAAGATCGACCTGGGCAAATGGGCCTCCGGAGTCTACAAAATCAGCTCCCCCGTTCTCGACCCTGAAGTGCTCGAAGACCTGGGAGCATTCGGCGGTGGCCACTCGAACAGCGGCGACTCCCATGACGAGTGAAGCTCAACCAGCGAATTTACCTATCCAAGACAAGAACTCCAAAACCCTCTGGGCCTGGACCACCGCCACCTTCTTCGGAGTAGGTCTCGGCAAGCCCGGTCCCGGCACATGGGGCTCCGTCGCCGCATTTCTCCTCTGGGCTGCCGAATCCATGCTCCAACATCCCAGTGCCCACACCATGCTCGTCGGCCTCCTTATCTGGATCGCCTTCGCCATCGCTCTGGGCGTTCCCGCCTCCACAATCGTCGCCCGCGAGTCCGGCCGCAAGGATCCCCAATTCGTTGTCATCGATGAGGTAGCCGGCGTGTGGATCGCTCTCGTCTTCTGCCCACCCGATTGGCGTCACGGTCTTATCGCTCTTATCCTCTTTCGTCTCTTTGACATCACCAAGCCCTTTCCCGTCCGTCAGCTTGAAAGTCTGCCTGAAGGCTGGGGCATCGTCTTCGATGACGTGGCCGCTGGCCTGTATGCTTTGGGTGTAGCATCTCTTTTACGCATCTGGTTTTAGGTCGAACGCATCTGGTCTTTAGGTAGAAAGTCGGAAAATGCCTCGCGCCCGCACCCAATCCGCCGCTGAAACGCTCCCCGACCCGCGCATTGATGACGTGGTTCCCGCCGCCGCTCTGCCCCTCGGCGAAGTCGAACTGATCGGCGCACACCTTGGTCCCTTAAGCTTCGGCCCACCCGCTGTGCTCGTAGAAGGCCATTCAGCCCACGTGCTCATGAGCAGGCCCAACCGCCTGGCCCTGCGCGTCCCGGAGCAGGCCAGCACCGGCTTCGTTGAAGTCCGCAACCCCGCCGGCGGCAGCACCGTTGCCCCCTTGCGTGTTGCCCATCAGCTTTCTGAGGGCCTGCATCCCGTCACCAGTCCCGCCGTCAGCCGCTCCGGCATGATCTACGCCACCATCTCCGGCCCCCGCGGCAAGCAAACTCCCGTTTCCGTCGTGCGCGTCAGCCCTGACGGCCGCGGAACCCCCTTCGTCACCGGAATCCTCAACGCCACCGGCCTGGCCTTCAATCCCGACGGCGACCTCTTCGTCACCTCGCGCGCTGAGGGAAACGTCTACCGCATCGACGCCTCAGGCGAATCCACCATCTACGCTGAAGGCATGGGCGTCGCCACCGGCTGCGCCTTTGACGCCGACGGCAATCTCTTCGTCGGCGACCGCAGCGGCACCATCTTCAAAATCGATCCCCAGCGCCGCATCTTCGTCTACGCCACCCTCGAGCCCAGCCCCGCCGCCTATCACCTCGCCGTCAACGCCGAAGGCGTCCTCTTCGTCACAGGCCCCTCGCTCACCTCGAACGACGCCATCTGGGCAGTCGACACCCATGGGGAAACCCGCGCCTGGTACCGCGGCCTGGGCCGTCCGCAGGGCCTCGCCCTCGCCAAAAATGGAGACGTCTATCTCGCCGCCTGCCTCCACGGCCGGCGAGGTCTGGTCCGCGTCACTCCCGAAGGCAATGCCTCCCTGGTCCTGGCCGGAACCAGCCTCGTCGGCGTGGCCTTTTCGCCCCTCGGCACCACCATCCTCGCCACCAATCTCCAGGCCCAAAACGAGCCCAACGGCGCCGTCTACGATGTGGACTTGGGAATCGAAGGGTTGAACCTTTTCTAGCCGCCCCAAACTCGTTCCAAGGGACATCCCTAGTGGCATTGCTGTAAGCTATTTACTGTCCACCGTCAACTGGGAACTGTTGGCTGTCAACAGTCATCCGTAAGCTGTTCGCGGTTCGCGGTTCACTTCCTCACGCATTCAATTTTTTCAATGAATCAATCGTCCACTGCCTTTGCCATGAAAGCTGAAATCATCGCCGTCGGTTCCGAGATGCTCACCCCGTTCCGCCAGGACACCAACTCCCTCTTTCTCACTGAGAAGTTCAACGAGATGGGCGTCACGGTGGCCTTCAAAACCATCGTTGGCGACCGCCGCAAAGACATCGCCTCCGCCATCCAAACTGCCCTCGGCCGCATTGACATCCTCGCCATCATGGGCGGTCTCGGCCCCACTGAAGACGACCTCACTCGCGAAGCTGTTGCAGAAGCGCTTTCCATCTCTCTCCATCGCGATGCCACCCAGGTCGCCACCATCCACGCCCGCGCCGCGCAGTTCCGCATGACCCTGCCCTCCAACAACCTCAAGCAGGCCGACGTCCTTGAGGGCGCAATCATCCTGCCCAATCCCAACGGCAGCGCTCCCGGCCAGTGGCTCGACGTCACTTACAACGACTACCGCAAACTCGTCTTCCTCATTCCCGGCCCGCCCAACGAGTGCCGCCCGCTCTTTGAAAACGAGTGCATGCCCCGTCTGCGCCAGGAGCTGCCCAAGCGCTCCATTGCCAAGCGCACCCTGCGCGCCGCGATGATTGCCGAGTCCCAGGCCGACAAGCTCCTCGCTCCCATCTACACGCGCTACACCGACGTCGAAACCACCATCCTCGCTCACGCCGGTGATATCCAGCTCACCCTCCTCTGCACCAAGTCCAACCCCACGCTCGCCCAGCAGCGTGTCGACGAGCTGGCCGGCGCCCTTGAAGAAGCTCTCGAGGACTGGCTCTACTCCTCCGGCGCGGAGACCGCCGATTCGCTGGAGCAGATTGTTCTCTACTACCTCGGTCTGCGCGGCGCCACTCTCGCCGTCGCTGAAAGCTGCACCGGCGGCCTTATCGCCCAGCGCATCACCAGCGTTCCCGGCTCCTCGCGTTCGTTCTTAGGTGGCGCCGTTGTTTATTCCGACGAGCTAAAAACCGCCTTCGCCAACGTCCCTCCGCAACTCATCGCGCGTTATGGAGCAGTCTCGCAGCAGGTAGCCGAGGCCTTAGCGGAAGGAATCCGTCTCCGCACCGGCGCCAACATCGGAGTAGGAGTCACCGGCATCGCCGGCCCCACCGGCGCCACCGAGTCCAAGCCCGTAGGCCTGGTCTACATCGCCATCAGCGCCTTCCAAAACACCGAGTGCATAGAAAAGCACTTCCGCGGTGACCGCGATAGAGTGAGGCAGCTAGCCGCCCACCAAGCCCTCGACCTAATCCGCAAGCGGCTGATGTAGCTCCTTGGCAATCGTCAAGACCGTTCCACTTCCATCCCCTAATGGGATCTCAATAACGCAGAGAAAGCTTAAGAAATGTCGTGGTAGAATTCCGACCAACACTGGCACCACACGAAACTGGTCGTGAGCGGCGCGCGTTCGACATGAACGTTGCATTTTGAGGCGTATTCTCCAATGAAGGACCTCGTCTTTAGAAACTTCAGCGAAGCCACAGTTGATGCAATACCCACAGTGGTTGGTGTTGATGCCAAAACACAAGAGCCCTGTATCGGTGAAGTGGCCAAAAGCACTGCCAGCATCGGTCGACCTGTCATTCAGGACTTCAAGCGCAGAATAGGGGACACTGATGCACAATTCAGCGGAGCGAGGCCAGACTCCCTTTGGCCGATCAGACCAGGCGCCGCCAACAGGAAGGATTTTCTTTCGACCGAAGAGGCAACCACCGTCTTCCTTCGTAACCTCTTTGCGCAGATCGGCCCAATACCGCGCCAGTTAGTCATCGGGATACCGGCATCAACCGACGAGATCTGGCAGCGGTACTATAAAGCTCACCTTAGCAAGGTTCTGAATGATCTTGGGCACCCCGATCCCAAATTCTTTCCTGAACCCTTTGCGGTTTTTCAATATTACAGGCACTGCGAAAAGGTCATCCCAGACGCTGATCATTCCCAAAACATACTAGTTATAGATATTGGGGGCGGGACATTTGACTGCTGTGCGATCCAGACCTCAATTCAGGGCAACCTAGCGCGGAAGGGATCCCGGGCCAGCCCCCTTGGGATCAAATCGGTCGCGTTTGCGGGAAAGGATATAGACCGTTGGCTGTGTGAGATCGCTTTAAACAAAATAAAGGAACCCGTCCTCAAGAAGGAGACCCCTTCTGCCCGCCTCCAGTCTCACCCCTACGTACTGTTTTTGATCGAGCAGATGAAGATAGAACTGTCCGACAAGCTTCATCGCCTTCAATCCACTCTTAATGACGATTGCAAGAACATCGTTGTATCCCGCCCGGTTGCTAAGGGTCTTTATCACCCCGATCTCGCCTTCTCATTACAGCTGACGGGAGAAAGCCTCAAGTCCGTGATTCTTAGGGCGTGGAAGGAACACTGGGGACCGGCACTCGTGGGCACCCTGAACGACATCAAGTTTCGCGGCGGGCAAGTATCAATCGACACCATTGAAAAGGTGGTTCTGGCCGGCGGAAGCTCACACCTCGCCTTCATCCCACAGCTTGTAGCAAAGACGCTCGCCGGTCAAGTCCAATTCAACCCGAGCGACATCGTAGTTGGGCACCATTTTCAGAAGGCTGTCGCCTATGGCTTAGCAGTAGAGGCCCGCGAACAACGCAACACCTCGCTAAGGTCACATGACTCCATCGGCCCATGCATTTTCAGTCCTCTCTATTTTCTAGTCGCAAGCGAAAGGAGCAGCAACCTGACTGCGCCTTCCATCCGCCTCGCAAAAAGCCGAGTAAAACGGCCAGATGGGGCGTTACTCGATGGACCTGTCCAAATTGCGAATTTCACTCTCGACTACGAGATTACCCTGCCGTTCCGGCCAAAAAAGTATTTCGTCTATAAGTTCTTTGACACGCCCGGCGCCGATCAAAACTCAGAAATCCTTCCGCTAAACCTCGAAGACGATGTTGTGCGCGTTCCTGCGAATTGTCCTCTAACGTTTTCCCTCTCGCTTCACTTTGGCGACGATGGCGTCGTAAGGCCTCACTTCGATTTCGGCCACGACCCGATCCCCGCTAGAGACTTCTTTTTTGGCGGACTGCAAATCTCACGCGAAGTTGAGTCCTATGCGGGAATCGATTTCGGCACCTCTAACAGCTACGTTGTTAATCTGTGGTCTGAGCCCGTTGCCCGCGATATCGACTATCCGACACTCACAATCTCAGAGTCCACAGGCAGCCATCTACGCACTCTTGAAGAAAAGATTAAGCAGTATCAGAAAATGAACCTGCTTAACGCAGAGACGGCAAAGAAACTTGCTGATGACCAGCGATCTCGTTTCATTTTCAACTCAATCAAAATCGAGGGAAGCCCTCTCACCAAAGGAGAGACCGAAGGAGCCGTTTCGGGAAGCATCCCCATTACCACCAAAGAACTGAAAGAACCCGTCAACGTCGCGCAGGGATACGACTTTGTCCGTCAGAATTCGTCATCATATCGCGAGACGCCAGAAGCATTCTTACGTCAGCTGAATAAGATCGTGCTAGATGGGATCAGCGATGATGCGGGAGAATACCGCGTCGAGGCGGTCAAGCTCTCCGGGATGGACTTCGAGCCGCCACCGGCAGTCGCAGTCCCTCCACATATGGAAAGATTGGCTAGGGAACTTAGAGAAGGCCCGGGAGCCAAGTCCACAGTCCACTTTGCGGCAGAGGCGCACGCTAAAGTAACGTCAATACACCCGTTTGCCGACGGAAACGGGAGAACAGCCAGACTCCTCGTGAACGCAATATTGATTGACGCGGGACTTTGCCCTGTAACAATCGAATTTACGGAAAAAGAGCGATACCTAGACTGCCTCAAAGCCAGCAACTCGAAAGACCTGTCACTAATGTGTGCGCTCATCTCAGAGTTGATAGAGGAGTCTCTCGATAGCCTCAACCCGGAGACAATCCCTGAGCAAAACGGCGTGCTTCCCGTAGTGCAGGCGATCGTGCCCCCAAGCGCGAGCCAACGGCTCGCCGAAGCTGTGCGGCGAAAGGTGGCGGCGCTGACCGGGCAGCGTGAGGCGCGTTACGGCGCATGGTGTGGAGCTTTCGAGAGCTTTAAGCAGGAGCTATCCGCAGCATCCTCGTTATTCAACGAAACTTACAAACTGACGTCACCCTTCTCGATTCGAGTAACGATGTTCGACACCTTGCCGTTGGAAAAATACGATGGCATTATCCAAGGAGCAAAAACGCCAAAGACATGGCTAACTGGATGTGAGATTAACGGCGATACCAAGCTAGAAGGCTTCATGTTCTTTTTTCAAGCCATCTCCTATCAATTCACGGATGCCGCACGTGCAGAACACGTCGTGCTTGCACCAAGGGATGTGTCGCTTGCAATCTCGCGGAGGACGGGCGGGATGTACCGAAGATTGCTCGATGAGCCCGTCGCGCTTAGAGAGATCGCATACGCAGACGGGCAGTTGGTTTTCCTTCTCGCTGCTACAAGCGGCAAGTGGCAAGTGAGTCGGTCGCCGATATCCGAAGTGATTAATAACTTCTTTGCGGACTCCATAGAAGCATTTTTTTAAACATCAGGGACGAGCCAGATGCCCCCGGTCTCGCTTCTGAGACCGGGGATTTCCACAACACCCTGGCGACACCTCAAGCCGTCCGCTCCACCCGCCGCACCCGAATCATCCTCTCCCGTTTCCGCGTCTGCGCAATCTCATAAGCCGCACCCATCCGCATCAGCGTAAGCTCTCCTTATGGCAGATCGAACACCGTACACAGCAATCACCAAAGGAATCGTCGTAAGCGTCCTACCTACTTACCTTGAGGCGCAATCCTCCCCTGCCACTTCGCAATATTTCTGGGCGTATCGAGTCATCATCGAGAATCAGGGACAGGAAACGGTGCAGCTCCTGAGCCGCCACTGGATGATTACCAATGCGCGTGGTGAATTGACTGAGGTCAAGGGCGCGGGCGTTGTCGGAGAGCAACCAGTCCTCAAGCCCGGCGAGAGCTATGAATATACAAGTGGCGCACCCCTCAACACGCCATCGGGCATGATGGGCGGCGCTTACCAGATGGAGAGCGAAAGCGGGGAGCGGTTTGATATTGAGATACCGACATTCTCCCTGGATAGCCCAAATCAGGGCGTACGGCTGAATTGAGTCGTTAGAGATCCCTGTCGGTTGAGTGCCGTGTGCCCCACCCGGCGTCGCGTCACCGCCACTGTAACCTGTCATCTATAACCTGTAACCTGTATCCATGGTCTTCGCCAAACGCCTCCGCGAGGGAGTCATCCGCGGCGACATCACTTGCACCATCCGCATCTGGACCAGCCCTCACGTCAAGGTAGGCAACCGCTATCGTATGGGCGAGGGTGAAATCGAAATCGAGTCCATCACCCCCATCGGCTTCCCGGACATCACGCCCGCGCTGGCCCGCGAATCAGGTTTCCTCGGCGTCATCGATCTGCTCAAAGTCGCCAAACGCGGCAAAGGCGACAACGTCTACCTCATCCGCTTTCACTACATCCCTCCGCGCCCTAATCGCGCAAAGAAGTCAACGAGTAAGAAGAAGTACGACGATGCCGGCGTCTCAAAGTAAGGCTGAAGATCCACATCTGGAACTCCGGGATCCGCCACACTTGCTGGCAGATCCCGTCAACCAACGCTCATCTCACGCATGCCGAGACTTCTCAATTAAAGCCTTCACCGCGTCCCATGCCATCGGCCCCTGGTGCATCGCAAACACCTTGTCCACGGTTAGCTTTTCGCGCGTCACCGCCTGTGCCACTTCGCTCATCAGTTCCGGGTCATACAAACTGCCATCGTCGTTCAGCGCAAGAGTGTCGCTCGCATAGAGCAGGTGATGTTCCGGAAAGTAGACCATGTATTGGCGCTCAGTCGATACTCCGCGCAACGGGTACAGCTCCATGCGATTCGCACCGCTTCCAATCTCTTCCTTCTTCGACACGATCATCCATTGCGGCGTTTTGGAACTCTTCGCGCTTTCCAGCGCATCGGGATGCAAAGAGTGCGGTGCGCTCATCAGCCGGTCGAGCAGCGGCCGGTTCAAATCGAGAATGAAAACAGGAAGCCCCTCGGCCACTGCGAGCCGCACGCCGCCGGTATGTGGCCACGAATCCGAAGTCGACAAGACAGCCTCGATCGCCACTCCGGGGTAGCGCTTCTTTGCTTCTTCAATGACTCCCTGCGTGTAGAGTCCGGAAATCGGCGCTTCCAAAATCACGATTCCGTCCGGCTCCTTCACGATGGTCGAGTTCCAGGATCCAGGGAAGAGATCGATCCCCGGCGCCAGTGCGGTGTCGGTCTTTACATGAAATGGCCGGTTCCAGCCCACCAGATGCGCACTCTGTTTCACTGCCGTGGCATCCATGGCAAACGCCTTATCGTCGATCGGAACGTTGAGTTCAACGTTAAGCGCTTGCTCTGATTTCCACACTACGCCGTTCCGTTCTTCCACCAGGTTCGTTGGAAAACTGATGCCTTGCACAACCTTGAAATTGTCGAAGTAAATCCGCTGCCGCACGTCGCCCCAGAAATACCAGAAATCCTGAAACTCCTGCGTGGTCTCAACCGCGTCCGGAAGATGGTTGAACGGATTCAGAAGCAGACGAACCGGAAGATGCTGCCAGGTAAATGCAACCACAGTGTGAGCGGTCTCGCGCACAATCTCCGGCGCTTCAATGTGCAGGTCAGGCGCGCTGACTGCAGTCAACAGAACGCGCGTCGGTCCCAATGCCAGCCTCTGGCGCGCGGCCATTTGCGTCGGTACCCCGCAAGGCGAATCACCGCTCTTCAAGTGGTAGACACCGCCCTCAAGGCCCACAACGATGGTCGCTTCCGTGTCCGGCTGGTTGAAGTCGGATTCAGGCCAGGTCACTTTCGCTTCCGTCAATATCCGTTGGCCGGTCAGATCCATGGTCACCACGTCGTGCTCATACGATGTAATGAACGGCGCCTGCCGATAAGACTGCTCCATCAGCAGCGTGTGGCTGACGGTTTGGAGTCGCACGCTCTTCAGCGCCTCCAGCCGCTCACGCCCGCCCATCGATTCCAGCGCAGCGCTCACACATTGCTGCGCGCTCAAATGTTCGCACCCCGGACCACCCGAGATCTGCCCACCCGCAATCTGTCCGCCCTGTTGAGCGCTTGCGGCAATCCAGGAACTTGTAATGAGGAAGAGAACTGCACAGACTTTTCCCATCCATTGGCCTCCGGTTGTCATTGACTAAAAATGCGGAATAACCGTAGGACGCATCCCAACTGAGAAGGTCGTTCCCGCCGCGTCAAAATTGGGCCCCACCGACGAGCCTGAGTTCATGTAACCGCGAACTTGATTTGCAATTACGAAAGGATCAATCTCTAAAATCGCGCAATCTGCGCCTCGGATCACGCGATTGGCGGCTCAATCACAACCTCTGGTCCCACCAGCGCAATGCTCGCGCCTCGCCCGTTATCGATATAGATCCCGTTCTCGTTGACTACAATCATGGCCCCGCTCGCCCCTTTGAGCACAATTCCGCTGGCCCACGAGCCCGTCGCATCGCTCAGCACCAACGAGTTCTGGCCCGAAGTCTGGAGCACGATGTTCTGTCCGGGAGGAACAGGAGGGGGCGAGATGGCCCACACCGGCACGTCCGCTGTCACACTCCAGAACCCGCCCGTCCAGATCGGATAGTCAGGATTCCCCTGCTCGAATTCCATCCAAACCTGCGAGCCAATGGGAGGAACAATGAAGACCCCGGCCTGAATTCCTGCAGCCGGAACGCACGGCATCGCCCAACTGGAAGGCGTCTCGCCGAGTACGTCCGGAATCTGCGCCACAATGCGCCCGATCTGCATCGGGTCGACGTTCTCGACCACCACTCCTCGATATTTCCCGTAGTAGCGGGGGGCAGCTACTGTCACCGGTTTGTCATCATTCATATCGTCACCGACCTCGCTGTCGAGCCCATCTTAACGCAACCAGCTCTACTGCTTCTGCGCAAGTCGCTCCTTGAGCTGCTCTTGATATAAGCTTGGTGGCAACTCAATCCCCTCGCCGGATTCATAGAACGCTCCCATCGCTCCAGACTGAGGATGATCTTGCCTTCCTTTGCTGTTAATCACCCAGTTATAAGCTCCCGGTGGGCTTTCCACTTGTATCTCATCCACAGTCGAGTTATAGAGAACGGTGTATGCCCCCGCCCACCCATGTCCGGTGCCTAAGTTCCACTGGTTATAGGCGTCGAACCTCCCCTTCAACGTAAGTTGCTCATACAGCGTTCCCGTCGCCCACCTATGATGCGGCCCCGCGTCCAGTTCACTTCCCTTCGCCCACGAATCGCGAAACACATTCGGCCCAGCCACCCGTGCCTGTGTTGTCCACACGTGATTCAGCCGCCCGGTCACGTTGCATCGTTGCATCAGCACCTGTTGCCCATCCACATTGAACGCGAACGGCGCCGCATGTCCTTCCTTCAACGGCGTATCGATATGGTCACCCTCCACGTCCTGCACGGTAATCGCCCGCCCATGCTGGAGCACATAGACAATGTTGTTGTAGCCTTCCACGCGCACATTCCGCATCCACGCATTTTCTACAGATTCAAATCTCGAGAACCCCGAGTCGAAAAAGCTTCCGTTCTTCTCTTCCGGAGTCGTCCCATTGTTGTAGTTAGGCGCTTTCCTGAAAGCCGTTCCATCGCTGCGCAGGTTCTCCACGCCTACCTGACTTACTCGTTCTGGAAACTCATACTTCCAAACCACCGCGCCATCTTCCTTCTTCATAGGTTGGGTTAGCGGCGCATCTAACTTCAGAAGATAGCCATTCCCGGTCTTTTCCATCGCCACCAAGCGGCGGTCGAACCGCAGCGCAAAACTCGTCGGCCATTGCCGCACCTCACGCCCGTCGCGCCGCCCCGGTATGTGGTCCATCCCCAGATTGTGTATGAAGTCTTCCGACATGTTCCACTGCACGATCACCCTGTCTCCAACCGCGAAGAAGTTGTCCGGCGCGTCCACTGTCACAACCTGTGCTCCCAGCGGCACGTAGTCGTCAATAATCGGCCTCCGGGCGCGAACTTCTTTCCATGCACCCGTCCCACCGACGTTCAAGACCGTGCGCGGCAGACCCTCCGCCACCAGCACTGTCCCATCCGCACCCGTTCCGCTCCCGCGCAGGACCACCCCGCTCACATCCAGCTGGATCGCCCCCGCAATCCGAAACGTCCCCGGTCCCAGCAGCACCGCGCCGCGAATCCCATGCGCATCCAGCGGCAGCTTAGTCATCGATTCAATTGCGTTTTGGATGAGTCCCGTCGCATCCTGTACAGCAGCGTCTTGCCCGGCAGGCGCATCCACCCGCACCTTCACCGGCACGTCCGGAATCGGAGCTTCGCCTTCCTCGTAACCCACCGTTGAAAAATCCGGGATCCTATTGTGCGCTGGGTCTTCCGCATAAAACAGGTGCCCATTCTTCATCTGCACCCACGGCAAGTCCGGAATCTTCGGCCCGGCCGCCATCATTCCGACGCTTGCCACCATCCAACAAAGAAGCGCGCCATGAGAGCTCTTTTTCATGCCCATCATTTTACTGGCGCCGCCAACCCGCCTCCGCCGATGGTCGCACCATGCCCAAACCACACTCAACACCCCCTCCCATCGTAACCATCAATCAGTGATCCCCGTCACAACAAAGCACCTTCTAGAATGCCAACATAGATTGTGAGTACCCACCTGGTTCCCCCACTAACGGATCAAACATTCGGAGTCAAGAAATTGAAGCTGGACCCATCCACATTCGTCGCGGATCCGGAGCTGATTCAGGCGCTCGAGAAGCGTTCCACCTGCGTCTCCTGCAACGAGGAACGTGTCCTCTTCCGTCAGGGAGAATCCCCGGTCGGCCTCTTCGTTCTCAACAGCGGAACGGTCACCCTCAACATGGATTCTGCCTTCGCTGAGTCGATCATCTCCGTGCAGGCCATCCCCGGTTCCGTACTTGGGCTTCCGGGCCTAGTGGGCAACCAACCCTATACCCTGACCGCCATCGCCCACCCCGGTGCCAGCCTCAGCTTCATCACTCGTGAAAACTTCACGTCCCTCATGCAGAACGACCCCCTCATGTCTCTCAAGGTCTTGCAAATCCTTGCCGCCGAAGTCCGCTCCGCCCGCAACGCCATCCTCGATCGTTAACCCTCACCCGCACGCTCAATTGCCACTGGTTTGACCTGCTCCCGTCCACCCTGCGAAACTCATCTCAATGCAATATCGCGGAAAAGTGGAATATTCCCGGGAGCGGAAGCTCCGCGAACGCAACACCCCCCTTTACAGGCTCTGCCACTGGCCCATTTGGATTTGGGTCTTTTTCCTCACGCCGGGCCCTCTCACTTTTTCGCTTTTCGCCGGTGGTTTTCAATGGGGCAATTGGATTTGGATGGCCGTGGTTCTCGTCGGAACCGGCATCGCCGGCTTGCGTGGTCAGGCGCCCGGCATGGAGCCTCGCCCCTATATTCTTCGCTTTGACGAGGACCGGCCCAATCCTCTCTATCGCCGAGTCTGCTACACCTTCGCTTGGAACGCCGCCCTCAACTTCGCCCTGCTCAACCTCGCCGGCCTCATCATAGCTGCCGTTACCGGTACCTGGTACATGAAGCAGATTTACGGCTTCGCCTACTTCCCGCTCTGCGCCGTCATCCTCTTCCTCGGCGCCTGCGGTTGGCTCCCACGCGTTGGCTCATCCACCCGGGGCGAAGGCCATGAACGCCGCTACTTCTATGGCACGGTGTGGTCCGTGACCATCGGTCAAACCGTCCTGCTCATTTTCTGGAAGACCTTGCCCCACACTTCAATTCCCGTTGGCACCGCCAACTGGATCAAGCTCGCCGTCTACGTGGCTGTGCTTCTCTTCGTGGCCTGGCTCTCCTATCTCGGCAAGCTCCACCGCACACGTCCCATCCTCCCCGGCGACGTCATGGTCGCGGACTGAGCCCTTCCTTCGAGATTCTGATGTCCGGCATGTTAATGATCAGTTATTGGGATAACTCCAGTCAGAATGCGTGATTCAGACCGGAACAGGTGGTAATCCTCAAAAGTAACGTCATTTAACAGGGTGGCGTTCGGCTCCCGAGTTGGTCGGTCGGTTGGGTGTATTGCGCCCGACAATCCCTCCGCAGTGAGTGAAATCGACACGCTCCTTGTGGGACACGTATAAGTCTTTCCGCCGATCTCGACCGGGCCATACTCCACCATAATGTCGCCCCGGAAAATCGGCGAGCCAAGCGGTAGCTCCGCCTGCACTGTCAGGCGCAAAATCGTGCCGGTTTCCGGATCGATAGCCACCTCGCCGTGATATCCGGTAGCATCCTTTGGTTCTCCCTGTTCACTGAGGAGAGCGTGGAACCCGACGGAATAATGCGATTGATTTTCGGGTACAGTATAACGAAACACGGCCAGCTTTCCGGTGTCTCCGCGCTCCCAGCGGTCCCAGTGCATCTCGCCGTGCGCGGCATCTACTATCACCGTTGAGAGTATGGGTCCGAAAGTCCCCCTCGTGATGAGGCGCTCATCTTTCGAATGCGGTTTACGCTTTCTTCCTTCTACAGGATCGACAACCTCTTCCCCATCGCGATACTTCACTACCACTTTCGAGCTGCCTACTTCTCGCCAGGATGAATCGTCCCGATAGATCAGCCCGCCGCGTTTCACGGTCCGCGCATCGCCGTCATAGCGAATGGTGGTTCGTGTGGCGTAAAAGTTCGGCAACTTGGGTAGCGTCTTGCCAAGATAATCCACAGTCAATGCGATCATGTGCCGCTGTTCGCTGAGATCGGGAGCAGCTTGAAAAAGCACGTCCGCAGCCGCCGGAGCCAGAAACACTGAAGCGTCTGCCAGCGCCACCAGCATCGAACGACTCTGAGTGCCCGGAACGCTTTGTTCCAGCGACGCCAGTCTCGCATCGCTCAATCTCTCTGTCAGCACGAGGCCAGACAACTGCCGCGCGACCACCGCGTCCGGTTTGCCTTTGTCTTCCGTGAGGATGCGTTGCAGCTCATCGACCGCGACACTCTGCGATGCTGAGCCATCACCCAGTTCGCCACTCTGCGGCCATGCTGCATCCACCAGAGGAGCATTCAGGATCGAGAGACCTGAAGCGAACCCAGCCGCCAGAAGACAAACCGCTCGATCCAAGGTACGGAAGGTCACAAGATCTTCCCTCTAGTTATCCGCCCAGATGTCTGTGATAAAAAGGGCGACTCAATTCTATGAGACGAAACCCATTTACTCTCCGTTGCGGCCGCAGGCTAATTCTTCAGTTGTGCAACCAGCTCAACTTCTCTGGAAATCCCGCGAGCAAACTCAGCCGGACCCAACACCCGGACCCTCGACCCCAGACCGAGGACAACAAACCGAGCCATTTCCTCATCATCGAAATCCGCTGACACCGCAACCCATTCTTCCGGCACGCTGCTAACTTCCGTCCCCATCGCCCCATCCGGGGCAATCGTTGTTGTACACCACATCTCCAACGATTTCGCAGCATGCGGCGCCAGCCGTAGCGTCACAACGAAATGTCCACGCTGCTCTTTGAATCGTTCGGTCGACTCCTTCCAATAAGCCGCCAAATCAAACTGTGCCGGACGCTCGAACTTGCTCGCCAGTGGCGTCACCGCCTCCATGCGTGAAACCCGGTACGTCCGAATTCCGTTCGTCCCGCGCGCCACCAGGTACCAGCTCAACCCCTTGGCCACCACCCCGAGGGGATCCACGGTGCGCGGTCCTTTTTGTCCGTCCGCCCGCGTGTAGTCGAACGCCAATTTCTTCTCCTCTGCCACCGCCTGCTGCACCACTCCCAGCATCGACAAGTCTTCGCCCGTCCCTCGCCATCCCGTCGGATCCACGTGCAACCGCTCACGCATCGCCGCCGCCTGCGCCCGCATCGGCCCTGGCAACGCCGCCATCAGCTTGTTCAGCGCGCTCTCCGCAGCAGCCATCAGCCGTGGATGCCCGAGTGCCCGCGGCTGCGCCATCAGCAGGGCGCGCAATTCCGCCTCATCCAGTCCCGGAACCTGCGTACGCCATCCTTTTTCGAGCTCCCACCCGCCCTGCGCCCCCCGCACCGCCGATATCGGAACCCGAGCCGCACTCAGCGCCTCCATATCCCGATGAACAGTCCGCTGAGAAACCTCCAGCCGTTCTGCCAGTTCACGTTCCGTCACCCGGCCCTTGGCCTGCAACAGCATCAAGGCCGAGAGCAGCCGATCCGACTTCATCCCTGAAAACCCGCCTTCCGTCCCAACAATTTCCAATCTCTCAAATCAATTATGACAGTAGATGTCATATATGCCCTTCTAATCTCAATTAGTCGAACAACGACGAACACAACGAAGGAGGTCCACCCCATGCCGCTCGAAGCTCTCGCTCTGGAAAACCAGCCCGATGATTCCCCAATCACCGAGTCCATCTCTCTGCGTCAGTTCTTCCTCGACAAGCTCGACCGCGAAGCCGTCCTGATACGCAAAGCGCTCGACCGCGTCCCCGAAGGCCTCAACGACTTCAAGCCCCATGAACGCTCTATGTCTCTCGGCTACCTTGCAGCGCTGGTGGCCGGCATCCCCGGCTGGATTACCCTCATGGTCGAGCGCGACGAACTCAACCTCGACGACTCTGCCAGCAAAGGCTTCCGCACCAAGGCTGTCTCCAGTAAAGCCGAGTTGTTCTCGACCCTGAGTGAAGGCCTCGCCAGCGCTCGCCAATCGCTCGAGGCCACCAATGACCAGCACCTGCTCACTCCCTGGGCCTTCAAGATGAACGGCCGCATTGTCCAACAGCAGCCGCGCCACATCATGATCGCTGACGCAGTATTCAGCCACCTCGCCCACCACCGCGGCCAGTTGACCATCTACCTGCGTCTAACCGAGTCCAAAGTCCCCGCCCTCTACGGCCCTTCTGCTGACGAGTTCTTTTAACGCGAGGTCGTTCAGAGTCCGAACACCGGGGCCCACTTACCAAGGCCCTGGTTAACCTCTTTAACAACGGGCCGACCTGTTAAACTCTCACTCGTCATGGTCCTCACCCTTATCCTTATTGCGGTAGCCGCATATCTGTTCGGATCCATCCCCACTGGCTATCTGCTCATCCGTATCTTTCGCAAGCAGGACATCCGTTCCATCGGCAGCGGAAACATCGGCGCAACCAATGTTCTCCGCTCCGGGGGCAAAGGCCTGGGTGCGGCCACTTTCCTCATTGACGTGCTCAAAGGCTGCACCGCCGTGTGGATCGGCACCGCCGTCTGGACCGGCTTGGTGTTGGTCGCCCATATCGTCCCCACAACCCCAATGCGCAACTTCGAGGCCCTCGCCGCTCTTTTCGCTGTTCTCGGAAACATGTTCCCCATCTGGCTTCGCTTTCGCGGTGGCAAGGGCGTATCCACCGGCTTTGGCGTCTTCCTTGTCGCTGCTCCATGGGGTGCAATCGCCGCCATCACCGTCTTCCTTATCGTGCTTCTCATTTCACGCTATGTTTCGCTAGCCTCCATTCTCGGCGCGGCCAGCTTTCCCTTCTTCGCCTGGGCGCTTGTCAAAGGCGATCGGCCGCCGTTCTTCATCGCCGTCCAATTCGCCGTCGCCTTCCTCATCGTCGCCAAGCATCACCAGAACATCCGCAGACTCCTCACCGGCCAGGAATCCCGCTTCGGAACCCGGTCAGAAGAGAGGAGGCCAGCATGAGCCGTATCGTCGTCTTAGGTTCCGGCGCATGG